>Ga0302186_10000081_pt1 | contig 90051 bp, 68 predicted proteins | sample II_Bog_E1_2_FD_198782 | JGI IMG/M metagenome (GOLD analysis project Ga0302186, IMG submission 198782) | Peat permafrost microbial communities from Stordalen Mire near Abisko, Sweden - II_Bog_E1_1 | ecosystem: Environmental > Terrestrial > Soil > Wetlands > Peat | place: Sweden: Abisko...
CCCCAACCCCAAGTTTGTATTATTTTTGGAGATTGAATCTTCAATTAATGATTCATCATATCAATTAATTCATTAATCTTCAAGTTTAAAGAATTTTTACATATTTTAAAGCTAATTTAAAGTTAGAAAATGATCACGTTTGGTTTAAATTTAATTAAAAAATGGATGCACTCAAGTTGATGCATCGAAATAGTTATATTTACTACAAGTCAGGATATTTTCCAAATGGTGTATATGTTGCAAATAATTGAGTTATATCTACATATCTTTTAGTTCTGCAATTGAGAATAAAAGAGGACTATCGATTAAGCCAAGAATTATAACAGTCTCCAAAGAAAAACTTTTCATATGCGAACAATAGAGAACACTTCTGATTGCTTGGAATGGTATAAACTTTAAAAATTTGATGATAATTTTATCGATTTCTTTTTATATATTATTTTTTCCTCTTTTTGATAGTTCTCATTTTACTTAATCTTAAATGTTATTTTATTAAAATTTATGCATTTGACTTTTTTTAATATTTAACAAAATTAATGATTCGAAAATCATAATCATGAGATTGACTATCTGATAATTTATCTTTTTATTAAGTTTGCAATTTAAATCTTTTTTATGCTACTTGGAGGCCAAGTAAAAAAAATCAATAACTAAAAAATACAATAATCTTTCTCAAGAGATAGCCAAAGCAAATAATTCAATTTAATTTAATTAAAAAAACAATTGGTGTTTATAGTTATTGCTAATTACTTTTGTTTATAAAATGAATTTTTATGCAAATACATTTGGCAGGTATTTAAATAAAAAAATACAATCAAAGCTAGATAGCTATCAATATAAACCAAATCATTGAAAATTTAAATTGGAGTGACTGTTTGTCAAATAGTTAAACTTTTAATTTTTATCTGTACTCCAAAGTTATCGATGTAATAGATAACAGTTAAAATATATTTTAAAAAAACCAGTAATATTAATGCTTCATAAGTCTTAACCTTTTTTCAGATCAAACTGAAGTCCCTTGTACAAGGTACACTCGGTTTATATGAAAATTTTATGATTGTTTATTTTTTAATCGAGATATGCCTATAAATTGAAGAGCATTTTATCGTTTTTTACATTATTTAATTTATGAAAAACATTATCTCATTGGCTTTAGTTTTGCTACTTGTTTGTTCTTCAGCCAGCCAGTATATTGGAGCTTCTATTGTTGGTCCTCTGAGTAAAAGTGCATTCGCATGTTTACGTAATCAAGGAGGAGTTAACTTTGTTATAATTCGAATCTATAAGGTCTCCGGAACACCAGGAATTGACCCAAATGCTGCTCAAACCCTCACGAATGCAAATGCCAATTTCCGACCTTATGGTTATATGGAAATTTGTCGCGGCATGGATCCTGTCTCTCAAGTCACCACAATGATTAATGGACTCCCCACACTTTCAAACACTGTTTTTATTAAAGTTCAGCCAAATACAACTCCAGGATGTTCATGGGACGGCTACACGTTGGCAGATAACTGCGCTTTTTTGACTCTTGCCGTTCAAACATTAAACACACTAAATCCAGTGGGATATTATGGAGCAGGAGTGTTTTCTACTGCTAAGATTTGGGCAAAATACTTTGATATTAGTTGTGATATTAGATCACTTACCATGTATATATGGTATGCCATTTATGATGTCAATGGACTTGTGGATTCTACAAACCAACTTGGAGATTTTATCCCCTTCGGCGGATGGGCAATGGGCAGTTTCAAACAACTTGGATCAAGTACTAGAGTTCCTTTGTGTGGTAATCCCAATTGGCATGCACTCATCAACTATGTTACAGAAGGAGTTTGATCTAAATCTAAATCAATATAATTTAATTTCTTTATAAACCACCTTCGCTTTTTACTATTGCCTATCCATGGAAAAGAGAACTGCATTAGGATTTAATTGCCTTTTGATCGATTAAAAATATTTATTGAAAAGAATGAGTAATTGCATGGTTCATTAAAAATTTAATCATTAAAACAGAAAATATATTGAGAATTAATATTTAAAAACAAGACTTGAAGAGTTCATTTTTAAATAAACTGATTACCATTCGTTAGAATATAGATTAGATTTTGTTTTAACAATCAAGATTCTTTATAATTCTTCAATTTGTCTAGTCAATGATTTCTCCTCACTTTTATAAGGTTTTTGCAGTCTTTCTTTTCATACATATTTACTCAAGTATCTTCAAAAAGTTTGATAATGTCAAGAATTACTCTTAGAATTATATCTCTATTTATTAATTATTAAAGAAAAATATAGTTACAAGTAAATCACACACTCTCCACTATTTCTTAAATGGAATGTTTAGATTTCTTCGATAAGCTATAACTACGACTGCCACCTTTTTTTCCTTAAACATTTTTACCAATTTGATGGAGGATGTCAAGATCATTTTCTGTAGTAAAGAGGGCAGGCATGCTAATCTAGTTCCCTATTAAATCAGACATAAAATATTTGCTGATGTACAAGCGGTCTATGTATTCATTGACTGCCTCCACTTCCTTGATTAATTCGAGAAACTCCTTCATTTACAAACGACTTTTTTACTACAGGCTTTATAGTAGACCCACTTTCAGTAGACTATAGTAAGAATTCATTTTGCGAGAGATAAAATTCTTGATGCGTCGATAAAGTAACTAAGTTAGTGATATTGTACATGAATATCAACGTCCAGTATTTTTATTAAATAAACCATTGCGGTAGCATACTTTTAGGAAAAATATCTCCCAATAGCTTATATGTGGGGACTTATTTATACATACTTTTTTAAAAGGTTGATAACTGCCCAGCAAGAACTTATTTCTAATTCCTGAGCGTGAGGCGGTGGATAGACTAAGTCATAGCTGAAAATTAAACGTTTTTGCAGTTATAGCATAGGCTATATAATCTTTCTTAAAAGTAAAGTAGTTTAGTTTTAACAAATGGGCTCGTTTAAGTTTCGTGATTCTGCACTTTAAAACATTTTTTATTCAGGATTTCCCGGTAGTTATGTGTTTGAACTGGTCATGGGGTTCAATATCTTTTTTACTTTCGTCCCAATGATCTACAACAATTACAAAAGAAGTTCGTTTTCCTGCATCTTAGAGTCCACTTGAAGCAAATGATGAACTAACAACTGAATTTTGAGGACTTGAAGTGGCTTTAATTTAACTTCTTTAATTACTTCAATGAGAGGAACCAAAAGGGAGGGATCAGCAATAATCGAATTAACGATTTCCTTAATATGAAAACAATTAAAATCAGAATAGAAGAAGCCTGAATTTTTCAAATGAGTATAAGCAATGTGATATCTTTTAGATTTGCCGAGGGTGAACATTTAGTTATTCTTTCTTAATTGTATATATATTATAGACTAAGGAGAAGATCAGGTCTTTTCTATTGAAGATAAAAATGTAAAAGTGAAGAGGAGATTTTGTTTTTCCTGTCAAAACGTTATAAGAAAATAAAACATATTTACTTCTTACCGCTTCTGATTATTTCTGATCACCAATTCATCAATTTTTTCGAACCGTAAAAAAAGAAAAAAAGAAAAATGCATTTCCTTTACATGACTTTATTTAAGATTCTTTTGAATAATTAATTGATTCATTGCCTTTTGACAGAAATTTTATGTAATAAAAATGTCGAAACTAAGTGGCATGTAAATCTTAACGTGATCTTTGTGAATTTATTATTATTTTTAATTTTCAACTGATTTTTTTAATAGAATTATTCATGTTTAATTCGTGGGAAAGATTTCAACTAATTTTGCTGCGACGATTGTGTTTCTTCATCGAAATTGCTAATGAAAAAAATATCTGTTGTGATAATATACAATTTAATCTTTTAGAAATCTCTTGAACATGTAAGATAAATTTGTCAAAAACAGCAATGTTTAATAATTTATCGAATCAAGCAATTCATTTAACTCAAAGGAGAAATACGAATCAACTCTATCTTAATTTACAGACGCCTACAAGTAAATTTGTCAATTACCTGTTAAAGATTTGCCTGTGGATATAGAAGAAATGACGAACAGAATGAAGGCAGTAAATATCATTTATAGTCCAGATTTAGCAGTTGCAAAAACAAAAGACAGTACCTTTTAAATTAGAATACACGATTTCTTTGATAACTATTAGGTTGTTGATCTCAGAGTGCACTGGAACTCTTTCATTTTTATTATTAGAGTCATTAATATTGATGAAGAAAGCCCTTGTCATCAAATATTTTAAAATTATAGCGGCAGCTTTGGCGCAGTTTATAAAGCACCATTAGAACATTAAACTGCCATTAAATGTCATGTGATACCTGAAGGAAAGTATGGAGAAACTTTAAGGAGTGTTATAAAATAGTACTGTATCCAGGCCATCGCTTCAGTGCTTGAGATAGGCCCTTATAATAGTAAAATGTTTTTTGCTGATTTAATAGTATATGAAAGTTGTGTTTAGTTTACAATGGAATTTTGCGATAGAACTTACAATATAGGAAATACTATCGAACAAGACTTATTTTAAGAGATGACCTGCCTTCATTCTTTCAATATTGTTCATTGCGATATAAAACCATAAAACATATGCTATAGTCCTAAATATAACAAGTATGTATTGATTGACTTCGGTCTATCTGAAATCCTTCAAGAAAAGCAAGGATATAAAACATAAACAAATTTTAGAGGTTCCTTAGCTTACTGTGGTAATGAAATGCGTAATTGCTACTTGAGTCCTCATAAAAAACTAATAGATTTATACTACAACGATGCATTTTCCTTATCATAATCTCTAAAATATATTGCGGCTCTTCCTAAAATGATGCAGTTGGATAAAATTATGAAGGAAGGAATGTCTTAACAATTTATGATGTTTCCCTAAAAATATTTACTTTTTAAAAGAGAGATGTAGCGCTTGCAAGCTTTAAGAAAACAATTTTTTATTATTGTAAGTTAGAAAAAAACCAATCAAATAAGGAACTATTTTAAAATTTCATCCTTAAAAACATGTTTATGTACAAAATCAATCTAACATTAAAAAAATCATTTCGAATACTTGTCAAAAGATTAGACTATTCAAAGACCTAAAACGTTTAGCTTCATCAAACCCGTTGGAAATATTTCTACTTTTTTGAGCAAAAGGATTAATCTGTTGGAACTAACCAATACTCTCGAGTTAAATGATATATTAGACGAACAAATGCTCCTCCAGCCAGAAACTATTAAAACTTTGAGCACATAGACGTTCTAAAATGCTTATTATAAGACTCTTGCCCATTTCCTACAAATTAATACTCTTTTTTTCGATAATTAACAAAAATTATAGGCAGCTAAAACTTTAAGAAAAGTTATTAATATTGAGACTCCCTTGACGATGTCTTCAAGAGAAATATTTGAATCAGCTATCAATTATCTGTTTGATTACTCCATTTCACTTCCTATTTCATAAAATAAATCGTATATATTTCAACAGATAATTCTCTCTGTCATTATCCTCTAAAGCAAATCTGAGGAGTCCTTAGTATAAGCTTTTTATTACTTCATGGATGCGTAGACTTTATCAATTGTTTCAAAATTGCATATAATGATTACTTTATTTCTTGCCCTAAATTGGTTGAGATATATATCAGAATGTAATTATCATTTATTCTAATTATATGAAACTATTCTTATCAAGACTCGCTAAACCTTACTAAAATTAACTTCATAAGAACAATTAATTAATGAAATAACAAAGATACTTAGCGACATTATTAATATCCAATTCTAAAATACTTAAATCCATTTTGTTTTTATAATTAACAAATTAGTCCATTTGCACTAACATTCCACCATTAAAATTTAAAAACTGATTGAGGATATCCACAAATATGTGCTTTATTTGTGTTGGCATAAGTCTGCTAAAATAAATAACATTCTTTTTAGATATGTAAATATACACTTAGAGTTGCTGGTTCAGCGTCAAATGAGAAAATATGGTGCAATTAAAGAATTATAATACTGCTATTTTATCTTATAAGAGTGCTATCAATTTAATAAATAATTCTTTAAAAATCTGAAGCAGCTTATTCATCAAATATTTTAATTCTGGAATATTCACTTCATCATCTTTCTATTACAAGACTTGACTGCCTCACAAAAAAATAGATAACAGTAATTAGAAGCAATTTTAAAAACATTGACAATTTACTTAAACAGAGATCCTAACAATCCATAGCCATTAGTTAAAATAAACATATTTCTTTAAATCATTTCAACTGAATCGAAATAATATCTTTTTAATAACTTTGGCACAGCAATAAGTCAACAATTTCTACTTTTCTTAAAAAAATTTAAACACCCACAACATTACTTGCTCAGTTATCACTAGTTTGTTTCTCATATATCTCTGATAATAATTGTGCTATTTAACTATTTCTGGTACGGATAAGGTTAAATTTAATTTTAAGAAAATTTAAAGCAATAACTTCAAGATATTTTCGAATAAGTAAAATGTTTCGAATGCAAGTTTAAGATGATATGCGAAATAGGTCATTTATAAGCTGCTTTTGCTCGTTACCATAAACAATAGGAATTAAGCTTTGAAATTACTTTCAGGTTAGTCATAAGATACCTACAAAACAACTAAATATAAAAAATGTTGAACCATTTATACTTCATTACTTATTTGGAAAATTCGAATGAAAAACTAAGATCAAGAATCAGTGTAATTGGATTATTATTCTAAATTATTAAATTGACTGGAGGTTATCAATATTATTTTATCGGTGATAAAGATACTCTTTTCATAAAAACATACATATATCTCTTAAAAAGAGGATAATTACAATATCTCTCTGAGTTGATCCAAGGAATTATCTGTTAACTAAGAAGGTAAACGTCAGGAAAGAAAGGAGAGGATATTCTGAAATTATTTATGTTGATATTTCTGTAAATACCTACAAAATAGATACCAATATAATAGCATACATAAAAACATCTAATGCTGACATCTTATTTTAATTTTAGTAATCCCTTTATCGCAATTTATATGATTTCACTTTTATCCTTTCTGCCAATTGCATCTTACTTGCGTCCTATTTTCGTTAAGATTAGCTTATGTCTCAACAGGTTGGATTTGTATCATAAGCAGCTCATTTTCAAATATTCTTATTTCAAATTAGCTCTTCACTATTTCAAACCCAAAACAAGGCAACAAATATTTTATCATAAAAATAATTTCAAGTATGAAGTGAAAATACAATACTCATTGATATCACTGACTAAAATGACTTATAATCTAATTCAAAGGAAAAAATGTAGAAACGATCAAAAATAATTTTACCGAAGATTGTAATTAAAAACAAAAAAATACCATCTGAATATCGGAAATTATAAACATACTTGATATTATATGTTGTCTTTACAAATAATCAGTAAATTTACATTTAAAAATATAAGACTTCATTATTGTTTTAGATTATTTCAGTCAAAACAAACAGGCATAACTTTGCTCAATAATAAAATATCTTAAACAATCGATTTATTTTGCAATTCCTCGATCTTTTAAATTATCAATTTTTATCAATCAATAAACTTATTTATTCTATTTTTATATTTTAATTCATTTTAATTTGACCATTAATATAATTTTACAATATTAATGCAATTGATTTGTCAATGATGAACATAATCACAATATTTGATCTATGATATGATCTAGTAACGCTTCTCTGATTAAATGACAGAACAACCATAATATGCTCAAACGTTTTAAATATACTCATTATGGATGATCGATACGATGGTCTTGACTAAATCCATAAATCTGCTGACTCCTAATTTGTTTAGAATGTGTATGATCTTAAATCATCAAACACTTGATTACAGTAAAGAAAAGTAATTGGCAAAGAATAATCTGATGTCTTTTCGAATCAGACTACATCAACTGAATAATAGTTCCAATCGTAAAATAAACTGAATAAATTAATCATTCATCCCTAAGTAGCATTAATTTAACTTTTTCATATATATTTTTTTGAAGAAAGTAATCCTTCCATTATTTTTTAATATTAAATTTTTATCCCCATTCATTAGCATAAAGGTATCCTACAAAAACAGTTTATTCCTCACTAATCAAGTGACATTTTGCATTATTAATACTCATAAATGGACATGTTTATCCATGCATCTTTTATATATGTTAAATTATATTTCCTGATTTGCATCTCGCACATCCTTTCCATGGGCACATCAAACACTTCATTGTATTGATGCCAATCTCTTTGCATTCCTCACAGATATTTTTAGTCATATCCCAGTTATAAATTTCAGGTAAACTCTCTAGTTTAATTTCGGAAGAAGTCCCAATAGTTGATAAAAGATTTTCTTCATTCAGTAGATCATCAACAATTGCTACTATATTTGAAGCTACTTATGGCCATGTCTAATAAGCCTCTTGATCATAAACTTCAACTTAATTATTTTATTCATCCTCTTCAATTATTTTGCTTTTCTTCTAATTTAATTGATTCAGAATTTTGCCTTATAAAAATAAGATTATTTTTCGCAAAGAATATTTAAAAATATCAGTAGTTTTTAATATTTTACTTTTCTTAAGAACCTTTTTTAATTGTTTAGGGGGCTAATATGCCTTTCTATTAAATTGGAATTGATAAGGTCTATAAATGTCTTACCCTTAAACTGCAAGTTAAGCCTCTTCTTACATTTACAATAATTCTGCAAACTGAAATTATTACATTTACTACTCCAAATCATCCTATAGACCATCTCGATAGCGTAAATGATTATTAAATATTCTTTCTCTTGAAGATCCTCGATTAATCATTTTCTTAGGCCTGACATTAATAACAGATTTTTTTAGTTTCTCCTCTAATAGTTATATCTTCTCCTTAAAATAGGTGTTGGATAATAGCTTGAGTATGATTTGGTATAATTTCCTTCTTTTGCTTGCTAAATAATTAAATTCATATTGTCCGAGGAGAACATAGTGGTAAAAACTTTTAAGAAGTTCTTATATTGCGTCAGCCGATTCATATTTTTTACCTTTGGTTAATATTTGAGTGATTCTTTATAAACATTCTAATACAAATGTTTTAGATTATTCACTATTAATGAAAGGATCAACTGGAAACATGATATTCCCAAAGCTTCGGCATAAGGGACATTTGAATACTCTTCTATGGTTAAGGTTTGAAATTGAATTATTTTGAATGCATGAATAATGATAAATATGATAACATGTTGTAAATGATAAAGTCTTGACTCCTTTGCCTAAGCCTACCAATTTTTAAATATCTCTTATCTTCATTTTGACTAAATAAACAACTTGATCAGAAGATTTTTATTTATTCCGGCATATAACACAGCATTGACTATTTTATTATTGTTAATGTTATAAATTTACCTTTTGCAGCTCCTACTCATGAATAATTTTGGCCAAATTCATATTTTATGATTGTGCTTTTTTGATTATTTCCATCTTCTTTTTCTTTTTAGCCAAGAGCAGATCTCTTTTACTTAATTTTTATTCGCTCTCATCTTCTCCTTAAATTATAATTTAGTTTAGAAGATCGTCATAGAATTTTATTTCTTTCTTTATATGAGGAGTGATATTCATGATGCTTAAAAGTTATTTGATGATGTTGATTTTATTTTCTCCTGCTTCCGCGTTTGATAAAAGATAAATAAACTTACCCACTAATGAAACTAAATCAACTAAATTTTATCGCTCCTTACTCACCATCAATTTTTCATAGATGTTTAGGATAATTCTTTTGATACTTTATAAATTTTGTTCACTCCAAATTCTTAAAAAAATGTCTTTGTTATAATCCGTTATAAATTGAAAAGTGAATTTTGGATTTTAGCTCAAATGATTATAATTTTTAAGTTTTGTTCTTAATTAAAAGTCTCGATAATTAAAAACATCTGTATCCTTAGCCTCTTCTTTAAGTTTAAATAATTTCTTCTCTTTGTCATAATCAGATATATATTGGAGATATACTTTCAAAATTTACTTATTATTGAACAGAAAAGAGGAAGAAAATTACATGATTTTGTCAATACCAATCGATCCTCCTTCGTTTGTTAAAAATTTGGATAAGTATTTGATGATTTCCTCTTTATATATATCTTCTTCTCTCGTGGACTCTGATGGTTTTTAATGAGTTAGATAAATTTATGATATTTTGGCAGTATACAACAAACCAATTTCCTGCATCATAACACCAAATATCTTTAAATTCCACTACTTAGGCTACATCTCATTTATTCGAGCAATCTAATTGAATAAGATAGAATGTGATTGATCAGATAGGAGGATTACCATTTTTAGTTGTAAAATGTCGATGCTGGACATAAATTTATCGTTCATCTGATAAAAATAAATATATTCATAGAAACTAGAATGATATCCTTTATTTTCATTTGTCAGGATATGACTAAAAAACATGTAAGTTGAGAACATTCGTTTTATCAAGTTGGGTATCATATCACTCCATTGTTATAAATTAATGTCCAGTTACTTTCTAAAGTTTTATCTAAATTATTAATCTTGAAGCAGACTAAAATTTCCATCGATTAGATGAAAGAGTGCTAATGAAAAAAGCCGATCATGAGGTCTAAATATAATAAAATGAATTCCAGAGTCCACTACTATCAGCTGATATATTTTCTTTATCAAAAGCATCAATAGTTATTTATCTTTTTTGATAATTTGAATCGTTTAATTCATAAGTCGGAGAAATTTGTATTAATTTTAGATCAATCCGATATTGCATATTAAAAAGGAATTCATATAATTTTAATTGCTTGAAGTATTTGCCAGCATGCAGCTTTTATTTTGAGATTCGGACTATTTTTAATTGTGCTTAGAAGTGTATTTGCTGTATTTAATTTTTAATAGGTCATAGTGAGAGAACAGGCTATTGATCCCATAATGTATATGAAATTTCCAATACTTAAGGGGAATATCTCCTTGGAGAGAATTTATTCTTTATAAGTCTACTAGCATCATATATAATCCCATATCGTCCGCTTATTCAACATAGGTATGAAGATTAAATCCTAAAGGTAGACTTCCTTATGTCCAAATATAATCCTCAACTAATCTATAACTCGTAAGAATTTGGCAGGATAAGGACTGCCCGCTATCAGCTATCTTATCCCCTGCATAGATTTGAACAAAGCAGGTCATATAGGCTGCCGTAAGCTGTTTTTTAAAAGCATAATAGGGAAACATATTAATAAATATGCGCTACCACTATTTCATTTCGTCTTTCATTAATTTATAGGTGAGAAAGTGATGGAGGAAGGGCTGTTTTTATAATTGTTTGTTCACTAAATGAGTTTTCGATGGGCAACGTTGAAAAGCTATGGACAAAAGTTTAATTCCCTTAATTCCTTTTTCAATTATCACCATTAATGTGTCAAAAAGAGAAGAGTTAAACATTTAATCATTCTGTTACTTCTTTATCTTCAATCGGTAATAGATGTAGAATATGTCCTGCATTATTGCGCAGAATTGTGTTATTATAGGTTCTTCAATTTAGATATCTTTAGCTTATCCAGTGTGATTTCTACAAAATCCTGCAGGCTTCCATGCTTATGGATCTCCACAATCACAACATCCTTAGGCAGCATTTCGGAAAATAATTTTGTGTCCTTCATGGCTTCCATTTTTATAGCACTAATAACAAATGATACAGCTTTAATCGACTCGACAATCATAGCACTCGACAACTTAATAATTAAATACATACTCATTTCTCCACCCCGAACAACCTTGGAGCAAACAGATTTTTCTTATGCCCCTTCACACATTTAATTTAGCTAAGGGTAATAATCAATAATATTTAGTCTTCTCCTTGCTTTACTGATGATGTTGTTCCAAAGAGTCATGGTATTTGGTGAATTAAAAGAGACTTTCGAAATATCTGGCTCTCCTTAGAAAGGATATAGGTTTTGAAGTTTTGATTATCTGCGAACGGATGTGAATCGAATACGCATTTGATATTTTGCAATAGATTTACAACTTAATTAATATCTAATTAATCTTGTATTTGAATTAGCAACTAAAAAAAGAGATATAAATGAAGGAATTAATTGAACTCTAAATTTTAACAAGCACAATGAATAAAGTCATAATTGTTTATCAATTAAATGATGGTTATTGATTATGAGTATCAATGAGATAATCTCTCAATACCTTATCTAATAGGAATAAACTTTTTCGTATTTTTAATTTTAAGCTCAACGCATTTTATTAATCAAATTGGATTATTATTAGAAATTAGAATCCATGATGCAATGAAAGATCATTTCTTGGGACTTTTATGGCTTATACTCTTCTCACTTTTATGCAGGTACTCTTGCATAAATCCCTAATAATCGAAGTCCACATCATATTGATCCCCCTCTTCTGATTTGACTCTCGATTTGCTCAGTTCCATCTATTCTTTTTATCTGCTTTCGGATCGAGGGGAGTGCTAATAGAATTCACTGTGACTCATCTTTCGCTTAATTTCCAATTTTGTTGTGTCTTAGTTTTAATCAATGGTCTGTGGGTTTTTATCTTTAGAGCTTGTAGGCTCCACATTACTTACATCCGATTCTTCTTGTTTGATGTAAAGTGGAAAATATTGATCTATATGCTCGAGCAAGCTCGGATAGGTCGTGCAAAACTATGAACTACTCTCATTGGTGATAAGACTCTTCTCAGAAATGCAAAATATGAGCTCAGGTGGAATCTTGATGCGTAGATAGGCAATTGAGTCTGTTTCACGATTGCCAAATCCGGCCATTATTGGTGTTTTAGTGTTGGGGAACACTTCGTTTATGCTCGCAAGCAGCTTTATCTTCAACTGATCAGGCGTCTTTTCAATGACTTCACGAGTAAATGACTTTAAGTAGCCATCTGGACTCATAAAAAGCGGACCTGGTGGCAGGTTTATCCCATCTGCATTAGTTTAGCATTACTCTCTTCAGCTTCACTGACTAAAAATTTGCGAGTTTGGTTATACTGACCGATGGCTCGGGCAGTCATATAAATTATCTTGTAGTTGCGCTTATAAATTTCATGGAATAATAGGCATACTCCTTTGTGGATGTAATTGGTTTTGAGCTGACCCATCACATCTGAACGGGTAATTGTTCCGTCAATATCGGAGATAACTACCTTCTCATTCTAATCCCACAGATAAATTCGAAATTCAGTCTACTCTATCTGCCCGGGACTGATCTATAATGTGAATTTGGCCTTGTTTTATCCCATTTTTAGTTTCATTCTCGATAGCATCTCTGAGTCAGGGGCCTTTCGATATCGAATGATTTCCTGTTAATCTTGTTTGAAAGGCGCTTGAATCAAGGGCGGCCCCTTTTAAATATCTAATTTTGTGACATCATTGTCTGCTCCAAATATTGTAAACCAGCTCTTCTTAGATTTTGCCTTAATTATGGAATCCACAAATTTAGATTGGGGCTACACTCCAAAAGCGTACTTACATGCTAACACTGCTACTCCCAACTGCCACGTATACAGACTATTATCAATACGTAAAATCAAGTTCGCGTCGTTAATAATGCTCAGCGGATCTTTAATAAAATCCTTATATTCAACTTTATTGGCATAGAATATGCGCTCCAGCTCCTACTATTTGCTCGTTTCCTTATCTTTTCTCTTGGCAAGCAGGTGACGACAGAGGGACATTTGAAATAGGGGCTAATTTGAAGATTCTTCTCCTTAGTATGGCTCCTATTTTATTCGAGCGAGCCGTGACTCATCCAATCCCTTCGCGCTTTATTCATTTATTACAGGTTTTGGTTTTGACTTTGGTTCACTGCTTTTACCATTGAAAAGCCAAGCAAACTGCCAGAAATTTTTTGGTGCCTGCTAATTCTTTAGCTATTATATTGTCTCTCCTTTAAACATGGAGGAAGAAAGTCCTCTTTCACGTGAGTTGGATCTTTGGGAGCGATCATCATCAGATATATCCGATGAATCAGAAATTGGTGCTACTTTGCGTATGTATTTCTACCTACAAAAAGTATTACTTTTTGAAACTGAATTCTTCCATTGGTGGGGTCTATCCTGATGGGAACATCAGTACACTCGTCGTTAATAAACAGCTGAAGGTCCTTCAATTTCGTCTTTTTGTTGTTCTATCTGATTTTAATAAATTTTTCTGAAAAAACTGCTTGAAAAGGAGTGCTTTTGTAGGTCTGATTACGATGGCGGACAACAATAACATCATAGTTGCTGGTTGATATGGTCTACGTCTCGGCATTATTACCTTTTCCATTCTGAAATTTAATGACTATCAGCAATAAATGCAAAGCAATAATTAAAACGTTCCTTATTTTACAGTTATCATTCCAAGAATATTGATGGCAGTATTTGACACTGCAAATTTACGATAAAACATATTTATTAGTTATTAAATTAATGTTTATCATGAGTTTGTTTATTTCAACTTCATCATTAACAAGGAATACAAAATTTACTTATAACGAACTAATAAATGCATAATTCGATTAGATATCAATAATATGACCACAGTTCATCTGCCAATACATGCCATAAGGGGTTACCACACAACATAATCTTTTTATTGCCAGCTACTTGCTTCAAAAAAGCTCCAGGGCCAAATTCGGTAATATTCCATCCTCCAAAAGATACAAAATCTTCAAATGATTCAGTTTGATCCAGATTTCCATTGCTGTTATAGTGGGCATACCACAGCGCAGGCCACCCTGAGCCTCCTATATAATCGCAATTGCTTCCAAAGAATTTTTTCCAAATGTTAGCTGTAGAGAAGATTGATGGAAAAGTAAATTGACCAAGAGCATAAATAGTTTCATTCAAAAAATTACAGTTGTCAACCTGACTGTAGCCGTCCCATGAGCAACCAGGAGTGTTGTTTGGTTCCACTTTAACATAAATCTGATGTTGATAAAGGTTGATATCGACTAGATCTCTTATTGCGTTAACTTGGGAGGTGGCATTAATACCTCGACAGATTTACATATAAAGAGGTAGATTTGATCCAATTTCATGAGCATTTACAAGAGTTTGAAGTCCATTTAAGTCTATGCCTGGGGTTCCAGATACTTTATAGATTCGAAAAATGATATAGCCATAATTACCTGAAGTAAAAAGACATTTAATGGCAGTTTTGGTCAAAGGACCAACAATAGAAAGTACAATTGTTGAAGTCGTTGACCCGACGAGAAGCAGCACCAAAATCAATGAAACTATAAATTTCATAAGTAAATATTGTAAAGTTAATTTTATGACGTCTAATCTATAGTCTGAAATCAACCAAAGGAGATATTTTTGAGCTTTGGAGTATATTTTAGAGATATCCAAGTTCCTCATTTTCAAAAAGGAGGAGAAATAAGATGGCAAACATGTTGCTTCTGTAGATTGTATTGTATTTTAACTTTATTAATTACATGACTAGGATACGTTCTTTATCCTTTATAACTAAATCCAATCAGCTCAAATATTCACTCACCGACTTCTTTTCGGAAGATATGACTATCTATCCTAATTTTTTATCCAAAGTACTGTAAAATTTAAGTTTTGAGTAATAATCATATTTACAAAGGAATAAATGGAGCATGAATTACTTCTAATTGATAATATTATCATAAAAACTATGTTTATATTATCAATAAAGAATAAATATTCATGAGATTCTCCTTCAGAATATAAACTCATTACTATCACAATATTTTGCTGAACAATAGTTCATCAAAGCTGTTAGTCTTCATATATATCTATTTCTGGATCAAGAATAAACAAATAATGAGATTTATTCCAGTTTGTGGATTTTTTTGACTCATTATTTCTTGTCGTAATTATAATTATAAATTAAAATAATTGCATCTCCTACTATCCAAGTTTCCATCAATTATGCCATAGTAACAAATCAAAATATATTGATAGTGTTCAAAATTTTGCTTATTAACAAATGGGTTATACTCAACTATTATTTTTTCATAATTAAGTGGGAATATAAATATGGTGAGGCTTAGTTTAAATATTCTTGAGTATTTTTACAATTCAGTAAAGTTTAACATTTACAAAGGTTCACCTAACCTTGAGTACTCAATTAATCTTTCTTGAATGCAAGTTGATTGATGTACTCTAAGCAATGAGTTCGTACTCCTACCATAAATGAATGGGTGTTCTGCCTAACTATCAGAGAAGCATAATTAATATCATGGATCATTTGACCTATCATTTATGTTTTCATCATCTGTAATTCAGAACACCAACAATCAATTATTATAATCAATCATTAAAATATTAAATATTAATATTAATGACACTCCCAAAATTATTCCAGAAGAATCCTTTATCATACGATTTACGCTCATTTTTTAATGTCATTTAAAAACATCATTTCTAAAATATTGTCTTTTCCTATTTTGGTATTTTCCGTTGAATGTTTTTCAGCTGTTTCTTTCGGTATTAAGATTCTTTTCTTCATCTGCTTCATGGTATTTTTGAATTGAGTCCTATTCATGCATTAATTTTGTGAATACGCGCATAAGCGTTTCTTTATTTCAAGATGCTATTCAAACTGCTTATTCCATAGCTTCTTTGATCCAATCACTGGCTCTGCATGCAAGATGGCTTGAACCATTATTGTATTTTCTCTTTCGATTTCTCTTTCTGCTTATTCCTTTTTGTAATTGGTAGATCGACTTCTTGCTTTAGAATGCTACTTTTGGATGCTTTGCTTTTCCATTCGGCTCAGTAATCCTTATCCATTATATATCCTTTGCAGACTCAACATCATTTTTGTATCTTGAATTTTAAGAAGTCTTTCTTTTTATCTGTCTTGATGAAAGAGTGAATGAGATTTCTTTCGTAAATTTTACGATATTTTGAGGGTAGTCCAAGGACGAATGAAATATTTGTTCTGATATTTCGGCTGTTGATTGGCTGAAATAGGTTCGGGATTATATCTGTTTGACATTTTAATATATTTAAGAATAGCACGCATACCTATTATAGAAATAATCTAATTTTACGAATACCTTTATATTGTTTGACCATAAAACTTAAACTTATTAATACCTTTTATATAGTCAGATAAAATATATAATTTTCATATATTTTAAGTCAATGGAATTAAAGTTACATATTAATTCTCACGAACTAACTCCTTCAAAATCATGAGCTATTGACTTCAAAACCTCTGAAACTATAATTATTAATAAAATAAAAATGTTCAATTGAAAAATACCAAATGATAAGCTAATTTCTTTGCTAATCTATAAATACTTTTCCCTTAAAAATATCTGATTCTGCCTGATTCATATAATAATTTAATAATATATGAAATATTATGCCAAAATTGATGATTACTGAATTTTGTTTTTATCGAGTAGCAATTATCTGCTTTGTATTTAATTGTTATGAAGATAATTGGCCCAGTCGTTACTACATTACTCTTTGTTTGGTCTGCTGTTTGTGCTTCATCCCTTGGAGTTGCAGTAGTTGGTCCTCTCACTCAAACAGCATTTAAATGCCTAGCACAAAATCAACTCACAGGGTCGTCTAATCTATTCGCCATCATAAGAGTTTATCAGGTATCTGGAACGCCCGGTATCGACCCCAATGCTTATCAAACTCTGATAAATATTAATACTGTCACAGTTGCTGGAGGCTACAACATTCATACCTACATGGAAATTTGCCGCGGCACCGATCCCACCTCCCAAGTGACTGCTGTTGTGAATCAAATATCGATAGATTTATATGAAACTATCTTTATTAAAGTTGAACCTAATACTACCCCAGGGTGTTCATGGGAGGGCTATAATAAGACTGATAATTGCAATTTCTTGACTGAGGCTATCAACGCAGTCAATTCATTGAATATTGGACGCTCGGGAGTGTTCTCAACAGCTCATATATGGGAAAGCTACTTCGGTAATGATTGCAATTCAATATCAACTGTCACTAAATATCTATGGTATGCCAACTACAATAGCAGCGGACAAGTTAATTCAACGTCATCATTTAACGATTTTGTTCCCTTTGGAGGATGGAAATCTCCTGATTTGAAGCAAGTTGGAGGCAGCATCACAGTTTAGTTATGTAATCACTCAGATTGGCATGCTTATCTCGATGAAGTTTGGAGTTCCGATTTATTTTGATCTACATTCGTGCAAATAGAATCTTTTTTATTGATTTTTATACAAATTGATTAACTAAGTCAGCAATAGGAACTTATTATCTATACTTAATAGTTTAATATAAATTATGAGTTATTTAAGAATGTCTATGAATATTTACCAACTATCATCTTTCTTCGCTAACTATTGCAATAATAATTATCTCTAATATTCCTATTAATTTCTTTATTTATGCATATAATCAAATTATAAGCATCAGCTAATTTGCCACTATTTAAAGGGAACAGCCTAGAAGTGAGAATCCAATGATCAGTCAAGAGCATACTCGTAACAATAATGATTTTTATAATTTAATTATGGGGTTGATCACGTATCCTTACCTATAAGATAAAAAATAAATAATTATTAATTATTTTACTTTCTCTGAAAAATTTCGTAAGTTAATTGTTGGAAGAATAAACAACAATCATTCCTTGATTTTTTTTTACTTCTTAGAGACAAATACCTTAGAAATAGAATTGCCGATTGTTAGTATATATATATTACCTGATACACTATATTTGAATAATTCAACGATGAAAGTTTTCTCGAAGAGTCACAAAGGCAATAAATCGACTCCAACTCTCAAACAACTTTCTCATATTCCACATCCACTCGCCTCTACTAAGCCCAAAAGCGCCACCAAAATTAAACTGTTTAAGCAGATAGTGAACTAGTATAATTTAAATCCGGTAAATAAATCTTGCTTCGTCCCTAAGAAGAATGTTTCCTAAACTGATCCTTGCCTCAACTCAAGCCGTGACGTGATGATCTTAACAACAAAAAATAACGACAAAAAGGAGATCGAATTTAACAATCAGGAGATGATTTTTCCGTCAGCCAAAATGATAAGTAGCGTCAACTACCAAATTAATAAAACGGAAGGAGATTATCGAAGTTCTTCATAGTCAGAATAGAAAACAGAAAGTTCAGTTTGTTATGGAAATATTTTAGGAAATAAACCACTAAATCTTATGCATAACTGGCCTAAAAATGCATTCGTCAGCGAAAATACTTATTGCCTATCAAAGCCTGTAAAAGCTAACTTCAAAATGATGTAGAAGAATTAGTTAAAAAACATATCATCGAATGAAAAAGAAAATAAGCAAACTAATAATATACCTAAAGATGTTTAAGGTAAAAAGATGAACCATTATAAAAACACTCGGTTGAATTACTATAAAGAAAAAACGGCTAGTAGAAAAATATTTCTTTCCAGTTTTAAACTCGGTCGGAAGGTTGGACGTGGGCGATTTGGCTGTGTTTATATTGCGGAAGAAAAAATAACTGGAATGATATACGCTTTGAAACTGATTGATCTGAACCAAGTGAGGGAGGAGGAGATGGAGGGTCAAATCATTGAATAAATAAAGCTGCAGATGTTTATGAATAACCCGAATGTTCTGAAGATGTATGGATGCTTTCGAGATTAACAACAACTCTGCATGATTCTCGAGTATGCGGAGGGCAAATGCCTTTTCAATAAACTGGGCAATATGGTATTTTTTTATTTATTCAGATGGAAGAAAAAACAGTTGCCTACTATACGCGGCAAATGATTAATGCACTCAAATACTGCCATTCAGAAAATGTCCTTCATAGGGATCTAAAACCTGAAAATATACTTCTTTCCTTTGGAGTAGCCAAATTGGCTGATTTTGGATGGGCTGCCTATGCTCCCAAATAGTAATTTTTAATCTATATAGTAAGAGGAGCACTTTTTGTGGGACTTTGGATTATGTGCCTCCTGAGATACTAAAAGGAGACCAATATGATGAAAAAGTTGATATTTGGAGCTTGGGAGTGCTTATCTATGAAATGGCAACAGGCAAGGCTCCTTTTGAGTGTCCTTCGATAGATCCCTCCCACACTGAAGAAAAAACAATGAATAAAATAATTGATGGAGATCTCCGTATCCCCATTTCAATATCACCTAAACTTCACAACCTCATAAACTGTATTCTCACTACACAACCGTGGAGGCGTTTATCTCTGGAATAAATAGAGTGTTCTCAATGGATGAAAGTTCATCAGTAATAAGGATTTCAAATAGATAAAATAATGACGGAATTTTGGATTAATCATTGATAAATTGGATGATGCTTTGATTTATATTCAGGATATAATGAATGCTAATAGTGTGCTTAAATGGCTTTACCTTTATTTGATAATTATAAAATTGACTGAAATATTAATTGTATAAAATCAATTAATGGACTTTTTCAAGCTTGATTGTAACGGATAAAGTTAGATTACTTGGACAATAGCAGCTGATTTTTAAGTGGTAGCACACATTGCGATAAATAAACATTTTAAGGAAAATAAAACTGATTAAACATAGTGAGAGAGTTCGGGTCAAAGGCAAAGTTGTAGAATTGAGGATAAACAGTGCCATAACTCACTTCAGAAATGCTATTTGTTGAGAAATTTTCCGACAAAATCAATCCTATATCATGGTCATGCTTCTCCTCAGTGAGCGAAGATGCTCTTTTTAATTATTTATTTTAGGTTGGATCATTTTCAACTTTACTATTCATTCTTTAGATTATTTTATGAATAATTTCTTCTTCACTTAACTTTTTAGTTCTTTTAGCTTTATGAACGACAGAATTATAACGATTTTTAATCATGTGCTCAGTGCGAGTTTAATTCAAAAGTGGAACTATCTTACACCACTTCTTTCCATTATTTAAGACGTATTTAAAGATCACCCTATCCTATTCTTAGCTCCAAACACCATGATTTTTATTTTAATCTAGGTGGTTAAGCCATCTTTATCGGCAATGCTTGGGACTCTTAAAACATTTTTTATTTGATTTGAAGAACATATTTCTTGAAATTTCATTCCATCTACCAACCTCTTCCTCTTTTATGCATTCTATCAGAAGCTGGTCTTCTTCTTCGGACCATGATAATCTTCCCTTTGTTTTTAAGAGGTTAAGATAATGAAAATGCAAAAAATCAGGTGACTTGCCAAAAAAAATGTTTGAGATATCTTTCCAAGTGCCTTCACTCTGAATAAATATAAAAAATACCATTTCTTAACCATCACTTAAAAAATATGTATAGCAGATAATATACCAAACAAAAAGCAGTTTTTCATTTTAGAGCCAATTATTAGGGTCTACGCCAAGTTATTTGGTGACCTGATACCTAGATTAGATGATATAGCTACTGAGCGTGGATGTTTTTGTATATTTTCAAGATTTGTTGATTTTCAGTCTTGTCGATTTTGCTTGGAAGTAAATCATATATATTTCGTTGTTTGGTGATAATTGCGTGAAAAAGATGAGAATTTTCCACTTTGGTCATCATTTCCATGAATTTGTTCTCTTCTTTTGGCATTTTTTATAATTATACATCTATAAACATTTTTTCCTTGATTTATTTGGCACGGCTTTAATTTGGATTCAAGTATCAACTTTAGGATTTACTTCAAACACCAAATTAAGTTTTATTCATATCCAAAGCCTGGAGAGTGCTGAATCTCAGCATTTTATTTATTTTGGTAAAACTTGAACTCTTAACTCGAATATTTTAATCTTGATTTTTCTCAGGTGTCATGCCAAACGAACAAACTAACTGGTGAATAAAAGATGTCGCGATATCCAAATACAAACTATCAAATTCTTATAAAATTTTAGATATATGAAATAATTGTTTTTGAATTGGTGATTTTTTGAAAGTAATAGTTTACTGGTATTTTATATCTCAGCAATAAAAACAATAATTTCATCGTATATATAATTAGTAGTTTTGAGAAGTATGCGAATGACAAACATTTTTACTTGTTGTCTTTTCATAGACAAAAGAAATAATACTAAATATCTGGTTGGAGGCCTTAGCGTTACGACAAAATAATAAATAAAATTCGACCTTTAAATTACCACTCTTTCATATTTTCATGTAAATGAAGTCGACTGTGAGGAAAGACAATGCTAATTGGATATTGATAGTTGATTGAACTGGTATTATAAATGTGGAATGATAATAAAGTTAATAGTTGCAGATTTAAATAACCTCAATAAATTATGTCTTTGAGTGGTCGATAATTATGTTGTCATAGATTCTTTGCTTAAAATAAAGAATTTCCTTGATGAGTTTTAATTAAGCTATACTGAGTAAAATATCCCAAATTAAAAAATGATTCCTTATAAAAACGAGACTATATTCGGATTTCTGTTGCTGACTCTTATAATAAAGGGCTTGTTCTGTTTTCAGCGATCAAATCTTCCCAATTGATGGGATAGCCTCGCCATTATTCGAATATATAAAATTTCTTGAACCAAAGGAGGAAGCCAAAGGACTGCCTATACTGCAGATAATTTAGATAGAGATATAGATTCGATGGCTATATATAAATTTATCACGGCAATGATGCGGCCAGCGCCTAAATGTGTAAAAGATAAGCGTATTCAGTTACCTGCATTAAGGGAATGCATGCCGAGATAAGGACTGTCAGATCAGATCAGCTCACTCAACGAACTGTGGAAATGGCTCAAGGATATGGGACAATCCTACAGTTCAATGCGAAAGTGGAAAAGGCGAGCAAAGGATGCCATTGTCTCCAACATCACATCCAAAATTTAAGCTTTAGCAGAGTTGCTCTTCGAGGCGTTTGGCTATCTCGCTGACTCTTGATATGTGTAGTCTTTCGCAATGCTATTATCACAGTCATTATTGGTCGGCCTTGATGGGTGGAGAGATCAATAAGAGTCTTTATCCTTAAAATAGGGTAGTTAGAGTAATTCGATGTTTGGATTGCTTAAGTCAGTCATCATTTTGCCTTTATTAGACTCTTGCAAATTCTTAAGCTGTTAGAAGCTACGCAGTAATGAGTTATATGAAAGTTTTTTGAGGCGCTAATTATATGGTTGCAGAAAACAATTTAGTCAAGCCTTTATTCGAAGCCATAATTTTAATACCATCTTCATTAAGGTGGTGCCAAATTCTACTCCAGGCTGCTCATGGGAAGGCAACAGCCAAGCGGATAGCTGCGCTTACTTGACTGGGCTCTACGAAGCATTTAACACATCATTTTACGATGGCATCGGAGCAGGCATCTCAACATATCATATCTGAAACCAATTCTTAAATTTCAGCTGTACTACACTTGCAAAGGATAATTTTGGACTCTTGTATGCTGACTACGGCAGCAATGGTCATCAAAAAAATTCACAAAAACCTGAACTTTATGCTAAAAGAGTAAAAACTACTAAAATATGGAGGATGAGCCATGCTCAGAAAGTAAGTCAAAGCGTAGACTGATTGAATGAGAATTGATTGAGGGTGATAAATGTTAGTAAAACTAATTCGTATAAAGTAAATAATTTAAAAATCAGATCGAAGACCTTAGTAATTTATTTTATTTTTAAATTCTGAGGGTTGGACTGTGATTTGCTGGCCAGAATACGTCGAAATCTGAGGTTTAGATCCGTCGCGTATGATTTATAAATCGAAGAATTTGTTACTGGTTTTTATATTATTTCTTTATGAGAAGCATTATTCCACTACTTTTGATTTTACTGCTGGCCTGGTCCTCAACTAGTGCACAGTTGGGCTATTCTATCGTTGGTCCCTTGTCCAAGGCAGCCTTTGATTGTCTCGGTACATCAAGCAGACAAGCCACTGGACACGATCCCTTCGTCTTTGTTCGTATCTATAAAGTCTCTGGAACTCCAGGAGTTGATCCAAATGCTGCCCAAGCTCTTGCAAATGCTAGGGCTTCGAGTGTTGCTTTTGGAATACTGAGTTATATAGAAGTTTGCAGAAGCGCTGATTCTTCCGTTGTAAGAAACACTTTAGTTCAAGCTTTTAACCCTCCCATCTTTGATTCCATCTGGATTAAAGTGGAGCCAAATTCTACTCCAGGCTGCTCATGGGAAGGCTTTAGTCAAACGGATAATTGCGCTTATATAACTGAGTTCTACCAAGCCCTTTTTAACGCATTTAGCGTTGAAGGCGTCTCAATAGGCATCTTCTCGACAGCCAGTATATGGAAAAAATTCTTTGGTTCCTCTTGCAATCTATTTGGAGAATATGGCGTTTCACTTTGGTATGCTCACTACGGCAGCAATGGAAAAATAGATTCAACTCAGTCATTTGACGATTTTGTACCCTTCGGAGGGTTTATGCCTTATTTTAAGCAAATTGGTGGAAGCGTGCATATATCTTTGTGCAATAACCCCAATTGGAAAGTCATTGTTGACACACTTTACACTTCCTATTGATCTCCATGCCATAAATTCAATTACTTTATTATATTTAAAACAGCCATCTTTATAAAGATATTCGTATTTAAAGGAACATCACTATCTTTAAATGTCAAATTATCTTTCTTCAATTCATCCATTCAAAATTTAAAGTCTATCTTTGAAAATAGCAGTAAAACATCCATAACATTTAAACATTATTCTGTTAATTTAATTTTAATTAATGACCATTTAGATGTCATTGGTAAAGTCCTCCATAAAAGATACTATTTAACGTTTTATATCCCTTTTAAAATATTAAACTAATTTTTATACTCAGTACTCTATTAGAGAGAGGTCAACAAAGGAAAATTTATATCTTTTATCACATTCGCAATCAGGAAAGTCACTTCAAATACTTTTATCCAACTCATTTTAATATTTTAGTCCAGGACAGCCTTCGTTGATCATGAAGCACGATTCGTGCAACAAATGATGTCCCTCAAAAATCAAACCCAAGCCCAAGCATAGATCCTGAAGTCGCCTAATGCTTATTACACCATTTTAACCACTCTTCCGATTTGTTAGGCGTTTAAATATCTAATTTTAATTTTTCAATAGCTGAACAAGTCCAGCTTCGCGCCCCTCGCTTAAATCAAACCAATATCATTACGATAACTTGTATAGAATGATTGCTTTTACTTGTGAGGAATGTCAGCTAATTAAATTGCTGATGATCACTATTCTCAAGCAATAGTTTCTTGCTTGAATAATAATATTATTTTTTGTTCTCGTGCATCAGTTTATTGATACTAAATTTTCGCTAAAATTGATCTTGTTTTTAACTGTCTTTGTCGTTTGGACTTCAATATAGACTCACACTTGATTAAATAAAAATAATTTGTCTATTATATCAAAACAACTATTTTAGTTAAGCATCAATTCCTACTTTATTGCCATTACTCAACGTGTTCTCTCCCGTCCCTTTGGCAAATTTAACCGAAACTATCATCAAATCGACACAAAATTATTCATTAGGACATTTGATTTTCAAATTGAAATATTAAAACTGCAAAGCTGAAGAGTTATAACTTCTCATAATAGATCGCAGTGCGAATTAATGATTCAATACGACTATCATTTCGGCATGGCTGAGTAGTCTTTGTAAGTTAAGTTAGACTTCGAGCTCTCATAGGTTGTGAGCGATATCGAATCTATAATTTATTCAAGTTTTCCCCGAAAGCCAGCCTTGCTAATAAGGTGCTTGAGTGTTTCTTGATGAGTCCATTGATATTCTGCTGCCACTTCAGGCAAAAAAGTAGCTTGATAGTATCGACCCTGAAAGTTCGATTTGATTATAATTCCATGCTTTCCGACGGTCCAATCTAAAGCCTTCTTTCCTTCTTAGAATTTAACTAGGAAGGAAACTCCCACGTTTAGTGTTTTAACTTCATCGAGGGAAACAGGATCAAAGCGGTCATCTTCAAGTGCGGAGATCAAGGCATATTTACTTAAGATGGTGGAAAGCTGAGCCGGCGCAAAAGTTCCGATGCAGCCTCTGAGTTCGTCTTTAATTTTCCATGTAACAAAGATTGGCACTTTCGGATCGAGCAAATGTTTGGGGTAGGGCGGTATTTCCTTTTTGGAAAGTTGTGCTATGAGGACATCGAAGCAATATTTGCAGTGATCCTTTGTCGCTTCTATTTGTTATTGCATACTTAATGATCCTGATCAATGAAGTAAAATTAATACATATATCATACTACTAGTAAACTATTTTAAAGATTTATGTTGTTTATCTCGCTGGAATTTCATCCTGCCCCGAGGAAATATCAGATTACATATTCAATTTAATTGGAGAGAATCTTTAAGTGTTACTAGTTGGATCTGCTGGATTAAATAAATATAGAAGATAACAATAAATCATTTTTTCTAAGTGGGTCTTCTCTAGTTTCCGGAATCAATAAGTTTCTTCTTATCGAAGCATTTCCTATATTGCGGTTGTGAGTATTCCTTTGCTTAATCTGATTGGATAAGTTTGCTATCAAGTGTCCTTCCATCCAGATTGATTATATCAATGTTTTATTCTGTCACTGATTGCTGGTATTTCATTATTTAATCCAACAACTTCTTTTTGCCGATTAATTCAACTGGAATCTTCTCCTTGGTTTAGTCGTATTTACGGTTTGGCATTACCATATGCTACAGGAGGGCCGTCACTTTTTGGGCAATAAATGGAATTGACCATTAAAACAGATTTATGAAATTGGGGAGCATGTAAGGATGAGGGTTTTATATGAATTGCTGAATATCAAGGAGATTATGCTGAATACAAAAATATGTACTTTGAATTTGATTACTGCTCCCTTATTATTATAAAAATCGCAGTAGTTTGGAGCTGAGAAGATAGTAACCACAGTAGGAAAAGCTTTCTCCCCACCCCACCTATACATTTTGTACCCTGGTTGCTGAGATTAATGGGCCCTAATGATTGATAGTAATCCATTTTTTTGGAGAAATGTCTTCGCTAATTGATATCCAAAGTAATATGAGCATCCTCGAGAGTCATTTGATTTGACAAGTCCATCTAACTTTCCAGTATCATTATCGACAGGATCTGCCCACATCAAATCACAAAAAAGCCCTGATTTAGGAATTTCTTTCACTCGATTTAACTTTTAGATATCAGAGATCTAAATTATGAATGTTTAACTGTTTGAATATCCGCGGAAATACCTCCATGAATGCACAAAAACTTTTTGTTAACTAAAGCGGCTATTGGGAACTGGTCAAAGAGATCCATGACTACATCATAAACTTCTTGATCATATTTACTCAGGCCTAAGTTAAATTGGTCTTACATTCGGTACGAAAATTGAAAGAAGTTGTTAATTGTCTGCACTCGTGGTTACCACGCAATAAGAATACAGTGTTTTTGAATCGCAGTTTTATGGCTAAGAGCAGCGATAGCACTTCGATAGAGAAACATCCACGATCAACATAATCACCTAAGAATAAATATTTGGATGTCTCCAAGGGTCCTCCGACGTCAGTATCGATAAGTTTAATAAAATCATAATATTGCCCATGAATATCTCCCACAATTGTAACAGGATCCTGTATCTTGATTAAGTTTGGTTCTGTTTCTAAATTATCCTTTTATTACGGAAGACGGCTTTCGCCCTTTTAACTAACTCTAAAAATAGTTTTTTTGTCAATCTGCCCTCCTTCTTCAAGAATCTTTGTAGTAATTAATAATCTGCCTAATCCCCTTAAAATAGCTGCTCGTAAGTGAGAGAGCGCTGATAGGGAAGGGGTGCAGCGGTGATCTTCCTGTCTTTGAGGGGATCTTTCAGTTACATGAGTTATATATTAGTAAACAATAAAGTGTTGATTAATAAACTATATCATTTTATTTGAGGATCGACCAGTAAATTACTGATTTTTAATTTTTTCATCAGAAATACTTGCGAGAAAGAAGGAGGGTTGCCAGTTTATAGACCCATTTCATCTTCTCTTTTTGCTCATTTCAATCGATATTTTATTATATTGTGTGAAATGTTTTGAAGAAGAGCATTTTCAACGAGCAATTATCTCTCAATGGCTTTATTCTACTCTTAAAAAAGTAGATTTTTGGCCATTAATAAATACATGTTTTACTTTATTGTTGCTGAAATCAAAACTATTTAAATGATTCATTAATCTTAAAATAATCTGATTTTATATCAGTTAAGTTAGTATATTAACGATCATTAAATGAAAAGTCGCAGCCCACCCAAAACAGGTCGCATGGCTACTTGTGAGGACAAGCTTAAAATTATAATCAGGATTCGTCCTGTCTTGAACGAGGAGGATCCTTCTATGTTTGTTCACCTCGAGGATGTACAATTAGCCTCAATTAGAATGATACACTTTAAATCTGCAGACCAGGAAATCACTCCTATATGAAGTTTAACAACATTCTTCCCACCTAATCAATTCAGAAGGACGTCTTCCTACTAGTCTAGGACTCCATCAAACAGTTTCTGAAGGGCATCAACACTACTATTTTCGCCTATGGTCAAACCGGAGCTGGTAAAACATACTCCATAATTGGAAATTACTCACCCAATTAAAACCAAGAGAATCTTTACAACTTTCTCTCAAGTAAGGAACGAGGTGTGCTTTCTCGTTCGTTGGAGATGATTATGAACATTGCTGCAAAGGAACCCCAAAGTAGGTTCTATGCCTCGTTCTACTAAATTTACAATGAGAAAATATTTGACCTTTACAACTACACTAACATTAGCCTCGATATCAGAGAATCAAAAAATGGATAAATCTCAATTCCAGATTTGGTTACCATTGAAATCGACAACATGCAGGATGCAATCAAATTTCTAATGATTGGACTCAAAGTAATGGTATTATAAGATAGAATAGGGCAACGGGATCGACTCAGGCTAACTCTAAGAGTTCTCGATCGCATTCCATCTTCCAAATGAGTATGTAAAAGCAAGAAGGTGATGGTGTTATTTATTCCTCCGTACTTTTAAATTAATTTAGTTGAGGATAGTGGATCTAGCTGGGTCCTAAAAATTTAAAATACCGAATGATCTTACTAATGCTGAGAAGTAGATTCGAATTCAAGAACTCACTAGCATAAATGGGAGTTTATCTTGCCTTGGACATTGCATTTCCGCTCTTATTGATAAGACCCGCACTCATATTCCTTTCAGAAACTCGAAGCTGACTCGAATTTTGAGTGACTCTTTGTTAGGGCAAGGCAAAATGAGATTTATAATATGCATCAGTCCTTCCATCTCAGCCTCAGCTGAAACCTTCTCTACTCTTCAATTTGCAAATCGAGCAAAACGTGCTATCTTCGATAGAAGCGACAATAAAAGTCCTTCCATTCAAAAAAAGAAGTTATAATCCGAATAAGTTCTAACCTTAAAGAAAGAGTTGTAAAAATAAAAATAAATGCGATATTCGGCTGATAGATAGTTGACTGAGCTTAAGAAACAAAACTAAATGCTGAAAACATAAAATGGAAGGTTGTTAAATCGCCTTCAATCAGGTGACAACTAACCCAAAAACCAAGAGAAGGACTCAAACATTTATTCCAAGATAAGTCATTACGATAAAAATAAGGAAAATGATTTTAAGGAATAGATGCTCAAACTTACAATTTTTCAGAAGAATAGACTTGATCAGATCAGTCACAATAACGGTTCTTCTTCGCATAATATCTCAAACCATACTGCTTTCCCTAAAACAGACAGCAGTGACAAATTTGTAAACAAAGGATATAGCAATAACAACAGTCAAGTGAACCAATACCAGGCTAGTAGTAAAGTTTTACCTGTAAACAAGAAAAAGGCGGAGTTTGAGAAAAAGATCCGTAAATTTATATAATCTGATTCTCCGCACAGACCCAGTACTCACAAAAATACGAAAGGAGAATTGCATTTCTAAAATAATACTTTTAGGAACGAATTTGAGCAGAACGATGAGATAGAAAAGCACATCAATGAGGCATTTAAAAATGGGAATAATGAGCCTTTTGAAGATGAGAATCTATGGGATAGTCAGAAGAATGACAGCAACTAATTCAGTAATATTATTGTAATTTAGTTTAAAAAGCGTGTAATAGAATGAATTTATCTGAGTTTCAAGAGTTGAAGAGTGAAATGGAAAGGGCGAGGAAGGAACTTCTGAATCTTCAGAAAAAAGATAATTAGCTTTAGCAGAGGAAGCAGGGGATACATTGATTTGCAATAATTTGTTCCATTATTTATTATCAGCAGAAAAGTATTATAAGTTATATTAAGGATAAAGCAAGACTCCATTAATATAAATTCTAACATCTTGTTAAGGAAGCCTCAAAACATCAAACTAGCAAATTCAACGTTTGGACCAAATCTTACAGTTAGAACACAATCAATGCTACCTTTTATTTGGAGTTTGATGATTTGAATTCATTATAATTTGATAAAATCATGTCGAAGGACAATGATTTGTTGGGTTACTACCCAGATCTATCCGATGATGAGGACAATCAAGAACAAGAACATCCCAAGAAAGAAGAACCATTGCCAAATAACCAACCTCATAAAATTACAAAACCTAATGAACCAACAGATTCTAATAAACAACCAGTCTTTACTGCTCCTAAACTTTTTGGAGGCAAAAATTTCTTCCCTCCTCCACCACCTCCAGGCTCTAAGAAAAGCAATTATGGGCCACCCCCTCCAACTCAACAACAACCTCAGCGAGTCAACATGCCTTCCTTTCGCAGCAATAGTGGTGGAAGCTAATCCCAGCAGCCTAGAGTGTAGCGTGAACGTAAAAATTGTGTGTTCGTTAAAAATATTCCGAAGCATTACAATGAAGTGGATAAGCTGATGACCTTCTTTAAAAATTAAGGAGCAATTAAAGAGATCAAGGTTAATCACGAATAAAGTAGCGCCATCGTTAAATTTATCAAAGAGGAATGCGCTCTCAGATTCGTAAACTCCAAAAAAGATATCTTCAACCGTAGTTTTATTGTCTACAGTCTCAATGATAAAGAAGTGGTGCCATAGCACCTATTGCTTTAAAAATAAAACTAATAAACAGGAAAGTTGAAGAAGGCAGAAGGCTAGCTTAAATTTTTAAAAGAAAAAATGTAATTAGTGCTGACGGATAAAATCAGAGGTCTCCTCTTCGCTCGCAAATACGTCACCGTTGGTAATAGCATGTTGATTTAGAACAACTCAGTGAGTAGATGACCAATGAATTGAGGGAAACCATCGCTCTTAAGTAATATGTATGCAAAAATGGAATCGCGTAAATGGGGGAAACTTCCAAGTATATGGTCAATGACTACGATTGGACTCTGAACTTCAAGATCACTAGAGATCATTAAACTTAAAAAAAGACATTAATCTACGAATTGCAAAAAGTACTCATTTGACTGATAATCTTAGAAGTATGGGTCCATCAGCAACCTTGAACTGATTCCACTCAACATTCCTGAGCCTCCCATTCCAGACCAACCCCAAACTATTAAATATGATTATCTAGCCAAGATGACATTACTTGGGGTGAAACAAAGTTGGGAGTGTTACTGTGAGCGCCAAGCCAACCAAGAGGAAGTATAGGTAGAGGGAGCCAAGCTAAGAAATCTATTCAATGAGGGAATTATCGTATTTTTACTAGTCATAAGTAGAAACAGACAGCAAAACAGTTGACTCAAATCGCCGAGGCCGCCAGGCTGAAAGAGGCATAGGAGTTTGTTGAGATACTAGCCGAGCAGCCCGACCCATCAATGGTAATTTAGCAGTAGGTAGATGTGCTGGCCAGTCATCCATAGCAGCAAAATCAGAAAGAGCAATAAGAAATAGCGGAGAAGAAGGAAGGAGAAAAGGATGATCAAAAATGATCTATACCAATAAATATTATTCCTATTCATATATGTTGCAGATATTCTAACTGATTCGAGTCTTAATAATAATTTATCCATCCAATGAGCGTAGGATTATATAATCATCCCCTCTTTGGTCTTGTCAAGAGGTATGTGCACAATAATAAATACGTCATGTAAACCAATTTCGATAACCCCTTCACTGAAACTTGGGTTAATCAACTTCATCAAGTCAGACAGGAATGTCTTAAAAAGAAGAGGTAAAATATCAATTATTCAGTTGGTTGTTTTATCTGTTACCGGATGAAACCTTCCTATCTGAAACTGAACAAAGAGATAGTCATTCTTCGAAGAGAGTAGTTATATACGATAGCTACATGACCACCCTCAGCCAATAAATAACTCACAGAAAACAAACCCAACAGAAGTTTGAAATAAACTAGCTATGGTATTTTTTATGTGCTTTGACTCGGGGTGTCCTTGAATATCTATAAATAGACGGTGGGCAACAACGCTAAAAAGAGATCAATCCTTCAACCATACTGCTAAATTAATATGGGTATATTAAGATATTGGGATACTATAGCTCTCCTAATGCCCCATCCTCAAAACAGTCGTACCGTGGTACATGTTGCCTAATATAGCTGCTGAGTTTAATATTCCTTGCTAAAAATTGGCTTAGAAATGGAAATTATGCTTGTCTGTCAGTGTTGGCAGAATCATGGCTTCATTAATCATGCTTAAAGATATGGATGAGTATTACAATCCGGTCAGTAAGACCTTCAAGTAAACTGATTTCGAACGCGACTTTGCTCTATAGGAATCTTATTGTGGACTTTTATATAAATTTGTAAAGGGACTGCTTCTGTAAGATGTCTAGAAACGTCTTACCTTGACATAAATTAAAGCAATGCTATTGTTCAACTAAAAACAGATCCTCTCCCTCGGCACCTTTAAAGTAGATAAAGGAATATGCAAAATGGGACTTTTGAAGGTGCTCCTTGATACTTAGTGAGTGTTATTTCCATTTCATCCTACTAAATTGTATATAAAAATAATTTTTGAGAAAATCGTCTTTCACTTTCCAAAAGACACGAAAAGAGTAATCATATTTATAGTATACAGGATTAATAGTCAATTCTTAAATTGTTCTATGCACGTTTCATGCTATGTATAATAATAGCGCGAATGAACCACAGCACTCCTCATCTCAACCAATTAATCCACCAACGTCAAATTGTACAGCAGTATCCTTAGCATTCCCCTGAACATCGTCACCCTTCCTTATCTCTCCCTTCAACTAGAATGTTCTTCTAATAGTTGATGTTTGAGGAATTGTAAAAGAAGGCCATAGTTGAAGACTATATGCCTGGGCAATAGTATCATTTTCTCATTCCGGATCATCGCATGGAAGAATAAGAAGACAGGATGGAAGAATAGCCCTATGAAGAATTGTTTCCTACTATCAAAAATCCTGTTTCTTTTATACCACAAAAAATGTTAGACTCTTCGAGCTCAGGTAGAGATATACCCTCCAGGAAATCATCAATATCATCCCTTTCTTCCTGTGAAGAAATGGCAGAGCCCACCCCCTTAAGTTAACGATCTCAATGTTCGAGAATACAAGATCAGGAATAATTCTTAAAGAATACTATAAAATAGGAAGTCGAGATTTGGAAGCGAGGAATGCCTCGACCTCGCAGGGAAGTTGGTAGCAGCACGGAAAAGCGTGAGCGTTTGAACAAAATAAAGAAGGTTCAACAACTTGGCTGCAACTGTCGGAAGTCAAAGTGTCTAAAGATGTACTGTGAGTGTTTCAATCTGCAAATCTTATGTAGTCAAAACTGTTGTTGTGTGGGGTGTGGGAATCTGGCATAAAATCATCAACATCAAAAGGCAGTATTAGATGCCCTTACCCGCAATCCTCGAGCTTTTGCTGAGGATGTTCAATAAATTCCAACTGTTTTCAATCTAGGAGTGGAACTCAAATAAGTGAGAAAAGGCTGTAAGTGCCGCAAAACGCGATGTCAAAAAAAATACTGTGAGTGTTACAACTCAGGTCAAATATGTGGTATTTTTTGCCAATGTGAAGGCTGTTCCAACTGTGCTAAGCCTAATTTAAAGTGATTTTGTTTATTTTTGAGTACAAATACTGTTTGATAATTAATTTAAGGCTAATAAATTTTAATAGTATATTCAAGGATGTCGGTAAATAGAAACAAAATGGCGGATCAACAGTTAGCTAATCTTTCTTTTTAGCAGCAAAAAATAGTAAATCAACATTTCGAACCTAAGCATAAAAAGAAAGCATCTTAGCATAAAAAAACATCGAAGGGTCTCCATTGTATCAGGCTTAAAACCGATGAGAGATAGGTGTCTGCCTTATTTAAAAACGAAGCATTCAATCCATACACAATATCAGTAAGTGAAGCCTTTTCTAATTCTAAAATGAGTAAAAACAAACAGAAACCAATCATTCGTGATAAATCAACGAAGATTAAAAATAGCAAGCATACTGTGAGTATCATTAATTTAAGCAAGAACATGGAAGAATCCAAGATAAGGGGAAGTCCAACCACAACCAAGAGAAAATAGACTCTTACGGATTTGGGACAAAAGATCCAATCCAAGATATAAGATTTTCAAATATTAGCCAATTGTTTCGAATAGTACGTAAAATAATAGCGTAAGAACAACAGTAATGTAAATACTGCTGACATACTCAAGATAATAAGCGCATTCAACAGATCATAAATCGCTCCTCTTTCTAAACCCCTCTAAACCCTTATAAATAATATTCTTAAATCAATTCAATTAAGTCTACCGCCTCCATAGCATCTGAAATCCATCTTGAAAAAATCAATTTCGTTCGAAAGTCCAAATAAGCCTTTCATTGATATGAATGAAGTGGCTGATACTGTGAAAAAGAATATTGTTAACAAAGAAATCAAGAATAAAATAAAGCACACAACAGGAAATATTTAGACTCTATAATAAAATTTGGGTAAATTGAAGTACGAGTCCAACCGTCTCAAATACTTTTTAGAATAGATTTCATTGAAGGGGCAATAGGCTAAGAGAAAACAAAGTGATCAACTCATTAAGGATCAATAGAAAATTTAATAGTGTAAGAAATTGAAAGACATCGCAAATGATCAAGCTCGCATTATACAGGAACTCTAAAACAGTAGTTCACAATCAGAAGATACATTTCGATAGGATTCCCCTATTTGATATCTTCATTTTCTATTTTTCCTTACACCTTGCTTCATTAATTCAAATACACATCATCTTCAGCACATTGGAAACAATTATATATTTATATTTTACCTTTACTGGATCGAGTTATATTTTATCAATATACATATAATCTAGATAAGGAGATCATTGATCAGCTAATACATCTGAATTACTCTTGATGTAAGTAATTGAAGAAGGTGTCGACGTTTGAGTTATAGTCTCTCCTTCTGGAGTCGTTAAACTCAGGAAGTTATTTTACCAAGGTTTGCTCCACACACAAATCTCTTCGGAGTTATTTTTATTTGCCTGATTGGTTGAGTTATCCTGATAAGTATAGCAATAGTTCATTCCGGCTACTACTTGCTGTCTAATGCTAACTAATGTCCAATTTGCAACTTTAGGCACATTTTATCGGATAAAGGTGTCGATTGTCTGATGTTCTTCATCCAGATTAGTGACGGAGTAAGCTGCAAATCCTCCTACCATGGGTTCAACGACTTGATTAACATTATTATTTTGAGCATTATCAAGATGAGAGCGTATATGAAGGGAGTAAACTGTCGCCAATACTACAACTATGATAAGTAAGAACTTCATTTCTTATTATATGGATTGAAATGAGTGATTAATTTATGCTATGTGTGAAAACCGTTAAAACTATAAATAATAGTTTAAGTCAAAAAAATACAGATAAAAGTAGAGGTTAAATTCCTTTTGCTTTATTATTTACGGCAGATTAAGTTCCATCTTTCATGAAATCGCATTTTTAATTATTTAATTCTAAGGCCATTCTAAAAAGAATACCCTTGGCTTTATAATAAATATCAAAATAAGCCCAAGTACGTTCGCTATCTTTCATATATCTTCATATACTCTGAAGTTGTATTAATTATGATCAAAACTATAACTAAATATCTTAAGTTCAACATCCTTCAAAATAACAAACGATTGAGAGCTGACCAAAGGCCTCAGGAAAATTAGATGTATCTCCCCATCAATTTAGCATTACAATTGATAAAAATATTTTTTAGAATGCTCTTCTCCTACAACTTATTCGCCTAAAAGATGCTTTCGAAAAGTTGGCAGCAACCACAACAAACGGCAAAGTCGAAGTCACACTTTTGAACTTATCTCGATTAGAAGTGACAACGTCAAACGGTAGTTTTATCTTGTAAGGCAACAGTGATTTGAGCACTCTATTTTTTACGTCACCAATCAGTGGTACATATAAATATTTCTATGACAATAACCAAAAGCGATTTTATTCCAACAAAGATGGGCATTTACTTGATTAGAATATAGCTCGAGAAGCCCAACGCCATTTCGGAGATATTCTTCTCCTGTGATTATTCGAGTTATCTAATCCATATTATATTCAGAATCGGCTTAGGCATATTGACTTCGAATTATATAATCCTTTCCCGACAATATTAAATTATAAATTATCAGTTAATGGATGAGCAAATTTAATATCCCCTCTCCGAAGAAGGTCGATTCAGTTTTAATTTTCCAGAGAATAATCAAAAATCAAATATGTCCAACTTGCATAAAGAGTACGTCGAGCAGTACTAAAAATATTCCGCTTCCAATCAGGATCCTTTTCACTCATTTAATATGGATGAAATCAGCCAGCGATAAACTTTGAAACAGTAGCATTGGAAAAAGATAACCCCTGAAAAGATAAATCGATAACAGCTGATTGTGCGATAGCTGCAGATGCATAATAGCGAATTGACAAAAGAGATCAGTCAAAGCCAAAAGTATTTGAAGCAGTTGGAGGAGAGGCTACTTGCATACGAGGTTAGGGTATAGCAAATGGAGTCGGTTTGCCGGCATCAAGAGGACATCATTCTTCAAATGAGGCAGGAAATCACGCTTGTGCTCGATAAGAATTAGTCTTTAGAATGGGAACTCGGTGAACTCAAAAGGGAGCGCTGCGCCTATCATTCAAATAGGGAGTTGAGTGAGATGAATCTTTAGCAAATTGAGGAGAACATTAATCGGAGAAGCTAAACTTAGGATTACGCTAAATACTCGAGGGGAGTTTGGAAGGATCGAAGTGGGAGGCGTACAATTATAGAAAACAATATCGAAGACATCGAAATGAATTAATTGGATCTTCGGAGGACATCGCTGGAGCAATAGAACAGTAGAAACAAAGGGAGTGGCAGACCATAGGAGAAAAGGGAAGCGTAACTAGTCGCCTGCATTAAGGGAATGCATGCCAAGATAATGGACTGTCAGACCAACTCACTCAACTAACTGTGGAAATGGCTCAAGGATATGGGCCAATCCTACAGTTCGCTGCGGAAGTGGAAAAAACGAGCGAAGGGCGCCATTGTCTCCAATATCACATCAAAAAATTAGTCTTTAGCGGAGTTGCTCTTCGAGGCGTTTGGCTATCTCGTTGACTCTTGATATGTGAAATCTTTTAAAATGCCATTTATCACAGCCATCATTTGTCAGCCTTGGATGGACATCGGATTCGGTCTACATGAAGCAAAATGGGGAAACTGTATCTGTACCATTGTGCAATAACCCCAACTGGAAAGTCATTGTTGACACAGTATGGACTCTCTACTGATCTCCATCCCATAAATTCAATTACTTTATTACATTTAAACAGCCATTTTCGTACAAAATTTGTATCAAAGAGTCATCACATCTTTAAAGTCCATATTCTTTTCTCCAATTCCTTCAAAGTTTAAAGTCTATTTTTGGAAAATAATAAAGTATTCATGAAATCTAAATCATGTTATTAATTTTAATTAATAACCATTCGGATGTCATATGAGGAAAAAATCAAGCCTAACCTAATAAATGAGGAAAATGGGACGGCAAGACCAATGTTACCCTGTGCGGTAACTACTTGTAGCATATGTCTTCTAAGCCTTCAGCCTTGTTAATCTATGCCCTTATTTTGATGGTTTGTATTTTCCTTTTGAAAGGATGAAATTATTTGTATTTAACTTCATTTTCCAAAAGTTTTAAACTTAAGAATGATCGTTAAATTTATGTGAACATCTACCTTTTTGACTCTTAAAAGCTGAGCCAATGATAGTTCCTTTACAGATTGATGCCGATTCTTAATCTTGGGCCTTATCCCTGATATTTACAGTCTTGTCATAAGATATCAATCATTTTGCAACAGTGAAAGACGAAGAGGTACTGATATCCTCAAAATACCGATGTTTTAGATTGTTTGCTGCTTTACCATTTCTTCTTTCTCCTGCAAAGTAGTATCTATCTAATTGATTGATGTCTAAAGGAAATAGAAAAGCAAATTCAAGTGTCATGCTACTGGCTTCTATACCCTTGTTATTCATTCAAGCCCAATCTTCTCATTAAAGAAGAATGTGCAAAACCTGAACTGATATGAAAAGAGTAAAAACTACTAAAATGTAGAGTATGAACCAAGCTCAGAAAGTCATTCAAAGCGCCGACTGATTGGATGATAATTATTTGAGGTTTGAGAAATGTTAGTAAAACTAATTTGTTATAAGTCAATAAAGTAAAATGAAATCGAAGAACTTAGTAATTTAGTAATTTAATTTATTTTCAAATTCTGAGGGTTGGACTGTGATTTGCTGGCCAAAAGACGTCGAAATCTGAGGTTTATGGTAACCAGTTTTTTTTTATAAATCGAAGAATTTGTTACTTGTTTTTTATATTATTTCTTCATGAGAAGCATTATTCCACTACTTTTGATTTTACTGGTTGCCTGGTCCTCAACTTGCCAACAGTTGGGCTATTCTATCGTTGGTCCTTTGTCCAAGGCAGCCTATGATTGTCTCGGTGCACAAAGTCATCAAGCAACTGGAAACGATCCCTTCGTCTTTGTTCGTATCTATAAAGTCTCCGGAACTCCAGGAGTAGATCCAAATGCTGCCCAGGCTCTTGCAAATGCTAAGGCTTCGAGTGTTGCTTTTGGAATACTGAGTTATATAGAAGTTTGTAGAGGGGATGTTACTTATGCTTTTGTCGACGATTTGGCTCAAGCTTTTTTGCCAAACCCTATCTATGATTCCGTTTGGGTTAAAGTGGAGCCAAATTCTACTCCAGGCTGCTCATGGGAAGGCTACACTCAAACAGATAATTGCGCTTACTTGACTGGGCTCATCTAAATACTTGTTGTATCTTCCGGTGCATCGGTAGGCATCTTCTCGACAGCTAATATCTGGAACAAATTTTTCGGTTCCTCTTGCAATCTATTTGGAGACAATGGCATTCCACTTTGGTATGAACACTACGGCAGCAATGGAGTAGTAGATGCAACTTTCTCATTTGACGATTTCGTACCCTTCGGAGGGTGGACCAGCCCTATGAGTAAGCAAGTTAGCGGAAGTGTATCTGTATCTTTGTGCGCTAACCCCAATTGGAACGTCATTGTTAACATAGTCTACACTCCCTATTGATCTCCATGCCATAAATTCAATTACATTATTATATTTTAAACAGACATCTTAATAAAGATATTTGTATTTGAAGGAACATCACTATCCTTAAAGCTCACTTTCCTTTCTTCAATTCCTTCGTTCAAAGTTTAAAGTCTGTCTTTGGAGAGAAAAGCATCCGCCCAGTATTGTAATAGGAAAGTTGTAAACGAAAATAATAATCTTTTTATCCCATTCACAATCGAAACGACCTTCCATTGGCTTGATCTTGCTTTTCGCTTTGAGAACTTCAGCCGCTCCCACTCTTAGATTGGCAGTTGCAGGTCTCATGAGTCCACAGCTTTTGAATTTCTTGCAGTAGATGGCTCATCTTGCATAATTCGTTGTTTTAAAGTTTTTAGAACCCTAGAAGTAGACCAAATATTGGTTAGACTACAATGAATCTTGTTTCTCTTCTCACTAATTTCTCCATTAGTGTTTATATATAGATTCGTCGTAGCCTGGATGCTGTCTCTGAAATTACCATGCTTTTATTGCCTTTCTCGACGGTGTTGTTTGGAGACAGACTCTACTTCTGATTCCATCTAATCCTATAAACATAATTTTTAGATTGCATTTAATATGGTTCTGCTCTGCAGGAATCATTATTAGCTAGCTAGCTATCTCTCTATCTCTCTATCTATCTATCTATCTATCTATCTATCTATTATCTATCTATCTATCTATCTATCTGTCTTTAACTTGAATCCTTTATTGTCCTCAAATAAAGCATAATATCCGTGTTGCTAAAGCAATGCCAGTTGCAAAGAAAGAGACAATGCAATATTTAGAGATATCAGGAGAATCCAAGTCCATTTTGATCATCCATGCAATCATAATTCAAATAATAATAAAATAGCTGTTTAACTAAGTGGTCCTCCAAGATGTGCAGCAAGCTCATGCAGATATATCAAAAAAGGACTCCCACCTTCCTAGCCGAAATTACTATCCTTATCGCATCTCTTCTCCTCATTCTGCAACAGCCTCACTTTTAATAGTGTGGCATGCAGCAAGACTTATTCACCTTCTACTGGATAGTTCTCACATTGGCAGTGGGCGAAATACTATTGAAGCTGATCGTGTTTACAATCATCTACTCGCTAAGCAGGGAAGTAGTAAACTCCTATAGCACAGTCGTTCTCATTCTGGCAGCAGTCACTCATTTGGGACTGTGGATTTATTCTATTGTGCTCCTGAATAACCAAGAGCTGGAAGTGTGCCACGTTAGAGACCGATATTTCGTAAAGTGCTATGTGTTTATCTACGGAGCCATGATCGTGGGAGGGACAGCTTTCTTCATCCTATTGATGATTCCAGCTGTCGGAGTAACCTTTATGGCTTACAAGAACAGCAAGCGTGAAGGGGAAGAGGAACAATAAACTTGAACTTGATTGCCATTCGGTTGTTTAAGGCCAATATCTAACTAAAGAATTTTAAATAAAAGTCATAAATAAGATTCTTGTATGAAATAACTTTTATTTATCTCCGTTCTCATTAAACTTTATCAAAATCTATTATTTATTATTTAATCGATTTAATACAGCAATATTAATATAATTTGAATATGGTGTTCTGAATCGAATGATGAAAATTTTGATAGATTAATGATTCATGATTTGACATTAGTAACGCTCTGACTCCACATACAGAACATGCCATCATCTATTTTTAGTTTAATTCATTTAATATTCCTCACGGGTTGCTGATCATGAGATCTCTATCATATTGGAGGTGGATTAATCCTTGCTTAATTACTCATTAATTTTTAAGTATGCTTAGTCGTATAGGTGTAGATAACAAAAAGGTAAAAACCATGCTTTGTTGATAAACTAATTTAGCAAGATAATTCACATCCAATCTTGAGCTTATTCTTAATCATAATATGAAATTTAAGCTTCAATAAGAGATAGTCGACCATTGGCAAGGCATTTTATGACAAAAAAACGAGATAAGATTAATTTGCCTTCATAAAGGTTCATATACAACCATAGGAAAAATAAATCAGCTGTATCCAGATCATCAAAGTATTTACTTTTTATTTGTAACATTGATATTATGGATGACAAGGATCAATTATATATAAACTTCTTAACATGAAAACATCACACTCCTCATAGCACTTTAAGATTAGGAAAAGTCCCACCAAATTGCAGTTGGAGTATGCGAATAAACTGAAGCTGATGGACCATCACCTACAAAGAAAATAATAGGGAACAATTTCATAAAATAATGCTTTTAAAGACGCGATTAAACTGCTTGCAATTAAATCACAAACTGAACAAGTAGAATAGATTGCACCCTTCACGTCCAAAACAGTGATCTTTGATCGGCCATCGATTCGGAGGTTAGTTATCCGTCAGCAAGCTGCTCCATAAAACCAGCAATTCGTTCTTCATGTAATTAGTCACATTCCAATTAAACTTGTCCTAAAAGTTAATGATTAATAATCGAAAACATATGCTATGTAAGGAAATAAGGCAGTTCCAATAGGTTCAGTCATTAAATAGGTTTTCGTATCATTGTAAATGGAAAAGGTTGGTCTGTTTTTTTCAGTCAAATTACTCCTAAATCTCATGCAAATCGAACATGAAAGCCCTCTGAAAAGAAGAGTAACTGCTCGCCCCAAAATCGATCAATAGTTAAATGAGTTTCTTTTAACAACTCGTGGAAAATCTTTTTAAATCCTGCGTAGTCGCTCTCTTGCTCGTCTTCAATAGATTCAAATGAGAAAAACCACCTTATCATCAATGAATCGAAAAAATCTTGTTACAGCTCAAACCAAAAGCTAACTGCAGCTTTTTTAAAGACAAAAATTGCTGTACTTGAAGCATGTAAGGAAAATGAGCCCTGAAAGAGTGGGTATTCTCCATAAAAATAAAGAAAAGTATTACTCATCCAAAAAAGAGCAGATGGCTCACCTATCAAATATAGTCCTTATTGCTAAGTTAGCAATGTACTTGCGATCAGAAGCATTGATTCGTATTCGCAAGGATATCCGTATAATTAAAACAACCATGCTTTGCATGGACTTCATTAGAATCATAAAAAACAAGTTCAAACTTAAAATGACAGAAAAAGCGAGGTCAAGAATGGTTATGTTTCATAGTCTGCAATTTTTGCCGCTGCTCATTTGGCCAACCACCATTAAAAAGGCCAAAAAAACTCTTTACGAAGGATTAATGCCTTTTATGGATTTTAGGATGCTGGAGGAACTGTTGAGCAATAGCTAATACTATATTCAGAAGATAAAAGTCTTACAACACTATTTTCGAAGAAAGAGTCAAAACTATCGTGAAAGAACGTTTATATTAATTGAGCGGCTATCATCCAAGCTAAAGATAGATCTGACTCAAGACCAGAAGATGGCAGTGTGCATCTAATACATCAAAAGATGCATTAAAATATCAAAAGCCCTTCTTCAATTTTATTCGAATAAGGATGTCTTGGTTTAGATGATTTTGGATGCCTCTTGATTGTGTCTGAAGATTCTCATTCGTAATTGATGTCTAAATTACCTGTATGATTATGAATTGATAAACATTATAAAATAATGAAATTGATTAAGTTTGTTTTAATAATTTATTGAAAAATGTCCCACCATTCGGTTAATCAAATTTTATCAATTACTTATAATTTCTTTGGTCTTACATTGATAGCATAACTCTATGCGCTTCGTGATTGCGATGCTTGTGATTTTGGTTATAATTTGAGTGATATTATCATGATGTGATTGCTAGCTTTCTCATAGTCACTTGTTTTATTATACAAATTAGGGTTTCGTATTTATGAACACTATTATTTCTCCTTTTATTGAACATTCCAATGTTCCGAATTCTATTTTGTTTTAATTTACGAGTTTGTTCAAATTGATATTATTTATTAACTCTGAACTAAAATAAGCATCCTTTGGCCATGCCTCACTGATTTTAATCCCTAGACAAATAAAAATCGGTGATCAAATGAAAATAACTTAAAATTAATATTAAATCAAATGTGTCTAACTTAGGGCTTAGCCAACGACAAACCAATCAAATGCAGCACGCCACCAGCAATTTGGTTTAATTATTTTTAGTAACCGCATAAATTGAAATAGCATTGCGAAAATAAATGAGCTTTATCGGTAACAAACATGAAATATAATTACTCATAATCCGCTTTGGTTTTATTAATTTCGACCTTTTGATGATGGGCAGACCCCTGATATTCGAAATAGTCTGCCTTTTGAAAAAAACGGTCGTTGTATTCGAATTTGATTTTTAAATCGTAAATCCATTATTGTTATCACATTATTAATCTAATGAACAACTTTAAATTGTTCGTTGTAGCTCTACTTCTTGCTTGGTCTGTAGGTTCTCAGCAAGTTGGAATGGCAGTTGTTGGTCCTTTAACCCGAGTCGCTTTTTCATGCCTTGCGAATGATTTACTCAAAGGTGTAGTTGTTCCATTCGTAATAGTCAGAGTTTATAAGGTTTCTGGAACACCAGGAATAGACCCACATGCTCTTCTCACTCTACATAATGTAAATGCTGTTGGGGGTTATGCAGTTGAAAGTTATATGGAAATTTGTCGTGGAATGAATGCTACAGCTCAAGTGAATTAAATCATTAATGGAATATCTACCCTTCTCTATAACTCCATCTGGATTAAAGTTGAACCTAATACTACTCCCGGTTGTTCATGGGAGGGCTACACTCCAACGGAAAACTGCAATTTTTTGACTTAGGCTCTCAAGGCAATAATCAACAATCCTATTGACATGATAATCCCAGGAGTATTTACTACACCTCGTATTTGGAGTAGCTACTTTGGGACTAGTTGTGATTCAGTTGCAGATTTGGCAGGCTATAATAGTCTCTGGTATGCTGACTACAATACTCATGGTCAAGTGGACCCAAATCAATCAATGAATGATTTCGTTCCGTTCGGAGGATGGATCCATGCCTACGATAAACAAGTTGGTGGTAACATGACGGTTACACTGTGCGGCAACCCCAAATGGCATGCTTTTATCGATTTACTTTGGAGTTACGAATGATCGATATTCTTCCAATATTAATTTTATTTATCTCATGCCTATAATGATTTTTAATATCATTTTAAAGAATCAAAGTCCAGATATTATATAATCGATGATTATTACCATTCTCTCCAAATATTATTTTATTATCCATGAGCTTACTGCTGGCAAATTTATTTTGTCGATGAGCTATTAATTTGGAGGTACACACAATAAGTCTAATAATTTTTTCTAAGACTATAATCATATCCGTTAGTTTAGATATATGACAACTAATCCCTTATAAAGCGAAGTTTCACGCATCCTGCATTCTGATAGTCCTCAGTAACTTGCGACCCAGCTCAAACAAATAAACAGTTACTAATCTCGTATCGAAGAATAGCTGATGGTCAAGACCAATCAAATCTACAAACTGCAAAACTATCTAAAACAGGAAATCGCAAATATCCAGCAAATTGTGGAAGAAAATAACCAGCTCAAGCGTAAGTTAGATTAGCGATAAAAACAGCTCGGCTTCAAGGAAGAAGAAAATGATACGCTTAAAAATTAAATAGAAGAGCTGAAAAGAATAAATGAATAATCTAAAAGCACAATCCAAATATTAGGAGAAAAGATTTACAAACTGGAAGAGACAAGAATCCTGCATCATCCTCCTATCTCAATAGATATTGCCACACAGACTCATGAATAACGCAAATAGTAGAGTTAATCCACTGGCTGCAAAGATAAAAACGCAGTTTTAATTAACAAGATTGGTGAGCTTGAGGAAATAGTCATGAGACTAAAACATTAAAAAAGTCAATTAAAGCAAAAAGTTTATTTCTTGGAAAACGACTCTGCTAATTTTGGGGAGAAAGATCACGAAGAAGTTCATGATACTTCAATTCATTAAAAGCTTCCTTCGAAGACCATCTTCGATATGATTATTCAGGGTACTCTCAAAGAGAGTAAGTTTAAAGGATAAATTGTTAATGACAAAAAGGAAGGAAAGGGCGTGTGCGAGTATCAGGATGACATTGTCTATGAGGGGCACTTTCACGACGGGAGAAGGCATGGATTGGGAACATTAAAGATAGAGGGTGAAGTCATTTATCGAGGATATTGGAAAAATGGAGTGATGGAGGGCAAAGGCATGCTTAAAATGTTTTAAGGAGAGATATAATCTTACGAGGGACAGTTTTAATAGGGAAAACTGTAGGGATACGGATGCATGCATTTAAAGTCTGGTAAGAAGGTGATAGCTTGTTGGCGACAGGGTAAGATAATCGGAAACTGTTTATAGACAATCGGCAGCACAAAGTATTACCGTAAGCCTGAGTTGATTGAATGCTATTGATCAATATAGAATCTATGTGTTTCTCATAATCTAATTTCAACTGATAAAATAATCATCCGTTACAGTTAAAATTTATAAATTTATCTTTCAGTATCGTTTAGGCCTCATTTCCACGAATCGTACCTTTTCAAGATCATTTTCGAACATCGAACAGAATTTGAAGAACCAGAAATTGTGGGGAGGTACCTTTCCGTCCACTTTCAGAGAGTTGCCATCCATCATGAGGATGTCGCCTATGGAAATACGACTCTTCCCTGATAGGTAGTTCATATATTCATTTGCATCTTATGGCAGTTCACAAACTAACATAATACTCATTCCTCGAGGATTGCCTGGTAAACTAAGTTGCCCCATATTATCATAGATTTATCCATCTTGATTCAGTTTATAAAACTTTAAGTTATCGCCTTCGACTTTCATCACAGCTTCGATGTAACTATCGATGAGGGCCTTACAATTTTTGATTTGCTTATCTCTGAATGAAAAGTGAATAAAGCGATGGCTCAGCTCTACTTCCGTTAAGATAAGTTATAATTTGCGACTGCTGCTCATTTCGATTATAGTCTGATCCACTGAGATAAACGATCCTTTTAGAGTTTAGGATTTTATGGAAGGCGCCAGTACTGCTGGCATGGCTTCAATATTCAATCGTATAGGCTCGGGAGGTTGGTAGTCTTTGATGAAAGGCTCATACTCATCCAATACTGCCCAAGAGTGATCTCCTCCGGCATAAATTTTGTTCGTTCTTCGACCTTGCAATGCTGAAACATGAATCCAATTAGTAAAGCTGCGCTCATCACCAGTTCCGAGTTGTCCTTTCGCGTTATATCCACAACTATAAATATCACTCTCATCTGTGAGGCACAGAGAATGATTGGCTCCAGCCGCTACCATCATTACAATTTTTCCCAGAAGTGATTGAACCAACACAGGCTCATATTTGTTCTAGGTTGCTCCTAACCCGAGTTGTCCTTGAGATCCATATCCACAGACATAAATATGCCCTTTATTTGTTAAAATCAAAGAATGTTTTCCTCCAAGAGCCATCTGCTCCACTCTCGTTTCCTCCTTTAATCCTGACGTAAAGTAATCCTCAACTGCGACTGAAAAATTAAGGACTACTTTTTTTGGAGTAGCTGAATCCTCTTTTCCTCCCGTTCCGAGCTGACCATAATTTCCCTATCCGAATGCGAATAGTTACTCATCTCTTGTTAAGATCATCGTATGATAATCACCACATGCTATCTTAGTCACTCTTTTGTTTTTAAAAAATTGGATCAACTACGGATGAGGCAGATCCTTTTTGTTTGAATGACCTAATTGACCCTTATTTTTATTTTGCCCACCTCCACCCCAAGAATATACTTCCCCCTTTGAGTTTAAAGCTAAACTATGAAAATCTCCGCAAGCGATATCGACAATCTACTGGCCACTCAACCGTTCGATTTTATGAATACCTCCTCCTTTATGGCCAGTTTTGTCCCATAGGCTACCTCCCCAAGAAAAGAGAGCGCCTTGATCCGTTAAAGCTAGAGTATGATAGTCTCCACAAGCCACTTTGCAGACATGATACTGAGTCATTGCTGATTGCAGGTGGAATTATCTAAAGTTATTTACCTGTGCAGTAATTCCTATCTTTCCAAAAAGAAGAGAACCCGCCATATAGATTTGCCCCTCAGAGTTAATAATTGCGGTGTGAGTACGAGCAGAAGCCACCTCTTTGGCAACTCCGCGAAATCCTCTAATTGGAGTGGGAGTATTGGCAACTTTATTATTGGTGATGGCCAGTTCTCCATCTTCGTTCCTACCCCACGAATAGATAAGCGCCGTCCCTTTTTTCTCGATCGATCTCTCCTCTTCTCTGTCCTCTTCCAGCAAAAGATCGCTGTTTTCCTCCATCATAACTGTAATTTAAATGAATAAGAATGATAACATGATATAGCTTATCATGGTTTCACTTTTTGGCTGTGGCTGACTGAGGCCCTTGAAGGAGCTTTTATAGTTCTTACTTCAGAATCTGGTTGGTCCTTTTCTGCGCCTATACGTTGTTTTTGTGGGCTTGCCGATCGGCCTACTGTTGCTCCTTGTCCTTTATTTCCATGTCTGCGATTTTCTCTTCCAGGTCACGCACCTGTTCTTCCAAATCCTTGGTTTGGCTCTTCAGAGTGCTGATTTTGTTTTACATATCCTTTTTTCGCTGTTAGGCTTGGAGTGCGCGTCTCATTCCGAAGGCTATTGAAGACTCATAGAGCGTTTGGTAAGATTGGATCGTCTGTATGGATGAACTGCTACTGAGCGAATTTAATCACGCACTCTCACAAGGAGAAGTCCTCTCTCTGCGCAATTAATTGTAATTTGTCGGATAAGTTAGTCAAAACACTGACTGTACAGCTCCTCTCGAATGGGGCATATCCCTGTTTCTCTTGCTTGCCGCTGCTGAAGTCTTTTATCTAGTTTCTACTGCAAATCAAGAACATCTTGCTTGGTGGCCGGAGTGGCTGATACGGATTGGATCCTAAATAGGTAAAGCAATACCATAATTGTTGCTTCTCCGTTGTGTATTATCTTGGTGGGAGAATGGTGTTGAGGATATCTTCGGTATAGGTGTTGCTCTGAGGATTCGCCTTAGTGTCCTGACTCACGAAGAAAGTACTTTGGAAACTTGCTTTTTGCCTGAGCTGGAGACAAGCACGGGATTTGAATATTTGACTAGACTTTGGGGCTGATTGAAATTGGTGGGGCCCTGCGTGGATGACATTTGTAACTTATCCAATTTAAATAAATATTTATCACTAGGACACTAATTGATCCATAACTCAACAGATTAATTTTTAGGCAAAGGATTTGTCGATTTGTCTCAATGACTAATTGAAAACACTTCAAATCGTATATTTCTTTTCTGCCATCAGAAAGGCTTTGAATTAAAAAAAGGACCGCAACTTTTCCTTTCTCAGAAGAAAGTTTTAAACATAAAAGATGATTTATAATTGACCAACCTATTAATTTTTTCAGTCACTCTTCTTGCATCCCATTTCCTTTTGCTTCTCCGTGTCGTCTCCATCAGAATTTGATCGAATATAGTCCTACTAATGAGTCTATAACTTCTACAATTATTTTGGGAATTGTTTTTCAATTTTATTGCGTATTGGAGACGGAAACGACATTACCGATCCCCAAAATTGCGACAATGACTGTGATAACTCTTATAAACGTTCTTTAGCTTTATTCAGTACTGAATTTTTGCGGCCTTCTTCCAGTTTTTTGCGATTATTAAAATGTCTTAAGATGATTACTTATTTCTTTTTTAACTAATCATTGCTCTATTAAATTTTCAGTAGTTTATCAATTTCCTCAATCAGTTAAAAAAGTTAATGGAGTGTTGACATCGCTCGATAATTGGACATCCGAAGCGCATTAATTTATTTGATTCGTTGTTTTAGCATAAATGCAATATGCAAGTATAATTTATATCACTCTGAAAAATCGACCCAATGACATCGTCCATCAAAACACTCTTTATAATTTCCCCATTCCGTAGATAAATAAAATTTCAATGCTATTTTTAAAATTGCACAAATTATCAATTATTTTCAATCAATCCTACTGAACCTCATTAGCCATTTATTCAATAAAAACGCATCTGCTTCGACAAGATCTGAATAAACATACTGCATTCCACAAAGTTACGATTCCAAGCAAAACTATAAATACTATTTTCTTTGGGTATGAAATGTCGAGAATAACAGTGACGAGAATTATCCCAAAAATTGATATAATGAGTGCCAAAATTCCGATACATAATCCTTGATTTATAAGTTTCCTAAATTGATTAGTAATTTACATTATTTGGCGATTATCAGAATGCCTTGAAATGATTTCTCTTTTCTTTAAAAGAGCAGAATTGTCTGGTTAACTTCGCAATAGCTCCTCTATTTATTCTATCAATGCTTAAAGCTATGCGGACGACATAGCATTATAATCGGGAGTCCGATAGGCTTTAATTTGTTCGATTCGTTCCTGGTTGAGCATATAATGAATACTATATTATAATTAATATCACTTTCATAAATCAGCAAATAAAATTGACCTCATAACTGTCTAAATGTATATTTAAAATTCAAAATTGAAAATGCACTTTTAATCGTTTGTAGTCCCTGAATGATTTCCTGTGTAATATCAGAACGATTCGAAATTGATTCAGCAATTTTTTACTGCTTATATTTGCAAAAATAGTTTTCATCTTCTAATTCCGTCGATACCTAACATAAATGTTGACTATTTTATAATTACTCAAATTGCTTATCATTTCAATTATTCTTCTTATTTTGTATTGTCTCTAGATTCTCGCCCAAAGAAAGTGTCTCTTTCACATCAGACAAGGAAATATACTTTGAATGCAAAGGCTATTATTCCTAAAATGAATCCAGCGAATATTTTTCAAGTTTGTTTTATATTGGAGATGTCGAGAGCAATGATCTCTAGAAATGAAAAACCTTGCTTGCTAAATCCGATATATACCCTTTTGCATTCTTTATTACTGTATCTATGCTGTTTTCTTGCATCATCTTGCGACGAGCATAATGACTTTAGATAAATTCTCTTGATATTTTAAGTTCATTATTGTCTTATTAAATCGGCAGCAGCTCATCTATTTCTTTTATCAGTCTTTAAAGTTCGAAGAGTGACATAGCTCGATAATGACGAGATCGATACCCATTAATTTCCTCAATTCGTTTGTGTTACATAAAATGGAATTAAAGATTATAACTAATATCACTTGAAGATTGAATATATGCTTAGCTAAATGAACATAGGATTTGTGTCTTTTCCAAAACTTCGACTGATTGTAACTGATAGAACCTACATGGATGGCATTTGCCCTATTTGATGAATCAATGCTTCTTAAAAATCTATTTTTAAATGCTCTTTTCGCTCATAGAAAGGTTTTAAAATAAGGCCTGACCACTATCTCTTTTAGCCCTAACAAATTCTCAAAAATAGTACTTCTGCTTTCGTCAGCAATTCAATAAACTTTGCTGCTTTTAAAATGTACGGTTATACATCATGATTAATTAATCTTGTGAATCTACATTGCGCTTCCTCCAAGCATATGTCTTATTTGCCTTTGATTAAAAATATGACTATGAAGATATAGTAATGATTCCAAGAATGATTTAGGCAACTATTTTCCAAATTTATAGGACTTTGGAGATCCCATCCCAACCATAGCAATCAGCAACAATTGCGATAAATTTATACAAGTCGCTGAACTTTCTTTATAGCTGCAATTGATTTCGTATTGCTACAGTTTTAGTGATGAATGAATAAAATGTATTTGGATGATTTCGTTTTTGTTATAGTTTATCATTGTTTATAAAGTATGAATCTCATAAATTTCTCCTATTAGTTTAAAAGTTCATCTACAATGCCTTAATAATGAAAAAGCTATAGCGCATTAATTAATTTAATTCATTGTTTTGTCATCAATGCATTAATGTAACTATAACTGATTTCGTTTTACATAGGCTACTAATCCCAAATTAACGCAACTATCCTTGGAAGTTAATTAATAGTCTTTCAAATCTGTTTATCTTTGAAATATTAAATTATAATCCGAATGAGTACTCTTCCCAAGGAGGAAATAATGAACGTCGATAACAAATAGACAACATTAATCTCAGTGATTCCCAAGTAAGGAAGTAGTCCCTCTCTGAAAAAAGCAAAGCGAAAGGGAAAGGGTAACTCCCGCAGATTGAAGATAAAACATTAAGGCGATTATGTCGAAGCAAACGAATAAAGTATGAATGGAGGAAATAACAACCGTGACGAGTAAAAATTAAAGGATAACTAAAGAAATTCATAGCACAAAGTGAAAGAGGTTGACGAAGAAACAATGGGATAGATGGATCGTAGTGGTCTACCTGTTCCTTATGAGTTCCTCCTCGCTCGAGGCACTCCTTCAATACGATCGATCTTCTTTCCTTGGTCCGCCTTCAAAACAATAACTTTCTTCCTATCCGTTCTCTATGTAATAATGTTCATCATTCTTATCGGTTTCAATTATAGTAAAACGCAAACGGATCTCACGTGGAATTGTTCGCTGTACCAGTTACAAAATAAATATTTCCCGAAGTTGCGATATGGGTATCAAATTTGGAGGGTATTCATCAGCGCTTTTTTTCATAGTAACTACGCTCACTTCTGCTTGGACCTGTTTGCAATACAGATTTATGGCTACTCTGTCGAGCGATACTATGGGAAAACCAAATACGCAATTACACTCGTCTTTGCTTCCATTTTCTCACATTTTTTGAGCGCTGTCTTACAAAAAACAAGTATATCAACCACTCCATCGGCTGTGCTATTTGCCATTATCGGACTAAAGTTGTTTTTCCTTTGGTAATACCGAAACTATTAAAACCTAAAGAATCGTAGGCTATTTTTGTATATCCTGCTCGCTCTCATCGTCGGTATCAATATTATCCCCATATTCGTCGTTAATAACATAGACTATTCCACTCATTTGGGTATCTCTGACAATATGCAGGTGGAATTATCGCAGGATTACTTTTGGGGTTAAGTTTCTTTATGGCGAAGGGATAAGAGCACACCAAAGTTGAGAAGTTTCTGCGGTTTGGTAGTGTCATTCTTCTCTCCATAGGATTGTTGATCTTGATAATATTAACCTTCGCCAACAATGATGACCAGTACCAACTTCTCAGTGACAACATCGATCAAAAATGCAACAGTAATTGATCCATAATAATGTTTGATATCAACCCCTATCTTAATAACAATTTTACTATTAGTTAATAACTGAATGAATAATTTTTAAATACTTGCCCAAATCGGTGAAGGCTCCTTCTCTGTCGTCTATAAGGCTCGTCGAAAGCTGGATGGTCAAATTTACGCGATAAAAAAGATGAAGCTAGTCCACTTAACAAATCAAGACCGATGTCACTGTCTCAACGAAATTCTCTATCTCGCCAACTTAACTCACCCAAACATAATTAAATACAAATAAGCCTTCTATGAGCAATAGTATCTGTATCTGGTAACCGAGTACGCTCAAAACGGTAGTTTGCTTCAATATATGATCAGACGTAAAAGGCAAAAATAACCCTTTGCAGAGGAATAAATTTGCAAATTAGCTCTAGAGATGATTAGTGGCATTCAGGTACTGCATAAGACTAACATTATTCATCGCGACATCAAAGCTGCCAATTATTTTTTGATGGGCGACGGTCAAGTCAAACTTGGAGATATGAACGTGAGCTCAATTAGCAAGAATGGCATGGCTGCTACTAAAATTGGTACACCTTACTATACAAGTCCTTAGATTTGGTAATAACGACCATATTCATACTAGAGCGATATATGGTCGTTTGGATGTCTTCTCTATGAAATGATAACGTTTTAGCACCCCTTTGTTGGTCTCGACATCGCGGAGTTGAAACAAAATATCTTATGTGGGAATTATACCCCCTTGCCTGAATCTTGTCCTAAATAATTGAGATAAATTATCGAAGGTTGTCTTAAAAAAGAGCCGAGATAAAGATATTCATCCGATAGTCTCATCAATAATGAATATTTAAAGTAGAAATATAAGGTATTTAAACTCTAATCGATAAAGAAAGTAGAAATAAATGAAAAATAATATAAAAGGAATTGCATGAGAATCCTACGATAAATACACAACGAAGGTAGTTTTGAGAGGGCAAAAATAGTCCTCCCAAGAAATAAATATCTCTCCAATAACAAAATACCAGAAAAATAGCGACCCATTAGCACCAAGAGGCATACTAAAAGAAGCTGTTCCAAGAAGATAAATGACAGGATGCGGACAATGTACACAGTATATAACCAAAAACCTCCAACTCTGAATAAAATTCAATTCACAGGGAATGCTCGATTAATGATAAGATGAATGATTTTATTTCCAATAGTTCAAATCTAAATAAACAGATCTTTAATCTAAGTAAATAAAAATTTGGCTAAGATTCATTTTATAAATACAGAAGGAATCATAACAAATTCATTCATTTTTTTATCTGAACTTGCTCCTTTAAGTTTGCCTTTGTTTGATCTTTCAAGTAATTTTGGGTTGTGTCTTGCTTGAATAACCACGCCGCACCTTTTCCAAAAAAATTACCTGTTTATTCACTCACTCCCATTTGCTTTTGCATCGCTACACTTGCACCATTTTCAACGGCCTTTGTACTTTATTTTTTAAAAGTCTCGTTTTTGAACATTTAGTCCACGGCCTTATCCGAGACTTGTCCAGCTTTTTGGTTGTACTTATCCTTTAGATGTTATTACTTAGCCGGTTATTTGGGACGAGTCACTTCAGCTGCAGGAGGTTTTGCTGATCCCAATCCAAATAAGTTAGTAAATAATGAATTTTTATTCGATTATGTGCTGGGTTGTACTTTAGTTGGTTGACTCTATGGAATTCTTTTTTCTGATCCTATAGTTGGTTCAGTTTCTATTTTCTTCTAAGGAGCGTGATGCTTATGAGCTTCTATTGACTCATTCATTACTTTTTTTGATGAATCTTTTGGAATTTCAGGCCTTTTTTAATTTTGAATAGGGCTTTCTGGTTTTAGGGCCACTTTAGCTGCAGTTTTCTTCTTTTTGTCTTCTTCAATTTATTTAAGTTGTTTCTACCTCTCGCCTCTTTTCTTTTTTATATCCTCAATCCGGACTCTTGCAAAGCTCGAATGGGTCTGTAAAAACTGTTCAGCTTTGACGATGATATCATATTATTTCTATTTTCTTTGTCTATCATCCATTTCCTTCTCATTTAATTTGAGCCATAGTTTAGTCTTCTCTCTGTCTCCCAAGCATGCTTGAAACAGTTCAAACTCTATATTTTTAACTGCCTGATCAAGTATAAAATATTTTATGTTTTTTGGAACGGTATCTCTTAGATTCTTCACCGTTAGTTTATAATAAACATTGACTCTCTTCTTCAGTTGCAAGATCATTGGGTGCTTACTGATCAACTCGTCATTTTTATCTGTCGGAGAAATATCTTCTTTTATCAATTCATAGAACTCTTCATTATTGATGTAAATATAACTGATTTCACTCTCAATGACGCTCTCAATGAATTATGAGCACCTCCTTTTGCTCTCTTCGACTAAACTGATTATCTTTTGAACTATATGCTCTCGAAAATTAGGATACTAACGAGCTAACTCCTCCATTATCTCTTCGGATACGTGAATCACAATATCGCACACTTCATTAAGACAATGCAGTAACGGGGCTTTGAGTTTTTTAAGAAGTGGATCGATTAGATAATAGAATGAGTTGATGGAAGGAAATCCTGGCATGTTGTTGCCCTCATATTTGATTATCGAAAAGTATATCTTTTAGTTAGTTAAACCTTCCGCTAAAGGTGTATTAAACTATTCTTCAAGAACATCTGAAAATTTATCAATGATATGTGATGAGTTTTTAGTGAGAGCTTATCGGCATTTTAGATTCGTTATGTGTCCCCTTAGGGTTTTTTTAAATTCACCCAAAAATTGATTGCAGATATTCCATAAAAGGGCATGCTCTTCCTCCTAGTTTTTTGGCAACGGCTTTCCATATTACTTCACTCTAAATATAAAATAAGGTACATCTCATGCAACACTGCCTTCTTTTATTTTATTTGAGCCATTAATTCAGGTAGAAACTGGATTATATTGCTTTAGAGGACTTTTGTTAGAGATGTTATAAGTGCTCCAGTTCCAAGGCAAGAGGCAGGAAGTGAGGAATAGATAGGACTCTTGCTAAAGAACATCTTTTACTCAGCAATAGAATCAATCACGCTTTTGTTCTCCATAATATCGCCCTGGGATCTATTTTTGATGCCTATATAACCCAGTTTCAAAGGAACCTCTCCTTTATTAAGAAGCAGCGACCTGGCATCAGTTCCCCTATCCATAATATCGATCTTAGTGATGCATCCAATGGTCCTTTCTCCAAGCACATCAATTTTCATGGCCATGTGCAGGACTTCATCATTAGTGATATCTTGATTGGCGGGGATTACGCACAGGATGATACTTGTTGGGTCTACCATATATTTCCGAATCATTTCGGTAGTGACTCTGTAGATGTCCTCTGATTGGCCTTCGATTGCTATGCGGGTCAAACCTGGCAAATCGATGACAGTCAGGTTTGGACAATTCTTTGAGTGAACGTAAAGGATAATTGCCTTGTCTATTATGTTTTTATTCTTTCCACAGATCTTGTCAGTCAACTCCTCAATGGCCTCCTTCACCTTCTTGAAATCTGTCATCTTTTTCCCAGGCAGCTCCTCGAACAGGGCGTAGGACTAATTTAGAGTTGGCTCGTAGATCATCCTAATTTCCAATGGTCTCCTTGTTACAACACCCTAAATAACTGATTGCATACACTTCCTCGGGGCAAAAAATCAAGTCCGACGATTTGCTCGATGAGACTACTCTTGCCGGAACTTTGTCCTCCTACGACTACAATTTTAGGGAGTTGAATATATGCCTAAAGGTTGATATCTCTGAGGCGATCGACTAAGGAAATGACTGATCGTAATTGTCCACTGATTCCGTTCTCCATTATATTAAATATAAAATGTAAGTTGATAACCTGACTCTGTTGATAACATAGTTTTATTCATTCCTCATCAGAGTACAGACTCGATTTATTTGAAATCGTTCTGAAGGAAACCAGCAACTTGTTGCATTGGCAAGACTTGGGATATGTTCAATTATATTCTTTCATCGTTACTTGAGTTTAATAAAGTAAAATTCATTGAGATCAGAGGACAGTTGACTTGATCGATATATATATTTGTCAGACATCGTTATTCTATAGATCATGATACATTTTTTGCCAACGTGATTTCGATGTACGAAAGCCTCTATTTTGACATCCATCTTCAAAGGTTCAAATTCAACAATTAATCGAGTGAACTTAATTATTCACTGCTTGTAGTTAGTATGCTTGGGATATTGCTTCAATAAAATCGCAAATATTTTTTGAAATCGACTTTCCAGATCGGGCAGTAGACTTGATTGACTTGAGCCGCTGCATTTTGATCTCCAAAAATATCTATATAAGCCACAGCACCATTAGCAATATCGTTAAAGAGAATCTAAAGGGCTCAAGCAGTATTAAGGCGACTCCTTTAGAATATTTATAAGTATGATCTGCGGAAATGAATTTGATTTCTTTTTGTTGGAACATCCAAAAACAGTTGCATTGATCGTGTTTGCAATGACAGACTAAGACATTGAGAGCGAGATTAAAATATTTAAAGCTATATTTTTTATTGTAAATTATTAATAAAAGGGAGAATTTTTTTAACACCTTTCTATTATAATACTGAGTATAAAATATATAATTTAATATTTTAAAACTGAATTAAAGGTTTAAATAATATTTTTTAATACCACCCCCTTTACCAAGGCACTCCGACTCCCAATGGCCATTAATCATCATAACAGTTGATTGACAGAATAATATTTAAATTTTGCAAATGGTAAAGACAAACTCTAAACTTTGAACGCAGGAATTGCAAAAGGGAAGTGAGCTTTAAGGATAGTGATGGTCCTTCAAATTAAATGTCTTTATTAAGATGGCTGTTTAAATAAAATAAAGTAATTGGATGAATAGGATGGGATGAAGATCAAGCGGAATTTGTGATAACTACGTCAACAATGACATTCCAATTGGGGTTATTGCACAATGACACAGTTTCAGTTCCAGCAACTTGCTTGAAGGAGGGTGATGTCCAGCCTCCAAAGGGTGCAAAATCGTCAAATGAGAAAGTTGAATCTAATATTCCATTGCTGCCGTAGTCACCATACCAAAGTGGAATGCCATCTTGTCCAAACATATTGCAAGAGTAACCGAAGAATTTGTACCAGATACTAGCTGTCGAGAAGATTCCAATGGGGAAGCTAGTAGAAAATTTTAAGGCAAGTGCTTAGCCGAACCCATTCAAGTAAGCGCAATTAGCTGTTTGACTGTAGCCATCCCATGAGCAGCCTGGAGTAGAATTTGGCACCACTTTAATCCAGATGGAATCAAATGGGGTGTTTGGAATAAAGGCTTGAGCCAACTGGTTTACTTCAGCATAGTCATAATTATTACTTCTACAAATTTATATATAACTCAGTATTTTAAAAGCAGCAGTTGAAGCCTTAGCATTTGCAAGAGCCTGGGCAGCATATGGATCGATTCCTGGAGTTCCGGAGACTTTATAGATACGAACAAAGACGAAGGGATCTTTTCCAGTGAGTTCTTTGATTTGTGTACCGAGACAATCATAGGCTGCCTTGGACAAAGGACCAACGATAGAATAGCCCAACTGTTGGCAAGTTGAGGACCAGGCAGCCAGTAAAATCAGAAGTAGTGGAATAATGCTTCTCATAAAGAAATAATATAAAAAACAAGTAACAAATTTTTCGATTTATAAAAAAAAACTGGTTACCATAAACCTCAGATTTCCACGTCTTTTGGCCCGCAAATCACAGTCCAACCCTCAGAATTTGAAAATAAATTAAATTACTAAATTACTAAGTTCTTCGATTTCATTTTACTTTATTGACTTATAACAAATTAGTTTTACTAACATTTCTTAAACCTCAAATAATTCTCATCCAATCAGTCTGCGCTTTTGAGTGACTTTCTGAGCTTGGTTCATACTCCACGTTTTGGTGGTTTTTACATTTTTAGTATAAGTTTAGGTTTTGTGCATTCTTCTTTAAGGAGAAAAAAGGGCTTGAATGAATAACAAGGGTATAGAAGTCCATAGCATTAGACTTGAATTTGCTTTAAATTTCCTTCCGACATCAATGAATTAGATAAATACTACTTTGCAGAGAAAGAGGAAATGGAAAAGCAACAAAAAACAATCGAAAACATAAATATTTTGAGAATATCTATTCATCTTTCTCTGTTGCAAAATGATTGATATTCTTATGGCAAGACTATAGATATCAAGTACAGGCCTAAGATTAAGAATCGGCATCAATCTGTAAAGGAACTAACTCAATTGGCTCAGCTTTTAAGAGTCAGAAAGGTAGATGTTCACATAAATTTAACGATCATTCTTAATTTTAAAACTTTTGGAGAATTAAGTTAAATACAAATAATTTCATCCTTTCAAAGGGAAAATGCAAACCATTAAAATAAGGCATAGATCAACAAGGCTCAAGACTGATCGATAGAAGGCATACGCTACGAGTAGTTATCACAGAGGTGAGCGTTGGTCGTGCCGCCCACTTTCCTCATTTTGTATGGTGCTCTTGATCTGTTCATCATTATGTTTATGCCATTGAGTAAGGATACAATTATCTTATCTCATAAAATTACTTCGTCTTTATTATCTTTGTTTGGGGTCACTCGTTTGAATAATATCTGAGTTGAGTGAAACTGATAAAGATTGAGCTCGAGACTATTTTCATCAGTCCTATTCTAACCTCCAATCATCTTCGCATTGAGTATTGACAATAGACATTTGGCGGTGGCGCATCGTGAATATATTTAAATTTTATTTTAATGAATTTATTATAAACCTCGTTGAGAAATTCTTCCCGGATTTGTTTGGCAGATTAGATATTTATTGAAATCAGTTCATCCTTCTATTTTACTTATCGCCCAAGACAGAGTTATTGTACCCCTCACTCTCATCCCTCTCTCCCTCCTCACTGCCATACTGATGGCCTGCATGTTTCAGTTTCAGGTGCAATTTAAGCGCTACTTCCGATGCGTACTTCTTCTCACAGTAGCCACACTAAATAAACCGATGCCTACTTGCTAATCCTTCTCGATTTATCGATCGCATCTCCGATACTTCTTCTGATGGAGTGCAACTCTACTCCTTAACTCCTGAACTTCAACAGTCAATTTGCTGTATTACTATAGATTTTGCTGATATAGGATATACTGCAATAAAGCCAATCGATAATACTACATTGTTGACATTTTTATTTATTTATTAAACCTAATTTAAATGCACAACATCCCAATATCCAACCATCCAACATCATCAATATTAATGTATCTGTCATCTTCATAGAATCAACTGCTGTGCTTAAGGTTACTCGATGCTGGTTTTAGTGCTCAAACCAAAGCCCACCGTAAATAAGGGATCGGATATTCTGGGGACTTATCCATCAGCTCCATAAAGGGGGAAATTTTTTAAAGAAGCCTAAATAGTGGAAGCATTACCTCAGTTTTAGGCCAATCAAAGGCAAGAGTGTTTCTTCTATCACTGGATCCATTGGGTCTGAATACATATTTGCCAGTAATGGCATCAATGATACCATCTCCTCCAGAAGTTCCAGGTAGCCACGCCGACACTACTGATGTGGACTCACTAAGAACGTTATCGATAAGCATTGGTCGGCCAGCAGCAAGGATAGTGATCAAGGGAATGTTCTTATCTTCTTATCTAATGTGGGTAATCACTTCTTTGTCAAACTTCTCAAAATCTAAAGCCAAGGTTTATCTCTGCTTTGTTGGGAGGTACGGATGACCCATGTTATCATACAGACAACCAACTCCTCCGAGGACGGTCTGATTAATGCAGTAAGGTATGCCAACATCTCCTTTAAATTCTGCATAGGTTGTCTCTCCAAGTACTGCAAGGATGATAGTGTTCTTTGCTGTCATATTTTTGCGGATTGTTTTCAACTTGTTCAAGTATTGGGTGCGCTCAAGGTCAACCTTAACCTGTTCAGTAAATGATGAATAATTTGGGTAGAGAATTTAGAACTAGATAATACTTCAAGTACCTTTTCTTTAAGATTCAATAGACCGTCTAAAACGGACGAAGCGTTGGAGATCTTCTTGTTATCGCCCTGCCATTGAGAGTTGCCTTCGAATCCTTGCCAACGGAGTGTCCATCCACCATTGAGCATGCCAATATCATCAAAATTTCTAAAGAGTTCATTGCGGGCCAATCCATTGATGTTAATGATTCTTTCACCAACCAAGACAACATATTGCAAAGTCGATGGTTTTATGGGAATTGCGCCTCCATTGTTTTTCAGCAAAACTAATGATTCATGAACGGCTGTCAAAGAATCTTGATACTCTGTGCTTAAATGAGGAAGTGGTTCCTCTTTCTATTCCTTCTGGAGATCGGAGGATTTTACAACTGTAGCAACTCCCAAAGCAAGTTTAACCGCAATAATTCTTGCAACAGCGTCGTTCAATCGCTATTCAGAAAGAGTGCCGTTTTTGAGGGCAACTTTAAAGCCATTAATAGCATCACTAACAGCTGAGACTCCGCGATATCCTGGCAGCATGAGCATATCAACTCCTGAATTAACCATTTGACTGATCGAATCCCAAGAGGCATTCATGATATTAAAGTTAGTTGGTAGGCCTTGACCGATAACTCTTTACATTTCATCATAATCACTTATGACAAACCCATCAAATTTTAATTTTTGCCTCAAGATGGTATTTATTGCTGGATTGATGGCTAGAGGAATCCAGTTAATAGCACTGTAACTACACATTACGCTTCCAATTTCAGCCGCAATGCTACCATTGTAACCTTGCGTATTGTGGCGAATGAAAGATTTGAAGGAACTTACAATTGCATTGCCTTCGTCCGCACCGTACATGGTTGCTCCATCAGAATAAAAATGCTTGACTGAACCCAAAATTCCAGTGAGACTTCCTGCTTTACCTTGAAGACCTTCCGTAAAAGATTTGGCGTAAGAGTAGATGTAGTCTTCTTCCTGCCCCACAGTTTCATAGAACCTTCCCCATTGAGGATTATGGCTCACTGCAACAGTCGGCGAAAAGGCATAATTGAATCCAGTTTTTTTTACACCTTGAGCGGTCCAGTATCCGGAATTATAGAAATTGTCTGGGTTATGAGTGCAGGCTAACCCTACGTTATGGGGAAAGAGGATGGTGCCTGAAACATGCTGATTTCCATGAACTGCATCAGTGCCCAAAAGAGGTCTAATATCATACTTCTTGCCATCGCTCGCTGTAATGGAAATGGAGTAGTTAAATTTGCTACTGAGTTTCTTCCATTTATTTAAAGTGCTTGTGGCGTAGACCTCCCTATCTTGATCTTCCTTTTGGGGTATAATGACCATATTTCCATTATCGTCGGGCATGCCATCTCCACCAACTAGCAGCGATCCTAAATGATACTTGACGGCCAGTGTCTCATCCGTTCCTTTCTTCTCATTGAACGCATTAAAATCGACTTGCAGGCACTGCCCAATCTTTTGATCTAACGACATGGCCACCGCAACGCGATAGGCTTCATCATAATACTTCTGGTAGATGCTTTGCTGAGTGACCACAATCAGCAGCACAACCCCAAACAATATCTTATTGAATAACATGATATTAATTATCTCACCCAATTGATTTTATGTCATTTCTCCAACCATCCTAAAATAAAGGTCAGTCATAGTTTATCGAGGGCATATTCAACAATGTCAGAATTTTTAAAGATATTATTTGAATTTAAAAATAGAGATGAGCAACAGAGATAGACAAGAAAAAATACAGGAATAAAAATTTTGCAACTGCAGGAATTCCAAGTGCATGAAACTGTACTGTGAGTGCTTTGCTGCCAAACAGGAATGTAATAGATTGTGTCGGTGCTGCGATTGCAAAAATCAAAACAGCAGTGAACACGCACACCTTCAGAAGAATGCAGCAAATAATGGCAATACGAACAAAATCATTAAACAGGACGGGACTAAAGAACCGAAGGGGTGTTCTTGTCGCAAATCTTTTTGTGTTAAAAAGTATTGCGAGTGTTTTCAGGAGAGAGTTCTCTGTGGGGAGAACTGCAAATGCGTCGATTGCCAAAACAATGAGTCTATGACCAATCGTAGTGTGCTCGTGAATCTTAAGAAGAAAGGAAGTACTACGAATAGCAACGGTTCCCTGTGTACGTCTGAAAATATGTTAGACCCGATAATATTGAGCCAAAACACAGAGCATCTACAACACTTAATTGAAGAGTAGAACTCGTTAAATATAGAAGACAGTGAAATGGAGGAGGAGGTTACAGGGTTGTTTTTAAAAGCAAAGGAAGGCAACATGTTGTCTGTCATCAATGGCTTCATTAATATACTTAAAAGGGTTGATAATAAAGTAAATAAAATGGAGAATGATGAGTCTATCAGATAATAGATGGAATAATGATTATTTATTCGATATTTTATTGGTTTATTGCTCAGGAAAACAGTTATAATATTTATTATAGCATCCGAATAATGACTCTTTTGGAGCTAAGTTTAATAGTCTAAGGGTTAAAACGAATACTATCAATGGGATTGAATTTAGCTCCAATATGACCATTAATTTACAATTCTAAGTAATAGGCATTAATAGGTGAATAAAACCAAATTTATCGAAATTGTAGCTTACAAAAATCAGCTGATTTCCCGATATTTGTCCATCGCAACTCTCTAAAATTAGTTTTACATTTCAAACAAGTCTTTTTGAAGTGATCTCAGGGTATCCTTGACAATCTTATTGGTGTCTTCGGTCGTTGTTTGCACTTTAACTTCAAGCACATCGTCGAGAGGATGCGGTACTCGATAGCCTGCGAATTTGACTTCCTTGTTCTTGAGTAGGTAAATGCGCAATAAATCACCAACGGTATGATCTTCGAGAGGGATGCGATAAGTAACGCTGTTGACCATTTTTTGTCCTTTCTGAATGTCAATGTGCGAGCGTGCGAGTTTGCGTTAGTAATTGCGGCTCAGTTTCAACCTGAAGTCTTGACTCATTTCAATATATGTGTGCAAATGATTACAATTAATTTAAAATGGCAATTATTTATTGATCTTCATGCTTTTCTTATTATTGATGGAATAGGACATCAGCTTATTACATTCATGCAGACACCCAAGGAAATTCAAAGATAATTATTTTAATGGAATAGGCAATTTAAATTATCAATAAGATTGGGAATATTATCAATAAGATTAGACCTATCACTCACATCAATATTTAAGAATGCTTGGGTCTACATTTTCACTGAGAATTCCAGTGCTGCCAAATCCTCCCTCTCCTCTGAGAGTTTAGTCCAAAGTGTTGACTTCGATTATTTCGGTGGGTTCAATTTTTTAAATGATTACTTGGGCAATTCTGTCATGTTTTCTAAATAATTTATTTCCTACTTGATAGCGAAGTCATCATCGCTGTGATTGAAGAGAATAACGCAGATTTACCCGCGGTAATCTTCATCAATAACTCCAGCACCCACGCTGATGGAGTTCTTCCAAGCCAATCCAGATCGAGGAGCTATTCTTCCGTAGGTATTGGGGGGGATCATCCAGCTGAGGCCAGTTGACACCTTGGCTTTCCCTCTTGCTGGAACGAGCACATCTTCGCTTGCGCAAACATCATAACCAGCTGCTCCCGAACTTCCTTTTTTAGGTAAAACTGCCTGTGGAGTCAGTCTCTTGACTAAGAATTTGCTGGTCTGCTGTTGTTTTGTTTTTTTGGTTTACATTCCTTTATTATTACCCTCCAAAATATCGCAGTTAAATAATCACAAATCCATTAATGAAACTTTTGATTAATTATTAATACTCAACTCATTTCTGCAATCCCTTTTCATGTCGAACTTATAATCATAACTGCAACTCTTCTCCAGAAGCTTTCGGGAATTCATCAAGCCTTACAATTGTCACTCACATGGACAAAATCCCACCTTCGTGTGTATCGACAGCAACTGCAAAGATAGAGGTTTGATCTGTTCCATATGTTTGACCATCCACGGTGCTCACAAGAATCATGATTCGATTTAAATCAGCAAATTTATGGAGCATTGTTTTAAAGCATTCAGTAAGGATTTCAAAAAGGATGAGCTTTCAGACCTAATTAGAAAGATAGATGAATCCTACGAGGAACTATTGAAGATACTAACTGACTTTCATGAAAGCTACAGCTCTATTATTAAAAGCTACATCAGTAAGAAGAATGAACTGCATAATGAAAAATAATCAGTTCTCTTCACGGAGAATTCTTTGGAGCAGATCAAAACTTGCAAATTTAAGTCGATTGATGAGATGAACAGAACTTTAAATCTGTTGATCGGTCGTATGTCAAGTAAACTTTAAATTGACGAAAGTTCTGAGGAGAAAATGTTAGAGAAGACGCAGTTTTACTTGGACGATTTGAACTATTAATCGGGGTTTATTGGAAGAGAGCTGAGATCCATTGAGCTGAGACTAAAAGAACTGTTGACTGTGAAAAATAGCAGTCCTGTTGTGCTTGGCATAGACCCAACATTTAATAGTCCTAAATTCTTCGAGAATGCGGAGATTATTTATATTGGGGAAATTAAAATCAATAGGCCGCATGGTAAGGGAGTCTGCTTCTTCAAAAATACTCAGAAGATCATTAGTGGATAGTTTCATAATGGACAACTTGAGGGACAGGGCGAGCTTTACTTTGCCACTGGAGATTATTATATTGGCGAATTTAAGTTTGATAAGAAGGAAGGCAGAGGCATCTATCACTGGACTGGAAAGGAAAGTAATGTTTATGAAGGAGAGTTTAAGGCAGGAAAGCGTAATGGAAAAGGCACCTTTTGGTGGAGTGATGGCAGCTGGTATGAAGGGTAGTTTAGGGATGGAGTGCAAAGTGGATGGGGAATTCTCTATCGAGAGGGCGGTCATAAATAATACGAGGGGAATTGGCACAACGGTATGTTCGATGGCAAAGGTATCCAATTCTTCGAGAACGGCTAGCGCTACGAGGGCACTTTCAAATAAGATAAATTTCACGGTGACGGTATTTTCTTCAAGGATGACTCGATAATATATGGCGTTTGGAAGGACAATGAGCTTTCAGTGGTCAACATGGTCAAATCAAGTCTAAGTGAAAAATGATTAATAACAGAACATTCAATATCATTGTGATAATAACAGATTGCGGATGATATCCTCTCCATTATTATTAGATGTTGTCGATATTGTTCCTCTGGCAATGAAGTTTGAATAGTTGATTAATAATCAGAAGAATATTAAAGATGGGCTCATTTTTCGGAAAGATATTCTCGAGGCTTATGGGCAAGAAATAGATGAAAATCATAATAATTGGACTGGACAACTCTGGAAAAACAACCATTCTCAGTAAGTTGCGCTTTACTCAGATAAGCTTCATTTGAATTAGGTCAAACAAACTGTTCCAAGTAAGTCATCAGTCATTCAGCAATTGGTTTTAACATGGAAGTTGTGCAGTATAAAAACCTACAGTTTCAGGTTTGGGATTTGGGAGGGCAAAATTCAATTAGGTACGTGTCAAATAATAAAGACAATATTGGTAGATGTACTATCCCAACACCAACGCCATTCTCTATGTGATTGATAGTCACGAACGGCAACGTTTTCAAAAGGCTGCATAGTAGCTAAATAAAGTATTAGAAGTATAATTGGGCTCATTTAGAAGTAAATTTTAAAAGGCGTGCCTCTTCTTGTATTGGCTAACAAGCAAGATATGCCTGAGACAGCCAGTGATAAAGAAATAAGTGATATTATGGGGTTGGCCAAGATTAAAGAGCGAGATTGGGCTATCTACAAATGTTCAGCCACAACTGGCAAGGGGCTAAACGAATCTCTCGACTGGGTAGTCGACAAACTAGCTCCTCTTTTATGATTATCCTCATCTAGCAACTGTATCATCAAACCTTTATTGAAAGCGATTTAATATGCTATAAAAATATATGGAGGTGGGGTTCGAACCATTAATAAAATAAAAGAATTAACTGAGCTCTTGCCAGTCATATTATTTACTTAAACTTGTAGAAATGGCCTAAACCCTTAAATAGATGAAGTGCCAGAATTGCGGATCTACCTCCTTCAATTAAAATGACCAAGCCCAGGTCTATTGTCTCGGTTGCGACTTTGTGCAAGAAAGAATGGCTTTTTCTGGAGGTGTCACATTCGCCAATCAAAAGATGGATGGACAAGTGGTTGACGTTAATGGTACATTATCAATGATTTAGAGAGATACAATCGTCGGGCAACTGAAAAGAGATTAGCTCGCGCAAAAGGAAAGATGGAGGAACTTAGATATCTCCTTAAAATTGAGTTGGATGATGAGGAAGCGTATGCTTTTTGCTATTTAGATTAATACCTGGTATGAGAATCATACGTTACGCCGATAGCCTCGGATTTTTTGAGAAGGGAAAGACGATTTAAACATATGCTGCGGCTGCTTTTTACATTGCTTTGAGATCGAAGCAGGTACATATACAATAAGTCAGGCTCCCTATCTTCTAATTGATTTTAGCGACAAAATGAGCATGAATCTATTCAAATTGGCAAGGTGCTTCCTTAAACTCTATAAATTTTTGGACTTTCAAAGTCAACTCCCCATTATCGATCCTTCTCTCTATATTCACAGATACTGCAAGGCACTTGATTTGGGAGAAAAATCAAGGAAAGTCACTCTCACTGCTATCAAACTCATTCAAAGAATGAAAAGGGATTGGATGTGCCAAGGAAGAAGACCTTCTAGCTTGTGTGGAGCTGCTATTCTGATTGCGACCAAGATACACGAAGTTAAATGCTCAACGAACGATATTTGCAAAACTGTCTTCGTTTGCGATTAGACCATCCGCAGAAGATTGGAAGAGTTCAAGCAAACAAGTGTGGCCAAACTCACTAAAGAGGAGTTCTAAAAGATGGAAGACCATGAATAGGGTGGCGAGGAGATGGATCCACCTTCATACATGAAAGCTCGACAGAAATCAAAGGGTATCTTTTTAGTTATTTAGAAATGGCATACAAGAGATAAATTGAGCAGAAACTAGCTGCCATTCCCAATCGAGACAAAATGGAGAAGATACCTTGGTAAAATTTTAGGGAAAATCTCAATATTCCTGAAGATATCCTTGTTAGGCAAGTTCGAGGAGTTGAGAGAGAATTGCAGCAGGCAAGAGAAAGATACGAAGATGATAGTGCTTCTGAGGCTCATAGTTATATTACCGAGGACATTTTTTAGGAAAGTGAAAGTGAGGAAGAATCAGACGAAATTAAAGAGGAAAGTGGAGATGGAGAGGTTGATTCTGAGGAGATCTAAAAGTTTATCTTGAATGAAGAAGAAAGGAAACTTAAGAAGAACATTTGGATGCAGCACAACTCAGCTTGGCTCGAAAAATAGAATGCCAGAACCAAAGAAGGAGATAAGGTGGAACAGAAGAGAGCCAGAAAGAAACAAGCAGAAAAGGTGGGCAACAATGCTTATGAAGCTATTAAGAACACAAAACTAGGAGAAAAAGTAAACACCTAAAATCTCAAAACTCTATTGGGTAGCTCTCCTCACGAGCCCGTAAAGCCAGAGAGAGTTAAGCTGGACAAAATGTTCAATCCTTTTGTTTTCTCAGACATGATGAAATGACCTTCCATCTAAATTAATTCATCCAAATATTGATAGAATAAACAGTTATAGGCTTATTTTAATCTGTCAACAATCATTAATAATACCTATACGATAACAATGGGAGGCAATTACAGGAGAAAATCACACAAGGGAAAGAACAAAGGCTTCCATCGATCAATTAAACCCAGACACTACCTTAGGGATCACGATCAAATCCATTAGGATCTTCAGCAACCTGAAAAATATACAAAGTTAGAAGTTGATGAAGAAAAGCCAGGATCAGGACAGCACTACTGCGTGGGATGCGCTCGTTATTTCTAGTCTATCGAGACTCTGCAGGCTCATGAATCGACCAAAAAGCATAAGAGAATGCTAAAAAAGATGTTAGAGCAGCCGTATACTCATGAATAAGCTTTTGAAGCTGGAAAATGATTTATTAGCCTACTTATGAGCTCAACATATTTTGATAGTCTCCATTACTGACTGAAAAATTATTAATTTCTAATAATACTCTAATAATTAAAATAACGAATGAAATAAGAAGTCAAAACCTTTCGATTTTGTTTTAAAGCCACCATTGGGTAATTTGTACTGAATGCTCCCAATATCAACAGTCCAATTACAGCCACTTGGCGAAGAAGTACTTCATGGAGTAACTTAGGTTCGTAAAGCGTATCTACTTCGGCAGTAGAGATGGTGGCTGGCAAGGCTAACTTCAATCAGACTATTGAACTTCCACTCAACATGTATTTTTAAGAAAAAACAAAACAGTTTCAATAAAAAAAAGTAAGAGTTTGTCCATTCAGACATTGTTTACATTCACGATGACAACTCCAAAGGGAGAAAAACAGGCAGGAATAGCTTACGTTGAAGTTGCTCGAATACTCAATAACAAACTTTAAACTTTGTCAGACTATTTTATTTTGTAAAAATGCCCAGTCAAAGATTCAAAGGTTCATATTACAATTACCTTCGAATTTTTGAGTGAAGAAATGGCTCCTGATAACCCCAGCGTGGGTTCAGGCATATACAATCCATTATTAAATCCATCTCCTTTCAAGTAGTAGGAAAAGCCAACAATGAAAAAGAATATAGAATTAGACGAAAGGGATAAAACTATTAACAATTTAGAAAGTCAAGTCAAGTTATTATTGAAATAAAAATAGGAATTATCCAAGGAGTTGTCGAAATTAAAATCAATTCCAAAGTACACCAACGAAAGTAGTTTGACTGGATAAATGAGCAAAACTTTGCAATAAAAATTAGAGACTGAAATTGCGAATATGAGAAGTTAAAACAGTTAGCATGAGAGATAACTCTAGAAAATGAGAATCAAAATGTAAGAACTCTATGAACTGCTCCAAGGGCATTTCAATGCATGATTATTCCATACTCCTGTCATTTATTTATGCCAAGTTAAATTTTCGAATTAACTATTAGAAACAAATTGAATGTTGAGTGTATTTAATATTCTTTCCTATTGAATAGCATATATAATTCAACCATATATTTCACTCATAATACTCAATATCAGAAAGCATTTTAATATTAATTATCATTTAAACTCTTTTATTCTTTACATTATACCCTCTTTCAACGGCACATTTTTGGCATCGATAATCTTATCCAACTCTTCTTTTTTAATATCAATGCGAAGATTCACAGCTTCGATTATCCAATACAACATAATCATCTCATCTTTAGTCAAATCCTTGTTGAGACGGACGGCTGCAAGATATCTCTTTAGAAATTCATTAGAGTTGGTGTTAGATTGAATTTGAGGCACTTCAATTACGTGCTTATACTTTTTTTGGTATTACTTGATGACTGAAACATATTTCTTAATGTTTGAGTTGGTTTCTTCTCTCAGGTAGGAATCTATCTATTTTAATCCAAGTTATTGCCCTTTCTCCTTTGATTTTTAACTACCAGCATCAAGGACAATGTCAGCCATCGCTTCAACCCTACTTAGGATGTCCGCCCCCAAAACCGCGAGCAGTTGTTTTTCCTCAGGAGCGATGTGTTTTATTTTTTCGTAGATCTTATAGTAGAGTCTAAATTTATTGATTTCAATTAGGATGATGTTGTTATTTTTGTCGATGATAAGCTTGCTGAGTTTAGGCCTAATCTAGTTAAATCCAAAACTATTATTGTTGTTCTATTTCTCTTTGTGAATGTTGGTTGCGTTAGTTGCATTAATTTTTATTTAGTGAGTAAATTTGGGGACCACGTTTGAAAGGGAACGCACTTTTTCAACTCCCAGAGAATATCGATTTGTAGCATCGCCTAGAGGTTTGATACTTCGTTTGTTTTCCAGGAGCATTTGCTGATTTTATTGAAGAGATATCTTTTTGTTTCCAATCTAAGATTGACTGATTGAGTGACACATATTATTAGAAGTGCACCATAGTTTGAGTTCAGCAAAACCCATCCTTTTGTTTTCATCCACCTACAGGCACTTCCTGATAAAGTCCTTGACCAATTGTGAAATCCCTAGAGTTTCTCTAAACTTAACTGGTATCTTAGTCATTTTATCAATGAGCTAGCTTTAAGTTCTGCATTCCCAAGGGGTTTCACCATGCAGCATCTCATAAATCATGATTCCGATTGACCAGATATCATTTTTTACAGAATATAAATTTTTCTTCAATGCTTCAGGGGACATATACAGAGGGCTTCCCACATTGTATTTCTCTCTTTCGAAGGATGAACTGAATAAAGGAGGGTATACTGTGATTTTTTAGCGAATCCGAAGTCAGCTATTTTAGCTATCCCATTATTCATGAAAATATTGGCTAATTTCAAGTCTCTATGTAAAAATTTATTTTCCCCTATCTCCAAGAAACCACTAATAATATCCTTCATGATCTTTTGAACCTCGCTTTCAGGCAATCTTTTCTTTTTCTTCAGAAGTGAACTCAGGTCTCCCTCATTGCAGAATTCAGTCACAATAAAGCAGTGCGAACTTTCTCTGATGACGTCGTAGCACTTCAAGATGTTGGGATGTTTGAGTTTGGTCAAGGCTTAGATTTCACAATCTAGCATTTCTCTGCTGACAGCATCTTTGACCCCCTTCATATCTATGGCTTTAATGGCGACAACTTAATCTAAATGATATGGTTGATACTCGTATTTTAATTGGTGCCGCGGTAGACAATAGAGGAAAAGCCCTTTCCAATCTTGTCGAGGCCACTATATGAATAGTGTTTGATCTTCTTGAGGTTGTTGCTGGTGGCAGTTGTATGGGAATACGATTGGCTTTCCCTCACTAGCAAATTTGTCATCTCTATAATACGAAACTTTAATTTAACGATATTGACATAGATACAGTTATTATCTATGATCAATTTTATTAAATTATCAAATACAGCCATTTGGTTCTAACACTCAAGGAATATACTTGAATTGACTTGAAGGGCTGCTAGATCCTAAAGAAGGGTCATAAATCAGATGAGTTAAGATTTAGCCAATTACAATTTGAAAATAAACGTTTATAATGATGCGAAGACCGTCCGAATATTAGCAAATCGAAAACAACCAGAAGGACGCGCTGATTTCTTCACTTAAAAATGAGTTGTACTAACTTCAAGATCGATCGCATTAATTCATCCACCTCTAAAATGAGGCTGCCAACATCGAATCAAAATATTCGATGTTGCAATAGTAGAGAGAGCACTTATAAAATGATAATAAGTACTGAGTTGTCAATGCAGGATAAAATTGTAAATGAGTCGCCAGACAACGAATGAACTTCGAGGGGAGATAGATGGAATCAATTTACAAATCCATAAATATTCAGTCGCCCTTGAATAAATAAGTAGAAGTATTGTGGGGGTGAAGAGGGCCTGCGAAACGAGTGATAGTTAGATTTCCGCACTGATGAGAACGAACCAGTAGACAAATAGCAAAAATGAACGGATGAGTGAGTAAAACCGCAGCAGGATCAATCAAGTATACAGTCGGATATTTTAGATTAAAGCTCTCAAGGAGGAGAGAAATAAAATGGACGGGTAGTGTGAAAGACAGCTCAAGAATTTAGAAGATAGTATTGCACTATTAAAGATTCTCGAGAAGGATGCAAGAACTTTGGAGGCCACCAACTCCAAACTGGGAAATATACTGGAATGCGCCTAGAGGGATCATATTGAAGTACTAAGAGATTGATGCAGTTGGTTGATGAGATGAAAAATAGATAGGAAATGATGAGTTCGGCCCACAAGAAATTAAACAACCTCTCTCTTTAAATTGAGGGGTTGAAGGAAAAGACAAACAAACTTTAAAGGTAGTGTGCCAAAGGAGACCAGGATCACAAAAATGCGGCTTAGACTCTTGAACTTATGATAGCCAAGAATAAAGAGCAAGCGAAAAGGATTAAAGAAAGTGATAACGAACTAAGAATCATTGAGAATTAACTGGACAAGGAAATTATAGAACACAACTGTCTTGAAAGATAACACGCAGAACTGTCAGCCTAGCACAAACTCATCAATGACGATATAGATAAAGTCTTTGAGCAGATAATGCAGTACTAGAAAATGAATAACTAGCTGCAAAAGGAAATATAAAATTATATCGTCCTTGATTAAGAGGCCAGAAGTTTGCTGAATCGTAGATAGGGGATGATGAATGTGTTGCAAATAGTAACAAAGTAACTCTGCCAAACTGGTGACAATATTGCTCATCTTAGATGAAATTTATTTGTAATAATTTATCCCTGTCACTTATTATAATCTTATAAAGAATTAAAATTAATGGTTATCAGGAATATTTTATACAGGCACAAATGAGATAAACTAATGGCTTGTGTATTGAGGGAAAACTATATTTATTAATATCATAGACAACTCAGAAGATCTTCAGACGGCATTATTTCTTTGCCAGTTTTAACTTAAATTATGCTTTATAAGAGGAGGTCAGCCCCATTTTGGATATTTTAGTTGTAACTATTGAATCTCTTTTTAATGTGTTATCATTGTGGAATTTAACCTTTTTCATTTTGTGGGCATTTAAAGTCATATATTTCTATAACGAAATACTAGGAATGAAAGTACTGACATGCCTTCGCAACAAAGCAGTATTAGGTCTTTTGTGTTTGGTCGGATCTCTCAGCCTAAATTATTTTAAAATTTCCTTAGAAAAAGTAGATCTTGCAATCCGTGGTTCTGAAAACGATAGTCCTCGAATAATTCTCCTTTATTGAATGCCATCGTTTGTTGTTTCTTTTTGCTAAAATTCTGCTATCTTTAAGTTTAGGTTTAAATTTTTAAAGAGACTTTCTGTCTTGGGTTTGAATATTAAACTCCCGAAACCATTAGTAAATTTTCTTTCAGTCAAATTGCAGAGGAAAAGAAAGTGATGTGCCTCAATTTAGCCTTTAAAATCTTTGCTGCTTTTTACAGTCTCTACCCAGGTTTTGAATTATAAAGGTTTTATCTATCTTTCTATTTTTTTCAAAATTCTTATAATTCTTTGAGTATCAAAGGGAATACCCAATTGCTCGCTGTTATACAACGCCGCCTCCAAAGTAAAAAAGAGGAGAGCAGTGGAAATATCCTCCATTCTGCATTATGACTAAATTACGTAAATTTTTTGACAGCATATATCAGGAGTCCTGCTATCAGTATACTGACATTTGCTTCTGTTGTTCGGTTATTGATAAGTATTTTTAGCTGATTTTAGTGGTTGTGTATAAATCTATAGAACTCTCCTTTAAATAAAATGCGTAGAACGACCTTGAGTTGAAATTGCGATTGCGGTTTTGATGATTCACGCTAAAGCGATTCCCTCAGCGGAATGTAGATGAAAGTTAACTGTTTAGCTCAATGAGTACTTTCAACCCATCCACTATTAATTATCGGAGTTTATTTTCGTCAATAGTTGTGCTTTCCATATTCTATATTTATGCCGCTGAAAAACAACCGAACATTTCAAGTTACTTTATACTAAATTAAACTGGCATAATCATCGCGCGGTACTCTTCGATTGTAGAATATTTATCTTGCCCTGATATTCGAGATTGACGGCGTGAGTCCGGTTTCTATTTTTGGAACAGCATTTCTATAATAATCGTATCAAATATAGCTTTAAATCAATAGAAAAGGAGAAAGGATCATTACATATTTTATATCATAATATCCAAAGGATATAGGGTAAAACTGGTGATATCGCTACTGCGGCATCTTCTCCTCTTCATTTGAGAAGAAACCTCTGACATGGTTGATTTTTATGGAGATACTGATCGTTTGCGGGGGCTTTCTATCTTTGGCAAATGTATCTTAGTAATGGCATAAACCTATTTCATAGCAAAGTGTATAATTAACACGTATGCGGAGACGCATGTTAATAGCATTAGCAGGATGGTTGAAATCAAAATTACCAAAGACTGAAAGAGTGGTTATCCAGACAGACTGAAAAAATGAGAATTTGATATGATTGCAAACCCTGTTAAGACCAACCCCATACATAATAATAGTGATAAGACAAGAAAGAAGAAAGTAATTCGATGATTCATTATTTTCTATTTGAACTATGGACAACCATTCAATTAGCCTTTTTTGAGGCATTAAAACTCAATTGTATGTTTGCACATTTCGCATTCATATTTTCCGATATTTTTTAATTTTCCTGAAGGAGCAGGCTGGTTTTTTTGAATCCAAGTGACCATGCAGTTGAAATGTACATATTTTATTGAACCCGAGCATTGGCACGGAGATATAAGGCCTTCTGCCATTCCATCAGCCTCTGTTTATAGACAGATTCTGCATTAGACGTCAATGACCACAGATCCTCTTCTCTTATGAACTATAGAGTCATCAAAAACGAAGAATTGTCCTGCGATCTTTTGCTGTGTGTTTTAAAACATGATATTGTAAATTTTATTGCGTGTAAAATCAAAAAGTGAAATAAATTGGATCCTTGCTACAGAAGCTAAATCATTAAATATTTATAGAAATATCAAGACTAGTGTGGTTGATGATAGATTTAATAATTGCAACAGGAGTGGAAAATATTATTATATTTAATAAGTTAGATTAGAGTTTGATGTTATAAACGATTATAGGCTTGAGATCAAAACGCAAACATAGTTCTACATAATTTTTATTTGATTAAAAACAGATTAATGGAAAATAGAAAATTAAATTGGTTAATATAATAATTAATTGGCCATATGATAATTAATTATGCTTTGATTGAAGGATATACAAAATCTTCAGCCGCTTGTTAGTTGGTTGACTAGTCAAAATTATTTTATATTTTTATAAATATGGAGAATTAAATGATTGATGACCACCATTTATGACTTCAAAATGTTCATCATCATTTAATTAAATGATATTTTAATTAATTTACACCAATATAACTGTAGAAGATATATTAACCGATATTGATGGCATTCAACAGGATAAGTTACAAATCATTTGATTGGTTTTCATTGCTTGTGACTTGCACTGTCATTTCCTCTTTCCTGTAAAGTAAAGTTCATTCAATTGATTGATGTTGATGAATAGTCCTTACATTTCTGCTTTGAGATGATTCCCAAATTATGCCAATTAATTCATTAAGCTTTGTTTTTTAAAGAAAAAATATATTCCAGTAAAGATGCTGTCAATTTATGTACCCTTTGTTTATTTATTCTAAGCCCATCCCCCAATAAAATGAATTGGCAACAAAGTTAATTTTAGACTTTAAAAGTAAAAAACCTGGAAATGTAATACATGAACCGAGCCAAGAATACTGAGGATGACTCTGAATGATTTGTTGCAAGTGGGTTGGACATCATTAAAAACCAGTAAAATGAATTTGAATATTAAATATTGATGAGAGTAATTGCTTCAATAATTTTAAGTTTCTTGCTTGTTTGGTCTTCAACTTGCCAGTCGCTAGGGTATTCTCTTGTTGGTCCTTTGAGCAAAGCAGCCCTTGCTTGTCTCGCAACAGAAAATATACTTCCCAATCAAAATCATCCCTTCATCATTGTTCGTGCCTATAAAGTCTCTGGAATTCCAGGAATAGATCCAAATGCTGCTCCAACCTTTTCAAATGTTAAAGCTGCTAATCCAAACTACGCATTACTGAGCTATATAGAACTCTGCCGCAATACTGATTATGTCCAACAAGCCATTGATATTTTTCAAGCAATTAATTCACTCCCCTATGAGTTCATCTTCCTCAAAGTGGAACCAAATCATACTCCTGGGTGTTCATGGGATGGCTACAGTTAAACAGATAACTGCATTTTCCTGACCGGCCTCTACCAAAAACTTTCTCAATTAACAGCTACTATATCTCAAATGAGCATATTAGGAGTGTTCTCTACTGCCAATATTTGGCAAAAATTCTTTGGAACCACCTGTAATGGATTTGGACAAGTTAGCATTCCACTTTGGTATGCTCACTATCACTCGGATGGGCAAGTCGACTCAACTAAATCATTTGACGACTTTGTACCCTTTGGAGGATGGACAGCACCTTACTTTAAGCAAGTTAGTGGAAATCAAACTCTTTCCTTATGCAATACCCCTAATTGGCATGCCGATGTCGATACAGTTTGGACTTTATTTTGATCTTCATTCCGGCAATATTATTAATTTTATTATACCGAAATTGACTTCTTAGATAGAAAACATCAACTTTTCAGAAAGATATTTTATTTCAATATGATAACTAATTGTCCGTCTATCTAAATATATTCCTCATCATCTCACTTCAATTTGTAAACTTTGTCCATATAGTGCACCACGAAATCTTCAACAATGGCCTCATCTGGTATGCTCGCCATCATTCCGTACATAGCCTTGCTACCCAATTCGTATAAACTGTTATTCTCTTTTATATCTTTTAGTGAGCAGATTATTTTCGTAATTATCTATTGAGTTTTGCCGATATGAGCCGGCATGAAAGTCATATGAATGGATTCGGGGTTGGATTGTTTTTCCACGAACAGCTCTTGAGCCTATAAGGCATCAGCAAGTTTGTAGCAACTGAAATTTACGCAATAGAAAGACACTATAGTCGATTCAGGTTCAGCCATTAACTCCAGTTATTCATTTGATTTAACAAAAGCAACGAAGGTTTACACCTAGAGTAGAATTGAAGCAGTAGTTTTTCTAAATCCTTCAATTCCGAGATCAAGTAGACTGCCCCAGGCAGAACTCAAACATCCACCATTTCGCGTGCCCATTGCGGTTGGAGAAATGTAAATTCCTCCCGGCCAAGTGGCAAACGAAAAATACTGATTTCTCCTGATTGCGGAATTTTTATAAATGAGCACGGAAGATCCTTTGGGAGCGTATCCATATTTATGCACATCAGCATTAATGCTTGTCACTCCATCAACTCTGAAATCAAATGGTTTAAATTTAGCTTTTCCCTACATTTCAATAAATGGCAGCACATATCCTCCAATGGCTGAGTCGACATGTAGTGGAACTCCATATGATTTGCAAATGGCTGCGATTTCAGGAACATCATCAACCACACCATAAGGATATTGAGGGGCGGAGCAGACCACAGCGACAGTTTTGGATGAAATTGCAGCTTTGAGATGAGATATTGACATCTTTTTATGTTCATCGAAAGGGATTTGCACGACATCCAGTCCGACATAATGACAGCCCTTGTTGATGCCAGGATGTCCAGTGACACACATTATGATTTCTCCAGATCCCCTATAATCCCGATAGGTTTTCATGGCTAAAAGCAGGCTTTCAGTTCCACAGCTAGTAATATTTCCAACACAATCCGAATCTCCATGAAAAAGCGAGGCGCTCATCCTCACCACTTAATTCTCAATGACTCTCAAGGAATTAAACATAATCGGGTTTAAAGCGTTTGAATGAACATATTTTACGAAGCATGCTTGCGTTACCTAACTATGCTATTTGGAGTGTTAATAAACATAGGCAAATGTCTTGCCTTCCGTGGGATCAATGTCTGTGCTTGCCCTTTTATTCAATATCTGCATTATTTACTCCTTGGAAAGGCCCGTTTCTGGAATTTTGTCAAAGATCAGTTTGACTTACTTTTTAGATAGGGTTTCCTCTGCGCTTTTAGTTGATTATTTTTAAAGGTATTACTCCTTTTTTGACTTAAAATACTTGATATTTCCTACAGTTCTTAGTACAAGCTTCGTAACATAGCTAATAAGCCCCCTTTTCCCTCTGGACTAAATTCTCAGCAAAGCTGTGATAACTTTCCACATCACCACCAGGAGAATGAGGTGTTAAATTAATCTAAATATTCCCTCCTCGACCAGCCACTCTTGAATATGGTGTATAAACTGCTGCATATTTGGTAGATATAAATAACAACAACATCAAAATAAATGACTGTTAATCATATCTTTCTATTTACACTATAAGGATTTTTATTCTTAAGGTTCTCATCAAATCTCTATTTTCGCCTCCTCCGCTTCTACTCTTAGTTAAATGTCTTTTTGGAGACTCTGTAGGCTTGAATGGCGAGATATATATACACGATTCGAATTAGGTTAATCATTCCTGTTGAAACAAGTTGGATCGTATATAAATCTCCAATATCAGTGCACAGCCCACTCGCCTTAAATTCAAAACTTGTTTGGATTCGAGAATAATTGCTCAGTATTGAACAGTAACCTCTAAAAGTGAGATAGCTGTATCCCCAGATGTTTACTTGATTATGAGAACGGCAGTGGCCGCTATTGATGCTAGACAGATGACAAAAAAGGAAATTATGATCAGCAGGAAGATATAATGCTTGTAGGATAATCTTGGAATGATGCCGAGAATAATCAACACTCCAGAAAAGACGGCTTGGATGATTTCATACGTTCCGTTTTGGGTTTACCCGAACCATCCGTAGAGGAGAACGATATTTACGATTTCAATAATCTACGAGGCATATCATCAAAGATACTTGCTGATAGGTGTTCGATATTAACGAGCGATTAATAACAACATTTAATTCCTACACCCCGCAGAAGATAAAGTATATCTTCTTGGCAATCTTCTGCAGGGTGGTTACGGTAGATTCTTCTTTGATTTATTTCTCTTCGCCTTATCCTTTCATGATTATTAATGATTATAGTTTAATTAATTGAGTATTTGCTCGCGATTCCTCTTTTATTTATTAGCTGGCTGAGATTAATTTTTAATAAACATAAAATAAAACTTGTTCGATGAGGAACAACATTCCCAAAAATTCATATCATGTATTCTGCAGACAGAACGAGGAGGCTAAGAGCTTGCAGAATACGGAAAGGACGAGACAAACCAAGAGTAGTCAAACGGGGAGGAGAGTCAATCGGTTGGAAGAGTTTGATGATTTTAAAAGCTACCTCCAGTTTATATAAAATAAAGAGCAGGAAAGAAGATTACAGCTCAGTCAAAGGCATAGTTCAGGTTCGCATAGATAGGCTCTGACAGCTCGTCCGATGACTTATCACAATAACAGAGAAAGTCCCTCATCAAAATAGAAATAATAAATGGTAAAACCCTTTTTTCCTTTTTATAAATGTCGAATAGAGAGTACAGGTTCTCCAAGCCGATAGGGTAGCTTCAGAATAAATCAGCGAAGATTGAAGCTAAATTATCGTATAATTTAAGAGAACATGGGTAAGATGGCCAGATAAACTCGACCCTACTGATACTTTCCATCTTTGTCTGAGAATATATTCAAATACTGATTATCCTTGATGAGAATAAGATAAATATTAATATTAAATTGGCAAGATAAAATAGCCTCATTGAAGCCTTATCTGTGTCGCGAAAACAGTATATTTCCTCAATCTGTAACAATCATGCAAGGGGATGTAATATTATTTGAGTGAATTTGTAAGGAGCTCTATAAATTTAAATCATCATATTATCTTATAGAAATTCAGATATGAACAAGCAGGACAGAAACAAAAGAAGCAGCTACAAACACATCTCTCAGAGTATCAGGTAAGAAATTATTGATAGAACTATCAGGAATGGGGAGAGCATCAAATAGGTGGCTTAAGAGTTAAATGTAAATGTATCAACTTGCAAAGCTATTCTCGATGTGTTCGAGAGAGAGGGCCGCATTGGCAAAAAAGAAAAGAGAAATAAGGTTTTCAATGTTATCTAGACCTTCAGCTTCTTTTGTCTTAATGATTCCAACATAGAATAAATTGAGCCTATCAAAATTTAGACCATTAAAATCGGTCTACAGAGAAACGAAGATCATGATGAAGTTCTAAAACAAGATGCCAAGTTAAAAGCAGAAGGAATGATGAAAAAATATATTGATGCTAGGTAAAAATCCTCTCAACTTCTAATTGAGAGGTAGCTGCTGCAAAGACGATTATTTTAGCCTAACTACTTTCAATATCTTCCAGCAAATTACAATCTCCTCTTACAGTTTCCAGCAATCCCTCCTCAATAGCCACTTTCACAATTGCCCGCGGTCAGCCCTCCTGTGGCAACTGAAAGATATTCATAAATATCTCTTCCAGTTATAAAAAAGGAAGAACATTATTGATGTTGCGATTAAATATCATTTTACCCTTCATTATGATAATCAATTCTAAATATTTTAATGAATATAAATCAATACTGATTCTATTGATCGGGTTGCATTGTACAAAATCCAGCTTTAATTTCCTTTTTTCCTTGTTGATTTTCCTTGTTGAATTTTGAATTTTAAATAAATGGATATTCTGGTGCCTATTTTTTTATTGCTGTAGAGAATAAAGAGCATGAAAAGTAGTTTAATTTTAAAATAATATTCTAATTAATTATTGAATAATTATTATTTATGGTGAGGATTCACGTTCCCCCGTTTCATAGTAACAACAACATTTTCGGTAAAATTACAACCATTTTTGCAAGAAATTTGACCTTTCCGCATAATGCCCAAAAAATTTACAAGTTTCCCTGATTGCTTCATAAAGCAAAGTAAATAGCTCAATAAAGGCTTATTTTATAATCTTACACTTTTATTAGCAAGACGCCTATTGTGATGACTGCTGTTCCAATCTACCTCAGTTACTCCTCAGAGCATGACTAAATGTTCGTGCCCTATGAGTAGGATGTAAGTTCTTAGTCATCGGAAGAGTATCTTCTTCCCTCCTTTTGGGAAAACATTTTTACTGATTTCGAATTTCAACATTTTGTGGCTGAAACTTAGAGCAGTCTGGTGTGGAAGGGCACTCAAAAGAGCAGTTCGGAAGTCGTTGCTTTGAAGATCAACTCATTCGATGAATAAGAAAACTCTCACTAAATTCATCAAAACCGTGAAACTGTTTTCTTAAAACAGTACCAGTTAAAGTCAATGGCGCAAGTGTAAGCATCAACTTATTCAGAAAACAAATTATCCACGTCAACCACTACAGACTTTTGGTTATGGACTACTATCCCTGGAATCTCTCGAATATTATACAAGAATTTACCAAAAATATTCAAAAGAGATACACTCAACGCCATCTCAACTTTGTCATCTATGCCTTCAAATCCATCATCACCTGCGTGTAATAGCTTCACAGTTTGGGCTATATTCATCGGGATCTAAAATCTGATAACTTTTTAGTTGATCAGCAATGTACTAATCTTTTTATTCAGTTCATGTAGCCATGAGTGATTTTGGCCTTGTTACAAGAGATCTTTAAATTGATGAGTCCTTTGCTGGAACTCTTTAATATTTGGCTCCTGAAAGACTCTCCAAAAAAGGTAGAATGCAGCCCATCCAAAAATCAGTAGATGTTTGGTCCCTCGGAATTATACTCTACGAACTCTTCACCGGATAAGCCCCTTTCAGAGGAAACACATAAAATGAGCTGATGGATTAAATCTGCGAGGGTTATATCTTCCAAAAATAAATTCCTTCTCCAGCCATGAGTCTCATCCAAGGAATTCTTCAGCTAAACAGATAAAAGCGTTTAACTTTAGATCAGATCAAGCAACACCCCTTCCTCCAGAAATAAGTGGCTGCGGACTCCATCAAGATCGAGTCGTGATGAATCCTACAACTTAATTTTCCTTACAAAAATATTAATTTATTAGAATTAATATATTATTATTATTAGTCAATGGGCTCAGGAAAACCAAGAGGAATTCGCGCAGGCCGTAAGCTGGCCACCAAGAGGAGACTTCAGAAGTAAGAATCTAGTTACTCAGGTGGAACGATAAAGAATATAATGCAAGATTATTGTGCTCTAGATTCAAAAATCCATTCATGGGAAGTTGTATGGCCAAGGGACTTGTTGTCGAGAAGATCGGTGTTGAATCAAAACAGCCCAACTCTGCCGTCAGAAAAGGAGTGAGAGTTATGCTCAAGAAGAATGGAAAGAAAGTAGCCGCTTTCGTACCATGGGATGGTTGCCTCAACTATCTTTCTGAAAATGATGAAGTTTTGGTTGCTGGTTTCGGTAAAAAGGGCAAATCTAAGGGAGATATTCCGGGCATTCGTTTCAAAGTAATTGGTGTGAAAGGAATTTCATTGGTGGCCTTGTTCACTGGTAAAAAATAGAAGAAATGATCTTCCTTTGAATCAAAGATCCATACTTCTTTATTAAGCATTAATATAGGGTCAGTCTGATAGATATCCGCAGTTTTAATCAATTTTTATCAGGCAAAAATGAGATTAGTTTTGACCTGTCTTAATTAATGATAAGGATGATGAAAGATTGACCACATAAATCAGTTCGTTTCTATCGAATGTTGTTCCTCTGGAGATTTGATAATATCTCGACCCATTGGTTTTTCGAAGTCCTCTTTTTCTCTTGCATAGCCTCGCTCTTCGACCTGTTAATCAGAGTGATTGTTGTCGGATGTAATGGTTCTAATGGTCTCACGGTTACTACTCTCTTTTCCATTAGATTTTGAACTTCTTTTCTTGTAAATATAGTACATGCACCCAATTAAAAATAAACCTACCGCTATAGGAATCAAAACGTAAAGACCAATTGAGAAACTGCTTGTGGAAGTTGAAAGGTTAGAGGAAGAGACAACAGCAGCAGCAGGACAAGCGTGATGAGAAATGCAGTAATTCTTATCTGAACAATTTTTATTGCATTAAAGGCAAAGGTTATTGACAAGATAATAGCCTGAAATACAACTGATGCAGGAAGTACTCTCAGAGCAGGTTCCACAATATGATTGACATGGTTTGCAGACTTGATTGACAAGATGGTAACCTGATGAACATGATGTGCAGCCAACTTAACTCTGGCATGAAGCGCAGAGACCGTCGCATGGAACGCAAGTCGAGTTGCTCATGTAGTAATTTGAAATGCAGGAGATGCAAACTGTGGGACTGCTGCAGGAATGACATGGGGGTTTGCATTGATAGCAAAAATTATTTGACAAATATAACTGGCTACTGCAGCTTGTGCAGGTTGTATTACTTGTACAGGCTATACACCCATAAGAACATTGTTAGCAGCTAACTCCGTTGCTAAAATAAGAGTATACGCATGATTGACAGCTACTGAATGAGGTGCATGATGTGCAAAACTAAGGACAGTGAGTGCAGGTATTGTTGTGCAGGAAGAAGAATTGTTTGCAAGACAAACACAAATCGTTGTTGCAGCTGAGACAGTTGGAATCACAGTTTTGAGCTTCACCAAAGGCAGTGAGGAGCAATAAAAAAGCAACTAGTTTAAACATGTATTATGAATTATCTATGGCCAATTTCAATTTGAAACAATGCCCATACTCTGACATTGGATGGGTTTAATGATCTAACCCATTCAATAATGTTATGCAAAACAAATTATACAGCACCTATTTATATTTTCATCTTTGTTTTTATGTATGTTAATAATTGATCTCAAAATCACCATGAGAATATTCTCGGAAATGCTGGATATTATTTGTCATACGCCTCTATGAATAAGTGGGCCTTCTACTCAATGATTATAATCTTATTCATTTTTCTTCTCCAATAGACTCTTTCAACTATTGGCTCTGAAATTGGTGATTTTTTATAGGAAATCGTATCGGAAGAGAAGGCAAGAGAGTAAATCCATCGATAAGCTCAAAGATGGTCTCTTTCAAGGTATCAAAAAGATCAATAAACAAAATTCATGATAAATGTGTCCTCTAAAGTGATATTCATTAATAACAATCAACAACTGCTCGATTATCATTATCATTATCATAGATTTATTCTAAATCAAATTGTTCATTCGCTCTTTTAGAAGGTTGTCAGCATTCTTTCAATCGCCTACAGTTCTCGCATTTGAGTTCTTAAATTGAGATTCTCAGGAGTTATTGTCTTGTATCTTTTAAGAATTATCACTATGGCAACTTTACTCTAAATCATAGCCAAATGCTGTCCAATGCAGTTTCGTAGGCCGGCGCTAAAAGGAAAATAACTGAAAGGGTCCACTTTCGAGGAGTCTAAATTGTTCCATCTATCAGGGTCGAAACTCATAGGATTGACATAAAACTACTCTTTGTAATGATTGGATTTTGATTTGACAGATATCAGCATTCCTTTTTTAAGAGGGATATTTCCTATTAAATGGTCCTTTATCACTTATCGAGGCATAATTCCATTCGATGGACTGTGCATTCTCAAGGTTTCTTTCTGCACATTCTAAAGATAAGTGAGTTCTTTCAATTGTTAAAAAGTTAGATCTTCGATGTTATCGCCAACAACATCATCAATCTATTTTCTGACCTTGGCTTGCACCTCAGGATATTTGGCGAGGAGATAAATTAAAGTTGTGGCCATACTGCCTGTAGATTCAGTTCCAGCCACAAAGAAGGTTGCGAACTAATCAATTAGATTATTGATGGTATAATAGTCCTTCTTGTCGGTGTCAGTATTGGCCTCGTCTTATTCTTTTAGCTGATTCTCCTTCACTAATTTTTCAATAATTCCAACAAATTTGTTTGCGCCTTTGGAGTCGTTTGATTTAAATAATCTAACTTGTTCTTTAATGACGTTGGTGGCAAATTATTTAAACATTAATAGCATATGATTTACCTATCTGTCGATTGGTCGTACATTGTACTTATAAGTCAATGTTGGAAAGAGGAAGGCGAAAGCACTGGCCGATCTTCGACCCATCTTTTATATAAGACTGTTGACATACATAAAAATTTATTGATTCTACAGTTTCTACAACTTTATATCTCCAAAAAAGCATTTGATGACCACATTTCCAAATATCCTTTGAAAGAGATTATTGGCATCAATCTTGATTGAAGATTTGCCCTTGTTTTCTTCAGTTTCCTCGACTTCCTTAATCTTCTATTGAGTGATTGAGGAAATGGCTTTGATTTTTGTTTTTAAGAAGTCAAAGTTAAAAACACTGCTCATTATTTTTCTTTTATTCTTCCATTATGCTCCTTCACTAAACACAAGGCCATTTCCAAACAAACTAAATATACCCATCACCACAGGGATAAATGTACACTTTTTGTAGCACCCATCTAAAGTTTTGTCATAAAGCTCTCTAATAAGAAGTGGGTCGATTAAATCAATGAATGTGCGACCCGCGAGTCTTGACAAAACAACTTGATGGTGCGCGTAAGTTGTCTTATAGCTATAATTACTGTCATTGTGTTCTTATAAGTCCTGCTTATGCCTATCAAACATACCTGTTCCCAATATACTGTAGGGACAAACAAGTGTGGTATAAGATGAAGTGAGTATGCGCTTGTAAAGCTGAAACTACTTATAGGGCTTGATGATCTGTCGATAAATAACGATTGTTAAGAGAATGATTATGCACGAGCCGATGACGGCTAATGTTGGAATTTCCTCAAACATTCAATGATGCCAAGATATATCTAATATCTATTATTGATTAATATGTGATTATAATATCTTTTGTCATCTATCATCAAGATTCTGCATTTAAAATACAATCCTCAATACATCAGAGACGAAGGCTTAAGGTAATATTGGGAGAAGTTCGAGCCAGACTCGATCTAAACACTTATATCATAACCTAATAGCAATTTTGAATATGCTTGATATAAAAATTTAGGGTTTATTTTTATTTAATATCTATGTATAATTGATTAGTTCAGTTATATCCTCAAATAATGGCGTCTTTTTGGTCGAAGACTTCGCCCTCTTGCAAATCTGAGATCCAAACATATCTCCTTCAATATTTAATTATCAACTTATGAGATAATTTTATTGTCCTATTTTGGAATAATATTATGATTTGAATAAATGATTAATCAGGAAGAACAATCAAAGAGTGTCTGTCGAATGAATTGCGTCTCCATCGTAGTCAAGAGGAAACTAGGATTATTTTTTAACATTCTTTAGTCGCATCGATCCAAGGATGGTGGCCTATTTTTTTGCCTAATTATCCCCGGCTTCGGAACGTATTTCTTTATCTGTGGACTCTGTTTTGTCTGTTGCTGGCTCGGCTACATTTTTAGCTGAAGTTGTGACTTGTTTTTTCAGAAAGACATAAAAGCAGCATCCCAATAAAAATAGACTGACAGCAAAAGGAATCACGATATATATTGCAATTGTAAAGCCACTAGCTGGAGGATTTGGCATCGCAGAAGCAACCGATAAAACAGGGCAAGTATGGTGACTAATGCAGTAAGCTTTATTTGAACAGTTCCCGCAAGAAACGCAGTCATTGTTAAGCAGATAATAGCCTGAAATGCAGGTTTTGCAGGATGTATTGTCAGAGCAAACCGCACAATGTGATTTGCAAGGGATGCAAGTTTGATTGATCAGATAATAGCCCTGAGCGCAAGAAAGGCATCCTACATAGTTTTCACAAAATGCACATAGTGGATCACAGGCAAGGCAGGTTGAATTTTTCAAGTAAGAGGTTTAAATGCAGCCTAAACAGTTTGTAGAATTGGTACACTATGCACAAGGAAGAGTGCAGGAAAAACATTTCCCTTATGTGAGATAAAATGAATTTCCACATGTTGTACAATTACTACTGTCTTGGCAATAGAGACATCCAGTAGAGCAGGCTTGGCATATAGCACCATTGCTATAATAGCCATAGACGCATGTTTGGCAGTTGTTAGCTGATGTGCAAGAATTACAGTTCAAAGAACAGTAATAGCATTTATTAGCACTTAGATAGAAGGCCTGATGACAGGACTGGCATTGCCCACTTACACAACTGAGACAATTAGAATCGCAGTTTGAGGTCTGGGAAGCCGCACAAATGACGACAATGAGCAGGATAATAATGTTTTGCCTCATCACTATAAGATAATTATATTGTAGCCTGAATTTTACGATTTACTGTATTTACTGGAGAAATCAATACGACTTGTATTTGTTAATTAAATTCGTTGGTATTGTTATTCTGAACAAGATATTCTTTTACTTACCGAAAAAACAGTAAACAAAACAGTTATGGAGTTAATTAATAAATTGTAAGGGAAAATGATGGTACTAGTCTGATAGATGTAGTAGAAAAAACGCTAGCCATATTCAATATAAATTGCAATAAACAACCAGACTTTATTGAATTTAAATCGGCGGAAGCGAATTAATCTGCTTTCTGGCTTTATTTATCTTGAAACGACATGAAGAAGCCCAATTCGATTAGTATTGACTGTGCAATGTTCGCATATAACCAATCAATGGCAATCTCTATTAATCCCATACTATCCATTAATCTAATTTATGTGGTGATTCAACTACTTTTGATAAACTAGAGTAGATTGGCGGCAAATCTGATGATGGCAGAATATTTTATTATCATCAAGGCTATACTTCATTAAAACAGCATCACAATCATACCAGCACCTCCTTCTCAAGTATTGAGGAATGAGTGAATTGAGTTAAATCGACAATAAAAAGGAAATATAAATTTAGGACTGGAATGTTAAAATTGATTTAAAACAGAGTCAATATGAATCTTTGAGATGAGGTTGAGCTGTAAAGTCTTCCATTATATTATTGCTGTTCGTATCTATGAACATCAAAACTTAGTGATTTGTCGCAATCTCACTGCTCTTTGACATCCAAAAGCTAATTGTTTTATGAATTCCAATTATTTTTTGCTAAATATGAAAATTATCAAGGCGAAATTAATCTCATAATTAAAGTATTACATATATTATGTTAAAATAATGCGAAAGTCCACTTTATCATTTTGCATTCTAACATTCCTGCATTTTTATGATGACTTTGTCATCAATTAACATTCTTTAAATCGCTATTATTTTAGATTTTTTTGAGCTTTTTGCTGACTTATTAATTAGAGGTTTGAATATTTTTTGTAGCTTTATTTAGAGCATAGGAAGTGGTTTACTATTTTTAACTTGAAACTTATTGTCGATTGATTGATCATTCTCTTTCTAAATTCTTTTGTCTTCTTCGGCATCTTAGGATTTTCGAAGATATCTATCATGATAAATCCAATCGTCAAGCTAAATATTGAAATAACTGGTATAACGATAGGAGAGGCAAAAATAGCCTATATATTACATCAATTAAAGATTCTAAGAACCTGATAATCAAGGCTCAAAGATAAAAATACAATCAGACAGAATTATTCTCTAAAACTGTGAGAATGACCTTTAGGAGCGTCTTTCCAAGGTCCATACATCAGTTGGGCTAAATTTAGATTCTCTATTTTTTCGCATTTGCAAAATAAAAAGCTTAGAGTTGCGAGTATAATAACTCGTAGCATAATTTAAAAATCTAGAATAGTCTTTCTAATATAAATCCGAAATATTGATGATGATCTTTATAATTGAAAATCAACCGATCTTTCTCCAATGAGCTCCAAACAACCTGTGAAAGACTATTACGCAATCCTCGGCGTCAGTGAAAACGCCTCCCTGTTTTAAATATAAAGTGCTTATGAAAGACTTGCAGCACAGTGGCATCCTGATAAACACAAAGAACATAGGAAGAGTGCTGAGACAAAGTTTCATGATATTTCTGAAGCCTATGAGGTACTGTCTGATAGGAACAAAAGATCCAACTATGATGAGGTCCTAAAACAGGAGTACTCTCTCAATGATGCCAACTCAACCTTCGAGAGATTCTTCAATGAGCATGGAGTCCTTGATGAAGAAGAAGAGAAATTCTTCAATGAGCATTACCCAAATCCTCTGAACAACTACTATATGACTTTGGGTGTGCCAAAGACAGCAACTCTGGAAGAGATAAAAACAGCCTACAGAAAACTTGCACTTAAATATCATCCTAAGAGCAATCCTAACGACTAAGCTGCTCATGCCAAATTTATTGCTGTGAATGAAGCATACAATGCCCTTTCTAATGAGATTAAAAGAGAAAATTATGACAATCTCATCTTCGGAGAAATGGTGCCAATTCGAGCTCATAGCATCTTCGACGATTTCTTCGGGAACAGACTCTTGAGTTGGGGAGGTGATGATGATGATTTCAGACCCATTTTCCATAACAAATGGACTAAAGATTTGGACAGAATCATGGTGGATTAGGCTGATGAGAAGAACGTCAAAGACGGATAAACTGTTAAGACTTCTTCTGTTTGGACTAACAAAAATGGCAAGGAATCAAAGAAAACAGTGACCACCAAAAAGACTATCAAGGACGGCAAGGCTCACTCTGAGACAACTGAAGATTATCTTTTCCCCAATGGCTAGAGAAACATCGTGAAAACTATCAATGATGATGGTAAGGTCGAGTCCAAGAAATACGCTCTGAAAAAGGGAGAGTAGCTTCCCAAGGAGTTAGGCAATTGAGTCAGACTGATCTACATTTATCTATAAGTGAAAATCTTTTAAATGTTTTGAATTAATGTTTAATATTAATGAACTTCTATTAATCCAAAATTAGATTGAACAGATTAATCATTAATAGAATACGTGTATAAATTTGATCTTATCTTTAATTTATATTCACATTAACTCAATATATTTTTTTTGAAGGGGTTGGGGTTGGGGTTGGGGTTGGGGTTGGGGTTGGGGTTGGGGTTGGGGTGGGGGTTGGGGTT
>Ga0302186_10000086_pt1 | contig 87433 bp, 69 predicted proteins | sample II_Bog_E1_2_FD_198782 | JGI IMG/M metagenome (GOLD analysis project Ga0302186, IMG submission 198782) | Peat permafrost microbial communities from Stordalen Mire near Abisko, Sweden - II_Bog_E1_1 | ecosystem: Environmental > Terrestrial > Soil > Wetlands > Peat | place: Sweden: Abisko...
GCTGGAGTTAAAATTAATAATGATGGTGTGTTTATTATTACTATAACTAACATTTGAAAGTAAAAGATGGCTTATATCCCACTATTCAGTTGTGTCTTGTCAGTATTTGATTTGAAATCATTGACAGTGCTATTTATTCTTATCAAATATTGATTCATGGGCAAATAGTCGGCTCGCTTTATTCGAAATGGCAGACTAACATCATCTCGAAAATAACAATCCTGACAAACTATGAACACCATGCAATTATCCGTTTGGCTTGAGTTAATCATTGACTCTTTCCGAATCCATTTGTACCCACCACCAAAAAAGCATAGTTAGCATTTTCTGGTTTTGAGTTGAGACAATACTAACTCGTCACTATTGATAAAAAGCTAAGGAAAATCGATGGATTGGTAACTCTTCTTCATATCTGTAAAATAATCGAGAAATTCCCTATTTTCCAATTACCAAAAAATGAGGGCTTGCTGATACTGACTGCATTTGTGTATTTGCTACTCTTTGGAGCCTATCATTAATAATGTAAGACTTATTAAGCAATGACAAATAGTAATAACTATGATTCAAATTGAATAAAACATAAAACCCGTCTAACTACAATAGATCTGCTCATTAAAAAGCAGTTTGGTTTTAATGTTGTGTAAAACATAATGAAATGGTTGATATTTATAAAAACGGGCAATTTAGATTATAAATCATTTGGTTTTAAAAGGCATAAGAATATTTATTTCTAAAACGGAATTTAGTTTATGGACTGCAACTAATCATAGTCAGGCAAACCCCATAATCGCAAAGATTTAAAAGTTTAATAAGATTCAATGAGATAAATTGGGTTAAATACGTCTGTGTTTGATATGCAATTAAATAGTTCGAGCTTAACAAATAAATTTGAAGCGGAAAGCGAATATAATATAAATTACAGCGATAATAACACCAGTGTTAAGGAAAGTAACGATTTAACAGTTAAATAAAATTAAGATAATCTTTAAAATACACCTAAAATAGGCGAACATTAGTTTAGTACAGAACAAGAATAAAGCAGCATGAATCACAAGATAACTCCTTAAGAAGAAGAAGAATAAGATCATGTTAAGTCCTTTATAGATGCCTTTAAAAAATAAAAATCCATTCAAAGCCAGACCATTTAACTGGACAGTGCTGATGCAGAATTAAACTTAGATGATATTTAAATTGATTTATCGGAATCAGACTTAAAGTAGCTAGAAAAATACAAGACTCTCGAACCGTAATAACTCATCACTTTCATTGAGACTGTCAGTCTTTTACTTCCTCGAACTTCTCTGTAGCAAAATTTATGCTCCCTCCTCAGTCATTTGAATCTAATCCAAAGGATAACAAGCAAAAACAATATCTCCAACTATTTTCAGCAAATCGCTCTCTAAAATAATATTTCTCTTCCACAACCGGGCCAACAAAACGAATCTAATAACTACATCAGGCGACACCGCATTCGAAGAAGTTTCATGGATCAGCACGGATTTGATAGTCACGATGCCACTCTAGACTATCGATAAAATCTGGAACGCAAAATTGCCTTTGTTTATGTGAATCGGGGCTATGGACTAGGAATTGCAAGGTAAACTCTACAAGAAGACATGTAAAAGTTAAATTATTTAGAGAAAATAACCTTTATAATACCTTGCTTACATCCGTAATTCGGGCCTCTCTTCGTAAACTATGTGATATTTTGATATCTCTACTAAGGATGAGAATAGAGTCCTTTTAATCGAGAGAAGAAATTGCTTTGAGATCGCCTATGGCCAATTGCCGCAAGTGGATGGATCCCAAGGATCAATAGGCGCTTTATAAAATTGTAAGCAATTTATATAACTTAAAAGCTTAGCCCCTTTATCCGCAGGAAGTAGTCTCATTGTATCAAAAGATATGTGGTCAGCTAAACAGAAGATCAGGCCTTCCTTCATCATATCCTGGAACTGATCCCATTCGATTTGGTCAAAGTAGAAATAATCTTAGAACTGGATACAATGGCGCCAATCAGCTTTACAATCAAGCCTATGTAACTCCAAGACCAGTGTTCTCCGGTCTTTCCTAAAAAGACCAAACAATCTCAAAGACAGATGTAAAGCCTAGCCCCGAGCAATTAAAAAATCGATAGACCTACGAATACTAAAAATAAATGTTACAACTATACATTAAATATGGCAACATCGAGCGTATTAACTAAATCTTAAAAGCAAAATATAATCGAAAGGACAGTTGTCGTGAATCAATCCTTGGGATAATCGAAAAAATCATCAGAATCAATTTACGCAAACTGATGAACACATACCTCGAGAAACGCAGACAAGGCAAGAATTTACCGGAGTTGAAGCTCAGAGATTAAACTCTAAGAGCAATTATTGCAGATCGTGAAAATAACAAATTCAGAATGTAGCTTCTGCGGGGTATAAAGGAGTTTAATCCAGCGGATGACAGTAAGTTATTAAATCTAATCCGAGTGATAAATCAATATGCTGTCACTAACCAACTTGTATTTTGATTAGTATCCAATGAAGACACATATCATCAATCTTACTTTATCATGCTTCGCAAGGTTATCACGTCGTTTACGTAAATTGGAGATATTGCAGCCACTAACTCGCCCTGTGCGAGCTAGGGGTCCTTAAATGCTATGCCCCACGATTCACCGTTTCGATAGAATTACAAGGTACCCTCAATCATATCTAAGGCTATTCCAAGCACATCTCCTGCCTGCAATTGGCTACCGTACTTTGGACCTGTTGAATTGCTATTGTGTCTTGTTTCCCCATTATAAATTCCCCATCCATTGATTGAATCAGAGAAAGCTTCCTCGACATTTAAAGGGGTTGGTCTACATACTCCGATCTTGACGAGCTGTCCCTTATTAATGAAGAGTTAAAAATAGTATTTTCCTCCAGCGGTAAAGATTTATGTTCCAATCGTAGTCTTAAATCCACTTCCTTCCTTTGAAGTGCAAATCAGCATTTCTTAATCCAATATGAGTTTTTGGCTCGTTTTGTCTGGGTTCCAATTAAACAAAGCTGCATGATGGTTATATTACGAGCATCAAAACCATCAGGAGGACTGATCATGCTAGTAACATCTTATTTTATGACTGCCATGCGGACGGATCTTAAAAAGATTATAAAAGAATAATAAGTGATTGAAGATACTTCAATTAGTAGCACAATAAAGTATAAGCAGATTATAGTGATTATTACCTTCATCATATCAGATATCATTAATTTGCTAATCAAATATGTTCGGATTTTATGTTTCGTTTATGTTAGAGATTTGGCATCATTGCTTATGATCGCTGCTATTCAATTTATCCCTCGTTTATTATTTACATTTTGGTCTGTCTGGGATAGTTCGATGCTAATTTGTTATCTCCTTTCGTCGATAATCGATTGGTTAATCGGTAACTTTTGTTGCTTGCTTGTTTGCTGGAAATAACTGCTTTTTCCATAGATTCATTCATTTGCTGTTCAGTCACTCTCAATGATGGAATCACTTTCTACGAGGTTTTATTTGGTTCTAGAACGTTTATATTCACAGCCTAAGCCTAACTTATTACATTTTATGCCTGCTGATTTGATTGGATAAGATCATCTTCAGAATCATCAATATTCACTATTTTATTGGACTTCTCCTCGAGCTAATACGTTTTTCTTAGCATTTATCCCTCTCTTTCTTTCCTCCAAGCCAAAATAGTCACTACTTGAAAGGCGCCAATGAGGCATAGCAAGCCAATTGCTAAAAAGAATACATAATAAGTAAAAAAGACTGACAATGAGAAAACTGCCAGAGAAAAGGCGCATGCGACCAAGGTCATGAAATAAAAAACTAGTTAAGCCCTTTGATAATAGAAAAATGTTTTCATCATTAAGAAGTAGATAAGTAATAGAAAGATGCAGCAGTAAGCAAACAGATAGGGCTCGTATTGATAAAAAACTATAGTGGATGTACCAAGAATTATCTTATAGAGAATCTCAACTATCATCAAATTTGATTGAGGATAGAAAGGTTTGAGAAGGCCTCCGTTTTTGCTTAAATTCTCTACATGGAAAATATGGTCAATATAATTGAAGTGGTACTACTAATCGTAGAGATATAAAAGGCCATGTCTGGTTCTATAGGCAAGGGTAGTTTGAGAAGGATTATTAATAGTTTGAAATTGCATTCTGCCAACAAGCACAGTTAATATGATAAAGGGCAAAATCACTAGCAATCCCCAGTAATTAACGATAGCGATGCGACTAATTGCAATGCTAGTTTGAATTGCCGTATGATCTAGGTACAAAAGGAGAAGGGAAGGTCTAATAGATTGCCAGTATATTGATAAAGTAAGACTACTTCCTTTACCTTGACCTCCTTGCTATTATTTTCCCTTACGGATGTATACTATGTCTTAGTTTTTGTGATTAGCTAAGTTAATGAAAAATGCAACGATATAACTCACAAAAAAAAGGAAAATAAATAGAAGAAAAGTAAATCCTACTCCTATTAAGTTTTAGAAGACGTAGCAGCCGTATGGTGGGGCTTGTGTGGTGCAAATAAATCCAGAGAAATAATCAAAATTGAACGCATTCATGATTTTTAGAGATTGAGCTGCGACTTGCGCTTGCGGAAAGCGATAGTATCCAATCAAAGCCACTACCTGCAGGGTATCGATGAATTTTTTAATTTTAACAGAGAGAAGACGATTTAAAATGAGAATAATAGTCAGCAAATGAATCCCAATAGCAACATAGTAAGTTACCTGAGCGACTGAAATCAGGGTGGAGTCGAATTGATTTGCGGATGAGGATGCTTAACATTGAGTATGCTGCATTTAATAATAGCCCGATTGACATGAGCATACTGTATAAAACAGTGAACGAGTCGATGGGCAAGTGGAACATAGATCGTAGTAGTAGTTGCCAGAGCAAGTGGAGCAAGAGTAGTGGCAACTCATTAAGCTGACAGGAATCAAAGCAAGTAATAATATTTATATGTTATAATTTTATGAGATTGAGTTTTAATTGAAACCATAGTAATTTAAGTGATCAAACTATTACATTTTTTAAATATTTGATAATATATGAAAAAGAGAAATTTTTTTATTTTTAAGAATTATTCATCTATCATATGAAATGATATCTTGAATATAATCATCAATTTCTGAAGCATGAAAACAAAGAACAGCAATAACAAATATCCAAAAGCAATTGGCATCGATCTAGGCACCACCCACTCTTGCGTGGGGGTGTGGTAAAATGATAGGATTCAAATCATTGCTAATGATCAAGGAAATAGAACCACTCCATCCTATGTGACTTTTACTGAGATTGAAAGACTTATTGGAGAATCTGCCAAAAATCAAGTGGCCAAAAATCCATACAACAGTGTATTTGATGCCAAGAGACTTATAGGAAAGAAGTTTACAGATCCAGTGATTCAGATGATGCAGAAGGATATGGCGAACTGGCCCTTCAAAGTAGAAGCTGGAATTGACAACAAGCCTGTGATTGTAGTTAAGTTTAAGGGAGAAGTGAAAAAGTTTTATCCAGAGGAAATCTCATCCATGATCTTGACCAGAATGAAATAAACAGCTGAAGCCTATCTTGGGGAAACTGTTAAGGATGCAATTATTGCCGTTCCTGCTTACTTCAATGAAAACCAAAGGCAAGCAACTAAAGATGCTGGATCACTTGCTGGACTGAACGTAATGAGATTGATGAATGAGTCCGCTGCTGCTGCTTTAGCTTATGGATTTGAAAAGCAATATTAGTCTCCAACGAATGTGCTTATTTTCAATTTAGGAGGAGGAAATTTTGATGTTTCTCTCATTTTAATGGATGATGGAGTATTTTAAGTCAAGTCAACGGCTGGAAATACACATCTAGGAGGTGAAGACTTTGATAATCTGTTGGTGGATTATTGTGCAGCTGAATTTTATAAAAAACATCAAATTGATATCAAATCCAATGCCAGAGCGATGAGAAGACTGAGAACATAATGCGAAAAAGCCAAAAGACTTCTTTCAAGTTCAAAACAAACTTCTATAGAAGTCGATAGCCTTGCATAATCTTAAAATTTTTCCCTGACTCTGACTCGGATTAAATTCTAATAACTTTGTCTTCCTCTCTTGTTGGAAACTATTCCCCTCGTAGAAAAGGTACTAAAAGACTCTAAAATATTAAAAAATCAAGTGCAAGAAGTAGTGCTTGTTGGTGGATCGACTAGAATCCCCAAGGTAACTTAACTCTTAAAAGAATTCTTTAATGGGAAATAACCTAGTAAGACTATAAACCCAGATGAAGCTGTGGCTTATGGAGCTGCATTGCAGGCTGGAATTCTGAGTAGATGTTCGTCTCCTTTTACTGATAAGTACCTTGTGGTAGATGCTATTTCTCATTCATTCAGTATGGAAATTGATGAAGTGACTACTGTTTTAATTCCAAGAAACACACCTATTCCAACAAAGAAATCCCATATTTTTACAACCAATAGTGATAATGAAACTCAAATGAATTTCCAGCTTTTTGAAGATGATATGAATTCAACGAAGGATAATAATATTTTATACCAAATTAATTTAAAAATTTAACCTGCTGCTCGTGGAGTTCCTCAAATTTAGATAGCATTCTAAATTGACTAAAGCGGAAATATGACTGTAACTGCAATTGATAAAGCATCTTATAAAATTTTAAAGAGTTAAAAAATAAAAAAGAAAATATTTTCCAAATAATAAATGAAAATAATGATAGATAGGGCATAAAAATTTAAGAGATAAGATAGGTAACTGAATAATAAGGCCGAAGCAAGATACACCTTGGAGAAATATTGCCAAAACATGAAATAAAAATTGAATGAAGCCCTCTCCAAGGTTACTTAAATGTATAAATGGCTCTATTCAAATGAAAATTCTAGGAGCGAATAGTTTGAAATAAAACAAAAAAGCCTCGATAACATCATAAATTCATTAATTTATAAAAAATGACTTGACTGATTAATGATATTATTAGTTGTTTAATTTGTAAATCCATATGAGATAGCGAAAAGAATATACTTTCAAAAATATGGTTAAAATTAGCTCAGTGAAATAATTTATGAAAAGCCAAATTCTATTATGAAGAGTCTCTTGGATTTGCTGAGGACATAAAAATACAATATTCTCTCTATCGTGATTGAAAAGGATCCTATTGTTTCTACCATATTATTGAATAAAATTTGATCTGCTCTTACTACTATTCTAATAATTTTTAATTAATGGAAGCAGACTTTTATAATTGTGTAAATCGATATTAAGATAATTAATAGTCTTGATTCACTAATGAATCTCCCCTTTTCCATTCTGATCAAAGAAAGGACTGACCAAGAAATCAACCACCTAAAAGCCTTATCTATGATGATTCCATTTAAATCTTTTGATAAGCTTACCTATCAAAAGATATTATAGAGACTTTTCAACATTGTGAACTTCAATAAGATCAAAATCAAAAATAAGACTCTCTAGATGTATATAACTAACAATATAGGTACAAGAGCATGATAGCGAATAAAACTCTGACAATAAAAGACTAACAGGATCCAGTTTAAAAACTATTGATTAGGGCCATCATCAATAAATAGAGCTGGGAGGAGATAATTATTAAAAACTAATGGTAAGGAATTTTGGTTCAAAGGAAAGAGGAATGGAGCAGCTATGAGTAATGGATTATTTTCATTTGCTTTCAAGGATTTGATAAAAGCAAAGCTTTCTTTTTAAGTTCAAATATTACAAAACGTTCTTTGTAATCGATAAGAGTTCGAATTCGAGTGATTAATACACCCTAGAACCAAGATAAGTATATTATTTCTGACAAAGATTGAGAAAATGGCTGGGCAAAGATGGCAGCTAGATAAATCAAATTCATTATGAAATCGAACGAAAACTTTTATTATCAATCAAATAGAAAAAAGATTTTTATGAAGTTGCTAACATTTTAAACCTGACGGAAATTCTGAAGTTAACAACATTTGCTTTATCAGATTAGAGAAATAAATGGGTAACTTTTTTGTGTTCCAAATTTCCCGATAATCTACCATTAACTAAACCGGTATTTAGGAAGCATGGCCTTAAAGTATCTTGGAGTCAATGTAGGCCTCGATTCACAAATATTCTTGAAGAATATTAACTTAAGTACATTTTGAATTATTTAGGCTTCATTCTATCTTAGAATATGCTAATTTTTAACAGCGTTTTACAAATGAAATATAAGTTTCCCTGCTTTCAGACATATTATTGAAATCTAGCTGGAAGGAAGCTAAAAAACATATTTAAGATCTATCAAGCCCTTTTGTTTCTCACAGAATTAATAAAGAGGAAGAACTAACATTCATTTAATAAAACGAAAACAATGATCTTTCCCAAAAGAATTCACTCTTCCCCCAGCAAGAGAGTAAAGATGATTGCAAAATCAAAGAGGTTACAATTAAATCCATTGCTAATAAAAGATCCTTAACTCCTCAAAAATAAACAAAAATTACATCACCATCCAAACAGTAAATTAAGAGTCATTCATCATTGATCAATAACAAGTCATTACCAAAAAATGATAAAAAACCCTCTAAAACAAAAACCAATAAGAAAATATTATCCGAACCCAAAATTCCAAAGAAGTCCTCTTCAGCAAGTAAAAATTCAAAACAAAAAAAGGGTAAAAAACAATCAAATAAAAAGAAAGATAGTTTATCACCAAATCATTTATCCACCCAGTCTAAGATAATAAACAATCAGATTTAAGAACATAACTTTAACTCATTTCAATAATTAAAATAACGGGATAAATCTACTGGGATTATTCCATCCAAAAACAGCCCTAAATAAAATTAATTTACTTTCTCTAGTTAGCAAAGACTTATTATGTCTCTGTTGGGAAAATTACGTCAATGGATGCAATAATTTTAACAAAACTATTTTTCAAATATTTCTTCGAGAAAAATATAATCCTATTGGGTAGAGAACATGGAAATGATTGAGCCAATGCACCGACCTATGTAAAATATTAATTATTTAGTCTAAGTATTTATCGTAACAATGATCGACAAATGATTGATGAAATCAAAAATATAAACATCAAAAAATTGATTCAAGTCATTTTAACTGTTGAGCCTTAGTTTATGAATAAGGATCATTGCGATCTCAAAAAGAATGAACATATTCCAGAATCGAAATAGAAAAATAAAGACATGGCTTAGGCTTTTGCTCTGGGATTTGATAAATTGGTCGCAAAACTATAATCGAAAAAAATGAAAAGCGAAGAGGTAAAGTAGCCAAAGACACCCAAATTATTAAAAATGTAAAAGTCAAAATTGTGATCGTTTGTGATGTGAACTTATCATTTCGTATTTTTTATTAATAACTATAAACCATGAAAGAAAACCAGAGTAAATAAAAATCATATCTCCAAATTAAAATCATATCATTTTACTGTAAAATTAGCAAAACGTATTATGGCAGACATAAACAATGTTGTATATTTCACTGTTTCTCATCTCGGCTAATTTGGACTATAATTTATAATTGCATAGTCTTTATTAGCAATGATTTCCTCCATTCCCATACTCACAATTGAAAGAAGCGTTGATCAAACTCTTTCAGTCGTTGTTCTCTCTGAAATGATCCCTTCCACAGCTGGAGACAAATTCATCAAATAAAAAGTAATGCGAAGACTTCTCAACAGATAGCATGCTCATACAGTAATCTACTGCGAAAAGAATAAAGCTCGAGCTTTATAAATATATAATACATACAATTAAATGATAGATAAAGGAATTCTAATTTCAGAGAGGATCCCAGATCCAGTGGAAAAATTCCTTTTTTAGGCCATTGTTAATAAAAAAAGTTGGACTCAACTAATTGCTGAAAATGACTGGGATAAATTATTTGCTGACCATTAGAGAAAGAGTTGGTGTATTTATTAGCAATGGATCGTCCTTATCTGTTCAAAGAGTTTCAAAGAAAAAGAAGCAAAATTTTTAATTTCAAATTTGACTCAACGATAAAAAGTAGTAATTAGAGAATATAATTCGTTATCTAAAAAGACAAATCTCAATATTAAGTACATTTTCTTAAATTTAGATTGGAGAAATGGCTCAGTAAGGATGTGAGTTAGCTACATAATATTTATTATGACGTCGAGAGAAATTTGCTTAGTTCAATAAAATTAAAAGAATCCTTTAATAAAACTGTTTAAAGATTACGTCTATCAGAAATACTGCAATCTCCAGTCAACCAGTATGAAGTTAATCTTGGCAAGTGGATTTATTTCTTGTGCATAAAATTTACTGACAATAAACCTCCAATTAGACTCCATATCGATAAATAATCCTATCAATGGAAACCAGCCCGAGTAGAGCATAAGAGGTCTTCGTGGAAAATAAAATGGGCTGTATATGAAAAAAAGTAATTTAAAGATAATCTAGACTGAAGTCGATTTTTAGTTAAGTTCTTAATTTATAAGCATCCTTCACGAATTCATTAGAGGTTTCTCTCCTGAAAGACCTTAGGTAAAGAAATAGCTGGAGAGTCTCGAAGAAACATGTTGAAGATATAATGCTGGCCAATGGATTTATTTTTGTGAGCTCTGATGATGAAAAAGATGGCACGTTTAAGGCAATTAATTAAAAAAATGCAATATAGAAAGTCTCCTCGTTAGAGATTAATTAAAACTCAAGCAGCAATAACTTCAGTGAGGGAATATCATCAGACCTATCATTATAAAATAACTGTAATCGGAACAATCAATTTTCTATTAAGAAGGAAAGTTTAAGTTAATTATCAAATTCGAAGCAGAAACCCAGTAAATTTACTGAAACTTTGAGAAATAAAATTAAAAACCTAAAGCCAAAAATATATCCTTTAGCAAAAAACCTCTTTGAGGATCCCTCATAAAAATAGTTGAATCAAAGTATACCAGTAAAAAATTAATAAAATGATTCAAATGAACAAAACTCCTTTGAAAGTTACTCATTTCAGCCATAAAGATCTCCTATGATAAATGATTCAGAACTTTAAACAAGTATGGATTCACTGATAACGAAACAATCTGCCTTAAACCATGAAGAATATCAATAATAAAACGATAGAGAAAGAAACTTTTTGTCAAAGGAAAAGAAAGTGTCAAATACAATATTAGCAACCGATGCAATAAAAAAGAATGCTGACAATACCCATTAATTGGTTCTATCTACATAGCAAAAACTGATGCTGTCTCTTATAGAGAAAGCCCATGATTCCCTTTAATAGTTTAAGAAAAAATATTTTTCTGGCATTCCCTAAGAATCATTACAAAAATATTTCGAATAAAATAAGCAAATGATAGACCCTATTCATCGAAGTATGTAAAAGTATTAGCATTCAGTTTGAGCCTTTATCGCTTCAATCATGAATAAGTCAAAAAAATTAGCAATAAATATATTAGAAAGTTAACTCAGATGATTCTAAACATTGACCTTGTCGACGAAAAGACTGAGCCGAGCAATTCGATGCACGAATAAAAACTGACTTCATCATGCAGCATAGAAGAGGCAGCTAAGCAATTTGTTTCCAGTTTTGATAAACTTGTGAGCAGCCTTCATGGCAAGCAGACCTCCATTTAACATGCAAAACAGTAAAATAATACTCATCAGCTCTGATTAATACAAACACTTCATTGTTATTCTTATTTGAAGGATAATCATTCAATAGTATGCATATTAATTTATTTGATTGATCGGCTAATTTGGCCTATAATTTTATAATTGCATAGTCTTTAATTGCAATGATCTCTTCTATTCCCATATTGATGATCGAAAGAAGCTTTGATGAAACATTGTCATTGCTGGTTCTCTCTGAAATGATTCCTTCCACAGCCGAAGACAAATTCATAAAATAAAAAGTAACACAAAGACTTCTTAACAGATAATATGGTCAAAAAAAAACAAGAAACTATAGAGAAAATAGCATTCGAGACTCTCAAATTTATAATAAGTACAAGTCAATGATAGATGAAGGTATTTTGATTCCTGATTACATAAGAGATCCTGTGGAGCAATTCTTCATTAGAGCTATTGTTGACAAAAAAAATTGGGCTCAGCTAATCACTGAAAATGGCTGGGATAAATTATTTCCTGAACAGGAGAAAAAGAGTTGGAGCATTTACGAGCAATGGATTATTTTTATTTGTTTCAAAGGATTCAAAACGAAGGAGGCTTTCTTCTTGAGTTTTCATTTAACAAAAAATTGCCATAACTTCATTAAAAACTATAGAAAATCCAGCAACAGTTTTCATGAAATCAAGTAGATTATCGATAATATAGATTTTAAAATTGGATTAAGAAGAGTGTCAGTTAACTCAATCGGATTGACTATGAAAATTAAAAACAATTGCTCATCTCAATAAAACTAAAAGAATCCTTTCATTAAACTCTTCACAGGTTAAATTTTTAAAAGATATTGCAATGCCCATAAAATTCATTAGAAATGGACTTCAATAGATGGACTTAATTTTTATGTACAAAATTTGAAAGCAATAGACCTCCAATGAAGCCTGTATTATTTTAATAACGCTTTAATTGGAAATCAATTGAACAAAAGAATCAAAAATCTTAATTGAAAACAAAATATCTTTAATATGAATACAAGTAATCAAAAAAAATAATTTAGACTTCATTTTATTCTGAATACATATACAAATTTTGAAGCATCATTTACTAATGAAGTCTAAGCATCCCTACTCAGAGATCTGAGCTTAAAAAAGAATTGGAAAAACGCGAAATAGAACATCAATCGTGTAATTGAAATAAATAGAAGTTTAGTGTATGATTCTAAGAACAAGAAAAATTCTTAAATTGATTAAAAAGATAAAAAAATAAAACGAGATTTATAATTATCCCTCAATTAAAACTCAAACAGCTTCAATTTCATGCAAGAGGAGTCATCAATGCTGCCAACATAAATTAGCTGTCCTTTGAAATACTAGTTTCCCTTTTTGGGAGGTACTACTGGTAAATTATCAGATAATCAACGCAAATCAGATAAACTTCATGATACTTTAATGATTAAAATTCAGAATTCAAAACAAAATAAGTATCCAGAACAAGAAGTCTTCTATGATAAGGACTAGAGTCATTTTCGAAGATAATTATATAGCACAAAATTATAAAATTAATAAAACTATGAAAATGAAAGAGACTTCTTCGATAGCTACTACCTTCAGCCAAGAGGATTGCAAATGGCAACTACAGCTAAACACTAACAAGATATGATTTCGATAAATATTGAATAATTTCCCATTCAACACGAAGAGACTCTTTCAAAAAATATTAAACAACAATTTTCTTATCAACGGTCAAAGACAATTCCAAATAGTATGTCAAATGTTGATTAAAGATTAAATAATGTTGAAGAAGAAGAAGAAGAAGACGATGAATTACGGCTATCTACAGAACAAAACCTCATCCTGTCTCTTTTGGGAAAAGCCCACGAATCTCTTGAATAGTTAAAAAAAAAATATTTTTCAGATATTTCCCAAGTATCCTTACAAAATTATTTCAATGAAAATAAGGAAATAATTAAGCCTATGCATCAGAGCCTGTAATAATATTGGTATCAAGTTTGAGTATTTGCCGTTGCAACGGAAGTGCGAACACAATCAGCAATTAAAACATTAGAAAGATGATAGAGACAATATTGAATGTGGATCTCGATGAATAGAACAGTTAACAGTAAGAGAAATAATAGACTTTATAACTCAGTTAATAAGAAATGGCAAGATAATTTGCTGATGGTTTCGATAGACTGCTGAAAAGCTTCCAGACCGAAAAGTAATTCATCTAACAGTAAATGCAGTGAAAAATATATTACATGATTTCAGTTGAATATTATTTTGCTTAGATAAATATAATGATCAATAAGTATTGTATATCACTGCTCCAGTGGCTTTATCATTTCAGCCATCTCTATTAACTATTGAGTTCCGGATTTATAAATGTTTATATTCTTCATAAATGTTGATTTACTTTTAAGAGCAATTAAATATTTTTTTCACATCTTTTTAAACGCTATTGAGTGTCTCTTTTATTACTTGATTATGACTGAACTTCTACAAAAAAGTTATTTAGCCCTTTTTATAAAATTAAATTATTGCAATGTGCTTAATACAGTTCATAAGTAGCTGAAATTTTAGAGACATCCCTGTACGCCATGAGAAAGGTTTTTGTATACTTAGCTAAAATAGGCATTTCACTCTTCGTACTATATTTATCAAGAAAGCAACTCTAGATAAGGACTCAATTACTGCAGATTTTTTTAGACATTTCATAAAATTATCCGCAAATACCTAAGCTTTTTCCCATGTTTATAGCATAATAATTATTTTTTTAATACTCTACTCGCTTTCATTAATGATTTAACTGAATTAAGACAATTTTACTAAGAATATTTGTTAAAAAATGATCTAATTCTGACTGAAAAATGTTTAATAAAACTGCGTCCTTTGGGGTTAAGCAGAATTACATTCATTACTGAGAGTAATTTTAATTTAAAGGAAACACTCTAATTGCTGGTGGAAAGATAATATTCGAAGATCTTAGTGATGTCTGCTTCCTGATTATTATTTTTGGTTAGAATATATCTTCCTATCGATTAAATGCTTGAAGGGTCTGAATCGATTTCTTTGATAATCCTGTAAACCTATTGCAGGTTCATTGATTTGTCAATACGGAAATATTTATTATTTGAACGCTGAAATATATTGAATGGTAAAGATTGATTAATTTGATAAACTCTGCTGAATTTTCATATCTTAGAATATCTGAGTAAATCATGCTTTATATATCACGTGATAACATTATTATTATATTTAGTGTGTGCTTCGCTTCGATGGCCGGATTATAAGGAAAATTTACTCCTTTGCTTCCCCTGATCCAGCCGATACTTGAGGGATGTAAGAATAAAGACGAGTTGCATTGTTTAAAGTCCTAAAAGACAATATGCTTAGCAGCCCTAGAAAAAGGTTCTGTTATGTGTCTCTCGGATTTTACCATATCAATCCAAGCAACAAAAGCTGGGAAATAAGACGAAAAAGCTCATCCCTTCAATAAATTTCGTACAAATTACTATTTTGTGCTTGATAGATCTTGGATTGCCCTCAATGCCCGGTATGAATATCTTGGTGAGCCATAGGACTATCCACATCCATACCAACCCTACTTCCACTTTCGATCTAACTATGAATAATATCGATAATAGAAGAAAATGATGAGCTACCGCATGGATTGTGAAGTGATTAACATTTATCGATGGGGTCTAAAGATTGTAAACATAGGATCAACAGGATATTATGGCGTTGTGTTATAGCTTTACGATTACAAGTATAGAGGTGAGAAATTTGTTTAAAATTTAGCTAATATATCCTGTATACTATATGAAAAGGGTATTAAGTAGAAGATGTAAGCTTATCGCTTGTTTGATCTTCGTAAAAGTTATAAAGATGAAGGAGATAAAAAAGTGCCTTGGAGTTTGGCTTATTACTGCAAGGATTTGGAGTTAAATCCAAAAGCGAAGAAGAGACTGGCAAATATTATTTCTGTCGATACTCATAAGAAAATACTAAATTTCGATACGAATAAAAAGAAAAACTATATTAATTTTGGAGCAATGCAGGGAATCAATTGCCTGCAATATCCTGTGGATCAGAAATAGATCTGTCAATAAAAATTAACCATGATGAACTGGTCCAATATTAAATCCCTTTTCAACTCTTAAAAAGTTAAAACTGTTCAAAGATAAGCTTAGAGGGAGGAATATTCAAATGGCCTGTGGTCCTCTGACGATGAATAATACTCGTAAAAGAGCCATGGGGCTGCAGAGGACGACGTGGAAGACAATGAAGACAATGAATCTAGTGATAGTGAAGACCCTTTGAGAAATCTTTACATGAAACAATTCTAAAATATTAGAATTGTTTGATAAATGTCTATTATTAGTATTATTGATCTTCCTCTATTTTTTATCTTTAATTGAATATTTTAATCAAGAAAACTATGATTAAACCAACTGACTGTTGGAGGCTATTTTGTAACTAACAGGGTGTAAAAATAGAATTATATTATAATGGGCTGCTGCGTGCAAGGTGATCGATATACTCCTCACTCAACCATCCAAATGCAGAATTATCTCATAATAAAAGAGGCTAAGCTTGCGGAAGGAGCATATGGCGACGTATGGAAATGCAAACAGGCTTCAGCCGATACTCTTTACGCTTTAAAATAAATAAAACTTCAAGTACTCCCATTATCAACTAGAATCAATAACTCGAGGAGATGTATGCAAAAGAGGTCAAGATATTGGTACTTTAAATTGGATTTAGACTAAAATACGCTAAAATAAACTGACCAGAGTTGCATAGCTCAAGTAAGCCATGATAGACACACGTAAAGAAGGCAAAGTCGGATGTCTTCTATTCGAGTTTGGAACAATATCGCTTTTCGATTAGATTAGCAGCAAGAAGTTAGCATAACGGTAAATTCTCACAATTTTACTCGAGGTTGTAGTTGCCATTGAGTAAATTCACAGAATTAAGATTTATCATCTCGACTTAAAACCAGAAAATTTGATTCTTGTTGATGGACACTACAAACTATGCGATTTTGGCAGCGCAATTGATGGAGAAGTCGTCATCGATAATCTAACAAAAAGATAGAAAAATTCTTTTCAAGATTATCTGTAGTCAAATTCCACTCTTATCTACCGTTCTCCTGAAATGGTGGATTTGGATCATAAGATAATTGGAGGGGCATCGGATGTATGGATGCTTGGATGTATTGCTTATTTGATGTTATATCGCAAACATCCATTCGAAGGGGAAGGAAAATTAGCAATTATATCAGCTAATATCAAATACCCCTTCTAAAACCCAATATCAGCCATAATCAAAGAAATGCTAAGCATCTAACAGTCTAGTCGTCCTTCTATATCCTAACTACGCCAAAAATTGTCCAGTTTGATCTCCAAATTCGCTTCGTGATTTCCCTAGCCTCTTGAAAAATAATTTTATTATGTTTAATAGCTTTATCGCGCAGAAGCGCACCACCAAACTTTAAAAGATAGACAATTCCATCGCTAATTAGAAAGACTGGAAACGAAGATACCATACTGAGATTCAGCCTCGCTTGTTGGAGCATTACAGCAAAAGGTTGGTGAGCTTTATGCGTAAGGTATATCATGAAAAATGCAGGTCGCTGAGCATCCGATTATCATGAACCCAGAATATGTAACGAAAAGAGAGGAGGAGCCACCAATGCATTTTACTTTTAAAAATACCGAAGACTGGAAAAGCATGCTTACCCTTAGAGAAAGGCGAGAGAAGGAGGAAAATGAGAGAATTATGATAGAGAAGTATGGAGAAGTTCTTATTGATTATAGAGGAAAGGCTAAACAGAATTCCTCTCCAATAAGCAAAACTTACTAATACCGTTTGAGGGAAATCTAAAAGTAGATCCATCCTCCAATGCGATACAATTACAAAATTTTATAAAAAATAGAAACTCCCTCATATAAACAAAAACGGTTTTCATTACGAGAGGCGAGGAAGAAAAAGAAAGATTAGATGCATGGATTTTCGAAGATCTAGCACCATTTGAAAACGACCACAGTAAGCAGCATTAGTAATAGGCACACTGAGGAAGGAGAATAGACTGAATTCAACTTATCGAAGTACTCTAAAGTTGAAAATATCTAGCTGTAGGCTCGAAAATACTAAAAGTAGAGAGAGGTAATTGAGAAAAAGAATCATTTTAAAAAACTAATGAATTTATCTCTGACTGCTCCAAAAGACAGCGATAAAAAATAAATTCGTGAGATCTTGCGGAAGTGCGGGTATCTAAAAAATAAGAAATTGACATGCTACATTGCAAGTGAATAGATTGATAAATTCGCGTCCATTGTGGAAAAGATGAACAAGTGATCTTAAATGTTAAGAATAATACTTTTTATTCTACTAATTCAACAATATGATTTTCATCTAATGTCTTTTAAAGATCATAGATGATATCTCAAAGTTTTATCATTTGAGTCATTGCTTTTAGCTATAATGTCAACACATTGATAATTTACAGACAATCAATGAGGTAAAACATATATCAGTAGAATCATTGGTATTTCAGGGCGACAAAGAGACAATTTAAAATTACTATAATTTTATTATTAAATTCAGCAGATAATATTAAATCTAATGAAAAGGAGCTTCGAAGATGTCAGGCGATCAACTATCAACTGCTCTCCAACCAAGGAGGCTCATGCATTTAAGGACTCGCCTCGCTTCACACCTAAAAAACCTCCCCTGTTATCTAAAGCTAATTTAGGTGCGAAATAGGATCTTATGATCTCACTAATCTATCAATGAGTTCTCAATTTCAAAAAAAAAGGAAGACATTGCCTCAAGAAATCCGATTTCATTATACAAGCCGCAGTCTTAGCCCTGGTCCTTGCGATTATACCAAAAGCTCATAGTGGGATCAAAGAAAGGCTACTAAAGTGGGGCCAACATTAAATCGAGCAGAGCGGACCTTCTTTTTGGCAGATAACAGAATTATTCCAGGACCTGGCACGTACAGTCCTTAGAGTTCGCCTTAAAATAAAATAGGAGTCACAATAAGTCCAAAAATAAAATCTCCTCCAATAGTCCCAGTATTAAGTCTATGTATGGAAGTCAGTCGGTCCAGGCTAGTATAAAACGGAAAATTACGATGGTCTTATCTCAAAAATTACGACCAAGATATATTCCAAATACTCCAGTATACCATTCCATAAAATTGGAAAATAGCAACGATTCACAGAGAAGATGAGAAATGAAGTTAGTCCTGGGCCCGGACAATGTAAATTTAAGAATAGAAAGACTCTGAAGTGAAAAGAAAAACAAGCTAGCATAAATTTGGCCAAGAGAAGCGAAGATCTTATTTTTAGAGCAACAGTATTACTCCGGGACCTGGAAGATAGTAACTATTTATCTACGAAGCGATGACTTCTCGGAGTTCGCCTAACGACGCCGTAAATTGGCTTCTAAGCTGCAGCATATGTCCTACCTTGTTTCGAAGGGAATGGGAAGCAAATGATTCCATGCTATGAGTAGTTTACAACTGCTTTATAATCTTAACTTCTCTTTTTATTCCGATAGTATAAATTAATAGAAATTGATAAATGGGCCAATGCATTGGAAGATGCAGTAAATCAGAGCGATACGTTATACAAACATCGCCTATCAAGGAGAATGATTAGAAGGAGAACGATTTTAAGCAAGACTAAATCAATACGAAAGGAGTTATTGAAGCCAAGCAAGTTGATGGGTAACTTCCGAAGTGGAACTAAATTAACTTACATTCGACTGTCGAACTCAAACGGAAACCTCTCAGTGATGCCGATTAAAAAAAGAATACAATAAATAGCAAATCAGTTTTGAATTCAAAGCGTTCAGTTCTTAGCTTAAATAATGAGGAAAATTCTGAAATAGATGGAAGAGTCATAAAGATTATGTAAAAAGATGCTCTGATGGCATTCATATATATGCGAGTGCGTCAAAACCTAAGTGAGCACTGATGACCCTCTGATATTTTTGATATTTGTTTAACTGATATCTATTCTATGAATGCATGATCACAATAATTTTACCAGATAATCGGTCAACTGCTGAGAAGTCAGAGAGGTGCCGCCGTCCAGTCTTGCTCCATTAACAAGGATAAAACTAAATATTAGTGAAGTTACGGAGTACCTGGAATTCGAAGAGAACCCATTACATATTTTGTCCATTTTCTGGTCTCACCGTCAGTAGACGATCCATGATTTAATTATGCTCTGATGGTAGCAAAAGGGAGACTGGTTTGAGCATTAACTTATGTAGCTATTTTATTCAAATACTCATCAATAGATATCTTGAGAAGAGACGCCTAGTCCCAATTTTAAATGTTATCCAGAAATTTGCGCACAACTTGAAGGGCCTGAACAGATCCTTTTTGGTCATTAACATATTTAACTGCTTGTGCCAATTTGAAAGAAGCGATGTGATAAGGCAAGGCACTGATGGCATATCTGAAAGTTATTTTGGCGAGTTGATCGGCACTCAATTTGGATATTACTTGTCTAATTGTTTGGTCGAACTCCGCACTACCATCACCTGTATTACTTTCTTTGTACATGTCAAATCATAGACCAGTTCCACAGTCACAGCAGAGTTGTCATTTCCAATCACCAATCCTGGGTATCTCCTGGAGACAGGCACATATTGCGAACCAAGGTCGCCCAGCGCCAAGCTGGCGAGCAAACATGCTAAAATGAGAATGATCATCTTTCTGCTCATAATTCTCTTTACAATCAATAATTATAGTCTTATGATGCATGCGATAGAAATAATATCCTTCTTTCTGACTCATAGCTGTAAATTAAAATCGAATAAACTGTCAATTTATTTCAGATGGATTCTCATGAACGTATTTTATTATTACTGTTTCTGCGAAAATGCCAAGGCAGGTGATCGTAATAATGGATGAGCATTACCCTTTCGGAGAGTATGAGGAGTCAACTTCTGCTGACACCAAAGTCCTAGTTCGTAAGATATATCCCCTCACACCGGAATCCAGCAGCAAGATTATGCAAAAAATAACCATTTTACGCAGGATAAAAAGCTAGAATTTGATCAAAATCGAATCATTGCTATAGTAGGAAGATAGTGTTCACTTCCTCTATGAATACGTACCGATTAAACTCGAAACATGGATCAGCAACATCAACGATCAGTTTATCAAAAATTTCAGAGACCAACTCATAAAATTGTCTGTGATCATGGCTAGCAACGGACTACAAACCAAGTTTGAGTTAGGAAAAATTGGTATGGATCAAAACTACAACGCAAAATATTTCCTTGATTTGGGGTTTGATATCGTGGATGCAAGTGGGAGGGAAAAGCTAAAGAATATTTACTAAAAAGACATCACTAACCTCTTCAAACCCTATATTGCCATTAGCGGATACAATCCTCCAAACAGTGAGCGCAGTGGTAATGACAGTAGTCGAAAGCAGCGAGGAGAAGTTGCAATTTCACCCCCAACCAATAAGTAAAATTTTGATGATGAAGACAAAAATAGCAGGCGTTGGAAAAATATTATCAAGAAGCAAACATGAGCGTCGATAGTGAGAACGAGAAAATATTACAGGAGTTTATGGATGTCCTCGACGGAGAAGAAGAAGGCGAAGAGGAAGAGGCAAGGATTACAGCTCAAAGCAGTCCAGCCCAGTTCAAAAAGCCCAATAATAAAGTTACGGCCAAGGTCCAGCCACAGAATCAGAGCATGACTATGAGCAAAGGCAAAATTATCAGTTATGAATAGCAAGAAAGTAAACTAAAATCTCAAAAACTGTCATAACCAATCAAGGCATAGATGATGAGACCTGAAAAACAAGGTTCGATTCACAGTCAGCAAAAGAATCAATTCTCATCAAATTAACGCCCTCAAACCCAGCATCATATCGAGCAGCAAAGTAGTCAATTCCCCAAAAATTCTAAGAAATTTACCTCAATGAACAACATAAAAAACATTGAGTCAGTGCAAGGTAGTCAAATATACCCACCTCCCCAAGCCTCCCAAGCCTGGTCTCTTCCTTCTAACCTCCAAAAGCGTGTAAAAATGGTCATCTAGAAAGGCTTGCAAGCGATAAAGCGATTTAAGTCAGCAACTCTTAGCTTCAAGTGAATTTTTGATATATTGAAATCAATTTATTTTTATGATTATGGTTTTGTCTTTTTGGTGAATCATTCAAAGCAGGTTGTTTTGCTGCTTGCAATTGCGTAACATGTCCGAAAAGTTTTGGCAGTATTGGATGTTGTCGTTGGAAGACAGACAGCCGGAGAAACGATCGATCTCGGCTTGGCAGGGGTTGGTCTGACTTTGCTGCTGAGAAACTTCCTGCTGTTGCTATTGCTGCTGGGGCTATGATTCAGAATTGGATGAAGATCCTCCCAACACACTTCGCACAGCATGATGAGCCACTGCAGAGCCAACACCGAATCCCAAGCCCTGCATTATGGTGCTACCAATTCCACCAAACATACCAGTGCTGGCTGGTGGTGTTTGAGTTGGTGTTTGAGTTGGTTGTTTTGCTGGCACGGGCTTGGTGGCTGTTGTAGCTGAGCGTGATGGTGGTGCTGGTGATGATGATCTGCCTCTGCTGGAACTACCTCTTGATGAACCTCCTCTTGAACCTCCTCTGCCCATTATTTAACTTAATTAATAAATAAAGCGATTGTGAATTTCTATTAATGCGACTTGTACATCATAGCACCCATGCTTACCATCAGATTTTCATAGAATCAATAATTATAAAAATAAAAAAGGTAGAAAGGCTTCTTAATTTGATCGTTGCAGATTCTCCCTTGATATTTTATACCAGTAATTAGTAAAATTGTTATTTAAACTTTGAAGATGCACAACGTTCAGATACTATAAAACACCCACATCAAAAACAAAACCAAAACAAATCTTAGGTAGCTCTTGTTTAGATAAGAGGTCAATCATCTAGAACATAGTTATACGAAGGCAGCGTAGATCATTGAAAATATGAGGAAAATCAGCATAAAGTACAGTAAACTACCTGAATAGGTCTCTTCCGATCAGAAATAGGAAGATAAGCTTATAGTGGATGACATTTAAAAACAAATTTTATAGTTGTATGAGTTATTCAGTGTTAGAAATGTTAACTTCCAGCGAGATATATCACGTAAATAACTGAATAAACAAATTAAACAGGAGGAGTTTCTAAAGGCCATGAATCAATACTAAAACTGCCTCATTTCGATAAAAACAAAATTGTTCAGGTTAGAAGAAGCAATTCAAGGCACTTCACAATAAGAAATATCTTAATAATATGTGGAGGATGATTTGGATGCCATGCCGCCCCTCGAATCTCTAAATTATTTTATCAATGTTTTAGAATAAAAAAAGAATATGACGAACGCCGCTGTGATTTCAGGTGCCAAGTTACTGGCAAACGGAAAATTAAGCAATTAATCGATAATAATCAATAAAAGTCAAGGTTAGTTTAAATTAACCAATAAAAACTAAATTTTGGAACAGCAGTTAATTCATCCTGAAAATAGTTGCGAGAGTATTCTGCTCAAAGAAAAGGCTATTTACTCTTATCTTAAAGATAAGATAGCTGAAAGAGGCACTTAGATTTCAAAATACGAAAATAGACAGTAAACACTTGCGTTTTCAGTCAAGCAATCCAATGCCGCAGCGAAGTCACTCAATTTATAGATAAGTGTTGCTGGAGTCAATAGTTTTTTACTGTAGAAACAACAGTATATACAACATTGGAGAGATATGAAGCGGTATACAGATTAAAGAGTCAAACTTAATCCATTATTCTTTGCCAAGAAGAACAGGAGCATAAGTATAACAGTGATGGAGGGGAGCAAACTGAGGGAAGACAACCTTAGTTCTATCTTTGAAGCGCGTGGCCCATCCTCATCAATAAATGAGTAGAGTCTTCTGTAACATTTTGATTATTTCATCTCATAGAAGTTCATTCAGGATTTGAACGAGCATAAGTTATGATGTACTGATGACTCACTCGTTCTATTCCGAAACAGCAATAATTTGATTACATGAATTATTTGAATTAAAATCATTCAATAACTCCAATTATAAAGATCGATCAGATTTGTCTGATCTATGCTATATTTATAATAAATTTTGATGTTAAAATGAAAGGCTATTTCTTGCATCCGTTTCAGCGAATAATGTAGTTTTAAATATTTTATATTTATAGGTATACCTTAATTATTTTTAACTTTATCATAATCAAGCCACTGCCTCTGACTTCTTTGCTTTGCCATAAATGTTTTAGGGGGTAAATTACTGAGAAATAAGCTCTGCTTTGATCACATCCTCCTCGAAATCTCTCTTAAGTTTCTCTTCCATTTCTTATTCGTCTAATTTTTGAAGAGCAGTTTGCTTCAGCATTTAATTTTCTTCTAACTGTTTTGCCTCCTATTCTGAAAGATGATGGAGATACTAGTCAATAGTCATACCCATCTTTTGTGAGCGGATTTCATTGAGCTTACGCTTATTCTACTCCACCTTCTTGAGCTCATCCTCTGCGAATTTTGCCAGATTCTGCTTCGCTGATTTGAGAAAAGTATAAGCAACTGAAATTTAATTGATTCTAGATGTCGATATGTCTTCATTGATTTCAGGCTCTAAGTAAAAGAAAATAGGCAGCAGGAGTTCTTATTTAGGGTTGATCAGTTGCTGATTGAAACAGAAGCATTGAATCTTAGAGAAATATGTATTACAATCCTCAGGGGATATGTTATATGTCGCAAAACCCACAATTGGCTTCTCTTCTTTGTTGTAGAGCCGATAGAATATGATAGCCGTTTCTCCTGCACTTACCACTACCTGACGCTAAACTGGCTAAAACTACCAGTTTACGTCAGGGTCTGTCTCCCCTGTGAATATCACTTTGTATTTTTTAAGATTATTTACTAAATTGAGAAGAAAGTACTTTTATAATCCACGAAGTTGTATTATTTCTTGTCATAGTCACCCGTTAGACCCATATGCTAGCAGAAAGTTCTGTAAAGAGGAATTGCTGCGAAACAACCGGCAAAGACAAAACAGGTCAGAGCTATGTTGAGATAAGTTGATCTCTTTCTCTGATAAGTAAGTTTAGGATCGTCCGTCAGGTTTTGAACAGATGGTTTTTTTTGCGCAAAGAAGGAAGTATTTTTGTTGTTAAATGTACGGGGGCGAAATGCCCGATACAGAATTTTAGAAAACATTAATTATGATAATAAATCAATCTAAAAAGTGCATTGAGTCAATATCTTTGACTAATTATTGAATCTGCGATTGTTGTAATATGCAAGGATGATCAAAATACATGTTGGCAATGCCATTCCATAGTTAGCGAGGCAAACAATTGCCGGCTGATGTCAGAAAGCAGTAAAATGTGTAATCATTATCAGAAAGATTCCCATTTTTATCATCACGGAACTAATTATTATAAATTAGTGGATGTTAATTATTGCATTAAAATAATAATATAATCGAGATTAGGCGATCTATTTATAAAACAGGACACTCTCCTGAAAACCACTTGGATGGATTTTTATTTAGAATGAATAAAATAGAGACAGAAACTCCCTTCAGGTCATCCTCGTCAGAGGATGATTATCTACTTTCCACCAACGACAGACAAAGTAAATAATACCATGGATCTGCCGTAAACAGTGCAGGGGCTAATTTTAACATGCTTTGCAACGAAACCATCACTTAATACCTCTCCTCTGAATCAGAGCTGAAAACTGGAGTGTTAAAGAAACAGCTTAAAAAGATAGAAGAATTTGATCTAAAACCACTCGCCTTGAATTAGTGCATCAGTTACTGGTCACTATCTAAACTGTATTACATAGAGGAAAAGCTAAAAGAGAGCAGGGGATTCGCGCTGACTAAATTTTCTAAGCAAAAGAATGTGCTGATTGAGAAGATTCGGCATGGACTTCGAAACTACGACCATCTATAAAAATTTTACTCCCAAACTAACGATCCTTTCTTGGAAAAGAACTGTTAATAGAGTACGAAACAAAAATAGAGTGGAAGTCCACCTGAGCTGCAAGACACGATTGAATAGGAGCATAATGGATGCAATCTTGCCAAACCGGCAGAATAAAATAAAGAGGAATCTGTTTTTCCAGCAGAGAGTGGGTGATCTTTTATTTAATGATATATTTCTTCTTTGGATTTATGATTATTTTCTGTTGAATTTTTGCAAATTTTATTTATATTATGATAGAGCATAAATGTTCATCCGTGAATAAATTACCAATCGCATATTCTCGGGCAGGGATGTTTAGTGGTTGGAGCCCATAAAAAGGGTATGTTGTCGAAGAAAATATCCGATTGGTATTTCCCAAAAGGAGGAGACAGCAATATTTTTGCCAACGTTGGTCGAATGCATTTCTAAAAAAAAGACTAAGGCATATTAAAGATTATTCTTCCTGAAAAGTATCCTTTAGATGCCCCGACCACGATGAAAAAGCAAAAATCTTTACCTCCTCCACACCTCCAGCGCAACTTTACTGAATTTTCTAATTAACTTTCACCTTTGAGTTTGAAGAGTGGAAGAAATAATGGAAGTGATAGTATCAGGGAAAACGCTATTCGCAATAAAATTTATGATGAACTTGATAAAATACAGGCTGAGTATTCGCACGCAAGAAATACTCCGATACATTTTCAAAAAAGTAGCCTAAAATTTATTACCAGTAATTTAGACATAGAAAAGATGGAAAATAATGAAAAATTTTTAGCTCCTACTGGTTCAGTTAAACAGCTAAAATAAAACAGTCTTCTCTACCGGCCATAAAACAAATAGAAATACGACGATCAAGCTCGGCATAGATAAATAAATCCAACTAATCTCTCGACAGGATTGAGCATTATATGATCTTCAATATGATTTTATGCATATTCTTATCTATTTAACCCTCAAAAATATTTCACTTCTCCAAGCTTTACCTATCATAAAATTATAAGGAAACATATTAAAAGCGCTATAACAGGCGTGAAGCCAATATTGAAACAGAGAAAGCTAATTTGCTATTAATTGGCCAGAAGAAATAGGTATTAGATTATAACATTAGATAATCATTTTTTAGTTTATTTATTTTATTTTTAAGGTGAATTACACATCAGATGATGAACACTCAGGAAATTTAATATGATTAGACCCCCATCTGCTCGGGATGCTGGCCCTCGATGAAACAAGTGCCCTCTAAACTTATTTCCCATCAGGAAGAATACTCGAGTACTCGAATTAGCAGAGATAAAAAACTATCTCTTAAAAAAGTTACCAATAGTACATACAAGAAACCGGAACAGTTAGCATTTTCTCCAAGAAAATCAGTGGTGGACTTTAAAGAGCCTAGACAATCTATACATTAAATGGAAGGATCTGCCTATGCCCCAGTCTTACTTCAACCTCGGTTTGCCATCAATCCAAAAGTGATTGAAAGCATTAAGTACCCTCAATATAGCCCGCTACAAAAATTTCAACGATGTGCAGAGCCTATCATTGGCCAAAGTAGAAACTGTAAAAACACTATTGAAACACCACGAAAATGTTATGTCTAGCAAAAGGCAATGTCATAGACAACTAAGATGGGAAAATTTGGAACCGGATCCAGCGATGAATTGAGAAAAACAAGAAAAGTTGTTCCTTTTGTGGCAAAACCAATGACATCACTACTCGACCCAAGGAATTTTAAGCAGAGTGTATGCTCCATAAATGATGAATAGATTAGGGAGAGACTGGAGTAATCCCAAGTTGTGATGGATTACTTTCACCCCAATGAGCTCCGCAAGGCTGAAATTTCTCATTTTATAAACTCCAGAAATATGAAGCCTTCATAATCTTTAATTGGGCAGCAAAGGCATTGATATTTATGTTACCATTTCTCTCTTTCATCCTCTAATAATATTTCTGTATAAATACCGCTGAGGTGAGGTATCGAATCTCTTTAAATTAAAAGAATAATAATAGTTTCATAATTGAGAAAATCATGAAAAGGTACTTGTTTATTGAGATAGACCGCAATCTGCAAAGGCTCGATAATATTGGCCTCAAATTAGTAGCGATGATCCATTTGCAGCCGAGGACGCTGGCAAAAATTTCTTTAGACCAAACAAGAAGCTGATGATACATGCTGTCGCAACGACTAATGATTTATCGCGTCTACTCCCTAAAAATATTCCTCAAGACAAGGAACGACTGTATAGCGAAACACTCCAACTCAAGAATAACATTAACGAACTGACAGAATAAAATTTAAGATTGAAAACTAAGGTCGCCATTTTAGAGAGAGAAAAAGATAGATTGAATAGAAATACGGATTCGGGAATGAAAAAAGGGTTGAAAAGCGGAGCTTTACAGACAACCAATCTCAAGAATGATGTAGTTATTTTGATAGGCAGAAGTAGAACGGCATTGTAGCTAATTTGAAAAAAATGATTAGATAGTCAAAGTAGTAAAGCTAAGGATTCAAATCAGAAGTGCTAAAACTAAAGAGAACCATCAGATATACTAAAATAAATGAACTGGACATCGAGAAGCAAACTTTGTATGAGTAGAATCGCAAGCAAGCCAAGACAATTCAGCAGCTGTACGTGTAACTATAGACGCGAGTGCGATAAGAAGAAAGGTTACGTTCACTAGAGAATTAACTTAAAAATAAGACGAATGAGCTGAGGGAAGTCACTGCTGATAATATGAAGTATGAGGAGTTGCTATAAGAATTAGAGATAAGCCATAAGGAAGCACTATAAAAGATATTAGTCTCTGAAAAAAAGTGGCAGAGGGATAGTGCAGTGGAAAAGAGAAAGGCTGAACAACTTAATAGGCAGAATTAAAATTTGAAGAGGGAAGTCAAAATGCTGAATTAAAGATTTGAAGAAGAGAAGAGGAAGAGTATACAGAAGAAAATAGTCAGGCCTTCAAGTTCACAGCCCTATCGTGAGTCAAATTCTTCAAAGACGAAAACTACCACCTAAATGCAATAGGCTTTAATAATAAACTAAAAACTAAAGAGATAGCTATAGGGAGCTAAGAAGAAGCTAGCATAGTCTTAGAATCAGTTAAAGAATACGGGACAGGTAGGAAACACCCTTAATAGGAGTAGTAAAGACGAGATTATTGAATTTTAACTGACTAAAAATGATAATGAGCCAATAAACACATAAAACCCTATAAAAGAAGAAGAGGAATATGCTTAGGATTTTTAGACCACTCAAAAGGAAACTCAGATAAAACCCCCATAAGTGCAGTCAAAAAGGGAGTAATAAATCCCAATAATGTGCTAAATCAGATAAATTTTAACATATCGCATGAAATATAATCGCTATCCCTTTAGTGAGATTAAAGCTGATATAGAGGCTTCATCTATGACCAGTTTTTCTTATACAGATCTTTTGAACATGTTAATTGGAGAACCTTTCTTTTTGACTCAAAACTATGCAGAGTAATTCTTAAAAGTTTGCTATGGCCGCTCAAAGATAAAATAATCTGATGAGCTTGCATGTGGTGTCCTTATCAGTCATTTAAGGAAAGTGATTGATGAATTTCAATTGCTGGGGGAGGAATAGGAGGAGAATTTATTGTATAAATTAGCAGATTTTATGACCAAACACAGATCAGAACTGCAAACTTAGTTTAAACGATTAAAACAAAATGATTACTACATCACCGTGGATCAATTAAAGTCAATTCTAAAGTAGTATTCCGAAGTTTCCTCTGAGGAGATTGATCTTGCCATCTGCTACATTTCAGCTGGGTCATAAAACTTGCATAGTATAAATTATATATAACTTCTGGACAAGTTTTATATGAACAATAACAGTCGCTCTTCAGATAAATAGTCGCTTTCAAAAAACAAAAACTAGAGGACAGGATCAAAGGATGTTAAAAAATAATATGATGAGCTGTCATTGGGTGAAAATGAGTAACTTGACAATTCATAACCTTTATCCGGTGATGAGATGATCTGAATCGATTATATAGATATAGATATAGATCATTCTCAAAGACACTTTGAGCCACGCTATTATACTAGTAAACCATTACGCAATGGCAAAAACTAGCACTTTAGCAATGGATTTTCCAGTTAAACAATAAAACAATAAATACGGTCCCAGTCCCGGTTTTAACTTCTCTTCCTGAGCGTCAACCTTGATTCAGTCACCCTGTCTTTCCATGGTGTCAGATAACAACTTCACTTTTTTTCTTTTTTTTCTTTGCTAAAATGAAATTATTATCTGAATCGATTATATTATCTTTCACTGCATGCTTTTAAATTTTACAGTTAGGACTTACTAATTTTGCAGATATGGTCCAATTTATTATAATTAATATTTACTTTATTATTCATGCTGCAACAATTGGTAAAGGGAAAGAAAGCACTGACATTTTTTGACATCGCTGCCAATTTAACTGATTAACAGTTCGGAAGCAAACATCATGCCGATGATCGGAAAGATGTTGCTAATCGGGCACATTAGGTCGGATGCTCTCACTTGCTTATTGCAGCAGGATGCTTAGAGGATGCTAAGCACTCTTATGAACTTTGCCAAACCATTGCAAATTCTTATTGCACAATAGGAGTGCATCCTTGTCGTGCTGGCGAGCCATTTGATAAGAGCAAGTATTCTTCCGTTCACGAATATTTTTCTCTCATGGAGCAGTAGGCAGGAAAGATATCAGATAAATTAGTTGCAATAGGAGAGTGTGGATTGGATTATGACCGTCTCAACTACGCGACGAAGTAGCAGCAGCTGGCTATCTTTCCATTTCATTTCGACCTTGCTGAAAAGTTAAAGTTGCCATTATATCTCCACAATCGTAACACAGATGATGACTTTTTCGATATTGTGCGTAAAAATAGAGATAGGTTTTCATCAGGGGTTGTTCATTCGTTCACAGGAACACCTGAAGAAGTTAAGAAGATAGTTTAACTCGATCTTTACATAGGCATTAATGGATGCAGCTTCAAGACAAAAGAAAATCTTGAAACACTCAAACTTATTCCTTTGGATAGAATTATGCTCGAAACAGATGCTCCATACTGCGAAATAAGAAATTCTCACGCGGGTGGGGCTTTGGTGAAGACAAAATTTCCCGTAAAAAACAAACGTACTGAAGGGTTCCTACTTAAAGGCAGAAACTAACCCTGCAAAATAGTTTAAGTTTTATAAGTTGCTAGTGCGGTTCTGGGCATAAGCGAATAGTAACTGGCAGAGATAGCTTTTGCTAATTCTATAAAGTTGTTTAATTGTAAATGATCCCTATATTTTGATCGATCTTTTAATCAGGAGAATATTCCTTCGTAGTTAATAAAAAATATTTTGATGGCTTGGCGCTTTCAGTATAAAATGCTAAATTTGAAACTTTAATATATATATCCTACTAATAGTTGTTATGGAAGGATCAAAAGAGGAAGAACTCAACATTGCCCTCTTAAAAGATACTCATGAAATTTAAGTTTCCAAAAAGATAGAGGATACTATCAAAGAGGCTATTGCGGGTATCGGCAACTAACACAGGTATCAAGTGATTCTTATTGTATATTTCTCCTTCGTATTTATATTTGCCTCCTTCATACTTTTGGGTAGTTCCTATCTGTTTATGAATCCGCTTTTCGAATGCAATGGAAATCATGTGTCTGAAGAATAAGCTTGCCTACATTTAGAGGAATGCCACATAAGTACATCGTTAAATAAGTAGCTAATTCATACACAATTACAGCCTATGCGGGACTTTACTGCGATGAAGGAGCAAAATATCGATAAGTCATTCAGTCCATGATCGGAATCGGAGCAGTTCTCGGAGTTTTACTAATCAATGCTATTAGCGATTTTCAAGGCAGAAAGTTCAGTTTCATAATGGCTTTAATTTTTGGATTTCTCTCTGTTTCTCGTACCAAACTATCAATAAAGTTATGGCAATCGGTGCTTATACAAAACTTCCATTTTTACTGATAATTTCACAGATATTGGGAGGGTTCACTGCAAATAGTTTGTTAAACATTACATACGTTCTCGCTGATAAGTTAATGTCAAAAAAATGGATGAATTATACCATTCTCATTGCTAACGGATTTTGGTAGGCTTTATATAATTTAGGTGTGCAGCTGAGATGATTTTAATTGTTTTCACAATTGGTTTGAATTGGCAGCATCTCACCATTCTGTTTATGCTTTTCCCCTGCCTTGTGCTGCTCATACTAAGTTTTTTCTTGTTGGTGGAAGATCCTGTGCTTCTTTTCACTAAGAAGCGGTTCTAAGAGTGTTCAAATAGCATTAAAACAATGGCCAAGATAAACAAAACTGAATATATGCTAGATTAATCTCTAAATATCTTATCACTGTTGCAAAATTAAGGCGTAAATGATATCTAACCCTAAAACAGCAGTGAAAATTTACTTGCCAACAAATTGAAATACATTCTTCTTTTAAAAAATCCAATTATTTTTATACCAATAATATGCATTGGACTTTTCAATTTGGGAGGTAATATCAATTACTATGTCCTGAATTATTCAATTGATTCAACTGGAAACTCTTATGGACTTAACATTCTCCTCTTTGGATTGTTTTAACTTTTAGGACTCTTTCCTATGTGTAAATTTGGGAACATTTAGTATATCTAAATTCACATCTACCACGTAAATTGGGTTTGATAGCGATAGTCACAATTCAAACAACTATTGCCGCACCATTCTTCTTCTTTGATCTTTCTTCAACTCTTCAAACAGTATTCATCGTAGCCATTCGATTTTTCACAAGTAATAGTGTTGTCACTTAGTGATTCAATACGCCCTTGTAATTTATTTATATGTGGAGATCTTCCCTCAGCATGTTCAATCCACTTCTATTGGTTGCATTGAATTCATTGGACAAGCGGGAAAATTTATTGCTCCTTTTTTGGTGGGAGTGGCTGAGCATTTGTAAATTTCACCAATCATTATAGTAGCCCTTTCTTTGGTTATCTTTGAATTTGTGACCATGATACCAATCAAATAAACATTGTCAAAAACAAAAAAAGAATAGATAAAGGTCTAAACGGACGAGACTTCAGAAACTACTGCATAATTGTTGATTAACTGATATATTTTATTCTCTATGTCGATGTTTTAATTCATGGCAGCTGTATCGATTTACAGATAGATACAGAGGTTGTTTTGGATTATTGATAAAAATGCAGAATATTTATTTATCAATGTTTATCGAAGGAAATCATATTCGAAGGAGTTTATAATTTAATTATCATCTCAGATTTAACCTTCCATCCCATTACTAATGTATCTGAAAGGAAGTTTTGAGGAATCGAGAAGATAGTCAAAAAATAAAAAAATAGATAAAAAGTTGGTCGTATATTTTGATTGGCTTCTTTCCTCTTTTATTAGCGTTGTTTATTGGAACTTTGAATATGATTAAGGAAATATCTGATTTATTCCATGCCTTAATAATGTTCTATAAGTTTTAATGAGAAGAATTAATACATCTCCGAACTTTACTGATTTAAAAAAATAGCTTAAGCAAAGGATAGGACTCAAAGAAATTAAAAATAACTCGTCTAGGAGATTAAACCAAACTGCAAGAATCTTCACCCTCAAACATTAATAATTCACTAACTTTTTGGAAAAGGGGCAATTGAAGGATGTTCGCCAAACTCGAAGAAGAATGAGCTAATCAAATAGGTTGCTCAGTGAAAGGAAGGAGAAAAAGACAATGGACAAATTTAATCTAACATTTGTAAATGGCTTGAATACGTCCAATCAGACTTTGGACTATCATCGATCTTCAGCTAAATTAAGAAGATTAACAAATACCCCACGATACTAAAATATAACAAACCGAATGCAAACTTAAATCATTCAAATGCGCTCTTCTTCACGAGATCAATAATAAATAGAATCTATGAAGAATAAAATTCTCTTATCAATTTTTGAGAAATAACCTTGTCCAACTTCCGAGGTTGCAGCCTCAATTCCAGATAAATAGTATAATTAGCCTGAGCTTATACAATTTGATTAAATCAATGCCGATTAGCAACGCCAATAGAATGCAATAAAAATTCAAGAAATTCAAGAGTATATTACGAAATGGATAGATCCAGTCAGTCCGCTTCTAAATAATATTTCAGGGTTTATGATGGGACATAAGATACCTTTCCGATTTACTATGTTTTTTATGTATAAACTATTTTGGCTGCGAAGATAGACTGAATCAAATAAAATTCAGCAAATTTTACTATAATCGCCTCAGTAGAATTCTGCCTCTCTTGAACTAAAAAAATAAAACGAATAAATTCAAAAATGTGTGAATGTAATGTTGGAGAAGTTAAAGCGATCTAAAAAATGGAAATAAGCGCGTTGTAAACACGTATTTTAGGAATTTAGCGTTAGTAATTAAAATGTAATGAATGAGATACAACTCCTCACCTATTATGCTGTTCGAGATTTTAACCAACTTAAGGATAGTGACCAAGCTGAGAATAGGTAAACACTACTTTTATTTGGATGCTGCTACATTGTGCAGATTTATGATTTTATACCCTCAAACCTCCAGAGGCAAGTCTAGAGATATAGACATCTCAACCAATAAAATTTGCATCTACTTACTGTGGAATAGCTGTCTACAATTTTGGAAGCCGTTGATAAATAAATCAGTATAAAATTTTGATATTTATATAGCCCGTATTATTATCTTTATAAATTTAATAATGACCAACAAAGTGACAAAATAGATCAAAGACAAAAAATTACGAAATTAAAAGCGAAGGAGCCATAAAAAAATGAAGAAACTAAAGAGAATCGCCTTACAGTAGAAATAGAAAGAGCTAGCATAGATTTAAAATGGAAAAGTATTCTAAGAGATGGAGTTGGATGAAGAAAGCGAAGATCATCTGCCTTAGTAGAAGATTATTCTAGAAGAGAAAGTTAGCTATCTTTAACTCAATGATCACAACTACCTTTTTGTATGCTAATTTGATAAATTTTACAGGGTTCACGGAGGTAACGAACAAAATTTGCCAATAAATATTCATGCAATTAAAGATGGTGAGTAATTGTCTATAAATGGAAAGACCAGCAAAACTTATGCTAATAATCAAACTTTTATCTTCCACATTCAGAGAACAAGCAACAAGACTATCAAGTTAGATCATGCCTTGGACAAAAATTAAAAATAATATCATTAATAAATCTCAAATTTTATTCTTAAATTGAATTCAAAATGTTAAACTGTCATTCAAACAAATTGCAATATAGTTTTTTAATAATGCAACTAACCATGGAAAAATATGCCATTACGCATTGATGATATTGACTCGCTTATGATAATTGGGTCTAAAAATACAGGGAAAAGTACATTAGGATAGTTTATCGTCAATAAGCAAGGTGATGATTGTGTACTGCTTGATTGTGATATTGGCAAAAACTCTTGTCTTGAGGGTTGTATCAGTTTGATCTCAGGAGGAAATAGCAAAAAAATATGGATCGGAGAATTTACTCCCCTCAATAACCTTCAAACATACCTTCGCGCAGTCCGTTATCTTTTTCTGTACTACCGTGAGTACCTCTTCACCAAAAAGCTAGTGGTTAACACAATGGGCTATATTTCTGGTTTAGGTTAATTTTTACTTTATGAAATATATCAGATCGTACAGCCAAAATCAGTCTTGATTCTAAAATCCTTACAGATTTAAAGATACAGCAATATCAACAACATTGCCTAAAATTTAAGAAGTGGCAATTACGTTAAAAAATTATATGTCAGCAAATCATAAAATAGCTCTCAGCCTATCACTTCAGAAATATTTTACTTTGAAAATTAACACTGCCATTCAAAGAAGAGTTTTTCTCGATTTTAAAAAATGTTTGAATGCAATAATGTAAAAATTAGCAATATTAGCGAACTGCTCGAATTGATTCGGGAGTCCAACTGCCTATTTTCAAAAAGATAAGTTTTAAAATGTCTGAACCGCAGTAAGTTGCCAATTTATCAACAGAGCAGACATGGGAAAGTTGATATTGATGGATTGGAGGTTGTTTAATATAAGAAAGTGACTTCTGATGAAGATGTTGATATGAGAATTATTATAATGGGGAAAATGATCAACGAAACTGATTTATCTAAATCATACCTCAATGACGCAGAGGATGTTTCAAGTGGACTTTTTTAGGCCATAGGCGTAGGGTTCTGCTATGATTCAAAGATATATTGCAAGCAATAGTGCAAAGATATGATTGGAGTTGTTTGCGAGGGTATGGACTTCGAGAAAGGATTTTATCACTTAAATGAAAAGCAAATGATTGAATTAGAGTTAAAAATGGGAAGAATACCCTTTCTGATGGTGGCTGGTGGAGGATTGGGTAGCAAAGGTATGCGAAATAATCCATCAAAAACAGTTTGATTATCCCTGATACTCATTATTCTACAATTAATAATATAATGCTTATTTGATACTTAACAAATGCTATTTTAATCTATTAAGCTTATTAGTATTGTGGAATACAAAATAGTAACAAGTAAATATCAATAAATATTAGTTTTGACTGCCAGTAAGGTCATTTATCTCATGCTTTCTTAAACAAGGTGGTTGAATATTTAGGATGAAATCTAGAACATGATTGATGTCAAAGATTCGGAATCGCATTCAAATGATTATTGCTTTATTTATTCTTGAATAACCTTTTTCTCACGAGCATCATTATGCTCGACAATCATGCGGTGATTTGCTTCTTCGTAACTATCCATAAATGAGGTCATATCGAAACATGTTGGTTCTTTTTATTAGATTTATTTAGGCTTCTCTTCTGGTAAGATAATTCCACATAATAATGAAGAGTTTTTCAATATATTAAGTTCTATCTTTTAAAAGATTTCCGATATGTTGTCGTCTGTAACAAAATAAAAGGTTAAAGCTTTATGAGAGATATTCCAAGGATAGGGTACTCCGTTTATTTATCTATACGGTCGATATTCATTTAATTATTGATTAAATACATCGAGGATAGATTTATTATGAATTCTCTCCAACTATAAATTTGTTTTTGCGAAGGTATTGCCATTTTTATTATCTCTGAACTCCAACCACTTATAGAACTCTTCATATTTATCATCATCAATAACTTCTTTAAGACCATAAATAATTCCCTAGTCGTCTTCTTCAATTTCATCTCCCAAAGGTCTTCCATTCAAATGTCTAAGCCTGGTGATAATACTCTGACCAAAGGGCATATTGATAAAATTAATGAACTCTTCTCTGTATTTTTGAATGTAGAAATTAAAGAATCTTACCAAAAAATTATGAATTCCTAAAATACTTGTATTAATGCCTAATTTGCTTGGATTTGTTTAGGCTGACTTAATTTGACCCTTCTGCACAGCAATTCGCAAATCCATCATTTCCTTCATTTTAACAGCTTCTTGGAATTATTTAAGTAAAGTTTAATCCATCTATTACTTTTGTTGAGGTATGCATTCGATTTATTTTGCCTAATCAAAAGATTTTTAACTTTTTATAGGGGAGGTATAACAAGAATCATCAGACTCATCTAGGTTACTTGCTTATTCTATGTGAAATTTGGGAGAACTGTTAAAAATATCATCATTTTCATGTAAATTAGTATCGTCTTGAGGCAGTATGTAAGGTTGCATTAATTTTGGTGAAAGATCTTCATGATGAAATTCAATTTTTTTTGGTAGATCAACCTGTAAGGAATCGCAGTTTGGTTTAAATATGATCCTCTCATTTACAGTTTATTGACTATTTTCAGAAAATCCTACCATTTCAATTGATTGGTTATCAATGGAAGCATCTTTATTAATTAGTTTAATTGGTGTGGCACTCTCTGGAATAAAATCAAAAGCAATGTTTTTTTCAAATTTCAAACCACATTTAACGTTTTCTGGATTAGACTTAACAGTTTATAGATTTCTCTTACTTAGGATTTTCTTCCACCATTTTTGTATAATCATTGCCTTACAAATTTTATTTTTCATTTCAATTTCTTTCCTCGCAGCTTGGAAAATATTTTTCTTCACTTCTATCTTGGCTTTGGCTTTTTTTTATCCCTTGTCTTGAGTGATAAACTTGCTCATACTATTTTACTGGATACAGGCCTCTCTAAAAGTGTTTAGAAGGCGCTTTGTCGGACAGTAGTTATTCACGAGGTAAAATTCATTTCCGATAAAAAGATACTATTCTTATGGACGAGTGAGAGTCATTTGCTTGGGGGAGTGTTATTTTTTAAGTAAGTTATCTTCAGTTTAGGTTAAAGTGTTTTTCAGAAGCAAATTGTTAAACCAGGATTATTTAGATGATTGTTTGGTAAAAATAGCCCTGTTAGAGTTGCGCTTGGTTTTTTCTTCAATTTTGACCCTGTGACTGCATTCTTCTCGATTCTCCTTTTTCAGATCTCTGTTTTCTATAGCTTAGTTAGCCAGCACGGTACCAGTGAAATCATTGGCGCCTTTTTTCTTATAGTTTCTTTTTGTTGTCCTATCCTAAATAGGCACTTCATTTCTAATCAGCTTATTTTATTTTTTTGCCTTAATTTTATTTTTTGGGATTTTGATGTGCATGGGGGCGAGATAATCGTTCTCCTGTGAAGCAATTGCTGATTTCTCCTTGGGAAAATTGGCATCCGTGACACTGGTGCGTTTGTTATTTTTAGGCGACTTGGCGGCCCTAATTTCTTTAGATTTCATTCTATTGTTTAAATATTCTTTAGAATTATTTCTATTTTTATGATCAATATTACTTATATGTCATTTTATCTACTTTCAAAGAGGCACGACTTTCGTTTAAATTTAACTCAAGCAGTGGTCTTTGCAGATGTTTATCTATTGGACGAGGTGGGGGAAGTAGTTATAGCCATAGGAAACAGAGGCGAGTTCATTTGCTGCAATATTGCTGGTAAATAGCTTGCAAAAACAATTCTCACAAATGAAAATGATAGCAATTATCATATTTTTCAAGTTGAGCGATTTTAGCATACTCTCTATATCCTTTCTCAAAGAGAGATTTATTTAGTGAACTTAAAAAACATTCTATCTGCCTGTAAAAACGGCAAAAATATTCAACTTATTCAACTGGGTTTCGAAAACCACAAAGAATAGCTATCTTAGCTTCATAACCTTACAAACAAATAAATTAAAATTGTGAACCTTCAAAACCAGTGTTTTATCAAACTTTGTGGCAGAGTAAAAAATCAAATATTTTACAAGCTTTTGTTCGTATAGGATATAGAGAAAGGAAATGGTATTGTAAAATATTAATTCCGGCAACATTTTGATTATTAGTTCAAAACAAGTCTATAATCATTGAGCAAAGATATTATGATATACCAGGCCAGCATAACAAAGTTCAAACCTATAACTCTTTTTTCACTAGAATTATCTTCTTATAGTAGCAGCAGTTCTCAAAAAATGGTGACTGATGAGCTCCTGATTTAGCATGAAGTTTTGCAATTTAATGAAAGAATGACCATTGTCAAAGTACAAAAGATTAACTATTCAACAATTTGCATCATTGGAAATTCTCACTTTTAAGCAAATTATTCCTCAGTAGTGATTCTCTACAATTTACCGCAAAAATATACGATGAACAATATTGACATTAAAGACACATTTATCGTAAACACTTATTTATTTGGAAATTAACATCTGAAGGACTATTAGTATGGAGATAACGCTATATTTATTGATGCCATTGGGCTAAGAAAAGATAAAACAAATGATATAACTCAAATCTATCCGTTTTGTCATCTTCAAACAGAAAGCACACCAATATGCGGGACTGTTATGAACTCTCGATCCAATTATACTCTTTACAAATCTAACAGTAACCCATTGTAAATAGGTATATATTCTAAAATTCACAAAAACGTGCTGTATTGCATGCTTTTAAAACATCTTCTTCCGACCTCGAATCCTAAATTTTATCAATAAGTTATTGATTTTCTATGAAAATTATTTTTCATTGTATAATCCCCATTCGATTATTTGTCTTGTATTTGTATTTAAAGCATTGTCTCCCTCAGATGAGAAAGCAAATAATAATCTATTAATAAATTTATGAAAACATAAAACTAATATCAAGCAAATGTGAAATTATAGATGCAGAATCTCTTGGAATAATTTAATAAAATCGATCAAAAGAAACAGGGCAGCATCAAACTATCTGAAGCTCTTAGATTAATAAAACTGACGTGCAACATTCCCGTAATTCCATAAGAAATTATATCAAAGGTGATATACAACGCATAGAAGCAAGTTACATTTGATGAGTTCTTGGCTTTGCTTTTCTAAGCTGAAGTTGCAAGTGGAATCCAGAAGTACCGAAATCTATAATTAGAAACCTTGTAAACCAAAACATGGTTGAATTTTTGAAATTATTGGAGGATTACCGTAAAAAATGCGAGGAGTCGTGTCTTTATCTTGAAGCATAGAAGGCTCATCAAAAAGTAATGTAAGTTAAAGACAAATAAATGCGCAGACATAAACAAAATTTGCTTAGTCAGCAAAAGACTAAAGTCGTGTCGATAAATTCAATGCAGCATTCACGTTTAATTGAGTTTAATGGGGCATGGAATTCATATATGGATAACTACTAAAGTGCAGCCATGAACTCCCTTGAAAAACTAAAAGCAAAACATTTGCGAGAAATGTAGGAAGAATAAATTAGAATAAAAAATTATATGGATAGCTATCTTAAGCCATCAAAGCGATTGATTGATTTGAGAACTAAAGAGAAGAATTTAGTGAAGCAAAAAGATTATATGTAAGCCTAAAAAATAAAAAATGTAGCAAATAGACTCGAGGAAAAGTAAAGACAGAACAAAGAGGCGGAAATTGCAGATCGCATCAAAAAAAGAAAGGAAGTTCTACAGAAGCATCAATAAATTACTCTTCTCGCTCATCTCAAAAGAATTTAGATGGATAGAAATGAACAGCTGAAGCAGAGGCAGGCGGATTCGGAAAAAATGCTTGTAAAACTTAAAAACATTCAAAATGATCTTGTACAAAAACAAAGTGTAGAAATTAGACAAACCCTTTAGAATTTGAGGGAGACCATGTGTCTCACCTCTGGCAAACTGTTTTTAAGTCGTCAAAGACGTAGCTCAGAAAAGGTACATGCCGCTGTCATGGAATAGAAGCCTCCAAAGGAAAAACAGTTTAAAATTCGAGTGAATAGTTTTCACCGTACTAAAATGGATGAGTCCCTTTATGATCCTTGACTAATAAGTGTGTATTATTCTTTGATACTATTAACTTTAATCATCCTCCTCCTTTCTTGAGTCTGTTAAGCTCCTTAAGTTGGCTCTTGACCTTGTCCTGAAGCTATTCAATTTTTGCATTCAACCAAACGTTCTAATTAGCCATGCCATCATCAGCTGCTTTACCTATGTTTGAAGTACTGTTTGCAGGCTGACTTCCCTTTTGACTATATTTCTCTTTTTGAGTGTTATAAAATTTGTTATCCATGTTGCATTTTTGAACTTAGGCGCAGCATTCCATGAACCTTTGAATGATCTTATGAACTTTTTCTATCTTGCGCATATCTTCAATGGATTTCTTGTTCTTTTCTGAAATTGGAAAACCTCTAAAGTAGAAATCAGCGTAATCTTCAACTAAACTTTCGGAATATCCGGTGCTTTTAAGTCCTGCTTGTATCTATTTTTGCTAAAGTAGTATTTTTTTATAAGTATCTGCATTGCTAATTTGCTTATTATTCCAAAATTAAACAAGTTATTTGGCCTTCTTATTTTAGATCTCCTATTTTTCCTTGATGAAGTTATCAGTGGCATCGAACCAAGGATCAAACTCATAGTAGGAAGCTTGAGTATCACTAGAACGACTAACATCCTCGTACCAATTCTGCATGTCTGCCAATCTGTTTTGAAATTTTTCTTCAGTCCACACAAACAACACATCTTTTGTTTCCTTGTGCTCACAGAGAATGATCAGTTAAGGCACACCTTTCATGTAGTTTTAAATATCAATGACTGCATTAATACGAAAATGAAGATTTTTACTTTTTAAGGGAAATTTTTTATAACGATAGAAGGTATATTCATTGGCCTAGTCCACGTCCTCGAAGAAATTTTTAAATTTTTACAGAAATTTAGCAAAAAGGTGCTTCTATAATCTATGCTATAGCTCTGAAAGGAAAGTTTTCATACTTTTAGCTTCAATCGTATTTGCGCTTAGTTTATCGTCAATATATTCTCCATATTTTCCACCTCCAGCAAAGGAATTTCTTAGATCGTCCATAGTTCCCTTTCCAGGTATAACGAGCTTAAAGTTATTAGCATGTCCAAGCGTGATTCTGTCTAAGTGATTCAATCCTATCTTTTTTGTAATTAGCGACCCATTAATAAATATCTTTGCTTCAGGCTTGGGCTCAATCGAGATAATTCCCTTTTAATTTATGATAGAGCAATGACGAGTCATAATACCCAATGCATTTAACTTGATCTGATTCTATTCCGCTTATTTGGTACCAATTTTAGTTTATCCCTCCTTGATGTCATATAGAAGCATACCCAGAAGAGTAGGATCATCTGAAACATTCATAATGTAGGGAAATTTTCTTTCATTAACGTTAGATTGCTCGCCAGCAGACAGTCCGGCTTCTTCAAGCATTTTTTTTCTATTATTTTCCATTTCCTATTTCTTTATCCTCTCCTCCAGCAATTCTCTTTCCAAAGTTTACTTATCCATCTTGTTTCTATTGAGTTCTTACATCATCAATATAATTCGAGCGTTCAAATCAGCAGCTTTCCTCTGTTATTCAGTGGTCTCCCCCATAGCTAATTTGATTTTCTTCTATAATTATTCTCTCTTTGCCTTTTACTCAGCCAATTATTTCTCCAGCTGCTCTCGGTCTTTTTTTGTTCTTAAGATCTCTTCTTTCATTTTTTAAATTTCGTCGCTGAGGTCCTTTGCTCTCTTCTCTAATTAAGGATCTATAACTGGTTTCTGACTTCTTTCTTCATCTAATTTCTTCTTATCTTCTTCTAATTGTTTCAACTTGAACTCTAAACTTTCTCGCTCGTGCTTATTACCTTCCAATTATTGCATCATCTCAGATATTTTACTGTCAATTTATACAGCCTGACCCTCGATTGTTATATACTCAACACTTACTGAGTGTGTATGGATAACTTGCCCTTTTGCACCATCCAATTATTTTTTTAGTCGCTCAATCTATTAAAGTAGCTCTTTGTTATACCCCTCTTTTGCTTGGACATTCTTTTTTGAATTGGTTGTAATCATTGAAGCTCTTTGAGCAAAACGTAGAGTACTCAGAGTTTCCTCATAGTTTGAGTCTGCTGGGGAAATAGCAGCAATCATGAATGTTTTGCTATTTCCACAGAGAGATTCTGAAAGGATATGAGTCAACATTGAGTTTCGATAAGGCACGAATACTTCAGTATTCTTTTTTTGGCATTTCATTGCCAAAGCCTCTATAACTATACCTAAATTGGTTAAACTTTTGTTGATGTTATTTGCTTCTTGAAGTCTCACTCCTGTTGCCCCTGTTTTTGACTGTCTCTCCGAGCCTGCCAAATCAACAATGTTAAACTTTGAATCAATCATTTTGCCTCCGCCTGTCTCTTTATAGTAAATGGTAAAGACAGCATGACTTCTTGAACTATTTTTGTTCATTGCATGCGCGCCTATGACTCTGATTTTTTTGCCATCCTTGAAAAGTCTCTATACTTATTCGTACGACTAGCAGAGAACGGGGTCAACACCTTGTATGAATATAGCTGTGCCAGCTTGCTGTACCTTAATATCTTTGTCGTCGCTAGGATTTACTAAATCTCTTAGCTTCTAGTTATATATCTCCAAATAAGTTATTCTCACTGAGGTAGCCAGTCCATTTCTACTATTTTCCACTTTTTTACGCAAAAATATGTCCTATAAGCACATTTGTAAGATTCCCTTCTCCTCGTATCCTTCAATAGAGTAAGATTTGCCTGATCCTGTCTGCCCGTAGGCAAATACTGTTGAGTTGTAGCCTTGATATATGTGGTTTAGGATCTCCTTACCAATATCGTTGAAGAGAAAGGCATTGTCAACAGGAGGGGGTCCCATTGCATCGTCCGTGCTGTAGTAACATCGATGGAATCCAAACTTTTTGATTTCTCCTCCATCAGGATTTCTAAGTCTAACTTCCTGCCCTTCCATTTAAACGATGTTCTTGCCTCCTTAATTGATTTCCTTTTCGTTAAAGGGTCTAACTCTCACTGCAATTTTGATGCTGTCTGTCATTGGCCCTTATAAACAAATAAATATCACAATGCAAATATCATCTTAATATTGACTGATTTATAGATTAAGTAGCTTTGCATATGAGATGAAATGGCGTTAGGAAAAATATCTTCCATATTTTGTTTCAGTTACAATTATTTTTTTTATATGCTTCAAGATCGATCTTATTATGTGAACAAATTAAAAAAATATCAAGGGAGAGTCAAATGTCTATTAGTCTAGTAACAGTTAACTATTGTTGAAATAAATTAAAAAAGAAGCAAATTAAAGAGTTTAATAAATTTGCCAAGTTATCAAGGTACAATAAATAAACATTTTTTTGTATATTCTTGTCATCGCTTTTTTAGATTAAACTTGAAGGCCAAAAAACTACTAATTTTAATAAAAAACTTTTCTACAATAATTATAATAAAAGATGGCAAATACCCAGTAAAATTTCAATCAATACAAAGACAAAATTCCAGAGTTTATATTAAAGCTATATCACATTCTAGAAGTACTTTCTGATTCATTTAGCATGCATAATACAATGACTACATTTGCTGGAGTGAGGACACTGAGATCCTGATAAAAGGTGGAAAAAAATTGGAAGAAAAAGTATTGCCACTCTTCTTCAGACATCATCATTTGTCTTCATTTGTGAGACAGCTCAACATGTATAAGTTCAGCAAGGTCAACAAATTAACGAAGGAGAAAAATTACATGTACTTCCGCAATGAACACTTCCGGCGAGGGTAGATGTAATTTATGTGTTATTTAGCAATGAAATGATGAAAATAAAAAGGAACAACAAGAAGAACAAACAGGATGAATAAAAATCAGAAGAAACTCCACAAGAGCACAATGAAGCGGAGAGCTAGAATAGCCTTAATATTGAATTATAAAATAATAGAGCGCTTCAATCCTATAAACAATATGTCAAAACAACTGTCAAATAATTATCTGATAATCTTAAGAGAATCTAATCTCTCTATCCGAACCTTAAATGTGATCTCCTAAGCGCACATGCTCTATGTTCCTAACTGATGGAGGTGCAGTAGAGTGCTAATAACTACAACTATACACAGATGGTGATGGATGACTCTCAGAATAAGAACATGCTGTCAACTATGCGTATTTTACCGATTGAATCACTGATCTTTCCCTCACAATGCAGTTTCTACCAGTTCAATTGATTCTTATTCTACAATATTGTTCTTATTGTTGCTATGGCTAGTACACCATTCGATTTTTTATCCAATATTTTTTGATAAGCATATTAATTGGCATAAATTGTTAATCCACAATTTAAAATCCTTTTTGATAGTCATATATATATAATCATAATGAATATTTTAGTCTTCAATCTCGCTACTACTCCTGTTTATAATGAATTGCCGCCACATCAGGAGGATCAGATTGCTAGTAAGATTGTTTTACCTTATGAATCGTAGGATTATTATTATAATCATATATAATATTTTAGTTAGTATCAGTAAAACTCACTGATTTTTTTTTGCCATCCAATTCAATAAACTTTTATTTGCTTGTCATTGAACTGAAGTTTATGCTCTTCATTTTTGAAAGAAATTATTCAGAAGACTTTCCATCATCATTGCTGATTGCTGCATAATTATGGTTAGTGTTTAAATTATGGGAAATAGCAGGCGAAGCGAGATTTATATTTTTTGCATTGAATCTATTTTATTATAATGTCTGATCAGAGTTGTTGAAATAACTCGCATATGAATTGTTCGGGGCATGTGAATGCGAAACCTTTCTAAAATTCCGATTGTAAGGGATTGAATAAGATGGAGAATCTTCATCATTCCTAGAGAGGTGTTCAGTATTAACCTCTTCTATGGATTGCAGTTGAGATGCGGTGTTTCCTTAAAGGGTATTTTGAATGTTATTTAAGGGTATATACTTCATTTAAAGTTGATTTTTAGGAACCCCATGCATATAGCTCGGTTGATCTTCATTAATAATTGTTTAAGAAGTAAACTATCCTGTCTATTATTGACGCAATGCCTCGTGTTATATTTTACGAGGAAAATTGAAAGTATTCCTTTGATTATTATTGGAATATTCATTCATTATAATACTCTTGCTATCAATCTGTGAGTTTTTAGAGGGGTGAAAGATTTAATTTTGATTATATGATGTTCTGGCAGGTGGATTTTGGGTAACCGGGATAGAATTTATAAATTATTTGCTTTTTATTCCTTTACTTTCCGTGAATTAATTATGAATATAAGCCTGCATGGCTGCTGGGTTGGGAGGGTAAATATATATATTAGGCTACAGTTGTTGCTGTTATTGCTAAATTGTACGTTGTGAGCGAGTTCTCACAGGTTGTCTTTGCAATGTATTCTATTGATTTTAGTAATTTTGCTCAAGAATATAATGATTTGATTATGCAGGTGGACTATAAAAAGTGTAATGAACAAATTTTTGATTGCCTTGTTGCTGATACTGGATGTTGTTTTGATCCAATGGACTGAAATATTGAGCACTGCTGGTTCTAGGAAGTACTTTTCCCTCGTATCTATCTGCCTAATAATATCTTGAAGCTCTTATTGGTTTCTGGTAATTAATTTGCTTATTTTCGTCGTTGCGATTATAGATTGGCTCATTTGCAATGCTTTCTACTTTTCGGAAGGTAGTAATTTATTATTGACTGTTTGAGCGCATACCGTTGGAATATCGTTGAGATGAAATGCACTGCGATTGGGCTTGTGGAATATATTCACGAGACACTCTTTGTGGGATAAGCATACTCTATTTATTCTAGGGTTGAGCCCAATTGTTTCTATCTGAGGGCAAAAGGTCATTAGAACGAATGTAGAGACCGCTATTATCATTCAAACTAATCAACCTATCAGGAACTTATCCAGCATTGGTCATTTTGACATAAGTTTAGAATTACTCGATGGCCTGCAGAAAGTTGACCTTGTCAGCTGTACGGTAAATAAAATTGCGAATTGAAGGATTATGTTTTGGCATTGAAGACTTATTTATACTTTCTTCGATGCATTAGATAACACTGTGAACCATATCCTATTGATGGATTTTGCCAATCGTGACGCTAATCTAAGGAAAGGTAGCCCCAGCCCATACCTTCAATACTCCACTCTCGTTGATGCCCATGTACTCACTTTCAACTATAAAATTGCCTATTTTTCTTGAAAACTAGTAATATCCTAATAGAGCTTGATTATAGAGATGCAGAACATCAGGGAAGGGTACATTGGTCAAATCAAACAATCGAATTGGTATCTTTTCAAGAAAGACATCAGCTCGAAAACTTGTTGTGCAAAATTAATCATTTTCTTTCTAATTAAGGTAGAGAGCAGACACCAATCGAGGATGGTTTTTACGCATAAAGTAGAGATTACGGAGTGAGTTAAAATCGTTTCGATCATTGGTCTATATAAAGGTCTACTCAATGTGAAGCTGGGGGTTTCCTCGATTACGCCAGAGAGTCACCTGCTTAGGACCAGCACTAATCATTTCCCAATTTCGGTAGGGAAAGCGTTCTCCTTCCATATGCTGATTACCCATTGTGCTGTTTAATTGTATTAATAATAGCTCAATTTCTATTTAAGTAAATAGCATATCCTGCTCCAATATATATCAATTCTTCAAATACAAATGGGCATCCAATTATGGATGGCATTAGAATAATATTAGACATATGATATGCCAGGATATTGATTATTATGATCAATGAGTCAGAGGTAGTCCTCAAAAATGTCACACATGTCGCTGCTTCTCTTTATTAGGGTGTTGATTTCACATTCTATCTTTTTAACGTCCTCACGTTCTAGCTATTTAGTAAATACACTAACAAATGCCTTGTACAACTGGTGCTATAACTTCATGAGGATCTAAAAGCCTTTACGTGCTTTAGTTGCAATCTTTTTTTATCGATTTTAACGGTTAATCTCTTCCTTGTGAGAAGTGGGAGATAGGAAGCCGCTTAAATCTGGGGTAGATCCACTCTTTCTTCCGATTTTTTCAATTTCTTTCATCATCTGATCCCGTTTCTCTTGCAGTAGTTTCATATTTCTTTCTTTTTCCTTGATTTCATCCTTCAACTCTTCAATGGTCTTTCTCAACTCCTTATTTTCAGCTAATAGAACTAAATTTTATTCTTTGGTCGATAGAAGTTGGTTGGTTAGCTTATCCTTTTCACCAGTATCTTACTCCTCTTCCACAACTGGTAGGCTGTCCTTTTTAATATCCTCGATGGAAATGTCTCCGATTCGCATGTCGTTGATTTTATTTTCGTAAGTCTTCTCCAAGTCGTTTTTTTCCTTTCTCAAGAGTTGAATCATGTACTTATACTCCTTCAATTTAGTTTACATGTGCATATTCTTCTTCTATTTGGCTAGTAATTGCTCGTACATATTATCCATCGATGTTTTGTTCTACTCCGCCTTGCTTTAGAAAGAAGCTAACTTCCTGTTTACACTTTACATCTTTATTCGCTATTGGTTTAACTCACTTTCATACTTCCTCATCCGAATTTTGTTCTCTTCCTACATCTCACCGATTTTTTCCTCCAAGCCAGCCTTTGCTTTTTCGGCCTCCTGTATAGCAGAGTAGGACTTTTTAAGCTCTCCCTCCTTGGTTTGAATAATGCGATTCAGTAATTCAGTTTCTTTTCCGTAATTCTTTACTTGCTCTTAAAGCATTTTTATCTTATTGATGGCTGCTTCTATCTATTTTTTGAGATCATCAACCTGTTTTTTGTGCTATTGAGCCTCACTCTTGTACTTCTGAGTTTATTGTTGGGATATCTTTAAGCAGTTGCTAGCATTTTATTGAATGAACATTTTTTACTCGACCAAATTCTTATTTGCTGTTTTAAAAGAGTCAATTTCATCACTCAACTGCTTGATCTTTGATTGCTGCTCAGCTACGGTTTTTTTGCTGCTATCCAGAGATTTTTTTACATCTTGCAAATCTTCTTAGAGGGGACCTTTAATCTTTATGAGGTTGTCTACTTCATCACTCAACTGCTTGATCTTGGATTGCTGCTCATTTACTGTTTTTTTGCTGCTATCCAATGTCTTTTTTACATCTTGCAAATCTTCTTCTAGTGTTCCTTTAATGGTCGCGAGGCTCTCTCTTTCATCACTCAACTGTTTGATCTTTGATTGCTGTTCATTTACTGTTTTTTTGCTGATATCCAAGGTCTTTTTTATATCTTGCAAATCCTACTAGAGCTTGCCTTTAATTTTCATAAGGTGGTCTATTTCACTGCTGCTCTTATCGGCCATAATATTCTCTAAAGCAAGCTTATTTTGCCTCTCACGCCCTAGTTATTCTTATTTTTAAGTTAAAATCTGCCTCAATAACTATAACTATCCCTTACATTCATTACTTTATTCCTGCTTGCTGACTACACTTTGATTTAATAAATCGTATTTAGCAATCAGATTGGTATGCTGATCTCGTAGATTGTTAATTTATCCAGCAATATTCTATAATTCCTTGCAACGCGCTACTTATTTAAATATTTCTTTTTCCAAACCATCTACTTGTGTTGCAGCTGACTCAAGATTAACTTAAAGATTACCAATCTTAGTATTCGCTTAAAGCAGTTGTCTCTCAGTCTCAATTAATCTTTCATTATTTTTTGCTAAAGAGGATAAAGCTTATTATTTTTGTAAAATGCTCTATGATAGTTGTTCTTTAATTATTGATAACTCTTGGTTGATCCTGTCGAGCTACAGTTGCGTCATTTTGTTTCTCTAATCATGATCTTCCTCGTCAGACCTGAGAGTTGATGCTGTTTCCATTTCTATCTTTATCTTTTGAGTGAGATTCTCCTCTAATCTGATGTTATTTTCGCGTGTAGTTTCATCCTTAAGCTCAAACTGCGTTAACTTCTCCTTAAGCTACTTTATTTCTTGCGTCAGGGAAGGTACGATATCGCTTTATTGTTTTTATTTCTCCAACTCCTCAATTTTTGCCTTCATTTCCTAAAAGTTCTACTCAAGTTCAGTATACTTCGTTTTAAGATTCTTATTTTGCATCTAAATCTTCTTGCAGAGCTGTAGTTTTTATCGATAAATATTGAGGACTGCGCTTAAACTTCTCACTTTGTCACAAGCCACCTAGTTTTCTGTCAAATACTGCAGTTCTTTGCGGTAGAACTGATCGCTCTAGTTACTCAGCATCTAAAGACTGACCTGCAAATTATCAAATTTGATAGTTAGTTCCTAATGTTAATTGTTCATGCGCGAAACCTGTGCATTGACGACTTAGTTCTTCTCCTGCAACTCCTCTATTTTGTCAGTTGCCTTTTCATACTACGTCTTGCCATGCTCCAGCTATATTATATAATTTCTACCTTGTCTATCAGCACAGATATGTACTTTTCCTCATCTGCAATTAATTATTGCAGAGCCTTGGTACTCATCTTACTGATAATTCTACTTTCAGTAGTGTATCTCTTCTCGGGAATACGGAAGAAATCAATCTCTTTCTTCTTCTTTCCCATCAACTTTTCGAACATAACAATCGATCTTAATAACTGTAGCTACTTAACTAAGTAATTAAAACATCAATTAATAATTTCAGCCTTGGGAGTGCTAAATTATACTTGAGACAGTTTATCCATGCCTTTGTCCTTGAAAAATCGACAAGGAGAGTTGAAAGTATCATTTCTGGCAGCTTTTAGTAACTTCTAATCATTTCGATGGGTGGTGTTTGTTTGCATCTCGAAAGTGTGGGATTCATATTGTTTTTGCCGCTATTGATCGTTCTTTTTCATTTTACGCTTCTATTACTCCCAAAGAATATTCTGCTGATAGAAAAACATGGAACGATCTTGAAAATATTAATTAGGTGATTGTGCAAATTAGAGACGCATTTAGCTGAGAAGAGGATAGAAATCCCGAAGTTGCTTAATCTAAGAATCATTTTGCACCATATATTAGCTATATAATAAAGGCTGGATAGTATTTGACTTCGTATCACTTCCTTTTTATTAGGGTTTAATTATTTCACCTTCACAGTCGTCTGAATATATATTTGATTTATTTTATTTATGAGACTTCGAAGAGGGGAAATACTATGTCTTTTGAACGTAGGTTTTAAGTCTACCTTTATAAATAACTGTATTTTTCTTTGGTAACGACTTTTCGCTTCTGCTTGGTCGGGGTACCCAAATATTTTCATTACGATTGCATCTTCTTGGCAAAAATTTGGTTGATTTGTATTTTTTATTATACTCTTCAGTAGGTTCATCTTCATCATCCTATGCTACATCTTTACTTTTTTAGCTTGGTTCTATAAGATTGCTTGGTCTACTACCTTTTGTGGCAAACATTATATTTTTGTGACTTCGAATAAAGTTTTGACTGATGCAACATTCAGATTTTTTAGTTTAACCCTTATTTGTTACCTTGATGGATTTAAGGGGCTCATCATCATCAATATTCCAATCTACGGTTTTGTGAAATTAAGATGGTTATTGTGATTTTTCAGTAAATTTAGCTTCTTCCTACCATCCTTCAGAATCATCATCATCATCCTCCTTTTCCAGAATCTATGTTTAAGATTCACCATTCAAGAGAGTCTAGGCGATTTTATTATACTCTGTTCGAAAATAGTTTACTGCGTATCTTTTCTTCATCTTTCTTTCACTTGGAGCCGTATTACCTATATTTTAGGATTTTTTCAAGGATCTTTTAGCATTTTAGAGTAGTTTAACATTTTTAGACCCATGAAGCTGCTTATGTTTATTATTTTGCCAATTATTTTATCGAGAGACCAGTTCTTGATTAGTAAAGATGTCATTAAGCCTGATTCTGCTATTAGAGGCTGAGTTAACTCTTGAAATATTAGTAGTACTGGGTCGAGTTTAGTCATTAAATACATATTTGACGGTAAACCTATCTGTTAGTTTACTATTATACTTAAAACCTCCTTGTTCTATTTACTACTGAGGTCTTCGCTGTTCTTTCTCTCCCCAATCAATCATCTTGTCCTTCAAATTCTAAATATCGTCAATTATTTTTCTTCTCGCTTCTCCTTTAATATAGAGTTGACCCTTCATTCTATTTTTTAATATATCCGCGACATGTGAAAATTTAATAATAACATCTGACTTCCTCGTCTGAGAGTTTTTGTCTTTTAGCTGCTGGATCAGTTAAAGAGTTTCCTTAAACAACTTTACTTCATTCTCTTTTATTATTTGCCTCTCGACCAACTCAAAATGGTCCGATATTGAAGGAACGACATTATCCCATTCGAGAGACATTCCTTCGGTAAAATTAGGTAATCTACTCATTGAATTATGAATTTAGTCAAAAATAGTGATGAGATTGACCAAGTAATTTTGTCGTGGTTTGGCTGATTTTTTTATAGAATTTCTTTTCATTGATAGAATTAACTAAGAATATTTCTAAGGCTAATTATAAATATGAATTATGGATTAATGATTTATATACATTAATTTTCAAATCAATTCATGAATCAACTCAATATAATTGCTTGCAGTTTCAGTTTATATTCCCGCTTGATATCTTAGTGTGCCGAAATAGGACTTCCGCTAAGATGCTCCTCCATTTCATCGTATATCCTGCAAATTTAGTCCTTTACTTCTTCTGATTGGTTCTGTAAACTTTGATCCTCCTCTTCACTACATTAATAGTATTCAAGATAGTTTCCAGCGATGTAAATCACATCCTTTGGGAATTATAATATTTTCATCACCTAAATACCGTAACTCTTCTGCATCTTTCCCTCCTCCACCTTGTACTCAAGCTTCAATTAATCACCTTCAACTCGACAAGTAGTGAACATGTTCTTCACACCCTTTATCTAGTCGGCCATTTTAGTCATTTAGTGAAAATGAGTTGCAAAGAGACAAAATGGATTGGTCTTATTTTTCAAGTAATCGCAAATAGCCCATGCGATGCCAAATCCTTCACAAGTACTCGTCCCTCGACCCAACTCATCAATCAAAACCAAAGATTTGCTGGTTGCCACTTATAGCATGCAGGAACTTTCCAGCATTTCGCTCATGAAAGTAGAAATCCCTTTGACCTGGAGATCTGATGCGCCGACTCTCGTTATAATCGCATCAATTATAGGAGATTCAAACTCAACTGCTGGCACATAACAACCTATGTGAGCTAAATATGTGCAAACTCCTATTGTGCGTATATAAGTCGATTTTCCTCCCATATTAGGACCAGTTAGCACTATAGTTTTATCAGTAGTCATTTAGCAGTCATTAGGAATACAATTTTTGACGCAGGGATGTCTCATTCCTCTGCCGACAAGTACTTAAGTGAATCGTGGTCTGCACCACATACCATTGGAAGTGATCACAACTGAAGCAATGGTTGTCAAAACATCTAATTCACTCAAAATAAAAGATAGTTCCTCCATTACTGGATAATATCCTGCCACGAGCGAAAACATACGCTTCAGGAGAATCTGCTGCTCATTTTTATAGGATTATTAGATTGCCTTGAGTCTATCGCAAAGGCGAGCGAGAGTATCAGTGATGAAAGTGATTTTGGTCTGCTTGGCTGTCATGAATTTATACCCTGGAGTTTACTTTATTTTGTTAATAGCTAGCTTTTTGCTGGCTTATAAAACGTATTTATGAGTATTTGATGGTAATTTTTATACTTCGAGATTCAGTGTTTTTGAAACTTTAAAAACCTATTGATTGATGAGCGATTCCACTTCCCTTTTTTATTTCATGATAGCCTAGAGACTAGCTTGGGTCTCAGGCCTTACAAAAAACTCGTTATCCCGCGGACCATTCATGTCGATTCCTTTTTCAATCATTTTGCTGATTTTACCAATACACTAAACATTGCTCTTTATGTCGTCATATACTTTACGAATGACTTTATCGTTCAGATCTTTGGTCTCAAGGTGAATCACTAACTGACTGAGGGACTAAACTACGCGATATATCTTCATAAGGTCGGATACCTCACAATTGATTTTTTTGCCAGCAGCCACTTTGTAAAACACAAAGTAGAGGCGATCTAAATCTGGTAGTCTTTTCAACTCATTTTGAATCAAATTTTTGACCCCGGAATTTGTGATAAAATACTCAATTTTATCCAACCGATCCTATAACTGTTCGACACTTTGCAAAGGCAGCTTCATCCATCTTCGAAGACAGCGCCCTCCAAAGCTAGTCTTGCATTTATTGAAAATTTCAAAAAGGGTCACATTAGATGTGGGTGATTTTTTATCATTTTATTTCGGAAATATTTGCAGTGAATTGATTGTCGATTTATCGAGAGTCATACTGGATCGAGGACTCATTTTTTTGAGATGGAATTGATTTCTATTAGAGTTATCTCGCTCAATGCTGATGACCTCTAGTAACTTTTAGAGAACCATTCGCTCTTAAGGATACTCGAGCTATTTGTTATACATGTTGTATGTCTTTTTAAGCAGAAATCCAAGAGCTAATTGAACATCCCCACGTCCCAGTTTGCTCTCGCATATTTTAGCTGGATAATCTACCAATTTGTCGAGTATCTTCTTTCTTTCGTTATTGAGCTGGGGAATAATTGCATGAACCTGAAAAAGAGACCCTTCCTTCGGATTTGTTTGGATTAATAGAGCTTCAAGGTATGTATAATGCTCATTATCTGCAAAAGAACCAACAGTGAACTATCTACTTGTGTTGCAGTGGGTAGCAAAAGTGATTTATCTCTCCACTCCAATAAGCTCAATATTGATGAATATTGTCACTGAAGTTTTCTCTTATTACTGTTATTCCTAGGAAAGCATGAACTACTATGCTTTATTCTTGACGAGTAGCTTACCATGGAGATTTATAAAAAAATCAATGTAACTTGGAATGACCTTCAACTTATAAATCGGATATGGAATTACTCTTCAAGTGTGAATTATTAATTAATACTGAGCAGTTAATATGTAGTCATATCATAAAAACTGATTTGTACTCTTCGGCTTACTCATGCGATTCTTAAAGTCAAAGAATGTGCTGTTGGACATATAACTTTGCGTTCCTTGACCGAGGATGTCTCGCTATCTGCTGAAGGGCTTTCGTACTTTGGGTTCCTCTGATCCTCTTTCCTGCATCATCTCTTTATGCATTTCTATCAATTTCTTTGGCCGGTTTATTTTATTGAATTCTTCTATCTATTGCTCATCTATTTGAACCTTTTGACCGATTAAGGCACTCCCCTTCGCCATAAGATGCTCGGGCACACTTTGATTACTGTCAGGGATAACAGTTTTCATTTATTTCCTTGTTTTACCCATAAAAATTTGGTTAAACTCGTCTTCTTCCTGTTTGGCGATTAGGTCTTTGTTTTTTTTCATCTCTTCAAGCTGCTCTTCAAATAGTTTGGCCATCTTTTATTTATCTCCTTCTGGAATATAGGGGCCCATTAGGGAAGGACCTACTTCCTGAGCAGTTTCAGGATCAGGCCTTACTTATTAAGGAACTAGGGCTTCGATTTAATTTTTTTCCTATTTTAATTTTGTCTTATTTTTTTTATTTTGATGGTTCTATTCCTCAGAAGATTATTAGTTTTCCTCTGAATTACTGCCATGTTATAAATAATGCTCGATTGAATAGTTGACCATCTATCGCATATACCTTTGCAAGTTCATTCTAACTTATGACTCTTTTCGATATTCAGTTTTTTCCTTCTTTAAGGGAAGATGTTTAAACAATTTTTTTAAGCATTTTTTCAGAGATTTATTCTCCAATTCAGAAATATCTATGAATCCTTTCTCGTCAAATGTTTTAAACATATCGTAGAATTCCTCTAAATCATCTTCGTAGATATTGATGAATTTGTTTATGTATTTTAGCACTTTCTTTTATTTGATTTTAACATCTTCTTTACCCTATCTTGTGTTGAATTATTCCTTTTTGTCCGAAGCACTATACTGCTTCTTCTGCTAACTTTTCTATTTCTTATGAAGCCTCAACTCCTCCCTTTTGATCCTCAGCTTTTCTCTCAGTGTTTTATGACCTTTATTCACTTTTTCCTCATGATTATCTTCAGGTTTTTATGTTTTTCCCATTATATTAAATAATAACAAATTGATCACTCGATTGCACTTCAAATTTGACTCAAAATATCTAGTAAATCCAATCCCTATAATTATTACGAATGGGCAAGAAAAATCTCACAAAGAGCTAACTTCAAAAGCAAAGCCTTTAAAATTTTTACTAAAGGAAGAGCGATGCTTGGACTCGGCCTGAGATCATTGAGTTTAGTAACAAAATAAAGTTAACCCGGCAGCAAGTCTATAAATGGTTGTGGGACAGAAGAAACTTATCTAAACAAAAAGACGTAGGTTAATCTTTACCTATATAGATAAAAACGTTAAGGAAGAAGACTTATTGATGGGGAAACAAAAATGGAAAAAAGTTGCGTATAAGAAGTTCACTCTTAAAGTACCAAAGTCTAAACAGAATGTCACTTGCTTTGTGGTTAATTATAAGGTGTCGGCGTGGGTAGCTAATGTGTTAAAATTTGAAGGGTGGCAACTTATCAGATAAAAACCTTAATTTATCGCCAATGAATCATCTGAATCTCATTCTGTCGGCCAGTCAGAGTCTAATCAATCCTTATCTCCTTATCTGGTGAAACAAGAGGAATAATACAACAATTACGAAGTGAACTCGCAGTAGATAAAACACGCATCCAATAAAATTGATGCCAATTTTCCGATTTAGCCCATTGGACGTTACTCTTTAAGAAAAAGGCCTGCACGATAATGTTCACTTTATCAAATGTCGCTAGGCTTAGACGAGAATGAGAATGATATTTATGAATCTGATGCTTGATGGCATAATCTCCTAATTCTAAAATAATTGATCCTTTTTAATAATACCATATGGTAACGTATTGGAAAAATCAATCATTTTAAGGCATGCAAGGCCACATTCGCTCAAGTTAATGCAAGGATTCATTCAAATACTTCTCGGCTTCACCTTTAGTAATCGTAAATTTTCCAATGTTGGCGAGAGAAAAAGTAGAGCCGCAGCAAATCTGTTATATGGGGAGTGAAAACAATCCGTCCAAGGTACGAGGAGTGGTATTTTCATTCAGCTGACTATCAATCTGATAATGCTTATTGAGACCCCATCCCATAATCATCTGTTCGTTACCTTCATAGTTAACCAGGGCTAGGCAATGATTTTATCCACACTCTAAATGTTTTAAGGAGAGTTTCACATCAGCATTGAACATATCAATTCTACGTGGCTTGCTAAATTCCTGCTACCCTAATCTCTTACGATGATGATCCACTGTCCGATTGAGGTATTTTTTCTTCATGAATATCTTCATGACTCTATCTATGCCCAGCTGTAGGCAATCGTTCATTCCACAGCTGAATACTTCCTGCTTTTCTGTTTTAAAGAAAGAAAATGTGGGACCCGACCATACATCAACCACCCGCTATTTAAAGAAATTTTGATCGACTGGTTAGAATATTTGAAAAATTTAACTTTCTCCTGTCACTCCCAGACCCAATTGGCCTTGATAACAGAATCCAAATACATAAACTTTGCCTTAACTTGTCAACACTAACGAATGCGCATCTCCACATGCAACCTTTATAACAGGAGAAGGAATTCCTTTCAATTGGAGAGGGATATCAATGAAATACTCAGTGGTTTACTATTTGCTTTTTTGTCTTAGCTCATTCAATGGATGTCCCAGCTGTCCGCCCTCTCCTCTTCCCCAACTATATACCAATCCATCTCTAATAGCTAGAGTGTGGAGTCCTCCGCAAGCCACATAATCAAAAGTGGATCCATCTCCAGCCAAAATGCCTCCTTCCTTTTGTCCCCACATATAGAGCAGATTATTAATGAGAACAGCCGAGTGTTAATTTCCACAACTGATCTGAAATTTATCTTTATGCCTATCAATCGTGATTATTTTGATGAGCACAGTTTATTTTAGATATATCTTCTCGATATTATGAACGCCAAGCTGCCCTGAATGATTTTCTCCCCACCCATAAATACCCTATTCAGTCAAGAAAACAGTATGATAATTTCCAGATTCAATGCACAGAACTTGTTTATTCTTGAGAGCAGGTAGAATGTGTGGTGGGCCTGCTATGTTTTGACCCCACCGTATGACTCCCACGAAAGAAGTTAGTTTAATGCTAAATTACCATTCATTTATTTTGTAGGATGTCTTGGCTAATCGTTTGCTGCCTGAGGAAGATTGACTGTCTGAAAAATTAGAACTACTATCTTCTCTTTCAAAATCCCAAACATCCTTTCTTCTAAAAAAATATCCACTGAGCCGTCGAGCAGGTGAAAACTATCCGATATTTCTTAGATTCTTTTTGTAAAATTCGTCCTTTTGATCGAAGACTGAATTCAGTTTTGGGAGGATTTCCTTGAGATCTTCTCTCAAACATTAGAGGATGTTGTTTAAAAAATGATACTATCTTCGATCGATTGACTGCTTTGAAAATAAAGGACAAAAGTTTTACAGAATTAGAAGCTACCAAACTTGCTAATCGTGTACGGGTAAACTGCTATGATTGGCTCTTGGATCACCATAGAGGCGATGAGCCATTTCGAGGGCTTTAAGGTAATAAAACTCCTCTGAAAAAGTTCTATCTGCAGTAGTTTTAGCAGTGGAGCTGGTCATGGCAGCTAAAGTAAAGAAGATGAGCATGGTTTAAGGCGACACCATTTAAATTTTGGTGACTTGCTCTACAATATCTTTCCAAGCAAGCTCATTAATTTCTCCAGCTGTAATTCCAAAAAAATAGCGCATCAAGGAAACTCTCATCAGATAATCTTAAACAAAGATCAATTTTATCTTTTCTGAGAGAGAAGATGAACTGTCCTTGTCTTGAGAGTAGTGAGATTGGATAAGTTGGATGAAATCTTCATTTATCTGGGTGATTTATTGGGAGGTGATTGTCTGGTGCAGCTGGCATATTTTTTGCAAAACTAGATGAATTCTCGTGATTAAATAAGGTTACGGGTAGAAGATGTATTTTTGAATTATCCTTAAAGACTTTTTGGGAGTGATTGATTTAAATTTGAGAAAAGAATGCGACTCGTTTCGAAACGGATGCTATTTTTCATTGATTTCATATCCAAATTCATTAAACAGGCCATCAGCAATGAGTACTGTTTGCTCCATAATGGATTTTATTATTTGATGTATCTTTTGGTCAATTTTATCTCGCGGATAGTCTTTCAATAATAAGAAAGTATTTGCTACAAAATAAATGCCCTTTAATAGTTTAGGCTAAAGCATTAAAAAATCGTAAATGATGGCAGTTCGTTTGCCGGCACTCTCCTATTCTTTCTTGCTGTATTTAATCTTATTTTTTCCTATCTTCATCCACGAATTTTAATAACCATCAATGACACATCTTAAGAATTGTATAGCTAAGTATGCATTCCACGTCTCTTAATCCAGATGCTTTTAAAAATATTCGAGATCTATTTCCCAGACAGAACCGTAGACGTATTTTATCCAGAATGCAATTTAAAAATAACTTTGCAAATGGCACTACTCAATTTATTAAGAGATAATATGCTAATGTGCGGGATTTAGATATAGCAATAAATGAAATTAGGAAGATAAGGACGATTAGATGCGTAGAAGCTGAGAAATCCAATGCTGACTGATAATAATTCCTGTTGCATTGGTAAAGACAATTCCACTCACCCATGGAGTAGAAAAGTACTCGTTTATGGGATGAATACTGTTGATTTCTTCTTCAACTTAATGAATATCCTTCCTGTCATTGACTTGAAAACAATTGGAAGTTATTTTGACATCTTCCTTATTAATGTCTACTCTCAGGACGACGACCTTCCTTGGCAGATATGCCTCAGTAATCTATTACGTTGTTTATATTGCCATCTAATTCTAACGTAACTAAATTTTATTCGATTTTATTGGCGTTTAGGGAATTTTGCTTTAATCTTCAGTTTATTTCACAGAAAAATTGCTTTATCCATTACTCACCATCACTTTTCCTTTCGTCATCCACATTTCTCGCTCCAAAGTAGTACAACGCCTCCATTTCTATGGTTGGTTTTGCTGCTCTTTAAATTCACCAAAGGGAGTTATATGAGAAGGGAAATTTCCTTAACTTTTAAATCCAATATACTCGCGGTAACAGTATTCATGGTGTATGGAGCATGTAGCCGGCAAAATAACAGGCAAGTGTAGTTGACTAATTTGAAGATGAAAAATTGGTATCTTTATAGGTGGAATTTCGATTAACTTTTATTTTTTAAGGGCTTCTTCCCCATGACTATTGATCTCGGATGAGATAGTGTTGGATCTGTTTTCGCATTTCTTTGGTTAGGACTTCCGCACGCCCACACATGAAGCTCCCATATACTCTATAGTTTGATAATGATTATTGATCATCAGATATCATTCAAACAGGGAGATCTTCTTTTGCTCATAGAAGAAGCTTCCTTGCAATTCTTCCTTGAATTCAAACGGCAATTACACCAAGAAAATTGGAGTGATAATTCCTTGGTCGACGGTGAGAATTCCTTTGTGGCTGGACATGTCAGTCTTAACGAAGCCTGGACAGCAACAGTAGATCTGAATGCCTCTCTTTTTGGCCTCCTCTGATCTGCCAATGATAGTAGTATATACATTGATGGCAAGTTTCGAAATTCCATACGACCATTTAGGCCATCCTTTTTCAAGGTAAGTGTTATCTTTCACGTCATTTTCAAATTAATGAACAAGATGTAAAAGCTAATCCTTTGTAATGGCTTACTTCCTAAATCGGTCTTTGAGTTGTTCGTTGGTGATCCTCTTAAAACTCATTTTTCCAGCCGTAGATCCAATTGTAATAATCTTTCCCTTGTCAACAATAAGAGGAAGCATCTTTTCTGTGAGTTCGATAGTTCCATAAAAATTCTAAATAATACTGCAATTACAGTATCAAAAGTGAATTTAATCACTTAGCTGTCAAATGCATCACCTTTAGCTGCACAACCAGCATTGTTGATCAACACATCCACAGTTTTGTATTTTTGCTGGACGAGAGGAACGAAAGAAGCAATGCTGGTCAAATCTGCTATGTCTAAATGCTCGAGGTGAAGTTTTGCTTAAGGATACTTTACCAATATTTCCTTCTTAGCTTATGCTCCAAGGGCAAGATTTCTTACAGCCATAATGACATTCCATCCCTTTCCAGCCAGATTCTCAGCAATACCGTAGCCAATGCCTTTGTTTGACCCAGTGACAATAACATTTCTTGTTCCGTGCATATATCTTAAAATCAATATAATAATAATTCGCTGCTAACGATTAAGCTATGATTCGCCAGACTACGAATAAAAAAACTATCCAGTCCGTATCCAGCTATAATCATTCCATTGAGAGAAAAGTTAGCAATAAACTATCAATAAAAACAATAGCTACTTCTAGGGAGCCTTCCAAAGTTAGCATTGTGCATAGATTAACGACTGAACCCCATAAGAATGAGACACCAGCACCCCTCCAACCTGAGTGGTAAGCCATCTACAACCGTCGAGAAAGTTATCTAAATTCACTATTTAATCGACGTAAGTCGATACTATAGTCAATTAGTCGTAAAAATAGAGATATTTATGGTCGGATAATTGCACAGTAATCACATTATTGCTACAATAAGCTTGGGAAAGATGAGTCAATTGATAAAAATAAGCAAACCATTTAGAATTTGACAGAGAGTAGTCGAGTTATGCTTGCTCTTAGTCGACAAGCTATGAACAAGACAAACTCAACTCCTAATCGTTTAAGACCTATCTTCGAAAAATAGAATAATCCTATAAAAATTATTGAGCAGGATTCTCCTAAAGTTAATAGAAAATTGACATCAAAAATGCTATGTGCCATTCTATAAAAAGCCAACACTCTCAATGTGAATTCAACCAATCTCTAGAAAGTGGTTGAATCACGCTATATAAAGTAAGAGGGAGTGCTTCCTCCATTTAATCAAATATTGGTCTCGAGTACTCAGCTACGTAAAAAGCCTATTTGCACAACCAAGCTAAATGATGTGTTTACTAATTTCTGATTTTGCAACTATAATGCACAATTTGTTATAAAATCACTTTGAGAGGGACACCTAACTTCTAGGTCATCCGTTAATTCGGGAAGAAGTGCTATTTATCTATAAAATAGCTGCTTCTCTCAACAGTTATTCTTATCAAGCGGCACTGGATGTTATTAAAAGTAGGTGATCGATTATACAGCTTATCAATTGTTCGCAAAGAACAATTCCATCAGAGAGGAAGGGGATACTTTTTAGTTGGAAATTGATTTTATGGAGGCTTTCTGCTTATATCATCTTGAAAATGTTAAAGATTCCGAGTAGATCTGCAAGCGTATTTTATAAACTATCAAAAACATTGCACAAATCGAATCCTTCAAAGATGAAGTTGATGAGTCAGTTAGTTCGCATAGTAAAACTTTAGAATTGATGATTTCTCATGTATTAGCTCTGAAGATATATGCCTTTCTAATTGGCATAATGGTTCGAGGTCACAAAGTTACCATCAATCCAAAAAACTGCCTATAATAATTAGTAAATGCGCTGCGTCCACAATAAATGAGAAGATATCTGCCAGAAGTGTTGGGTACGCTGACTGGATGCAAATATTTTAAGCCTTTACGGAGACTTCATACATTAGGTGGATAATCTAACCAAAGAAAGGCAAGAAAACTGTAAATTTTGGCGAACTGGAAATATCTTATCGCTTAGAATGATGACTGTTTACTTTTTAAGAAAAAGGCTCTTGATATATGGCAGTAGCAGAACTGTCTCACATAAACTAAAAACTGCTAAGAGGAAATATCACAATTATTAGGTAAAAGTAAAGGTCCATACATATAAAAATTAAAAAGACTGCAGTACTTTGTGCGTGAGTTAGTCACTCTTTAAATATAATAAAAAGAAGTAAACAAACAAACATTAGTGAAATGGTGTTTTCCAAGCCTAATTTCAGAAATACAATTGATATAGTAGGATACAGGTAAGAATAAAATGAAAGCATCACAGTTGGGTTCTAAATTGCCGTTAAACGAAAAGAAATAAAGATTAAGATATATAAACTAGGAAGTGATGCAGTTCTATGACATTTACAAAAAATAGCGTAATGGTGAAGTGTCAAACTTAATCCTGAATTCTCGGTTCATGTAGTAGCAGATAAAAAAGATAAGAAATTCAATTAAGATACTTTCCATGCTTCGGAGTCAAAGATTACGATATTTTTTAAATGCTTTCAAGTCGTATTGCAAGCAAATACTTGCAATGTCAAATCTTTCCACAAAAAAATGATGTTATTATAAGCTAATTTTACGTTATTCTTTCAATTGCAGACCAAGTCTATCTTGGCATAAATTGTTATTATTTGTAATTTTAATGTTAAACTTGATAAAATTTATTGGCTTTTTCTTCTTGAGAAATAACATGCTAAATAAAAAAATTAAAAGTTAATAGTGAGTTATTGAATCAAATGATTTTTATTTATTATTGAGTTAATAATCTCCTTCATCTTTTAGGGTTTCCACTAATAATTTTTGCAAATATCCATTGGACTTATGTTTGTAAATATATGCAGCCTTTCTAATATTCTATCCTTTCTATCGTAAATTAATATAATAGAAGAAAATCCGCCATGGAAAAAAATAAAGTCAGATAAATTTTGAGATTATTCAAACAGGATACCTTTCTTGACACCAACTACTAACTTTTGGATGTCATAGGAGAAGGATGTTTCGGGAAAATTTTAAAAGTTATAGAAAAAACCACTTAGGAACTCCTCGCCCTCAAAATTTAAAAGAAGTCAAAAAAGAACAATAAAATGGTTCTACATAATGAGATTAAAATCCTTACCATATTACAAGGAAGATCTGGGGTGCCCAAAATATATAACACCGGGTAGTGGGATCATGGCACTTTCCTTGAAATGCAACTATTAGGACACGATCTCAATGATGGTCATAAATACTCGATTCCAGAGATTATTAATCTCACTCTTGACCTTTTGAGAATTATGAAAGAAGTTCACGATTGTCAAGTGGTTCATCAGGACTTAAAACCACAAAACATTATGCGGAGTGCAGAGGGTGAGTTATTCCTTATTGACTATGGCTTGTCTCGTTACAACCCAAGAAGGGGCTATTCGATGAAAGGCTTTATTGGTACCCCTCGATATGCTAGCCTACGTGCACATAACATGTTTTAACAGAGTAAAAAAGATGATTTAGAGTCACTGTTCTATAACATTGCTTATCTCTACTATCAAAAACTTCCTTGGTCAAAACTTAGTATTTCTAGCGATAAAAGACTAAACAAGATAAAATTACTGAAAGAACAGCATCAAGACACACTTTTTTAAGAGATGGCTATGCCCTTCCAACTGGCTTTTAAGTATATCTTAAGTCTAAAACCGTTTTAGGAGCCCAATTATCGCTTACTTTAAGGATATTTCAAAAGAAACAAAACCATAGTGTTGGAGCCTCAAGTATTTACTGGAGAAAGAAGCAACATAAAAAGAGTCAGTCTAAATAACTCTAACTTTTTACAGATTCCAACGACTCAGTTCAAGCGAAATCACGACAAAGGATCTGATGAAAAATGGGGCAACGAAAGTCGAAAGAGTAATATTAGCAATTCTAGCGGTGGATTTTCGACTATGGTGCATAATTTTCCCTCTATTGAGATCAATGATAATATCAAGGGTTAATAGAAAAAGGGGAAAAATAAAAATAAAACAGAAAACAAGTGGTAAGACTTATAGGATGATTGCGAAGAGGAGAATATTGAGTCAGAATTACCAAACATTGCCAAATTTGCGCGTAATCTCGTGCTAAAAAATCCGTTTTCCTGATTATTGAACAGTTTTATTTATGGCATAATTTGAATATAAAAAATTAATCACTGAGGTACTACTGCGCACAAGTCGCCGTAGTACCGCACCAGCCAATCTTTGTGCTGTTAGGATCTATTGGAGCTGTATTGATGTTGATGATCGAAGGTCCGATCGTGCCATAAAGTGAAGATTTCTCTCTTTCGCTGTTTAGCTTTGAGTCTAGTCAGCTTAGTCTGAATTACTTGATAGGTGGTCTTACGAAGATGAAGCTTTCTCCACTATCTTATGCCTCTCAACGCTTGTAATTTTAATAGATTTCTTCTTAACTTCTCTTCCTTTATCGCAAATCTTTGATGTTCAATCGTATCACAATAGAACTTTTTGAATTAAAAAATAAACCAACTCTGTCTTCTCATTTTTAAATAATGATTTAAACTGCTAACTATCTCCTGAGTCTATCTACCTTCTTATACAATTTCTTTCAGCTTGTAAAACATCTTTCTCTCTAATTTCGAGCGATAGTATTTCTGTGCTTTCCTCTTTTGAAGCAGACTCACCTTGTAGTGATAACTTAAGATAGAAAAGTAATATTGCAATTTGTCTTTATCCTTAACTTTGAAATATTGCTTTAATCGTGGAAGATAGGGCTGTGAGCTGTTGTAGGCTTGCTTCCATATCCGAAAATATTTGAATGCCAATCGATTGTTTATCTTCTGCATTTGGCGAACTTATTGTTATAAAAAACGCCTTTATCTAACTGAAAACTAAAACAATTTTCGATAGGCAAATGACTTAATCACCTTGGCAATTAACTGACATACTTTACTATTTCTGAGATGCTTCTGCATATTTTTAAAATATCGGTAAAGCAGATTAGTCTTATGGAAAAGCTTGGAGGTGCCATCATCTTCGCTTTGATTGTTACTCACCTCGTTAAAGTAATCTTCTAACTCCTGACTCTGTATCTATTGCTTGTGATTTATCTTTAAACCTTTGAAGGCTCTTTTAACAATATTTTAATTGCGAACTTGCTTACAGATTAAGGCGATTCGTGACAGTTCAAACGCATCTCTAAGCTTGTTCAAAAAAAGGCGACTCTGGTTAATTTTAATAAACTCTTTGAGTTGTTTCTTTTAAACTTTAAGACTGGTTTAGCCTCGACTGAGTTCTGAGGTCAGTCTACTATCACTGGGACTCAAGAAATTATTGCTATTGCTAAGCATTTAACTTTAGTCGTGGTCTTGCTGAATATCTTTGTTGCTTATAGTACTCCTTCGTAGTTCTATTTATTCTTCATTTTCATTGTCATATTCAGCTTTTTTAATTTGCAAGAATCCGCTTTCAGCAATTCGTTCCAGCAAATAAATTTTCCATTTAATAAAATATTTTTGGAGTAAGCTGGTTGAATTTGAACATTGTTCATGTAATTCTTCTATGTATTGGCACAGCTATTATAGACGTTGTGGACTTATCTATTGCTACTACTCATATCCCGAGTTTTATTAGGATGGCGATAAGTAATGAATTGGTTTGCGATCTGAAGGCATTAAGATCATTTCCTTGTCTTACTATTCAGTATTTTATCTTTCCTATTAGTATTCAGTATTTTTCTTTCTGTCTTTTTGATTGTTGTTCGCTTTATTATTATTTTGTATTGATGAGTCCTTTTCCTTCTCCAATGGTTATTTTTTTCTTGTTCTGACAGACTTCTGTAAACAAGAGAAAGCAACAAAAAGGGTGCGATTAATGATTGAAGCCATAATTTGATTTAAGATTATGATTTGATTCATGATAATTTCCTACTTTGACTCATCATCTTCCACATCGCTATGCTTCGACCATTCTTTATGAATGCCTTCATTCTCCTCCTCAACTTCTTCAATAAACTATTCACTAATACGATGCCGCTGTTTATCTTCCTGCATATAACTGCCTTCCTCCTCTTCGACATCTTTGAATGTTCTTCTTTAATAAAGTCCATCAGTGAGGTTAAGCTTAAGTCCCTCTATAAACACTTTTTTATTGAGTTGTTTCCAAAGAAGTTCTAGTAAAAACAGTCGATGCTTGTCCTCCTGTGTCTTGTTTTATTTCTGTTTAAGACATCGAATGTTGACGTTTGCACTCGTTATTTTCATCCGTAATCTCTTAACCTCTATTATTTCGCCGATTAACTTTAATTTTAGTTTGCGACCTTCGCTAAGCTACAAACAATACAAATCGGCAAATGGAAGCGATGATAACTCCTCTACACTCTTTAAATAAAAAGAAGAAATAGGTTCTGCGATAGTCTGAAGTAGCAGACGATCACTTGGACTGAAGAGTACTCTGTTCGTACTTGACTTTGGATTTTTAAGAAAATATTATCCCTGCTGATCTTTTTTAAAAGTGAGTTAGTAATTATGATCCCCGCTCTCGACAGGTGTGGGCTAAGGTATTTTCCTGCTGTGTTCTTAAATCTCGAAGCTGTCTTGCTGCCCATCCTAATCTTCAGATTGTGGGAAACGAAACATAATTTAAATTTATGTTCCAACTTATTAGATGGACAATATGATAACAATCTCTTTTAAACTAAATAGCCATTTGTATTTATATATGTTGGTTCTTATAATCACCTGATCATCTTTATCGTACCCACAAAAAGAGTCTCTTTCTTCTCTCGAATTATCACTCGCCCGAAGATTTTATAGTTTACAAACAACTAGGCACACATTTTATCTTTTAACTACACCTAGATCTCGGCGCAATCGTTGGTTTTTATCGATTTAGGATTCTTTTTAATCACTGTGCCGTCGCTGGGGTTGTAGATGCAGTTTATTTTAGTAATGCGAGCTGGAGATTTGTTTGTAGCGATATAGATAACAACCTCTGTACCCCGCAGTACAGGTACATCGAGGTCAAGAGCCAAAGCTTAAACTACTATCTTTTGAGTAACTGGAATGCAGTACTTGAGGGAAGACAGCACATGACCGGGCTTAATGGCCTCAAATGCAACCTCATCGATTAGTTTGATCTGAACATCTATGTTATCCCCAACTGCAGCGTCTTTCATTTTCTCTCCATTTATAAGTATCTCTTTGACGAGACATTGAGTATCTAATGGTAGGATAACTAACTTCTAGTCTTTTTTCAGCACTCCTCCTTCCACCTTACCTGAAAGACAATGTCCTCGTAATTTACCTGTTTGGGCTTAATAAATGTTTGTTATGGTCATTCTAAAAGGTTTGTCAATAGGTCTGAGTGGCAAATCCAATCCCCCAATAACGTCAAAAAATGACTGACTGTACTTAACTCCGTCTGCTTAAAAATTCCTAATGTTCTTGGGGGTGATGTTAATGGCATTGACAGCGCTAATCGGAATGTAAATAATGGATTAGTGGTTAAATCCAATCTTAGCGAGATACATGCCTAATTTGTGCTTTATATTCAAGAATCTCTCTACACTCCAATCAATGCGATCCATCTTGTTCATTGCCACAATTAGCTTGTGAACTCCCAATGATTTTACGATATATGCATGCTACTTAGTCTGTCCACCACCAGCGAAGGCCGATTAAAAATTGTCTGTGTCGATGACCAAGATGGCATAGTCAGCCTGAGCAGCACCTGTGATCATGTTTGGAACAAAATCACGATGTCCAGGAGAATCAAGAAAAACAATACGTTTGCCATTGAGATCAATCTTCTTGACGCCCACATCAATAGTGACTCCTCGATTACGCTCTTCTTCTGTTGAGTCTGTAACCCATGCGTGCTTAAAAGATTCCTTCCCAATTTCCTTAGACTCCTTTTCATTGCGATGTATCTCTTTTTTATCAAGAAACGCGGCCTCCTTGAGGAATATTCCAACCAAGGTGGATTTTCCCGAGTCCACATGCCCCACAACCACCACGTTTATCGTTGTCGACGGTAGCACTTCCTTTCCCACACTCAGCGAAGGATACTCTGAATTGTAGTGATCATGCTCGTAATCTTCGACGATATATGAACTTTTTCTTTTTTGAAGTATTTCATCCTGTGAGCTTTTACGATGCTGAACTGATTCTTCAGCTTTTGGCTTTTTGCTTTCTTGCTCAAGCTCCTTTTCCTTTGCTAATTCTAACTATTTTTATAGCTATTTCCTCTTAGCCTATTTCTCTTCTTTCTCTTTTTTCTTCTCCTCCTTCTCTTTTTCTTTCTGGCGATTCTTAGTGATGCGATCAACTGCACGATCGAAATTATAGTCTTCAGTTTCGAGTATCTTGATCGTCTCACTTTCAGTGAGCGCAAACATGTCGATGAGACTATCAACCATCTCCCATTCGTCGGATGTCAGATCCTTTTATCCTTCTGACGAATCTTCCTCATAGTCTTCCCTGCCTTCTTTTACCAATTTATTGACCTTTCCCTGCCTGCTCATAAGAAAAAACAATAATAATCTTCAACTCAAGTTAATTTATTAAATTCTCTTATATCTTCATCTAAAGCTCTATTCGGAGAAAACAGAACATGTATGGGTAATTAATGATTAATGCATCATAGATCAGTTTGGTATATTGAATATAATCAATGTAGCGAAGTGCAGCCGATCTCAAAACCGCCATATAATCGCTTCGGAAGAGAGAGGAGCAATGGATTCAGGAGAAACAAGTACTTCTCAAAACAATCACACTGCTGGAACAGGAAGTCGCTCGATACAAGGCACTTAATAGCACCTTGTCAAAGAAGGGGAAGCATAAGCGAGTCTCCTCCGAGGAACAAACATTTATCTTTAATCAAACGAACATTTCTTCTTATTATCCCATTGTTATTCTCAAGAACACTACTTGGACTCATAAAGCTAACCTCAGGTCTCATCTTGATTCTGTAAGAACACTTCTTTTCCATGGAAAGCGACTCATTACTGCGGGATAGGATAGTACTCTCAAAGTATGGGAGAAAGAAAGTCTAAAACAAACAGTTAGATAACATTTAGGACCTGTTTACTGCATGACTAACACTGATGAGCTTATTTTTACAGGAGGAGCCGAAGGTGTAGTCCGCAAATGGACAACTGAGGAACTTATTAACAATCGCAAACCTCACTTCTAAGGTGATTTTCACGAGTAGCCGATCTGGAGTATGATCAGCAGTAACAAAAATAATTTATTGCTAACTTCTAGTGCAGATCAAACTCATCGACTCTATCGATGGTCAGCTGAAACTATGGAAGAGATGTGGGTAAACTCAATTCCTGAAGATACTCCGACATCTGTTGACTGGCTTGCAGAAAACAAATTTATCTCTGGATTCAGTAAACGATAGAAGTTAGGAGTGTTCGACATATAAATTGGATGTCTGTTGTATGAATACTCCTTCTAGGGCAAGTAAAAGTATTGGCAGACCAATAAAGTGCAAGTATCACCCAAGCAGCGCATAATTGCGGCAGCACACTAAGATAGATTCATCAGATTCTACGATCCTAACTCTAGTAATAGTGTCGTAAATCAGAAAAGAGGATCACAGAGATGGTGGCACATTCTGATGCAGTGACATCCCTCATGTTTAGACAGGAGGGATTTGAACTAGTATCTTGCGGTCATGACGGAAACTTACGTTTCTGGGACCTGAGAAAATACAAATGCGTCAGTGATGTGGCCGTTCATATGAAAAAATATGATGAATCGGCGCTTTGCCTGGGGGAAAGTCTGTGCGAGAGGATATTATGCGTGGGCGGAGCAGATGGATTAGTGAAGGTGCTACAGCCTGAACAGTGATTATATTATTTAATTGATAATTTAAAACACGTATGCAGGGAGTGCCTAATATTGTTAGCGAGGCGATCGGCGGTAACCCCATGACGCAGATGGCCACAGAATTTGCCCTCAAAGGCGCCACCGACTAGTATTTCATCTTCCAATTAGTATCGGTCGCATGCAGATTGATGGATATGCCGGCAAAATATTCAGTCCTGAAATAAGAGCTTACTTTGATGTGGACACTGACACCGTTCGCAATAAGATTATGAAACTAATGATGCCTTTCCGTAGTTTCGATTTCGAGTAATTTGATGTTGACTCAGCGATCAGATCAAGAAATTAGAGCTATACCTGCCGATTGTTAGTTTTATGACACTCATAATGTTTTCGACTCTTTTAGAAGGAATCTAAACTGAAACGTACAACTATTTTTAAATTAGATTTACCCCCAAAATAGCTAACCGCACTGTTTGGATCCTTATCTTTACTATGTTGGAAGTCCTACTTGCAAAATTCACCTAAAACGCTGTCTCTCACCTTAATCTGGGCATAATCTAGCTAATTTCATTGGTCAGCTATCGTTTCGTATCATTATCTTTGATTGCTATAATCCTTGTTCTTACAAGCCTTTCTGTGCCTTTATTACGATACATTGGAGTCATTTATGCGTTGGTGGTCGATACATACTATTGTGTACCTTTTTATAGATGTAGAAACTATAACTAAGTAATTGCAGTCGAGAACGTTTCAAGGAAGAAGGGCTGGGCAACCGTATTGCCCTTGGAGTCCATGTGTTGACCACCGTGGTTATCATGTGGTACTGTAGTATACTTTGAACTGTGATTGATCCCATCATTTGAATTTAAACTATTTGACTTAACCATTATTTAATTTAAATGAAGCAACATTAACAGCTGACTCATCCCTACAGCTAAGTCAATATCATTCGCGAAGACTTCAAATAGATACTTTATGATGGTATTGAACTTCCTTGGGGGTAATCATCATGCTATGCAGAGAAATGGAAAGGTACACTGTAAGCCATAAGATTGGCCGTGGCCGATATTCGCAAGTCTTCGAGGGGAAGGATACACAAAACAAGGAAAAAGTAGTGATAAAAGTCCTCCTGCCTATCGCTCCTGAAAAAATTCGAAGATAGTATCATATCCTAAACGTACTCTCTCATCCCAATATCATAAAACTACACGACATTGTGCGGTGTTCAAATCTAAGAACTGCGAGCTTTGTGTTTGAAAACTTCGAGCACCAAGACTTCCGATAAATTTACAATACCTTTTCGCTCAAAGACATAAAGCATTACATGAGATAACTCTTTGAAGTTAAAATTTTGTTATGAAGACGCTGGACTACATTCATGGACAGGGAATTATGCATCGCGACATTAAACCTTTTAACGTTCTAATCAATCACCGCACTAGACAGCTTAAACTGATTGATTTCGGATTGGCAGAGTATTATTTCCCAACTCGTGAAAACAACACCAAAGTAGCCTCGACATACTACAAGGCTCCAGAGATATACTTCGGTAATCCTCAGTATGACTACCGGGTGGACTGTTGGGCCGCAGGGATGATAATGGCTGGCATGGTAAGAGTGATTTAAAGTAGATCTTTAAGAAAACACCGTTTTTGATAGGAAATGATCACATTGAGCAGATTCTGAAATTAGGAAAACTGGTGGGTACTCGAGAAATGATTGACTACATTCAACAGTATAAACTCAGCGAGAGACGTCATAACACCATATGCTCTGACATTATCATGGCATTCAAGAATGGAGATATCAAGGAGGAAAAGCCTTCCACTCTTCAAGAGTTTATCAACCCTCACAACCAAGAAAATGCAACCTCCGAAGCGATCGATCTTATTCTGCAATTATTAGTAATTGATTACGTACAAATTGTATTATTGTAGAAGAAAAGAATGACTGCTCGAGAGGCTTTGCAGCATGCCTTTTTATAGAAATGATGAAATCATTTGCATTTTACATAATTATATATGTATTGATTTGCATGTCTTGAGATAATAAATAAATGATAAAAAGCTGAAATATGTTTAAAATAATAAATAAAATGAATCAAAAAGAACGCCATCCTTTACTTTAATCCTGTTATTTTTTAATAAAGTTATAATATTAGACACATTAAGTTCTCTTTTGCTAAATTTTGTAAACAAATACAATTTAGACTTTACCATAAATCAATTATATTCTCTTTCATCTTGTATAACATCGTAGTAGTGATATAATCATATGCAAGGAAGATAAACATTTAGAAATATCAAGAGTGTATCCGTAAGACAAAGACTCACTCCAACCTCCTATCATCATGATATCTTTGGGGAGCCAGCCGAAAAGTTAACTTTGGTAAGAGATACGCCAACTTTTCACTCTACAGCCTTTGAAGGGACAACTACTATTTAAATCAATAATTCCCCCGCATTGGGCTAAAATAAATCTATTCCAATAATTCCCTTAAATTAAACTGTATTGTATTGCAACGAAAGCAAACTACGTAAGCAAGCCTAGCTTAATTCTGGATATTATTTTGCTACGCCTGATACATCAGCTATCAATATTGACGCAAAGTCGAAAATGTATGAAGAGATCAATCAAATGGGTGGATATACATCAAGAATTAGAAAATTCGTGGAGCAGATGTCCAATCCAATCCTTAGTGGTTGTGGTTGGTAGCCGTTGTAACAGTATAATCACAATAAAATCATGAACAAAAAGGATAAAAATTAAGAGGATAGTTTGGTAAAGAATAATTAAGAGGATGAGAATGGATAAATGAGAGAGTAAAACAATACTAAATATGATAGGACAGCCAAACTTGCAAAACTATCTTACCAAACTTCTTAATATAATCCTAAAATATCTCGTAAATTGAATAAAAACGTATGTAAAACTAAAGGAAAAGCTGGAAGTTTCTCAAAATTAAAATCCATTGCTAATCTTCACCAAAAGACCATACAAAAATGATTTTTATTGATTTTTACTAAATATTGTACGCCAAATCTTACTATTTTGAAATTATTATATTAAAAAAATAGTCAAATTTCCTTCTAAATGTTTATTTGCTTTCAAATGACTTTCAGTAGCTCTCCTTTTCCATAAAAAAATTCCTAACGATTTTGACTTTTGACTTACAATTTAAATTAAAATAAATTGAAATGAGATCAGGAGAGATGCTGACCCGATCTAAAATTAAAATGGAGGAATCAATCCGACACGTTCATGGGGAAGACCTACCATACTTCAACAATGATTAGGTTTCTAGTCCTCCTTACCTATACAAGCAGAACAGGGAAAATCAGAGTCAACACCATAGCCAAAAGCAAAGTCAAAGCAAGGTTTCTGAAAATCCATCAAAATACGTTGGCTATAGAACAGAACTTAGCGAAGTGGCGGTTGTGGGAAATCAAGGACCCAAAACTAATGTGCTAACTCGCAACGATATTCTTAAGGAATTACGCCAAGAGTACGAAATCTTAAGAAATTTGAATGTGGATGACAGCATACACATGAACATCAAGAAATATGAGAACGACCAGCCACGTTTCTCCGAAGGTTCTGACTACTCCAGCTCCAAGAATAGCAAAAAGGAGGAGAGCGTGGTGCAGCCAGTGAGGCAAAGCTCCAAGGAAGTATAAACTCTGCACTTGGAGAAGAAACAACTCGAGGTAGTTATCAGCAACAGCATGCGTAAGATAGAGGAACTCCTCAATGGAGAAATAGCTCTTAAAAAGACGATTCATGAACTAAAAAATCAACTGTAAGGAAAGGGAGGAGTTCATGAATAATATGAAAAGACTATACGAGGATTTCAGAAGAACTAAGAGGAGCTGATGACTGAAATGGAGAGGATAAAACACGACAACGATAAATTGGCTCAGAAAGTGAAGGATATGTCTGAAAAGATACGTTCTCTTGAGAATGAGCTGTCAGGCAAAGACAAGGAGATTAAACAGGGATTTGATGAGCAAAGGCAGTTGCACTAGCTGATTCGTGTCTAGAAAGACAAATACCTCCACTTGGAAATACAATGTAAGAGCTTAAAGATGGAGTATGATTTATTGGAGAAAGATAAGAACAATGAGATTAGCAGACTAAACAGACAGCTGGATGCGAAAGATGGAAATGGCAAAAACGAGAAGGAGATGGCCTATATCATCAGGAAGCTGGAAGATGAGATTAAAGAAAAAGATAAACGAATGAAGGAACTGGAGGAAAAATAAAAGCCAGAACCAGTTTAAAAGAAGAGCGACAAAAGCTATCTTGAGGAACTCATGTATAAAAGTCGATAAATGAACGAATACAATACTAAGGCCTTGACCGACAGCGTCAACCTCATCTTTGTCAAAATGGCCTAAATCTAGAAAAAGAATGATGAGAATTTAAAAAAAGAGATTGAAACTCTGAAACGCAAAACTGATGAGAACAAGCGTAACACTAACTAAAACGATTTGCTTGGCCGAATTAGAGAGCTATAAAAGGTAATTCATTGTGCATTTAGATGATTGAAAAAGAAGTCAGCGAAAAGAATAGACTTCTGGAGGATATTAAACATCTCAAACAGCATAAATATGACTTGGAAGACAAGGCAAGAAGACAAGAGAAGAATATGGCAGAATTACAGGAGCAAGAGCAGGATTTAAAACTAGAAATTGAGGAGTTAGAGATCATCAAGAAAAATTATCAATCTCAAGCAGCATCAAGTGCTCAAAAAATTGTTACAAAGGAAGTCGAACCGGAAAGAGAGGATAGATCTTATTTGGAAACATTGACCACCTCTTTCAAGGAAAAGTAAAAAAGATTGGAGGAAGAGATTAGAGCACTCAAAAGAAGAGTGGATGAGGCTGAGTTCGAAACTGAAAAAGCCAGAAAATAAGGTGAGTTCAATTTAGCTCTTTTCAAAGCAGAGCAGGAGGGATAAGCGAAAAGGATTGTCGATGAAAGCGCTCGTCTCTCTCAGAGGGTACAATCAATCGACGCTGATATTGCAAAAGTGAGAAGCGATTATGAAGGCAGATTGCTTGTGAGAGACAATGAAATTGTTTCACTTAGAAACATAATTGATAGCCTTCGAAATAAACCTCAATAAGATCTCTCCCATCAAAAAAGTCATTATGAATAAAGGATTACGGCTTTGGAGAAGAGACACTCAGTAGAGCTTAAAGCCTTTAACGACAAATTCATTTCGATCTCTGGCTCAAACGAAAGGCTTATGGCTCATATCGCATCCTTTTCTACTTTGGAGAGTGAAGTGATTGAGTTGAGACGTGCTCTAAAACAGAGTCGCAGTACAAACTTGGGGCTTGACCATCTTTGGGAAATAAAATAGGCCTAGTACGGTAACATCAACGATATTCTGAAAACTTTGAGAACCTGATGCATCAACATCTTATTGATAACAATATTACATCGATCTTATTGCTTCACATTCGAATACATAAATTGGTATTATGCTATAAAAAATTTGTCTAATAATATCGACTTGTTATGGTAGGTTTTCGATGTCTTCCTTCAAATATAAGAATTCAGATAGAATCATCTATTGGGGTTTACAATTTCAATATTATTTGCTTCTTAATATGGACTAAATCATAAAATTTGATAACTATCATGTCATTATTTATAATCCCCCACATAGTCTTATGTGCTGCGTCTACGCTTGATTTACTTGAGAACATCTTCAATCGAGGGATATGTTGGTATCTCTGAGCTTTCTTTCTTTGATTTTTGTGTTGAGGAAGCAACTCCTTTTTTCTATTATTTGCTGATTGGTTGTTTCGGAATCTTTGTATCCCACTGTATGCAATTTCCCATATAAACCAATTATATAGAAGAAATAATAAATATTTTATAACTGCTCTCATTAATTATATATATTTAAAACGCTCGCAACACCTTAATATTCATAAAGCTCGTATTTGACTTAACTTAATTTTAACTAAAGACTTGCAATCAAGTAGAGGAATATATTAAAATCAACTGACTGTAAATCCCTTGCCTTCCTTTACTGCCAGGGAGAGTATTTGGTCCAACTTTTACTTTGATGAGTATTCGGGTAGATCGATAATGCTAAAACAAGTATGCGCCACTGGGCAGTAGTCTTTGCATGCAGGCATGCGATTTAAGGTAATAGGGTTATCTTTGAATCCACTGTATGGCACTCGGTAAGACCCAGTCAAAAAGAAGAGAAACTCGGCCTTATCCTCCTCACTTCGTTTCTACATGACTTGCCAGAACCATTGAACGTTTTAGTTATCTTCCGTATAGCCTTCATATTTGGCGTATCTCTTCATTTCTGCTACGTCTATGACCGACACTCCTGCTAAGTATTTTCCGATCTCACGGTAGTTAAATAATTTTAATGCATGAATGGGGATCACCTTTTCCACGCCTTCAATGAATGCAAGCGACTGCTCACGAATGTTTTCAGTCATTTTAGTATAGGCCAGTTTTTTTACATACTCCTTCTTGTTAATTTCATGCACCATCACTTCACCTCCACCGGGTACCAATTCAACCACTCTTTTTGCTTAGAAGATTTGCTCCTGATAGGTAAAATCTAAACCTAAATCTTAATCCACATAATTCTTCAATATCCAGAGCAAACCCTTAGCAGTGTCAGGTTCAATGTCCTCCAAATCTTATACATATAGTAAGGCTCCTAGCATATGTTTGAGGAATGATTTAGTGAAGTTTATTTCAAGCAGCCAGTTCTCCTTCATTGCTTTTCCCACCAAAATACCGAATCTTTTGAAGATTTAAAGATGGTTAGGGACTAAGTACGAAAATTTGGATGGTTGGAAGGCTAGCTGGTTGACATTAAGCTAGAAAAGACCCAGTTTTGGATCCATCACCTCCTTCGCTAACAATGTAATCCACTCCCTTGTAACTCCTCCGTAGTCAATACCGAGCTCTCCCTTGATCTTGATTTTAATATTATAGTCTCCAAAATGTTCATCGAGGTGAGGAAAGGTGTCAGCCCACATATTCTCTCTCGAAACTTCTAACACTTTTTATCCTAGTTTGTTTTCCTGCTTCAGATATTTTATCTTAGTTTCAGTATCTGCATTTTTTGCATGCATCCCAAACAAAACATCTCGCTGGTCCATTCCCAATGAATCTACTGTAAACATTTGAGCTGCTTTTTTTATAATTGAGGTTAAGTCATAAGAATTAGGTTGAAAGATGCCGAATTTAGCGGCAATAAGACTACTGCGTCTCCTTCCACCCACCATTTCGCGAGTTGACTGTATAGAGGGAAGTGTTTTAAGTATTGACATGGAGTGATAGGTCTGGTCTTCCTCTCTTTTGATCAGTTCAAATGCCAACATCAGTTTATATAACTCAGCTGACTGTTTGAAGATAATGGGTGTCGTTTTAATAATTTCATGGAAAATGGAATAAAGTTCAACGAACAGATTGGCTGTCTTGCGCAGTTACTCTAAGAATTAAACCCCGACCTCTTCCACAGCTGGAATCACCTACTCCGTGACGAACAAGTTGATTAGATTCTTCTTCCAGAAAGTATAGCGTTTTTATTTTTCCTTAAACTCATTTTAAAGTTGATACTTCTATGAGTAATTTTTTATCTATGAGACTTTACGCTTCAAGTAAGCGAGTTCATCTTTCATTTTGATATCCTCTCCCTTATAGTACATGGCAAAACAGTTCTCCTTGAGTTAATCCAGCACTACTGATCCAATTTCAGTGAGAAGCTTCCTGCAGAAAATAAGTTCAGAGCTAAGTTCATCAGCATTCTTGCTTTTACGCATCTGCCAGTATATCTCAGCTTTCCTTTCAAGTTCCACTCCCTCTTAGCCGCAGTAGTTCTTTCTAAAAATCTGAAGGATGTTTTCCTCTTTAAGATAGACTTTCCTGATGATGTCTGCAAATTTAGTCAGCTCAATCTTTAAGAACTCTTGAAAACAGTTGACTTGAAGATATATCATAATCTTGAAGATAGAGAACTGCTTATCATTCTCTTGAAAAGTCTAATGACTCAAATGTAGCCTTTCGGAAACATTTTCAATTAGTCGATGCTCGAAGGTCAGACAGTCCTGTATTTCATAATAGGGGTATTGGTACTTCATCACTTTGCCCAAGGTGTGAATGTAGCTCGATAAATTCTTGACGAAAACAGATTATCGTTCATTGCTGTTCATCATTGTTTAAAGCAATATTTCAATTACTCTTGTTGAGCCTTCTGTCTTCTCTTTACTCAATTTGCCATCTGCACTGTAATTAGCATAGAATATGATGGGCAATCCTATCCGATGCTCAATCATTAGCCCAAAGATCTAGTCGGCAATAGACTGCTTGTAGAACTGGACAGTATACTTTTTATTGAAGGGTAGTATCTTTTGATATTTCACCTCGAAGTTATTATTGGCTATCTGCAGGAGCGAAAGACACTCCTCAGCTACAATTTTAATATTTTTAAACTATAGCAGAATCCTTTTGCAAAAGTTTGAGGTGTGTTTGCTCTCCATTTACATGCACTATTAACCCACCATTCGTAGCAGCATCTAGAGCCACGATCGTACAAAACTTGTTGAAAGGGATGGAATTAAAATTTATAGGTCCTCTAATCGCCTGTTCCAACGCAAGCGCTCGTATATTTTAGATTCATCCATGAACAGTTCCTCGTAAACATTCGGCTTTGATTCAAACATGATGACTCCCCGATTTCTAAGTTCGCTCTCAATAATGAAGGCGATTTCTCCACTTTGTTGGGCAAGAAGTTTATTGAGATCTGGAGTGGGAACATGCTTAATACTGAAAGCAATTTGCTTAATGGCTTCGGGATTGAGAGTATAGTCTTCGATGAGGGCGATAATGTCATTTTTACTAACCTCTTATTTGATCTCCTCCTCTTGATTGGGGCAGTCTTCCTCTTCGCCAAACAATTTCATGGACCCATCTTCTCCCTTTTAAATCTCAATCTATGAGTAGATAATGCTATCAGAGTCTCTGCCTCTGATATTATTATCATGTTCATTAATCAATTCAATAATTGGTAGGCTCTCCTCAATGATTTTATTTGAGAAATTGACCAGCTCATCGCAGATGAACTCTTCTTTAATGTTGTCCTATGATTCAATAATACCATCTCGAACATTCAGCTTTTCCTTAAAAGAGGTAGCCTCTTGTTCGTTGATGTCGTCTATCTACTGTAAAAGACCAGCTGGAGGTAGAAGCTATAGTCCATTCTTGGAAGGAAAGACAACAGCATCCTTCATAAATTATCGGTTCTCAATCTCTTAAGTAAACAGTTTCAGCTTTTCAACCATAATACTATTAATACTGTTGGTGTTAGCATTCCATTCGAGGCATAAATGCTTTGAATCACTTACATTGATTATATCCTCTTGAATATAGTTCAATTTCAACTGCTTCAGGTCTCTCAGCTTCTTTCCCTTTGTAGGTATGTATTGACTCTCTTCCTTATCGTGTTTTTGAGTATTGATTTAAAGTATTTAGATCATAATAGGCCTGTACAAGGTTGAATCATGCAGTTTATTACGGGAAGACTCGCTTTCCTTACTCCTCCTATCTGATTCGCATATATGTTCTCTACTTCCCTCGATCTGTCTATCCGGACAATACATCTTCCTGATTTGTTCTTAAGTATTAATCTTTTTGCAATCAAGCTGTGAGTTATGCCTATAGTACTTTTCCATTGTTATCTAAAGTATTGAATATATCTCCTGACAGCGAGAAGTAGTCTTCTCATTCTTTTCCTGAATATACATCTCACAAATGGTTATAATCTGATGATTGAACTCCTTCTCATACTCCTTTAAAATAGATTCGTAAGCATCATTACTGTTCTTTCCGAATTTATAGAAGCGGAAACGATTTCCCTATGAATATTCTTGGATATAGCAGATTGCTTTGGTTAGATAGGGGTAATCTGCTTTATCTTCCAATATTTCTTCCTTAAACAACTATAATATTTTATTGCGAAGTTCTAATTCTAGCTACAGGTTGGCACTGATGATAAGATCTTAAGAGATCCTTCGGAATCCGCAGTTGGTTTTGATGAGAGTGGTATAAAACTAACAAAAAAGAGGGAGACATATCTTGAGAGTGAGAAGTGTAAACTTTTGAAAGCTGATAGTTTATTTATTGACATGAATGGGATGAGAAAGGACAAATGGTATGATTTCTGGAGTGTTGAGACAGGTAATGCAAATAATCTTAAATATACTATACAATTTTTAAGCATACTGACTGTCCTTTAGACTAATCTCATAATATTTCTACATCTTCTTTACCAAATTTTACAATAACGCAATCATCTCCTCTCCAATGTAAATTCTTAGCGCAGATAGTCCTTCTTTGTTTATTTTTGATATTTAGGCGAGAAGATCCTGCCTGCTGTGGCCAAGCACTGAGTGGTTAAGTTACACATATTTTTCCAAATTCTTGCCAGTGATGAAGTAAATATTGCAAAGATGAAGATTGCTGCTTACATAAGCACCCAATTTTTTATGCACGCTGATTGCTCCCAAACTAATGGCTTTGCACTCATCTTCGAATTCTTATAGATTGACATCAAGTTGCTCTGTGGCTATTTTGGCAGCTAACAGCTTGATAGGCAGTTTGTTGACTCCTTTCAAATCGATTTTAACCCTCAGTAAATTCTTAGCCAGACTAACCAATTTATTGAGCAATCTTTCCGAGAGTTTTCCTTGACTTATTATACTCAGATTGCCATAAACATCTATCTTTAATATCTCCAGATCACGCTGAGAAATCTCAATCTACTCTGTAACAATTTTACGAGTCAAGGCATTAAGATAATCAATATAGATAGCTTTGGCTTCCTACTCACCGAAGATTTTATCAATACCCACAGCCAAGGAGGAATAGTTGAGGCGACAAAAAAGGTTAATAAACATGCTGAGAGTGCATGCTACTTCGATATATGTGAGGGAATGATTTGTTCGGTTGAACTTTTGGTATGAAGGAGGGATGATTTTCCGACTGCCACAGAGTAGCTGAATTTCTGCGATATTCTTGTAGTTGGTAATGAATTCCTCGAAGAGAAGGCGAATATGATGTGCTATGATGCAGTTAAATTGTTGCACGCTTTCGCCTGTAGTTTTTTGATAGTATTTAATAATGCGATAAAGATGATAACTGCGAATGCGGATGCGATTAAATATCAGCTAAAAGAATAGCTACAGCAAGCACAAAATACTCGAAGAATGGATGTTAGTTCCTTTCGACTCACGGATCAACTATTACAACTTTTAGATCAGCACAATGAAATGCTATTCATACTACCCATCCATTGAGTTTATCAACTACACTCCCCAACGCATCAGCAAATACAAGGATCGGCACAACTGAGGGCGACATTCACTCGTGAGCAGCAAACTTAACATTTCAGGAAGCATAATCTTACCAATTAGACCTTTAATATGTTAGTTGATTCGTTATTGCAGGACAATCCAATTATCTTTCGATCTAGATTATGAAACTTTTTTTAATGAAGAGTTGAGCCTTGTAATATTAGCAATGGTTTCTTTAACCCACTCTTTTGTAATTTCCAGACGGCAATTGCGGATATGCGTCAAATCCTCATTACTAGCCTCCACCAGTTTATTGAACCAGGTTATTTCGAGATTGAGGCATAGTTCCAACTGTTCATACAATATCTCGTATTTAAGTTATTTGTTTTTATTATTTGGAAGAAGAAAACACGGAAGAAGAGCATCCTGAATTTATTGCAAATGCGCATTCTGATTGACTGAACCAATACGATTAAATTCCTCTGCTATATAAAGTAAATTATTGCTGTACATGTAATTTTTGAGGATGATGGAGCCTTGCTGATTGACAAGTGTCATTGTCTTGACTTACTCAGGTAGCATTGATTAGATACGGCTTCCTATCTGTAAACACATAGCCTCGAAGAATGTTTCTCTCAGTTTGTCGACAATGGCCTTGATCTTATCTGCTCCTCTTTAGTAAATAATCTTGATCTCCTTGATATTCTTTTGAGAATTTTAGTTTAACTTGTCAAAGACACAACAACTCAGATTTAGAATAAATTCAAACCTGCGGAGCTTTTGTAGGGCGTCGAACTGTTCAATAGTTAGTTTCTCAAATGGAATCATTCTAGCTACCTGTCTGGAATCTATCAGCCAATAGATACTCCAAAAGTTCGGGGATAATTGTTGGAGAAAGTCATAGTCGAAATCAACGTCAGAAATAACTTATTTATAGATAAATTTTAGAGTTTCAATCGGCATTTCCTCACAAATTAGGGATAAGAGAGATATGTCTTCCTCCTAAGGTTACCACGGCTTGAGAGTTGAGAAAGGTATGCAATAGTTAAGCCCAAACTCAAGAGTTTGCATTGAAAGATGTGAATTAAAAATAAGGCAAATGTTCTGAATGCTTTCAAATAGAAGATTATCTTTAAAGGCACGCACTGCAAAGTAAGAACTCTTCATATGGTCATCTCCAACCCACTCCAAACATTTAATTAGTTCCTTCCTCTCGATCAATTGTGAGGATATCATAATCTGAAAATAGCCCAATATTTTAGAAGCCAGTGCCTCTCGATATTTTTCATGTGAGTGAATTAACTCTAAGTCAGAGTTATCCTAATATCCACCTGTAAAAAAGTGTTAAACTAGCAATGAGAAGAATTTGTCCCATTGCTATTCATTACTGTCCTCAGATGACAGCTTGCTATAGATGAGCTTGAGGACAGCCTTGCTACATACCAAGTTATGCTTAAAGAACAGATTGATCAGTTCTAAAACTAGCCCAATATCTGGACAGTCCCATGATTCATAGTTGGCTTAAGTGTATATGTTGTCCAAAAACTGATTAAACAGTCGAAAGCTTAATAGCACTTGCACAGAATATGTCTTCTTGTTTGCTGCTTCGAGCAGTGTCTTGATTGTAGTCAACAATTCAACATTTAACAGTTCATCAAAGATGTGCAGATACTTAATAGAACTTTATATGATAAATGTCAACCCGTACTCAATGTCGTAAACTTCATTTTCGGCAGGACTTTCATTTACAAGAGCGACAACTCTTGCAAGTATTTTCCTCACAAACTGCTCTTTTTCCTCGCTGGTAAGTTAGTTTTCGATATACTCGTAGATATCCTCGAGGTACTTCCACAAACTTGCGCTGCTGATAAGATTGCTAATCTTGGTTAAAATGTGGGATTTCAGCTCTTCGCGATCTTCCTTGCGACTATTTTTAATGTAAAAGTTGATGTTGCTTAGTGTGATGTTTTCACATAGACAATTTCTAATTATAAAATGCTGGAACTCTGAATCAGCAATTTGGGATGATAGAATCTGGTCAATTTCGAGCCACTGTTTTTGTCTTACCATTTCGCTCCTGGAGTATAGCTTGAGGCATATTTCATATACTAAAGCCCATGTTTCATACTCTGCAGTCAAAATGCCATTATTCTTATCGAGTAGAATATTTTTGAGATAGCAGATATAGTGGCAAACACCTTCTAATTACTGCAAAGATACAATTACTTTCATGGTGAAGAACACAATAAGTGCTTATCGACTTGCTGCCTCGTTCTCCATTTTCTTTTAAGAAAGAGTTTGCAGGTAATTTTCCTGGAAATTGCACTCAAAATTATACGTTATTCCATAGAACTTCAGCAACTTGGCTGTCAGCTATCGGCTCGGACAATACATCTAACCTTTTAATTCGGTAAGAATGTGTTTACTCATCTTGAGGCACACGTCACGCAATACGATCTCCACTTACTCCTTGCTCAGATCGATGAGACTAAGTCCCTATTCACTTTGTTTTATTTTGTATTTTTCAATCTCACTAATGAGACGTATGCAGTGTAAATCGCCGTGAGTTATGAAATCGAGTAAGCCATTCTCGTGATAAAATAGTTCGTGAAGATCATGTTCAAGGCTGTAGAATTACATTTTTTTCACGAGCAACAGCCATCTCTCCAAGAGTACAATGACTTCTTTTGTGTTTAGTTAGTCCCATCTTTCTTTGGGAGTTGCTCTTAAAGTTTCCACTGTTTGTATGATTCGTTCTTGCTGATTAGACAAAGCATGATCGAGGGCCACATAGAAATCATAGGAATTTAAGAGCCAGTGTCCCTATAACAGTACTACAGGATCTTGATCACTGGGTGAGAATGTGAGTGGTTGTGTGATTCTGCCGCGCAGTAAAGCGTGCGGATGCGAGTGTCGTAGATGCAAGTTCATATCTACTATTCGATTTAATATAGAGTTTGGCTTTCCAAAAAATAAGATGAATACGGACTGACGGACTATGAATACATATAGAATTTAGTGTAAATTGAAGCATTTCTGCTTATTAATACTGCTTAGGAAGATGTTTGTCAATATCACATTATGAGCTCTATTTCGTTAGTTTTACGCCGCCGACGATTTATCAGGAAACCAGCAGCAATTATGTAGAGAGAACAGATCAAATCAATTACACAACTGGCGATTACCATTCTACGGGAGTCATGGTAAGTGTCTACACGCACGCAACTCACTTTATTGCATAGACTTTCCTAACAATAGCCAGGGCTGCTGTTGATGCTTCGACCGACTTGGGATAGATAACTTCTGTAGACCTTACTACCTGTGAGAAAGTAAACATTCGTTAACATTAGAAGTGCTGTTACCGCCATAAAGCTGGCCCATAGTGGTACGAAGTATCTTTTGGATTTCACAAATATTGAGTATATGAGTAATGGAACTAACAATACTAGAATTGAGCTGAGCAGCAAAATTATTATTTGCGCTTATGTAAAGTATGTTTGATTCAGGAGGGTACGTTCCGTGGATGGGGGAGTGAAGCGAGTAGTATAGGTTACATTTTTACCGACCAGGCCAATCTCCACTAATAAAGTTACCTCCAGTATGACGGTAGTGATTACTAAGATGGTCTCCAGCGGATTTTTTATTCTCTTCATTTTGCTTATAAATTACTATGGCAAGTTAAGTACGTATTATATCAATACATTCAATTAGAAAGTAAATCTCGTTTGAGAAAAATAAAAATAAAAATACGTTAATCACATTTTGAGGACCTGGAAATCAATTTAGGCTGAGTTTCGACGAAAAGAAGCTCGGGAAGGGGAGATACATTTAGTTTCACCTGAAATATAGAGGCGATGCAAACCTGAGTATAATGTTTGATAGTTTATGCTTGGTTATGGGACTGCATGTCTCAGAAATGAGCTGTTAGTCTGTCTCATTCCATCCCTCTCTTTGCGTTTTCTCATGTCTGGAGTTTCCACTCGATTCATTGGTCCATTTATGATAATTGCATTATCAATAAACCCCCGTAGGGGATGTGCCTTCATGAAGATGTTATATTAGTTGTTGGAAGACTTTACGACTGATAGTTTATCCGAAGGCATCCTGATATTCGAAAGCAGAGGGATGAACTCACACTTCTTCCGGGAGAGTTGCGCCCTACTCCTGAATTTTTTTACATTAAGTATGTCATCCCCGATATTTTTGCTCTGCAATTCTTTATTGCTGAAGGGAAACCACTAATCCTCTACATTTTCGATTGGTTCTAGTCTTTTGCGTCGGGAGGAATGGTTTTTGTTTGTTTTGACACTGCGACAGAACATGATAAAATTATTCAATTCTGGACCAAAACTACCCGAAAAACTATTTCAGTCATAATTATATAATAGATGAGCTAAATCATGAACTCACTGGAGATTAAATTGAAAAACCAGATGCTCGATCTACTCACCGTCTTGGATATAGATTTAGCCTTTTTGAGTGCGTGGGACTGTGCTATCGAAATACATGCGCAGCTTTATTTATCCACTGGAATAAGGCCCTATTTTTAAATTTGTTTCTTTGATCTTGATATAGGGAGATAAAGATGTGACAGTAATGGTCTTAGTCTATTCAGTGGGATTAGCATAATTGATGCTCTTTTTAATAAGTTGCTCATAAGAAACTTTGATATCATTATAGTATTTGGTATGTTCCATCGTTGGATAATTTTATATTTGAATATTCAATAATAAATATTATGCCGAATATAAGAGGCCATCCTTTCACTTATACTGTCAGGAATATTTTTTTGGTCAGTTGCAAGGATATATTCAATTTATTGTAAGGTGAATTCATTGCAATTGTTTATTAGCAATAAAATTCATATGATTAGCAAGTCTAAAGTATTGCCCATCCACTCAACACTCAACAAAGGCAAACTTTCCACCTTATCGTACAGAAATTCAAGCACTCGGTCCACCCAAGACACTATGGCCCTTATCGATTTCTGTCACACTGATCCTTCGTCTATTAAAATTCGTCCCAAATCACAAATGAAGTCACATAGTTCAAACATAAATACTCCGTTATAGTTTATCACGATGGTACCCTCGCTAATAAAACCCAAAAAACCTTAAAAATCGTATTTGACACCCCAGTCCAGCTGCCACCGTTCTTCCGGTTCAAGTAAGCGAAAGTACCTTTCGCGTCGCTTTTTGTAGAAACAGTTGCTGTAAAGCTACTTAGATAAGGTGTTCAAGCACATGTCGCTAATAAGAGCAAGTGAATCCAAACCATTAAGCGCCTATTTGCATAAGCGCCCAGCTTCCACCGCCCGCTGATTAATTGATATATTTCTATTTCAAAGATGATCAATTTTGTTCTCACGATCCCAAACCACGATTCCATTATGCTTAACATATCGAATGCTGGCCTATTTGTAATCGAAAGTTTGAATTTGCAGGGGCGATACCTCAATTGTGCCCATCTCCTTGTCAATAATACCAATGCGAAACTAAGACTTGTCTAGACTTGAATCCCATAAAATACGGTCGATGATGGCTTTGGACGGTCTTAGCTTCTTCTGCTTAGTAGGCTCAAAATGAGCTTGATTTGGACATTGTATATAAAAGGAATAATCTTTGAAGGCCTGAACAA
>Ga0302186_10000089_pt1 | contig 85088 bp, 56 predicted proteins | sample II_Bog_E1_2_FD_198782 | JGI IMG/M metagenome (GOLD analysis project Ga0302186, IMG submission 198782) | Peat permafrost microbial communities from Stordalen Mire near Abisko, Sweden - II_Bog_E1_1 | ecosystem: Environmental > Terrestrial > Soil > Wetlands > Peat | place: Sweden: Abisko...
CAACCCAATATATTTTTTATTAAAATATTATTTATCTTATGCAGAATTGATAGATATGATAAATCATTAATCTTATCAATATTTTATTATGCAAGTTATTATCTGTCTATATTTAATATTTATTATTCTTTACAGCAAAGCAATTCATAATATTTAATGTTTTTGTTACAAAACTATTTTCAAAAATAGTTAAACTAGTATAAACAAAGTAGATCATTGATTATTTAAATAACAAAGAATAAACTTTCCATAATTATTGTATTGTCTTCTCTTTTATCGCGTTATTGACTATGAATATCATAACCTCATTTTATCATAAGAACTACTGGATCCACATTTTATAGATTTAATATTTAAAATTATTAGCGTTTTAAATATTTTTTATAAAATAATTCTGAAACACCTTTAATGATGCATAAAAGGTCGTTTTATTTAGTAATTTTCAGCAATAGATTAATTTCAATATGTTGAATATTATATGAGTGAGTTTTTCAATATAAAGGAAAGCTGGTCATGATTACCATCACATTATTAATGAAAAAGAAATGATATTTTCTCGACTCTTTTGGCAATAATATTTATTTTCTTTTTGCAGGCATTTAGTTATCCTGTATAAAATTTGAAACAATCACGTTTTTTGTTGAGTAATATAGTAAGAATAACAAAATCAACTCATAATCCTAAAAAGGAAGAGAGACACATTTTTTAGAATGAAAAAATCATTTGATAAAGATTATGGAAATATCGAGTTTTCGATCCTTATATCTCTTACGAATTCTTTTAGACTATAACATAAATTTAACTCAACCGAAAATGGGGAAAACTTTAAGAAGTCGTAAAATTTTAGATGAAACTGATGAATAAATAGATCTTCCTCAAAATAATATGGAGATTAATCACATCAACCAATCCCAACTTAGGAAAATAATTTCTCATCGAATTTTCAAAAGAAATCCTCAAGGTAAAAAAAAAATCAGTAACTTCAATTTAATTTAGAATTTATTCAAAGGGTCATAAACAGATCTTTTTCTTAAGCAATTAATGAAGCTCAATTGGAATGCCCCATTTGCCTAGAACTTTTGATAAATCCTATGATGAGAAAATGTGGGCATATTTATTGCTATCGTTGCCTTTAATCGACAACTGCTCATAATAAGCGTTGTTGTGTTTGCCGGCAAGACCAAGGGGATGAGTCTTTTATTCACTCTCGTTTAGCATAAACATTAATAAATGAGTACTAGTTTATTTATGTAGTTTTATTCTTCCAAAGTCTAAGGAAATTTATAACTATCTCTGCCGTAGTACTGACTCATCTGAGTGGGCCAAGCGACGAAAGATAACTAATATCATAGTTGGCCTTGTCGTAGACTTCAATGATTGCTTTAATGCATGGAGAAGGGGTATCATTTTGAAAGTTTTTCCTAATAGTAAGGATAAAATGATGGCTTAGATAAAGATAAATATCAAAGGAGAAGACTTTACTGAAACAGTTGAAGTTTCCTCTAATCGATTGGCCCCATACACCTTTTTCACAAGGCGAAGATATTTATAAGAATTTTCGCCTCCTGTCCTTTCTGAGCTTTAATTGAAAGAAAATTAGCTTTCTTTATTAGAATACAAACAAAGAGATGATGAAGATGAGTTCTTTCGCTATGAAGCCAATAACGCTATTAGCGAAGACTCACCATAAAATTTAGACTACTTTGAGGCAGAAAATATACAACATTCAGTTTTAGATTAAGCTTTAAATTTGCTGAATTATGAAAGCTTTTTAACCCTAAACTGATCCTTGATATTTTATATCTTTGTTTTCATTAATGAGGACGGTTAAATTAAAAAAATTCAATTATATTTTACCTTAGTAAACTAAACTAAATAATCGAGATATTCTACAAATAGGTCAACTAAATAATAATCGTCATTTTTGACACTTCATATTGAGCATCTACGAGATTAAAAATAAATAAAGATGACAATAATTCACAAAAGAGAAGTAATGGTATTTTTGTTGAAATAGTTTAAGATTAGAGCGTTTGATTGAATCTTATAAATTCCAATTTATAATAATCAAATAGATGGGAGCTAAGCAGTAAAAATAATTAATTCCAAATATTTCAAACATTTCAAATGTACCAATTAATTCAAATTCCATCGATATTAGTGATGCGCGCTTTTTGTAAGCATAACCTCAAGATATTTAACTGCAGGATAACTCAAAAATATTTGCCATCCCACAATTTAAAAGACTAATTGGATGGGAATTGTAATTAGAAGGAATTTCAGCTGATGATCCACCAACTAATAATATTTTATCATCTTCTGTCTATTTTACTGATAAAAAAGATATCGATATCTACCTGGGAGCGTTGTTAGGATTAAAACAAATTTGTGATTTAAATATTTTCTAAAATGTGGAAATTAATGCTTAAAAACCTCCTTTTTCAGTCACAATTAGGCAGACATTATCTGATATCGCTTACAAAATTGATCGTAAATAACTCAGCGAAAATATAGATAAATTTATAGATCTTTTGGTCTTTTTGGCCAAAATGCTAGAAAAGACCAAAAATTTATATATTTAGCCCTTAGATATAGTGGAAGTAAATGGAATATTTTATCTTCGTGGATTTTTTTCGAAGCAATACAATAAAGAAAAGCTAATTTTAGCTTACATAACTTGGCTTTATGAATAATTTTAAAATTTCGAAGAAGGGTTATCAGACTAAAATATGATCAATTCGTTTAACTAAATAAATGTTTTCCTTAAATAAATTTACTCCACAATTAAAAATGAAAAAATCAATTGCAATTAATTGATTTCTTATCTCACCAGCATTAAATCCAGAAATTATTATCTTTCTGGAAATTTTGACTCCTTTCATGCATGTTTCAAATCGAGAAGGATTAAGCAAGCGGATACTATTAACAAAGAGTGGATTTTAGCAAAACGATAAAATTAAATATATTTTTATAATATTTAGGACAATCATATATGTCAAGGCCGGATTATCCGGAAGAAAAGAAAAGTTCCTGTAGAGACTGTAAACTTAATCTTTAACAGTGATGATTTTTAAGTTATTTTTCTGCTTGAAGGAACAAAAAATATAGTTAAAATATCCTAATTCTAACTTGAAAATAATTTTACAATCAGTGATATAGAGATAAAATATAAATTTCCTTTTAAACTTCGGAATCCAATGATGTTTCTGCGAGGAAGAGAGTTATACTTACTTGATCAAATGGTTTTTCGTTATTCTATCGATCTCAACAAAATATACCAGTAGTCAAAAAAGATAAATGATTCTATTTATCTTTCTTCTTCATTAGAATGGAATTTTATGGTTATTAGACTTTCTATTGATATCTTTCGACGTGGAATTAAAATTTATGTTGGAGATAATTTTGAGATTTTGTATCCTTCTGGAAATCCTTTAATTGCTTCAGAAATATAAAGCATAAAAATGGATATTAAAAGTGTCTAGTTCTGTCTGGAAGTTTATAAAGGCATTTATCTTATGTTTGCAAATAATAATCTATGGATTTTAGATATTAATTTCATGTGTTTCTTTAGTTATGCTCCTATTGATAGGGTTCGTGAATATAGTAAAGGAAAAAATAACTTAAATGAGGAGGGTGAATTTATTTTTTAAATACTCAACCAGCCTTTTACTACAAATTGGTTTACTCATCATAATGGAATCAATGTATCAATTAAATAAGATTTTATATACGTTATTGCTAGTGTCATGGGAAAACTGTTTTACTTAGAATATAGATTCATATTTTAGGCTGGATTATTAAAATTGATAAATTATCGACCTTTATTCAACCAAGAAAAACAAATTCTTGAAATTAAATAAAAAGATCCTGCTCATTTAAAATAGTATTCATTTAATATCTATAATGAAAATTTATAGTACTACAAATAAAATCAATGGCTGCACAGGGGATCTCAATTTTTGTAAGTAACTAACATCAAAATTATCTCCTCTAAAGCTTTTTCTCAGGTTATAGTGGAAACTGAGGAAACAGTTTGCAATTTGAAAGAAATGATGTAAGAAAATAAAAAGATATTAAAAAATTGGAATCAAACTTAAATAACTTTGCTTTTATTTAAGATATTTACCATTTATAATGGACTATGGAAAAATAACATTCCCCATAAAAATTTCAATGTAAATAATATTTGGGTCACCAAAAAGAAACAAATGAAACTTAGTGGGTGGAGTGAGCCACCAAAAAATTGGCATATCTCAGACTACAAGGATTTTCTTCTTGTTTGTTTTAATGTAATAGCTCAAAGTTATTATGATAAACTTACTGATAAGATTATGCAAAAACATGAAGCTGATCTAAAATTATTTCCTTTTTTATAGGAAAAACTTCAGATTAGCCTACGAGTAAAATTAGCTGAAAAGAAAATTTAAATCTAAAAGAATATTCATTAAATAAAACAAAATTTATATCACTAACTTTTTAAAGTTGTATAAAAGTTTAAAAGTCAAAATTTCATCTTTAGCTTTTAAACAAATACTCCTCGTTTTAGCATGGTTAATATGACTGACTTCAAAATCAAGAAAATGATAGCAATTATAGAGAGTACTAATAATCATGAATAATTTACCTTTAAAGAAAAAGATTATTATGTTTATGATTAACAAAGGAACTCTCTTTATATCTTTACTTCGATCTATCAGATGTTTTAAATCAAAATTAATATAACAGACTATAAGGACTAAACTTTTTCCCTCTAATAATTTGAATATCTGCCTCACAATATTATCGATTGTAGCTTTATTAACTCTCCTAAAGGACTTTTTGCTTTTGGAGGAATCGCTCGAAGTTCTAAAAAAAAGGTCATCTATAATAAAAGTGTTTACCTCTTTAATCGATAAAAATTAACTTGGATATCTGTGGCGGAATTTAATAATCCTAGACTGAATCCCTGTCTTGCATTATCATAATCAAGCTCACATATTTATGCAATGGGTGGGCAACTAGATTTAGGAAATGACCTATTTTAATTTCAAAGATTTGATACTACGACTTACAAGTTGGAAACACTGTTTGATTTATGTATGAATAACCCTCTCAAAAATATAGGAGATAAGTAATCTGTTAAATTTTTTCAAATTTCATAAAAATATAATATCTTTTTGATATATTCAGTCAATTCTACTAGCTATTCCTTCAAAATATTCTCGAACATAATAGGTGGATTCTAAATTAATGTGGAAGGTAAAATATATCTGTAATAAAATGAGAATCTTCCGCAAGTGTCAATAGGTCTAGTGGATGGATGCATACATTTGCTAAGGCCCTATGGCAAATATACTAAAATCAATATGGGATATTTCTAAAATTCATCTGTTACTAATAAAACTCTTTATTCAATTTGATTTTTTATAAATTAATGTGAATTTTCCTTAAATTATCTTATTTTGAATGATTTTCACTCTCACATTTTATCCTTTAAAGATCTCCTTAATTTTTAAAATATTATTTTTCCTTTGTCTTGACACGAATCATCAATCGTAGTTCAAATATTATATTATACTCTTTTGAAGGATTGAATAAACTTCTATATTTCATTTCTATTGATTTATTGATCTATGTCATGAGCTTTTATATCTTATTGATCTTTTATACTCAATCAAAAACCATATACTTACTTCATTTGTTTTTTAATCCTTCATGGATTCAACATAAACTATTTTATCTTTAAAAAATTCAAAAAATAAATACATCTCAATAATAATTGACTTTAATAATTGGATTTAAGGATGATTCAGATCATCTTCTTTTCTTGGGCTCGGGCTTTTTAGGAGCGGCTTCCTTTTTGGGAGCAGCCTTCTTTGGAGCTGGGGCAGGCTTTTTAACCTCTTTCTTTCCTTTTGCTCCCTTTTTAGGCTTGACCTCCTCCTCTTCCTCTTCTTCTTCCTCCTCTTCCTCTTCATCTTCATCTTCCTCATCCTCATCTTCATCTTCCTCATCTTCCTCATCTTCCTCATCCTCATCTTCCTCATCTTCCTCATCTTCCTCATCTTCCTCATCTTCCTCATCTTCCTCATCCTCATCTTCCTCATCTTCCTCATCCTCATCTTCCTCATCTTCTTCGTCCTCATCTTCCTCATCTTCCTCATCCTCATCTTCCTCATCTTCTTCATCCTCATCTTCCTCATCCTCATCATCCTCATCTTCCTCATCTTCTTCATCCTCATCTTCATCATCTTCATCCTCATCATCTTATTCTTCTTCATCTTCATCATCTTCTTCCTCCTCATCTTCGTCTTCCTCATCCTCATCTTACTCTTCTTATTCTTATTCCTCTTCTTCTTTGCACTTCTTCTTTGAGCTGCATTTCTTGACTGGTGCCTTCTTGGCGGGGGCTTTCTTGGCAACTGGAGCTTTTTTCACTGCTTTTTTGGGAGCAGCCAAAGCCTCTTCAATGAAGCAGGCCAGGAACAGGACCAACAAAATAAGTTTTTGCCACAGATTCATAAGTTCAAAATATCTTAATAAATTATAAGATTTAAAATTCAACATGTATTTCCTCTTTATTTTGTATTAGTGAGGATTTTATTACCCAACCATTTTTTTTATCAAATTTCTTCGATTTAACATGAATCCACTTGTTTATTAATCATAAACAGGTTTTTTTTGAAACTATAGCTTATGATTCCTTTGAGATTTGAGGATTATTCATATATTTTTGTAATTACTTTCTTCATAGTTCATACAAAAAGAGAACTCTAACTTAATTAAGAATAATCCTTGTACTCCCTGAATTTGCTAATATTCAATAATCGAATAATAAGATTGTCAGAATTAAATAAGGATTAAATAAGAATTATCATTAGAGAAGGAAGTATATAATTCTATTTTCGGCAGGACAATAATATTTCACACCAAAACATTCAAAATCATTAATATTGCTATTAGAGCAGGTTAGTGCTCATCTTCGTTAAACTCATTGAGTATCTCCAGCTTATTCAGATTTGTCGCATGAATCAGAACATACTACACATTTATTATCAATATCAATTTACTTAACTCGACTATATTTATTGAAAATGAGACAAAATGATGCTATCTATGGGCAAGAGGCTCAGCATGAGCGAGAGACTGATAAAAAATCAGCACAAAGATCAATATGATATATTAAGATTATTGGATTCTATTTGGTCGCAGTATTGGAAATCATACTGTTTTAAAACTCAATTCGCATTAACAGGACAAAAGCTTAAATACTAAAAAATGACGTGAATTTCTTTTACAAACTGCGGCCTATTTATCAAATTATTAAGCATAACAATTGATTGAAGCTGATTTCTTCATTTAAAATTATAAGTAATTATATCTCTAATGAATTCTATCAATTTTAATCCTTACCCATGAATTTAAAAGTAGCTGAAATATACATTAATTATTGATCAATCATAACTGATCTTTTTACTGCTTATCACATTAATGAGTGATTCTTTTACACTTAAAACTTTATGCAAGTTCTATATTTCTCTACGAAGTTAATCGTTTTATGTTTCTAGCTGAATGAATTGTTGGGTAGTCTTTTTATCTTTTTAAGCAAGAAGTGTTTTCATGCGAGCTTGCATCTCTTCCGCCAGTAAAGTTTCTTTCTTTTCATATTCTTTTTTTAGCTCAGTCTACCTGAGTTAATTTTCATTATTAATTTCCAATAATTCTTGTTCTTTTAATTTTTAAAATTCTTTTATTCTCTCCATCCATTTTCTTTCTAACTTTTCTATTTTTTCCTGATTTTGTTCTTCTGCTCGTGATAGTAAACTTCTTTAATCCTAAAGTTTATTGATCATTTCCTCATATGCCCTCTGATAATCATCAACTTTTCTAAGAGCTTGATCAGTTTATGATTTGTGAGACATGATAATTCCCTCATTATGTTCCTCTTTATATTTTTCAAAAATAGTCACCAAATTGCTATTTTCCTATTGAAGCTCTTTAGATTTAATTTCCTTTTCCTTTTCTAGCCAATCATAACGTTCTTTCCATCTCACGAGCTCTCGATTTGATCTCTCGTTTTCTTGTTCTAAAAATTTGGATTTAATTATTATCTCTTCGATTTATCCTTATTTTTATTCAAGTTCAGACGAAAGTTTATTTTTTTCAACAAAATAATTGCTTAGTAATAATTTCATCTCATTTATTTTGGCTTACCAAATCCTCTGTTCGTCCAACTTTTGAGAATTTATATCCCTTATAACAATGGCTAGCTTTTAATTTGTGCCGTTTAAATCCTATAATTGCTTTTTCAATCTAAAAACCTAGCTCTATCTTTATTCATTCTCTTTCTCTCTTTACTTTAGCAATTCCAAAAAATTATTCAGTTGTGATTTGAGATCTTCAATCTTATTCTTCAGTTTACTTTCTGATAATCTTAACAATTCGTTTGTTTCCATGAGGTAATGAATGCGCTATTCCTGCTTCTGTTCAAGTATCTTATCTTGTTGTATTGAGAAATGACTCTCCTGTTCCTTGCTTTTGAAATCTTTGAGCCTCCCCTTTAGCTTTTTGGTCATAAAAGCAATAAGGGTGCTTTCATTTATAACTTCTTGGATCTCTGCGAGTTATTATTTAGCAACTCCGAATTCTTGTAATAACCCGATGATTTGTAGTTTGATCTTAAAAAAGATTTACTCATTTTTTATCTTAAATAAATTTTATAGTCTTTCCATCTTACTATCAGAAAATTCTCTCAACTTTTCCATTTCCCCTTAAAACTATTCTGGCTTCATATGCCTCTTCAACTTTTCAACAAGAGATTGAATTTTGTTGGTTAACTATCTAATTTTGAGTTCTTTTGTCTAATTCTCTCTTCTCAACATTTCCATTGTTTTTGTGGATTCTCCTCTTAAAAAAGTTGAAGGTCTCAATTGTTCGTCAATCTGGAGAGGATAATATTTACTACCAGATCTGCTATCTGCAATATTAAGAGTACTGACTGATTTAACATGGTTGATAGTTTTTTCCAGTTGAGATGTATGAGTTAGTATAGATTTTTTACTACTAATGTTTTGATTCTTACAGTCACTTTCTGGTAGTTTTTTTGTTTGTTCTTGCTTTTAAATTTTACTTCTACTTTCATTGTAAATTTCTTTGATTTGCTCACGATACAGAGCTTAAATTTCCTTAAGTCGATCCTGGCGTGCTTGGTGTGTTTGAGTTGTTTTTTATTCTTAATTTCCCTGCTGATTATTAAACTCACTCATGATTTAAATATTGATGGATTTCTTAAATTAATATCGAATGATTTGCAGAGATATTAAATGATATCAATCTTTACTATAAGTTTGATCTCCAAGGAAAATATTAATTCATTGTTAAGGAAATATTAAGGATATGTTTCATTTTGGTCAATTCTATCGTAGCACTAATTTATATTTTTATACGTTTTAAGATTTTATTAATTTATTTTGGGTTGAATATCATGGGGAATAAGCATGATTTTCCAAAGATTCGCCAGGATGCCATTCAGAGGCGAAATAATCAGTTGTCGAAATTTCTTCCATAGTTTGACAGGATCATCAAAGAGTCAAAATTTGCTCCAGATATAGTTTAATAAATTACAAGATTCAATGTTTTGAGAGTGGTTTAGCTGCTCAACACGAGAAAAATCACTTCAGAACAATTGGTTGCAATTTTTGGGCAAAGAGCAGCTACTATTGGAAAAGATCTCTGCATTATCACTGAAGACTATTTCGATTATGCTCTCAAAAAAGCAGTCGAATGTGATCAGCATAGAGCCAAAAGTGGAAAGAAAAACTGGACTTTAGAGGATGAGTGGAATATGGATAAATACTTTCCTCCTTTGTATGGAGTACCAATTTCTCTTAAAGATAATATTGAGTTGGAAGGTACGGCTTCTACCGTAGGAGTGACGGTTCGGGCCAATTCAATTATGAAATAAGATAGTAACTTGGCTAAAGTAATTAAAGTTTCAGGAATGATTCCATTTATCAAGACGAATTTACCACAATTGGCTATGAATTTTGATTCACATAACTTACTGTGGGGTCGGTGCCTCAATCCATGGAACAATAAAAAATCAGTAGGGGGCAGTTCGGGTGGAGAGGCAGCAGCAATAGCTGCCAGATTATCTTTGATTGGAGTTGGTAACGATGTTGGAGGCAGCTTAAGAATTCCAGCTGCATTTTGTGGAGTTACCTCTCTGCTGTCAGGCCCAGGAAGAATCCCAAAAATGGGTTTTTGCACGTTTATTTTAATTAATTTAGAAAATATACCAATGGCTTTTCTGGAATGGATTTAATCCCCGTAATAACTGGTCCAATGAGCAGTTCAGTCGATAGTTTAGTTTTATGGATGAAAACAATACTTCAACCATAGTTTTATGGAAAAAGCTTTGACCCCTATATCAAGTTACATCCTTTTGATACAAAAATATACAAGTAAATTTCGACCAGCACAAAGACATTGCGAATTGGATATTTTTAAAATTTAGAACTAATTTAATGTACCTCTGGATCTCGTAGAGGTCTTTTATAAGTTGTGGACTTTCTCAAGAAAGAGGGGCATTAACTTGTGGAGATAGCTATACCAAATTAAAGGGAAATTGTCTTTGCATTCTTTAAAGAGCTAGCAGGAGAGGGAGGACTTCAAAGCTTTTATTAAATGCTTGATGGTGAACCTTTAGTTGAGGAATACAAAGATTTTGATCTTGTCACAAACATGAATTGCTGCCTTTTCGGTTGTTTGAAATCAATTACAAAGATTAATCAGCCAAGACTGAGCATGGTGATTGAGGCGTCTGGAAATCTAACCACTCATTAATATCTTACAAATTCAGGCAGAGTTCATGAACTTAGAGATTTGTGGATAAAATACTGGAGACAGCAAAACCTAGATTTTATTGTATGTCCTGGCTTTGGATCAGAAGCTACTAATCATGGTATGTCGAATGATGGTTCTCTTCTTGCAGCATATACATTCATATGGAATGTTCTCTCGATGGGTTCTTGTAGTTTACCAGTTACAGTTGTTAGACCCGATGAGCAAACTTACGATAGCCACTGGTAAGATGACATAACCACAGCTATTAGAAAATCAGTAGCTGACTCAGCTGGTCTTCCTATCAATGTGCAAGTTGTTGGTCTACCATTCGAAGAGGAGAGAGTGTTAGGGCTCTCTAAGAAAATCGAATCTCATTTTAAGTTTGTGTAAAAGAACCCCTTTCCTAAAGTTTGATTTTCATTTAAAACATCTTAAGTGAGCAAATAAGCATATTGAACATTAAAATCAAAATATTAAATTACATCAGTTAATTTATTGCAGTTAAAAATGAATAATAATTATTCAATATTTTTGAAGATAAATTCTCTTGTTAATCATTCTTCAGCACTTTATACTTTAAAATCTCCAGGACTCATCCTCATAATGTCCTAGTTTTCTCCCTCATAGTCTTCATCTCCCAGTTATATATCTCCCACTTCAACTTATTTCCTTTCTAAATTGATCACACCCATGGCCTTAGAATAAATCTGGTAAAATTTCTTTGCGAAATCGTTTGGATTCGAAGTTGCGAAACCTGAGTGGAAGGCAGCAGTCTCGTACAGGAGAGCTACAAGTTCTTCAAGTTCAGCATCAGTCTAGTTTTTCTAAGTAGATTCAGTAATACATTAATCTTTTAGAGCACAATTTGATTCACTTTATGATGGGGATTTATCTATAGAATCTTTTTGAATGCCGATCGAGGTCCCTCATCCCTCCCTTTGTTAAACATCTGAGCCTTTTGAATCTTGTCCATGAAAGCGCTATGACTATTTTAGTCAGCAACCACAACACAAGGTTCAGTTGTGAGTCTGTTGGAAATGACTACATTTCCAACTTTTTAGAAAAGTAGTTTCTTAGCGAATTCAACATAGGGTTCGTATTTTTTCGCAAGGAATTTTTGTACTTTTCTTTCTCTTTCACCATCATCAGGCATTTTAAAATCTCCCTTTCCTACATTAACAATAAACTAAATATAAAAATATATACCTTTCCTTCATATTCTCTCAAAACGTTGAAGACATACTCGTCAATGGGGTCGTCACAAAGCAAAACTTCATACCCCTTGCGAACTAAACCAACGACAAGTGGTGACTTTTAAAGAACTCTTCTATCTTCTCCACTGAAGAAGTAAATTTGATCTTGTTCTTTCTTCATCCTTTTAATGTATTCATCAAAAGAGACCAATCCGCTGGATTTACGAGTGGTATGCCACCTGGAAAGTGAAGCTAATTTTTTTCTGTTTGTCTTATCCTACAAAATACCAATTTTAATGGCCTTTCCAAACTCCTCATAGAATTTGTGGTATCTTTCCTTTCTCTCTTTCAATATTTTCTCTTTAGCAGCCTCCTTTTTCTGCTCTAGTTCAGCTTCATCCATCAGAGCTATCTCTTCAGAATCTTCTTCCAGTTATTATTCATATTAATCTTCAGTGACTTCTTCCCATTCTGCAATTTCACTGATCATATCAAGAACCTTCTTTGTGATTCGTTGATTAATGACTTTGAATGCTTTATTGTTTTGCAAAGTTTATCTTGCTACATTTAGAGGCAAATCATTTGAATCAATGACTCCCATCACAAATGAAATATATCTTGGAATTAGCTCAGCATTTTGTTCGGCAATCAAAACGCGTCGAATATAAAGTTTAAGATCGTTCTTTCGGGTGTTGTAATTGTTGAAGAAGTCGATGGGGGCTCTGTTAGGAATGTAAAGGATGGATGTAAACATAACCTCACCGTCAGTGTTAAAATGAACCCAGTTCATTGGGGGGTTTGATTGTTTGCTTATGCTCTTATAGAAATCTATGTAATCTTCTTCATAGATATCATCCTTTTCTCTCAACCATAAAGCTTTGTTTTCATTTATTTTTTCCCATTCATAGACAGTCTTTTTTACCTTTTCAGTACTATCAGAAGAGGTTGTTTCTTTGACTTAGAGATCCTCATCTGAAGTTTAGACTGGCTCAACCTTGACTTCTTCCTCGACTTCTTTCTTATTGTTCAGATAAATTGGAAAATCAATGAACTCAGAATATTTCTTAACAAGTTTAGATACTTTTTTGTGACTTAAAAATTCAAGAGCATCTTCTTTAAGATATATTCTAACAATAGTTCCTCGCCCTATGGTATTTCCAGATGGGTCTTTTTCAATAGTATAGGCGGCCGCACTTTAGGATGTCCAAATATACTGATCATCGTTGTTAGATTTAGAAATCACCACTACTTTCTTACCCACCAGGAAGGTAGAATAGAAACCAACACCGAACTGACCGATTAGATTAATTTTTCCCTCTTTGAGAGCAGTAAGATAGTTAGTTGTTCCAGATTTAGCCACAGTACCTAAATTTTGAATAAGTTCCTCTCGAGTCATGCCAACACCAGTATCTCTGAATTGAATGTATTTTTCTTCCTCATTGATCTCGATTCTAATCTATAGATCTTTGGTATCACCAAGTAGGTCTGGATTGGTCAAAGCAATAAATCTAATTTTATCAAGTGCATCTGATCCATTAGAGATGACTTCTCTCAAAAATATCTCTTTTTGCGAGTAGAGGGAGTTGATGAGAATATCCATTAATCTAGATTGGGCAACGAGTACCTGGAAACTTATGCGTTAAAGTAGTATGTATTTTGTTCTTCTGTATTAACATGAGAAACAAAAATGAGTAGGCATAGAAGGATGGCCTTCAGTTGCTGCCACTGCATTACTAAGTTGTTATATATAATATTCACACGTCAAAAGATTTACTTTAGATATAATCGATAGCTTCATATAAACTTAAGAAATAAACTTGAGAATATTTCCATGAATTATCAATGAAGCAATTGATGAAGTTATGTATCAAAATGATTTTGCTGGATGGTGATTCCTTATGACAAATTACTAAAATATTTATCTTTGAATTTTTAATATTTAACGATAGCATTCGCTTATTTGGCTTTTTTACCATATCTTCCTCTCATCATAAATCAAAATAGAGGGTTTTAACTTCTTGCCATTTTATTATTCATAAAGTAATTAATTTTGGAGAATAAAAAATTAGTACAATAATATGATCCACACATAAATATCGTCCTTCAACTTACTTTCATGTAAAGTATTGTCTTTCAATGAAATCGTATTTTATTATTTTTATTATTTCCTACTGATATGTAAATTTTAGGAGAACTTGATTGAAACTTTATTTATATAGAATAGCCTGATGAGTAGAAATATTCAAGGATTAGCGACCTTTCATTAGAGAACTTCTATTTAAAATTCTATCAATTAGATTCAATCAAATTGCATGAATTACTTTCGGAACTCCCTTACATCAGATGGGCTTGGTTATTCAAATCACAGATATAGTGTCTCTTTGTAGCAAAGCCTAAGAAATTCTTTAAACGCATCGAGAAGATAAAAAATATCTGTCAAATTGGATAATAAAAAAGAGTAAAAAGCAGCGCTATTTTCTTCCAATCTGAAATAAACTCTCGATAATTTGTAAAAAAAATTAGCCAAAGCAAAAGGGTAGTTGAAACGATATAAGACAATAATTTCGGATAATGATTCCATTGATAGAATCTAATAAAAAGAACAGAAAGATTAAAATATGCTTTATTAATCCTTAGCAACAACTACCAGTGGTTGCAGCAAACGCCAACTTGAAAATAATAAACAGAATAAAAATAAGTTTGATGAACTAAACCATTTTTCCCCCAAACTAAAAAATTATTATATTTGCCATTTGGAAGAAGCTATTCGAGGAAATAATAGTAGGGCTTTTTAGCATCTAAGAATGTCAATGAAAGTACTGAGATATTATTTAAATATAAAATCTCCTTCTTTTATTGATATATAATCTCGAAAAATCAATCTTCCTAAAAGGAAAGAAGATTTTGGCAAAAAAACATTAGTAATCAATATTGATAAAACCCTTATTCATTGCTAAGATAAACAGAATGAATCATATGACTTTGTGATTCCTATTCAGGTTAGCAGTGGAGTGACTTCTAAAATCTATGTTAAAATAAGACCTTATGCAATCAGTTTTTTGAAAAGAATGTCGAAATTATTTTAGATAATTGCTTTTACTGCTGGTCACTAAGCTTATGTGGATGCCATTTTGAATTAGATGGACCCAAACCATTAATATATTACGCATAGATTATATAGAAAAAACTGTATTCTTATTTATTAGAACCTGTATGCTAAGGATTTAAGGATTATTAATAGAGATTTATCCAGCATGGTCATGGTAGATAATGCTCCTTATTCATATATATTCCAACCAGAGAATGGGATTCCAATCTTGCCTTACTATTCTGGCGAAGACAAAGAATTACCGCATTTATAAAAATATTTGCAAGAATTTGTGCACGCAAAAGATGTGAGGGAAGTTAATAAAAAAATATTTAAACTGCATCTCTATTATCATTTCAAAGAGCCAAAATAATTAGTTAAGTAGCTGTATATCAAAGATTATTGATAAACAAAATAATAATATATGATTTTTAATATTAACATTTTTATGAATGACCAACTATCAACCATTTAATTCAAATGTTCATTCACAGAATCAACTTGAAATAAGGATCAAAGCGAGTCACATTTTTAAATTAATATTAATTAATTAAATAATATAAAGTTTGATTATTGGCAATGGTTAAGCATAATAACATCCTCCCCAACGTACATCTCAGAAAACACTGGCAAAGAAACGTTAGGGTCTGGCTCAACCAGGCTGGACGCAAGAGCAGAAGACTCCAAGCCCGTCGAGCAAGAGCTACTGCCATCGCTCCTAGACCCTTAGACAGGCTTAGACCTTCTGTGCACTGCCAGACCATCAGATACAGCCACAGACCAAGACTTGGCAAAGGATTTACCCTCGCTGAAATTAAATCAGTTGGTCTTGGAATTGATTTTGCCAGATCTGTTGGCATTTCCGTGGATCACAGACGCAAAAATCGTAGTCAAGAAAGCTTTGAAACTAACAAGGCTCGTCTCACTAACTACCTTAGCAAGTTAGTGCTCTTCCCCAAGCACAGCAATCACCTTGTGAGCAAGGCCAAACATGGCATCCTTAATGACACTCCTAAGGTTATTTTTAATTTATTTAGGATCAGCAAACTGTGGCTACTGCCCCTACTGTTAATGTTCTCGCTCCCCTCGTGAAGAGAGTTCGTTCAGTCAGCAAGATTGAGCTTGAGAGACTCAGAAAATCTAGCGCCTACCGCAGCATTAGACAGGAATGGAACAACCAGAGAAATGATGGTATCCGCCAGAAGAAAGCTAGAGAAGCCGCTTAAAAAAATTGATTGGATCTATTTAATCTTTTAGAATTAGAATTTATTATTTATATCTTTAATGCTACATAGATTGACATTGTGAGATCAAGCATAATAGTTGAGATGACTTTTCTTTTTTGCTTGTACTTGAAAAATGCCTTCTACATAGTCCTCATGTTCGAGATAACTACCTCCGCGACGTAGTGTGTTCATACCTGCTTCTACACAGACCGCTTTAAGCATAGCACCGTTAAAATCGTCAGTTGAACGAGCTGCATAAAATCATAATTACCAAGCTCTACAAAATTGATATCCTTATGGGTCATTTTTCTGGAGTGAATTCGCAAAATTTGCACTCTTGAATCTTCATTTGGCAATGGGAACTAGATTTTTCTGTCCAGTCTGCCTGATCTCATAAGGGCAGGGTCGAGCACATCTGGTCTGTTTGTGGCGCAAATAACCTTGATGTCATCGTTAGGAGAAAAACTAACTATCAATAAAGATACCCATCTAAATGGTTTAACAACTACAACATTGTCCTTTGAACTTCCCTGTCTCCTGATTTATCATTGTCGAATCTCTTGGTTCCAATAGCGTCAATTTCATCGATAAAAATAATTGTGGGTGCTTTCTCTTTAGCTAAGGCGAAAGCATCTCTAACCATTTTTGGACCGTCTCCAATATACATTTGTACAAGATTTGATCCTGCAAGCTTTAAAAATGTAGCCTTGGTTTGACCAGCGCATGCTCTTGCCATCATTGTCTTCCCTGTTCCTGGAGGGCCAAACATGAGGCATCCTTTTGGTGGGCGGATGCCTATATTTTTGAATTTTTATTTGTGTGTGATTGGTAATACTATGGCTTCTCTTAGTTCTTCTATCTGCTTGTCCAAACCTCCAATATCTGTATATTACTCTGAAGGCTTTTCCTCGAGCTCCATAGATTTCACTCTTGAGTCATACTCTGCAGGCAATTTTTCCAACAAAATATATGAGTCTTTGTTAACTCCAACCAACTCGCCTGGTCTCAGTTAACTGGAGTCAACAAGGCCAGGAACTGGAAGAAAGATGGTATTCCTCGTGCTGGTCTTAACGACAACGCACTTATCCTCTAGTTTTTACTCAAGATCAACTTGACCAGTGTCGTCACCTTCTGGTTCAATATCAAGTATTTCGACAACATTGCTGACCAACCAGGGGAGCTGTTTATTTTGTTTGATTTTGGTGCGATTATCCTTTAGTGCCTCATCGACCTTCTTCATGTCGTGATTGAGCTTATTTGTCTCTAGCTTGTATTGCTTCATGTTGTTTTCATACATCTTTATACGGTTGCGGATCTCATCATTGCTCAAGTGACTTGCTTGCTACATAATCGAGGCAGGGTCTGCCATTTATTTAAAAATAATTTAAATTTATAAGATAAGTCATTGCATATAAGATATTAATTGTCATTTGCGATATCTCTCAACATCTTCTGCTTTTAAATCGCTAAAGTAGGCATGCTTTAGAGCTTATTTCATTGAAATTCGACGGGCTGGATCCAAATTCAACATCTTCATACATAAATCTAGAGCAGTTCGGTCTAAATTCTTAAAATAAACTTAGGGATTAATTCCTTTGAATTTTGGAAAAGTGGGCTTAAAATCAGGTAGATTGTCTATGTAACAAAAAATATACGAATATTCATCCATTGAGCAGGGGTAGGGGTACCATGAAACTGGAAAATTTTAAAAATCTGGTCAATCTCACTATCTCCACAAAACATTGGCTTTTTCTCGATGAGTTATGCGAAAATGCATCCAACAGCCCAAATATCAACTCCTAAACTGTATTGTTTTTGACCCAATAGTATTTAAGGTGCCCTATACCATAGAGTTTCAATCTCATGAGTGAGTGTTTTAATTGGTAAGCTGAATGCCCTTGCAAGTCCAAAATCAGCCAGTTTAAGAGTTCCACTTTTGTCAATCAACAAATTTTGAGGTTTAAGGTCACGGTGGATGATCCTTCGAGCGTGACAATAGTTGAGTCCGTTACAGAGTTGATAGACAAAAAGCTTAACTTGGTAGGAAGTCATTGTTGTTTTGTGCTCACTCATGTATTTTTTGAGGTCATAGTCCACCAATTCAAACACCAAATTCAATTTTTTCTCAGCTGGGACATAGACAACTTCTCTAAGACTGAATAAAGCATAAATTACTTTACTATATTGGGATGAGGTTGTAGTTCTTTGAGTATGGAAATTTCTCTCATGGCCGTGGAGGGAACTCCCTCATCTTCATTTTCAAGTTTGATCTTTTTAATAGCAACGAAATCCTTCATGAGTGAATCCCTAGCTTTGTATACGACTCCGTAGGTTCCTTATCCAAGGCGTTCACACTTTTCGTACCTTTCCTTGAGTTCAACGTTCATTTTAGCACTTTTCAAAGAATTATTATGAAAAAAATCGTTAATTTATACATTTAATTCAAAGGTATCGAAAATGGCAAATTAACAAACAATGCTTTTAGGATCATTGCAGCTTATCCAAGATTTTCTTAATGTCATCGGCGGGAACGCGCTCTACGAGCTTAGTTTCGTTTGAAATCACCATCATTTACACATTGTTCTTGCTAATCTTCTCTTCCATAGTTTCCTTCAGGCTTGACAGAGCCAACTTCTTCGCATCTTCAAGTGACATTTTCTAAATTATAAATAAAGTACTTAGTTGTACTTTTATCCCAGAATGGATTGAATTCCTTCCTCTGCAGCCCCAATTCCTTTCGCTTTGTACTCAATCATAGTCCCGGAAGGATCAGTTTGGAAGATGCAGGGGCCTCTTTCATCAACACCTGCTATCAGCAAAGCAACACCGTAAGGTCTTGACATAGGCTTTTTCTTTGATGAAGGATCTCCCTCTCCAAAGTTGAGTGCCAAATCAGAAATTGTTTGGGATAGCGCCTTGACTGTGATTGGCTCAAGATAGGTATAACGATGATTGAGAGCTTCTACTCTTCCATGTTCAATGAGAGTTCTAGCGTCGGTAATGACTCCACTAGCTGCACAACAAATATGCGAATCAATTTAGAAAATTTTCTAAAGCGATTCAGGAACAATTAAAGTGGAATTCAATCTTCTTTCGACTGCGAGGACAACACCCTAAACGCACTTAATTCCAATGGCAGATGAGCCGAGCTAAATAAGATGATATTTACTTTGATGGCTTCAATAGCATATTCGACCTGGAAGATACGTCCCTCAGGGGAGAAGGTGTTGATTCCTCGATCATAGTCGCTTCTGAGTGGATAAAGTTATACTTGCCGCTGAACATGTTAGACATGGGCTTGGATATTAAGGTTAGATTTAAAAAATATTCAAATGAGTAAAGCTAATTAATAAAGAATCATTTTTCATTGGACTTATTTTTTTAATTAATTAGAATATCCAATCGATCTTCTAGCTTTGCTGTTAGGCGTTTCATCTCTGTTAGTGAATCTAAAGATATATTGCTCCCCTTCTTGTCAATAAATTTATATACCTATTAAATTATCTCTGCTTTTTATCTTTTCTCGTTCTTGTCCTACTCATAAACACGAATATACTCCATTAAATCAACTGCGTCTAGCTTATGGGTGGAGGCATTCATCCGAACAAAACATTCTCTGCTATATGTGGTGAGAATTCTATTTTTCTTATCATTTTCGGAGGGAGTCACTTTAATCTCGATTATCCATAGATCTCTATTTTTTTTATGGTGAATGACTGGTATTCTGCGAATGGAATATTTTTGAGGCATTAAGGGTGGGCTCATGTTGAACTTTCCCTCTCTATCGATTGCCAGTAAGAATTTATCATACTCATGTTGTTTTATTTCTAATCCATATACAACAGAGGAATCGTCAATTCCCACGTATAGAACTCCTCCTTCAGAATTAAGAAAAGCAGTGATATACTTCATCATTGTTTTTGAAATGTCGTTTTGGATGATGTCCCTAAAATTTTTGAATTAATGATGTCTATCTTCGATTATAGGTAGCCTTTCTCCCAATTAAAAATATGTATAATTCATATACCAATTGGGATTTTATACCTGAGGCTTTTATATTATCAGGTCTTTGGGCGATGCGATTGGAGCTTGAATGGGAAAATCTATTTTTTATTTTTCTTTTTCTTTCAGCTCTGCTTTCATCGATTCGCTTATACTTTTAAAATGTTTTTTGGTGTTTTAGATTTAAAGTTGATAAGCTGGATCAACATTGTCAATTTTATTTGTAAGTAAATGCAATAATTCTTTGGCAATGGGGATATCTGTTTTGTTTGTATCAAAAGTCATTTTCATTGGTAAATTTCTATATTGATCGAGGCCACTCAAAACTTCACCATCGTGCAAATAGGGGCAATATTTATACGGACATGGTCTCAAATCTTAAGGGTTACTCTGATAGTTTTTATTGAGTCGATGCTTGCAAAAGATTGTTTTGTATACATTAGGATGATAGAGGTACTCTATTAAATTGGATGACATCTCCGTACTGTAGTAATCTTCAACATAATACTCACAATAGATCAATTCTTTCTTGCTCGCTGAAAATGGATTTCTTCTTTTATCGTCGCGAGTATGGTACATTGTGCAGGAGAAGTGATGACCTGATAGTTCTGGTGGGTTGTGCCCCTGATCGCACTTCTTTGTCTTGAAAGTCTAGAAATCAACTAATGACATTAATAATAATGTGTGATTATATCATTAGACAAATTATCAAGGATCATCTTCGATGTTTTGGAAGAGACTGCCTCCAAAAGTTGCCGATCGGCTTCTTACTTTATAGATAATAACTGCTAAGATGATGCTAAGCACAATAATACCAACGCCGATGATAAGACAGTAGATGTTTTGATCATTATCGAAAAATTCATCAATTTAATGTGTATCCTCCTTTCTTCCCGATCGAAGATCAATGACTTGAGCTGTATTAATGTCCTTGTTCGTTTCGATGAGAGGAGTAGCTAAAATTGTGGCAATGATAAAACCTGCAACGAGTAGATTATTCATAGTATTTACAAATAAATATATCAATTTCACTCCTTGATTGTAGTGCTAAACATTTCATACCTTGAAATTAAATCGCTAGTCAATCTTTTTTTCACTCTCTTAAGAGACATTTATAGATGTTTAAGTTGGATAGATTCACAGTCAATATTTTATTACAGCGCAAGTAGCACAGCCTCACGACAAACCAAACTGATTTCTGCTCCAGTGTAGCTGTTAGTCTTACTTGCCATTAAATTGCTCAGCTAGTCAACTTCTTATGTTTTTACGCTTTCTGCATTAATCATTTTGTACTGGAGAGATATATTTTAAAAATTTATTTGCGGGCAATTTAATCTGGTGGGCTCACATAAATCAAATAATCGAATCTACCAGGTCGCAGAAGAGCTTTATCGAGGATTTCAGGTCTGTTAGTTGCCGCTACTATAGCGACCTCCTTCAAGCCTTCTATACCATCCATTTAATTAAGCAATTGACATAAAACTCTATCAGTTACATCGGTACTAAATAGGGAAGGTATTACTTGGCCGAGCGCTGTGTGGCAAGAGCATCGATTTAGTCGAAGAATATTACGCATGGACTACATGCCCTTGCTCTTTTGAAAATATTTCTGATAGCTCTTTCAGACTAGCCTACATATTTAGAAAATAATTATGGTCCTTTGATACTAATAAAATTAAGTTTTGATTCAGTGGCTATCGCCTTGGCCATCATTGTCTTGCTGCAACCTGGAGGTCCATAAAGCAAAATGCCTTTACTGGGCTCTATTCCAAATTTAATAAATTTAGCTGAGTGTTGAAGTGGCAGCTATACTACTTTTTTAATCTCTTTTTTTACTGACTAATATCCGCCAATTTGATTCCAATATAGCTCAGGCACTTCTACAATCAGTTCTTTAATCTCTGATGGACGGTATTTCTTCAGCATTTCCTAAAATGTAAGTTCAGTAAGATCAAGTCCCCAATGACTGTAGGCTTCCCTTAATATTTGCTTAATTTATCCAACACTGAAACCATTCAATCTCAGATTAATCTTCTTCAAGCCCTCAAGAGACATATGTTCCTTCAACTCTAATTTTTCAACAAGACCATTTAGAATTTATAGCCGAGCAGTGTGATTCGGTAAATTCATTGTTATTTATTTTTAAAATTTACCTGATGAGCGGATATTTTTGCTGAGTTCCCGATCACTACAATAAGTGGCGACGACAACAACTTCCTCCCACACCAATTTATCCAGTTCTGTCAAGAGCGTCGCCAAGACTGTTTAATGAGAGCTCACCTCCTTGACTCCAAAAAGAAGATGAATGTCTTCAATCATTAAAATAGCTGGCTTGCTCTTTTTCAATTAAGTAAAAATGTTTCTGATAAATTCCTCAGCCCCACCAACCACTCGGGATAACATTTCTACTGAGGATATAGCTTTCCAATAAATATCTCTTCTCTCTTTATTTAAAACCACTCTCAATTCGTTCAATAAGGCTGATTTCCCTGCCCCTGAAAATCCCCCTACTAGAATACCTTTGAGTGGACCAAGTCCATTTTTTATAAGCTACTAACGATGATAGAGTGAGTGCAGAACACTTTGCTTGAGATCATTTAACTCTTCATGATATCCATAAAATTGCCCAGCAATGACTTATTTCACTGCTTACTATATTTTACCACTGAAATTAATAATTTATATTGAGGTATCGCTACCAATGATGTAGCAAGGGTTTTCTCCTTTTTTATCATTTGTGATTTGCATTTATTTATTTTTTATTTAATCCTCTAAATTAACTTCTTGGACGTCAGCTTTGATACCATCTATTTCTGTAATCACAAAATTGTATGACTTTGCGAGATAAGCTATTAAGCAGGATTGACCAACGGTTACCTTCTTATCCTTAAGTTTGAGTTTGATATAGCCTTACATAATGGGCATCAGAATTGTCTCCTTCCTAATTTCTAGTGGTAGAGTAACAGTCACTGTTTTAGCAAGAGCGATATTTGCTAATTAAATGATGCCTTCCTTCCCATTTTTGAACTGTTGATTACTCTTATTATTCTTTTTGGACATTATATCAAATAATTATAGATCATTTCGTATTTAATTATTGCTCCACCAACGCAGGAAGTAGTTCAACTTGCTTTTTGATTTTCACTATTTCTTCACTAGTGATAGAAGATCGTCTCACGAATTCTTCGCGCTATTGTTAAGCTTTACGGATTGTGTTCTGCATGGCTTTCCGCGTCATCTATAACTCCTTGTTTTTGCCTTACAAATAATGACTCTGTTCTTCTAAAAACTTCTTGGCTCTCTCAATCTCATCTTAGTCCATCCCCTTCGAGTATCGATTTTAGAGAGCTTGCATCTCACTGCTCTTGAATTCTTTTGCCTTCAAAATAACCCTGTTTAGAAGTTGTTCCTGTGATTCAACCACATTTTTATAGTTTCTGATTAAATTTTTAACATTGCTGACGCAATTAATCTTCTGATCTGATTCGCGATCATCTAAAGATTGACCGAATTTCATGGCCTCTTTGAATTTTGCCACATTTTAATTTAACTGTATAACTCCTTATTTGCTGTATTGCTGTGGCATATTGAGTAGTTAAGGCTTAAAGCTTTTCAAATCAAAGGTGCTATCATACTCACTGTCATATCCTTTCCTCCTTTTTAAAACTTCCTTTTTGATATCTAAAACAATTTGCAACTCCTTCTGCACGCCTTGGAGGCAATCCTTATAATACTGATTCTCTTTGCAGATTTATAGATAATTCTCCTCCATGGTCTTAGCAACAATCTGATTATATTAATGTTCAGCGTTCATCATGATGATTGTAGGACTGTAGACCTGAAGTTGTTGCATCAATTAAAAATTATTTTTAAAGTTTAATTTATCCTGTCCTTTATTTATTTTATCCTGCAACGTCTTGATTGTCGCCTACATTTTGCGAATTTAATTTTTGTACTGATTTTATCGAGCCTCAATTCCTTTATATCTCTTGAAATAGTCATCTTTTTATTGAGTTATTTTCTCTCTATATAGAACATTATTTACAAAGATTACTTGTAACTTTTTTATGAACTTTTCAATTTTAGCATCAGATTATCTCTCTCTGTCTCAGATCGTTTCAATTATTTTTGAATTTTCTACAGTTGAATTCCCAACTGCATCTTTTAGCTATCCATTTTACGACTGTTTGCATATATTTCATTTTTGGCCTACATATCTCTCTGCCTTTGAGAAAGCAAAAATTTAATTCTTAGTCATAAGATCCGTACACTTCAATAGTCTTTTCAACTTAATGGAGATTAGGAGAGAAGATATCTCCTAATTTAAGACGATCTGGAAGCAAGCTGCTGAGAGCGTTGTGAATGGTTTCAATTTAAGATTAAAGCTGTTCCTTCATTAGCTATCCTCCAAAGTGATTGGTCCTGCTGTTATTGTATTCGGAGAGATATTTGTTGGCAAAGGTATCGCTCTGATCGTGATCTGTCGAATAGATGGAAGTGCTGTTCTAAATAGATGGTTTTATACTCTGATCGGACTGTTATTCATTCAAATATAATCCCAAACGAGCAAATATTATCAAAGCTAACGTTTGAAGAATTTATGACTAATCACGCTCAAAAAATAAAGAAAATTGATTCTTTAAAACAGCAAGAAATGCATCTTCACGATTTAAAAAATTATTCTGATTAATTACATTGGTAGAATGAATGCTATATATCAGCTGGTTGACGGATGCTATCCTTTCAACCAAAAACCATAAAACAATTGCAAACATGTGGAGTTTCTCTTTACAATCACAACATAGGCTGAGGCCCAAAAATTTTATGTGTATAGTAAGGCCTACTAGAGTATTAAATGCTAACATCTATTGAAATTGATTAAAGTGGCTAATAAAGGCACAAATCTCCTTTTTCTTTATGAATGCTGCCATAGATCAATTGAGAACTTCATAGCTGAAAATTCAATAGATGGATTTAAAAAGATACTATTGCAACTTAATTGTGCCATTTCATGCCTGTCAAAGGCGGGATTTAAGGCTGAACTAAAGGTTTAAAATATCGGAGTGGACTTGAATGGAAATATTAAACTTTTTGTAGCTCCCTGCTGCGAAATTATCAAATATGATTATGACCTGAGCTAATATTATATCATAGAATAAACAAGACTGCATTTCGAAATTGAGGAAATTTATTAGCGTTATGAGAAAAAGATAAACTTTGCAACAACCAAAATCAAAAAACTTCCCAATTTTTTTATCAATGGAAATGAGCTAATTTTTAATTAAAATAGTCATAAGAGACATTAGGACCATACCAATACTTCAAGTTAGTATTCCTGCCCGACTCCTGTTTAATTCCCTACCTCCAACACAAAAAATGCTTCAAACTTCAGTTTACAAAATCTTCTTGGTAAAATTTAATTGCGTAAGCAGTCTCCAAAAACATTTCCAAGGAAATAATGTTTCTCCTAAAAAGCAACAGAAAGAAACAAGAATTAAACATATAAGAACAAAAATAAACAAATTCGTTTGTTTGATTCCAAGTAGAAATAACCCGCGATACTGAAACGAAACTAGCTAAATTTGTTATAAAAAGATAGAATTGATAATAAATTGGCATCCAAAAATAAAAAATCCTCTCAAAACCGCTCGGACTCTGAAAAGATAACTCACTTAAATGAAGATAGCAAATTTCAGAGTTATGCAGCTTTCATATCAAATAATAAATTGCATAAATTACAAGATACAGGTAGTCCATTAAGTTGTAGGAACTCTCTCGAATCTAACTAAAAAGATGATTGCCTTATATAATCTTGCCAATAATTTAGCAAATATGCTTTTCCGAATATCCATCTCGGCTAATCCGATAGAATACAGATAACAACATAGATCGTAAGTAAATACAAGATTAAAATAATAGCGTGTTAGTAATTTGAATTTTAAGGCAAAGAAGGTGTAGATATCTAACAGTTAGCTCATGATAAATTCATTGAATACCAAATCTAGCATGGATTGACTGGCCTTAGTAATAAAGGTCATCATTTATCCTAAAATAATAGTAATGAAAGAAGAAACAAGTTGAGATAAAATAAAAGGTTAAAGACAAAAACTTAAAAGCATAAAGTGGAGTATAATTTAAATGAATAAATCAAATCTAAAATATTCAGAGTAAAATAAAAAGCGTTCACTGCTCTAAAGTCTTATAAAGATAAAAAAGGATAATAATTGTATTGCTGATAAGGCTACGATGATCAGAGAAAGTTTATTATATCTTTCCTTTACTTATTAAAATTAAAGAATTAACATAATTTATCATATTTTCAGAGAATTTTACAATTTTAAACCAAGATTTATAATATTACATGCGAATATTTACTGTTGTTTGGATCCTATCGCTTATTTTCCTCGTTAGGGGACAAGATCTTTCTAGTACCATTAACTGTCTCAACAGTTATATGAGTAGTCTACGTGATAAAATGGTAAAATATGTTTAACTTAGAAACCCTAACTTTTCGAAATATTTCAAAATTCATACCTGAATACTCTCACCACAACTGTAACGCATTTTGATCTCACTCCAGGAAAGGAATCAACTTATATTATAACCGGAGATATAGAAGCCATGTGGTTGAGGGATTCGACCAATCAGTTTTTACCATACATCAGAATTCCCATGTAATGTCCTAATATCAGATAATTAGCAAAGGGATTGATTAATACTCAAGCAGATTTTATCATGATCGATCCCTATACCAACGCTTATAAAAAATTTTAAGACCCGAAAAAGGAAAGACATTTTTATCTTAATGATAGAACTCAAACCCTTATTTTTGGAATTCCTATCGATTTGTGTCGGCGCAGATAATTCTCAACAAAAAGTATTTGGGAAAGGAAATTCTAAATAGATTCTCTTGCATCTTTTCTGAGATTGGCTTATGAATATCAAGAAAAATATAAGAGTATCGATTTTATCAACTTGAAATTCTTAAAAGCGGTAAAAAGATTATTAACTGTAATTGATGAGCAAACTAAAGATCTTCATTATGAGAGGGTAAATAATAAAAAGTTTTATACATTTTATCGAGATGCTAATGAGCTTCGTCAAGGTGAAATTAGACCTTCATTTTAGACTGGTATGATAAAAACGGGATTTCGCCCTTCTGATGATCCCAACAATTATGCTTACAATATCCCTGGAAATGCAATGATGTGTACCTATTTGAAATTAGTAGCTGAAAAAATTCTTGATAAAATATCAGATCGTTCTGTATTTAAATCTGAAGGGCACGTTCTTAGTAGTTATATGAAGAATTATGCTAAAAAAATTTAGGAAGCAATCTTCAAATATGGAGTTGTAAATGTTGATGGAAAATACATATTTGCGTATGAAGTTAATGGAAATAACTAATTCAAGGCATTTGATGATGCTAACTTGCCATCATTACTTTCTTTGCCATATCTTAAATTTATTTAAAAATCAGACCAACTTTATCGTGATACAAGGGATTATATTCTCTCGGAGGCTAATCCTTATTATTTTACCACAATTAACATCAAAGGTATTGGAAGTTCTCACACTCCTTCTCGAAATATATGGCCTTTAGCTCTAATTACTCAGATTTTGACCACAGACAATGATGATTAAATTAGAAACTGCCTTAATAGCTTGCAGCTCCACTCTCAGGATAAACTTATGCATTAATCTTTTTCAGTTGACAATCCTCAAATAAATACGAGGGCTTGGTTTGCCTGGGCAAATTCATATTTTGGAGAGATGATAATTACTTTGGCTACCCAAAGACCAGACTTATTGAAATGATTTATGTTAGTTGTTGAGTCATTTTTTTGTTTCAGCAAAAGATAAATATCTTTACATGTATTTAGTATACAATATCAATCAGTTATTTAGCATTTTTTGAATATTTTTTAAAATTAAAAAGTAGATTAAAAGCTTTAAATAAACATTCATAAAGAAATAACTAATAAGAAGTAGTAAAAACTATGTTTGAATATAAATGAAAAGATGAGATGATAATTACATTTGATTTTAATATAATCACAATATTATATCAGTGGTAGAATAATGATTAAATTATAATTCATTAAAAATGGCTAAAACTATACCATATATGCATAATAGGGATTACATTTCAAAATAATATCCATATTTGCACCTATAAGTCATATTTTTTTATTAATTCTGATATGGTTTTAAATCATCAGATAAAATAAAATAAGAATAAGCAAGGAACATCATCCTTTCAATACTATTTAATACGATTGAAGGATTAAGGATTTTTAAGGGCCTCCCATAAACTTTGACGATACTTTATGTGACTTTTGAAATTGCAGATCCTCGAGTTGAATATATAATGCAGAGCATAACGTCTAAAAAACATATTGCTGATTATCCTGAGACACCGTCCGATCTATGGATCAATCCAAAGACTTCTCAAATCAGCTATAGTGTTAATGGTCTTCTTTTGTTGACGCATTCTTCCGATGAATTCCTGAAAGAGGATGCCATGTTGGGAAAGAAGACCGCGAATTCTGTTTTGATTTTTTTCTATGAAAGATATAATGCCTTTCCCAAAATTTTTAGGAATATTTTTAGTCTCATTCTTGAGTCTCCGTTCTAATCGTTTTTTAAGCTCGTTTTATTCATCATCTTCTTCATCCTATAGATCAGAAGACACTCCATTGGGAATGTTTAGAAGCTTATCTTGAATATTCATGTGATCAAGGATATTTGCACTGTGTTCAATTGAAGAATAGTGGTCCTATATTTCCTCAATGTTTGCTTCATGAATGGAGTGGTCAGTCTGCAGTAAAGAGGGAGAGCGATCTACGGAAGATTGTTAGTGCAAAGGTTGACTTAGTGACCAATCTTCTTGGAGTCTATTGGGATGAATGACCTCAAATTCTTCAAAATTAATCATCTTGGGAAAGTTCTTTAAATATTTTTATCGTTCGATAAAAGGCCAAGATCTATTTACAATGATGCCAACAATTGCATTATAGTGCATTCCATTATATAATTACCAGCTATTCCTATGTTTCTCAATCTAATATTCTAGTGACTTGTTTATAATTTAAACTCATCATTTTGAACGCCATCATGAATCAAGCTGAAATCGATGCTTTACTTAGAGATTCTATGTTTTCAGAATCTGAGGCAAAACAGTCTTCAATCAATCAGTCTAGAAGCGCTAAGTAAATCAAAGAGCCTCAAGGCGATGAATATGGAGAAGAATAATTCGAGAGCTATGAGGAAAGTCGAAGAACATCCTCAAAAAATACATCCAAAAATGGTAAATTAGAGTATATCAAGAATTTTAAGAGAGTAGAAAGCAGCCACAATCGAAAAAAAAGTTAGAATAAATCAAGTAATAGCCCCCTTCTCTGACTGATAAAAAATAAAATAAGCCGACAAAATCAATTGAAAAAGTAAAGGCAAAGACTGGAATATATTTTTACCCTCCGAAGCAATCTAATCCCTCTCCTTCTGCTGATAAAAAACCGTTACCATTTAACTATTTACGCCTTCAGGAGAGATAGAAATAGCTTTTATTCACCACAATAACAGAGGAAAATCTTCAATTAAAGGAAAATTTGCGGTCAAAAGATAATGATTTCAAAAAATTAGAAAACACCTATAAAGTATTGCTGCAAGATTACTCAAAAATTGCGCCATCAGTGCGAGAGGCAACTTTATAGAAACAACTCAGTGCATTGCAGACAAAATATGACAAACTGCAGCATCTTTGTAAATTATAAAAATAAAAAAACACTTTTAAAGCAACTAAGGCAAGCCGTACTTTTGTTCCCGAGGAACAAGCCAGCCAAAGATAATAAGAATTGCTATAAATCATTGAAAAGCTTAAAGATAGACTTCTGAGCACAAATAATGAATTAAAAACTCTCACGTTAAAGATGAATGAAGGGGAGAATTATGTCGATTAAATGAAGAGAAAATTAAAAAGAATTTAGCAATTATAATTAAAAATGGACAAAATGGCGGAACAAGCCGAAAATGATAGATAATTTATCGATATTCTGAAAGATAAGAATAAAAAATTAGAAGATCAATTGCATGAACTTTAAAAATAAAAAAAAAGAATGGAAATTTCCATTAGAAGGCTTGAGCTGAGTTCTGCTACTCAAACAGATGTTGTGAAGGAATTAGAAGAAGTTCGTCGTTAAAAAGATATGCTAGAGCAAAGTCTAAAGCAACTTTCATCAAATTTAATGATGCGTGTCAAAAGCAATTTTAAAGATACAAATAATATTGAAGACTCGAGTTAGCTTCTACACTCTTGATTTTTTGTTTAACTTCAATATTAAATCAATAATCCCTGCATAATCAATTACTTTTTATTTGTAATAATAGTATCTTCTTAAAGAATTTTATGATCCAAGAGTGTGAACATTTTGGAAAATGTTGGCATAGATAATATGAATATATTTTGTAAAAAAGAGCAAATATAAGCACATAAAACCTATAATTGATAACTATAATCACTACTATTAATCAATTTATTGTTCTTAAGAATCTTCTGCTTATGCCTATACCTCCTCTAAGAAAAAATCATCCTTCTTTCCCTTCTTTACTTATTTTACTGGTTGCTTGTATTCAGTCTCAAATGAATTCAGTTTATTTTTATTTTTTGTCATTTCCATATCAATATCATTCATGATTTTATTTTGAAATTATTTGGCTTTTTCATTCATCTCACTAGTGGGAAATAAGGAGATATATTTGAGAGTTTTCGGATAATGCTTGATGTAGTTTAATTTTCTATACCATTCATTCAAAAGCTATCTGTCTATAGGCGCTGCTTCTTTTATTTCTCTAATCTTCTTGGCCACTTTTCTCTTTTAGATATTCATTATTTGCTTGTATTTTGAACCGATAAAAAATTCTTTACGCTTATCTTTTTCAAAATCTCTCTTGCGATCTGTCAACTAACCTTTGATCTGCTCTACTTCTTAGATTTTTTCTTGATCAACTTCCAATCCCTTCTTTTTGCGATATTAAATCATGCGATCAATATCTCTCTTGCGCTTATTAAGATCATGTCCATAACCTTTCTTCGGTTCCTGACTATTAATCTGATGAAACTTGTTAAGTTCTAATTTATTATAGGGATTGTAGTTATTATGCTCCTTTTTGAACCTATTCCCATCTCCCTTTGAAGCTTGTTTTTCCTATTTACCCATTCAACAAATAGTAATTATATCAAAATATTACAATAGTGTTTTACAAAGATCAAAAAAGAAGAAAAACATCAAGTTGTATTTCTCAAATTGTTCCCAATGCCTTATATCATATCATTTGGCTTTGCTTTGACATTCACACGAGTCATATCCAAACCTTCTATATCCTCAATCCAATGCGCTTCCATCTGTTCAGTTGATGTATTGTTAATGTGAATAATGTTTTGTTCTTAAACAATGGGTTTGTGGTTGATCACATCCTCCTCCATTATATTGTGAAATGATTTTTTTGAGAAAAAGATTTTCCAAATCAAAATTCCGAAAATTACGACACCCAATACAATTAGAATGATCCATAAAGCCAAATAATCATAAAAGAGATTTGCAGGATTTGCACCTGAGTCCCAGTTTTAGCAAGTATTTGCTAAAGTGCAAACAGAACATCCGCTAGGGCAAGATTCACAGTAGTTATTTGCACTATTTAAAAAATAATAAGCTGGGCAACTCATTACGCAGAGCCCTGAAGCTGGTATGGTATAATAAGGGCAAGCAAGAATGCAAACGCTTCCTTGGAGGGAAAGTCCTGAGGCACAGCTACTACATGATGTACTAGTGGAGCTAAAACAAGTTAAGCAAGTTGGATCGCAAATATGAAGAAGAATTACAAGATTTGTAAGGCCCCATGATTGATTTGTTACATTTGTATCAATAGAGGATCCAACAGCTGTGAATTGAAGAGAGAGAAAGTCAGTTACATGACTAAGTGTGAGATGATAATTTTTATAGCATCCGACATTATTAGAACAAGGGGTCATGCCTTGGGTTGTAGCACAGGTTTGTCCTTGTACACTACCGATAACTTGATTGCCATTACCATCAATTACAATAGTAGTCAGTGAATTATTTGCCCAGTTTCCACCCATAAGCCCAAATCCATAAAATATGTCAATGGAGTAATGATTAGTTCCCAATCCATTGTAAATCTTTGATATGTAGTCGTTGCGAACATAGGGACCCATCATATAACTTCCTCCGCAATTGATGCTCATCAATGGTTCATTAGAAATCCACCCTGATATGGTGAAATTGATATCAGCAGAAAGTTCTTTTGTAAAAACAGTTATTGATGAAGATAATTGGCAAGCCGAAGCTGTTGCGTTCCATGTATAAGTTGGATCACATGATGTGCATGTTGAAGCTGAAGAGTTTGTACAAACTCCAGTGTCTGCTCCACAAATTGGCGAACAGTAAAAAGCATTAACTGCAATGGGAAGAATCACTATAACCAAAAAAATCAAATTTCCGCGTTGATAGTGTATCATTAATAATATATTAAAGTTAGCAAAGATTTAACCAAATGATAAAATATACAAATGAACGCAATAAAAAGCAGTCAATCATCAAAGTGTCTCCTTTTTGTGGGAATTTGGCTCTAAGGAGGAGAGTGAGAATATTGATTTATTTACCTTCTTTTACTTCCAAAGTGCTTTGCTGGCGTTATGAACTCGACTTTTTATTCCTTATTTCTTCTTTTCTTTACGGATTGGTGATTTTGTTATTGAGTTAAGGTTTTTCTCTTGTTTTTTCATTTTTTTATTACTAGTATCTAAATAATTAAGTAGCGTATAATTTGAAAAAAGGTGATTATTCTTTTTTTTTGAACCTGTGGCAACAGGCTTTTATTTTTTGCTTGAATTGTGGATTACTTGAAAGGTTTTTGCGTTTGTATTAAAATTCTCAGCACCCTAATGACCGCTAATTGTGGAATACACACCTAATTTATTTAATTTTTTATATTTTTTTCTGTTTGCACTGCTAGATCGTTCTCTTTCAATGTACTCCGTTTTAATTATCTCTCGAATGCTACGATCCTGTTTGTTGTTTTGATGACTTAAGCTTTTATTTCCTTTTGATTTATCAGTTTTTTGGGCACTGTTTTATTTACTCTTGTTTTTATGCTGACTCGAAAGGTGTAATTGCGCATAAAGCTGTTAATTAGTTTTCTTGAGCTGTTTAATATAAGTCTTTGAATTTTATAAAAGTTATATTTTTTCCCTTTCCAATTCCTCCACTTGAATTTTAAGTGCATCGGTGTACAACTTTAACTGCTGTTCTACCTACTTACTAACAATAATACTCCAATTCTTTTGCGAATTTCAGTCTCTTGTCTCTGCAAAACATTCTATAGCTTGATGTATTCTTATTCAAGATTACCATACTTGATCAACTAAGTGCGAATACTTTATAATCCCTTGGCGTAGAATTATAAATTCAATATGTTCTATTTGTTGGAAGATATCTCAGGAACGGCAGAGAGTTTCGATTCTTGGCAGATCACACGGATTTTTTATAAAATATTATTGATCGTTATTTAACTCATTTTAAAATATTTATATTAAAGTTGCTGGCATATATAATCATATCATTTGTGGCAATGTCAGGATTCATTAAAACCTTTAACACTGCACTGGGACCCAAAGCCATCGGCCCTTATTCAACTGCTAAGATATTCAACGGACTCATGTATGTTTCCGGACAAATTGGCATTGATCCTAAAACATCTGAATTGGTGTCTGAAGATGTTGAACTTCAAACTAGAAGAGCTATGTAAAATCTTAAGATTATTTTGTCAGAAACAAAATGCTCTTTTGATCATGTTTTAAAGTCAACTCTTTTCCTCAAAGTAAAATTTATTCTAAACAGACAATGGATGATTTTGCGAAGGTTAATGCTATTTATGGATAATATTTTAAAGTAGATCCTCCCGCTCGGGCTTGTGTCGCCGTGGCTCAACTTCCCAAAAACTCTAAATTCTAAATATAGGTGGTGGTTGCCTATCCATACGCTAATTTGTGATTTATCCCTTCATAAAATCCATAAATTAATCCTATCGATTTCAATACTTTATTAATGTACTTATTCTTGCAAAATGTTGTTGTAAATATTTATGCTATTTGAAAAAATATCTAACTGTATTTTGATGTATCCGTAATTTTAACTAAAATATGTTTTATTTATATACTTAAGTTAATGAACTACAGACCAATCGATCCCCAATCTCCCTATACCCCTAATAAGTTTAGTATTCGTAAAAATAGAGAAATGCTTAAGCAATCAATTCATCCAATTCATTTGAGGAACAGTGCATAACTAGCATCTCCGAGTTAAATGAATTCATCACCCTATATATAGAGCTCTAAACTTTTGAGGTATCCGCCTCATTATATGCCAGATAAATATATGTTCAAAGAGGACGAGCCCTCATCTAATAAAGGGTTATGTGGATGCTTTTCAGATATTGATCAAAATAACTCTGAGATTTATATATCCCCGAGCCAAGTAATATCCAGAAAACAATTCTTAAAGGAAACGCAATGCTATTATTGTGTGGGATCAGAGTAACAATGATAATATCTCGTATAATTTGAATTTATCATTATATTTTATCATCACTAATTACACAAGAATCATAAATCCAAGTCAATCTAATCTTGAATTGGATTGTAACACTGCGCTTCCTCTTTTTCAAAGCATATCCCTTATAATTCAGAGGGATTTATTCCAATTGTTCTAAGAAAATCTTTTGTTTGATCAGTTTGATCGAGATCAGGGTTAAAGGAATATTTACCGATTGCAGATATTTTATCCATAATACTTGGATATAACTTAATTAAATCATTCGTTTTGTTTACATCGACTAATTTTACTTATTGTTTCTGCATATAATATAAGTTATCGCTACCTTGCATTAATGAATGTGTTAAAATAAGTACTCCAATCCAAGTGCTATCAACCTCGATCCTGATCTGGTCATTTTTAGGCTCTTACTTTGATATTTTTTATTTTAAAGTTTATTAACACTATGGCTTCTATCGAGATTAATTGATCTATCCAGTTGTAAACTCAAGAAATTGAAGGCAAGATCGTTTTCCTAAACATTTATCAAGAGACAAAAAGTGAGTAAAATAATTAAGCCCATGAGGATAGATAGCTGAGTACTTGACATGCATATGCGCAGAAAACCAATATGAAGGCTTAGAATTTTGAAGAATTCTCAGCAAAGGCCAATTTCCAAATACACCAGCATCGATTTAATTTCTCAAAAAAGGTTTATATTTATACAATTCCTTAGTATCTCCGTAAAGAGCTATGTCTAAATAAAAGCACTGTATACCTTTGGGCCAATCATGACTAAGCATAATATCAAAGCTCGTATCGTTGGAGCCATATATTTCAGGTTTTTCTCTCTTCATAGTGGTAATTCTTGCGAGAAGTTCCATTCTATAGATATCCATCTGTTTTTGATGATATGAAGTTATGCGATCTTTTCCTCGAAGTGGATATCTTTCAAGCCGAGTGCAATATTTAAAATCAGCCTGATTGTAAATACCTGAGCATCCAGTTATTCTGATTCTTTCATTGCCCTTACAGAGAAATATCGATCCAGCTTGACCTAAAAAATAAAAATTAGGAGCCAACCATCCTCCAAAGTGAGATTCTCTGAGCGAATTAACAGCTTCATGATTGCCACCAATTAAAATTGTTAAAACTGGTGCTACTTTTTTCCTTTCATAGTAATCTCGAAAGCATCCCATATTTTTGTATTTTTAAGGACAGTGCATATCGTCCATATCGCCTTAATGTCTCAATGATTGAAAATCACCGCAGACGATCAAAGCATCAAATTTAAGCCCAAGTTTTTCTTCCATTTACTATACATGTCTGTAAACCTCCGCAAGTTATCCATGAAGACAGCCTTCAACTGCGACCTCAATAATATGGTAATTACCCTCATAAATAATGAATAATAATTTCAATTATCACACTAATCACAGACATTTCTATGGGCAAACACTTATGTAAGATTAAGTGAGATGAAGGGGCGCATGAATGCATCGATTTTTTTGTTATCGTCAGTCACGTGACCATAAGCAAAATATACTTGCTCATTTGTCAGGTCATATACTACCACTTGAAGATTGCCAGAGTTTAGACCTGGTACAATTGTTCTTATGGCAACTTCAGCAGTTATTTGTCCATGGGTTTTTTATAGCATTTCATGAAGTCTTTGATGGAAAGAAGGACAATTCCAATCCATTCCATAATAAACAGCATTTTCAATCGCTGGATGCCAATCTTGTTTTGGAAGAGGATTTGTATCCCCGATAACGTTACAAACGGAGTGACTATACTGGAAACTGCGGAATTCACTTTTTCCATCGCCAACACCTAATATCAGGTTACAAGTTCTTTTGGTGGTTTGCATTCTATGAATAGATTCATTTAATGTTTTGTCCCATTGAAGTACATCTCTGAGAACAAAAGTAAAAGGATTTCCAAATCTGCTCTATTTCCCAAATGTTGTGTCAGGATAAGAGACACCAATTTAAGAAACAGCTAATTGATGTTAATTAACTCCGGATAAAACACCAATCCATCCCATGAAGCCGATATTCATCCAGGTATTACCATATTTTTTGTTACTTGGATGATAAACAACGACAAGGGGATATTTACGATAAGGTCCATCAAAATCCTAAATATTAGATAATATACCCAATCTAAAGCTCTCAGTTGAACAACTTTACCGTCTGCTGTTGCTTTGCCCCAAGCACCAAACATTGAGCAAGCTCCTTTAGTGAGTTATCCTATCATATGAACTCTTTTGAAATATTTGAAGTCTACTCCACTTCCTTCAGCAATTCCCCTCATTTCCTCATAATACTTCCTATTGGTATAAGGAAGAGTAATTTCATAGTTAAGATCAAGAACAGTGCCCATAGCAAAATTGCTTAATTTTCTCTTCAGAAAATTTGGTATTTTTTTGGGAATACCTTATTCAACCTGCTCTTCAATATATTGCCAAAGCTCGGAAATAAAAGATTTAAGTTAATCTTTTAGTAATTCCCCTTGAGCCAAACCCATTTGATACATCGTTCCGTAAACATGAAGGAGCTTCATTTGAGTCGTGCCAGTACCAATTTAATGGAGCTGTCCATATTTATGGTGCTTTAATAATTTTGAATCACCACCCCAAATGGGTTCTTCATTGGTATAGTATTGACCGGGTTTTCCGTTGCAATAAGCATTGTTTACGAGTGAAATGAGAAGAAGATTAAGTAGGATTATTAATAAGGACCTCATATTATAATTATAAAATGTCAACCAATTTTTCAAAAAAATATATTGCAGGATAATCTTTTGATAAAATTGAATGTAAATCACCTCCTTGAAAGTAAAATAACAATCTGCCCAAAAAATAATGCTTTTAAAATATAGTTATTTGATATTAGTATTTGATATTAATGTTAATCTTATAATAATATATTGGAAACTATAAATAATTGTAATTTCAATTGAGAATTATCAAGTTATTATCAACATTTTCCAAAATTAATGAAGTGCTTGATCCAATGAATCTCATTTTGTTTATTGATCCTCTAAATCCATTTTTGTTCATAATGATCCAGTCAAATAAGCTTTGTTTTTATTGCACTGCGTCTAGTAATGATCTTTGCTCCATCACTTGCACAAACTTAAAGTCTTTATTTTCATCCTGAACTTCTTTCAGTAAAATTTTAACATGCTTGCTATACTTTTTTAAATCTTAATTAAAGGTGTGAAGCACAGTTAGTTCTTTACTAAACCTCTTACTGAATGCAATTGCAATTGATAATCCTTCAAAACTTGTCTAAGATCCATCAAGAAGGAATAAAGCTTTACCTAATTGCTTATCTGCATGCTTAATTATTGCCAAATTAAATTTTGATTCATATACGAATTGCCGAATTCTAGAGCTTAAATCTTGATTTCTAGGTTTAAATCCTTTACTTCCCACAAAGCTGCATTAATTAATAACTACCCTAAGAACAGTATCGATGATGAGCTGGCGACATAATTTTAAAGAATAATAACATTTGTATTCTTTTCACCCATCTATTTGATTAAAATAGATGCTGATGAATTCGATTATTATGGATATCGTTATTTTAGGTATTTATAGACTGCAGGGCCTTTACTTTTTTATTGAAGGTATATCTTGCTGGGATTGTGAACATGAAGGATGGTTATTTTAGGGATTAAATTTTTCATATTGTCGAAAACATCAAGCATTGTGATACTTAAACTCGAATTATCGAATGCAATCAAGGGGCTATCGAAGATTTTATCTCCCTTCATAAAAATATATAACTTATTCAGATGAATCAAATTTCATTTTTAAAATATTGATTTCTTACGCTAAAAATATATATTTGAATTGTAACTGCAGTATTTAATTATTTTGAATTATTTTGTTAAAGAAGTAGTAATTATTTTGCATTGCATCTTTATCCATCACCTTTCTCCCTTATGTTTCAATCTCATTATATTTTATTTAAAAGTCTCAATTATTTTTAAATTATTTAAAACAAATGAAGCATAATATCTAAAAACAAATGTAATCTTCATTATAATAAAAATAATTGAATCCTTACTTTATGAAATTTAAACACTATAAAATAGTAAAGTATCATGCTCCTATTCAGCAGCGAAGCAAATAGGCAACTTTGTCTTTGGGCAATCTTTTTCGAAGATATCCTTTTTAAAGCTCTTAAACAAAAATGTCAACATATTTTTTGAATTTGTCTTTGTCCTTTAGCTTTTTAATCGTAATGTAATCTTCAAGTTTACCCTCCTTTATTTGTCTCAAAGTCTATCGGGCTAAGTATATCCTGGCCTCTCTCATCAATCTTTCTCCATGAATTTCATAAATTTTAGTAAGCCCATATTGTTTGAGTCCCTATTATGTAATTTTATGTTCGTTTTTTTCATTTAGTAGATAATGTAATATTTTTTTTGTCGAAACTGAAGAGTTTTTAAAGATTCTCCACATCTTAGCTCCGACAATTTGATAGTCTCTCAAGGATTTTTCTTCTGATATAATTTCAATAGAATGTTTCAGGCAAACTGTGAGATGTTTCTGGAAATTATGAAAAGCTGAAGGATTAAACCTATTGACTTCTGAGGGTTAAAATTACTCATCCCCCGAGCCGGAGTAGTGATCATCCCTCTTAGACTCCTCTTTTTATTACTCTGGCAAAATCTCTTAAGGGGGCTTAACTAAAAATTGATCTAAGTAAAGATTAGAGTCTCCTCTTTTCAGATAAGGAATGCTTTAAGGGCATTCATTCTATTTACCAGAATTATCTTGATGAGTAGAAGACTGCTTTTCCTCAAAGAAAATGTTAGGCTCTATGAAGTTTTACATCAGTAATAAATTATAATAATTCTGATGGCACAAAGCAATATTTAAATTCAATTTTTATAAATATAATGAATTCTGATAGTTTAGCAAGAGTGATTATTTATAAAGAGAGGGAAAAACAATTGAATAAAGGGAATAATTGATGTTATTTGTATCTTGATACCTCTAATAATATTTAGGACTGAAAATTAACAAGATAATGACCTATTTAAAGATAATCTATGCGAGTTTTAGGCTTTTGGCCTATAAATATTTATAATTCAGACTTATTTACCAATAAAGAGATTTGATTGTATACTACTAATTTAATGATTTTGAAAGATATTATTAAACATTTTTTTCAATCATTCTATGCTACTTGCACTTAAAACTGTGCACAATTTCAAGATAGTAGATAAATTAACTGTCCTCTTGCAAATTCAATTGTTGTTGATGCCAATTCTGATAAATTAAATTATTTTTAATATTTCCAAAAGAAAATAATAGCTATGTATAAATTACCTAAATGTTGATGCTCAAGAAGCTAGGTCTTGTCTTTTTTCATTGTAATTATTGGGCATCCCAAAATTATTTTTTATAGAAATTCTTTCAAAGTTGATAAGTATTAAAATAACTTGAAAAAAATAGTAACATTTCCTTAAATTTTGCATGCAATCCTCCTTTTCGAATGTTAAGATTATGTTTTAGATGAAATAATAATAACAAATATAATCCTTTATTCCTTTGTTATCTTCAGACCGTAAGCTCTGAAAATGATGCCTCAATATAAATGGGTATTTTAGTCAGAAAATATAAGACTAAACTAGTATTTTTATTTTTTTCTATGTAAAGAGAGCATATAAAAGATTTCAATAAATTGATTCATATTTCAAGAGTTTGGATTTCTCAAATTTGGAAATTTTGGTTTCTAAAGACTCTATTACAAAAAATAAATGAATTTCAGTAAAATTGAATAAGGAAACATTTTATAAAAATGAAATGACTTTTTCTTTTTTTATTCAAAGATATTGCTTTGCATAAACTGTTTTTATTTCAATTAAGCAGATTTGAAGACTATTTCAAGCAAATATCTTCCTATGATATCAAATGCTACTACTTAAAAAAAATATTTTAAAATATTCAAAGCATAAAGCATGAAGAATTACAGCAAATAGCAAATTAAATAGGGATAAAATTGGCATTTATTAGAGATAAAATTAGTATTTAGTGTGGTTATATCATGCAATTCCTCAAATAAACTACATCATACAATGGTTCATCAAAATTCATGATGCTCTTCATATCAATTGCGATGAAATGTGGGTTTTATATTATTATTTTAGATGAGAATCAGATGGCTGAACAGCATTAAAGTGATACTAACTATAAATTTATATATTAGTCATCTTCTCCAGATACCATATTTTAACATTTTAAAATTAACCATTTTCTCTTCATTAATGATTTGATAAATGGAAAGTAAACGTAAAATTACTTGGATTAAGAAATACTCTCTGATTTGCTGGTTTATTGAGAGTAAGTTAATCTATAGATTCAAAATATAAAGTCATTATTTATAAAGGATAGAGATAGTTATCTGATCAAATCCGATCAATTTCTCCACTTATTCAGTTTGATTTCAAGATCGATGTTGATGACATTTTCAGCAAAAAATCAAAAACATCTTTGAAAAATTAATTCCTTAGAATTATTATTCAATCAATATATTTTTGGTTAACAATCACATCAACAATATTTTACAAATAGTTGATAATGTAATTTTTTTGGAATTGCCTTTAATTGTAATACTTTAGTCAGATATTTAAGAAAACTACTTTTTTCAAAAATATATATATATATGATGTAACTCCCATCCTGACGATTTTTAATAAGATCATTTGAAAAAAGTCGAAGAGCTTATCATAAACTCCAGTACACAGAGCTTAACAATTTATGAATGAAATATGGTCAAAAATGCATGATTTGGCGATTCGGATTGTATATCATATCTAAAAACTCTCAAGATCGTTACGTCAACAATACGTCATATACTTCAACAATATAGAAAAAGGCATAATCTTTAATTTCATTAAGCATATGGTCAAGGTCAAAGATTTTTACGGTGCTGTCTTCCACCCAGAGGACTATTCTGTTCTGCTCAACAACAATATTGAACATCTGGAAACTGTGCCAATGAGTAAATTATTCAACACTGCTGAAATGATCGCCAGTGGCCGCTTATACCCAGAACAAGAGGCCTTCTTCTATATATATCGTCAAAACTACTTAAACCACATCTCATATGGCATTCTGGCAGAAATTAGCCTTGAAGTATTTTCTTATTCTATTTAGGATTACCATAATAATAAAATCAAAAAACATTAGAAAACATTGAACCGACCAGGATTAAACTATAAGACCTACCTTCAAGATCATGTTGGACCTGTTGTTGTTAGTCATAGAAAAGATTAAAATATCAACGAAATGATTGTCTCTTTAACCACATCAAAACAACCTTTTTCACAGTGGATCACCAATGATGGTCGTTAGCATGCTCTCTGGAGAATCGGAAAAAATGAAGTAGACATTGAATAAAAATTTGTGAATATTGAGAATCTTTACATTCTGGATGGACATCATAGATTATAAGCTGCTCATTAAAACTATGTCCTAAGCGATAAAAATAGAGAAAATGACCTTTGGATACAGGCAATTATTTATTCAAGTGAATATGTGATGATTCATCCTCAACATCGAGTCCTCCAAAATATTCCATAAAATGTACAGATTATCAAGGAGCTGATGGAGATGAATCATTTAGAGATTACTGAACTTGTAGCTAACTAAATAATGGCATTAAAAATAAAAGAAGAGTTAGAACAATATGAAGTTGTTCTCAAGCTATATGAAAAATTTTATGGTATCAACTTTAAGAACGACCGTCGGAATATTCTGGATAAAGTTTCTACTGTTAGACTTCAAAATTAAATTTTTAATGGATGCTTGTCTGAAGATATGGTAAAGAAACTTAAATATATTCCTGGAATTATCGAACAATAAGAAATATTTCTTAATGATATTGTCTTCTTTGTTAGGCATCCTTAGATTTAGACACTGTTTCAAATTGCTGATGAATTTGTAACAATGCCTCCCAAATCAACATGGATTGAACCCAAACCTTGTTCGCATATGGTCATTCGCTTATTCTGATGATCTGGATCCATAATATTGATTTTTTAATTCTCCTCTAATCTTTAAAATTTTCATATTTAAAATATACGAAACCAAATTATAAAAAAATTGTTGGAATTTGTTTGATTTATCTCAGAATAAATTTTATGTGAAGCATTATAACTTTTATTAATAATAAAGTTTCCATTATTTTTTATTTGATATGCAGAAAGAAGCTAATTTTGGATACTGCTATGACTCACCACCGCCCATCCGCAAAAAGTAACTAAAAAATCAGTCCAATGTGCGGAAAAATTCTAAATCCGATCACTTTTAAAATCAAAATAGACCATAACCTTGCCCGATAATTTCTGAGTTCAGTCTCGAATTATAGTCAGCGTATATGAGTCAACTCGTCTGCAATGGTACTCTGGAGGAAAAAGAGAATTTCAAGCATACAACTGATCGATTCATCCCTCTTCGAAAATCAACTTCAATGGAGGTGGAAAATTATTCAATAATCGAAGAAGAGAATTAAAAATGCTAAAGAGGATAGGAAATGAAATAAGATAAGATTACTCTGAATAAAATGTATCGTGATTTATTCGTGGATAAAAGTAGTTCAAATGTACTTCATTTTGGATCATCCACCCTTCGATCTGACAACATTCGCAACACTGTCAATGACAAAATTAATGGATTTATGGATCATAGATTTATCAAAGAAAATGGATTATTAAATGAGAATAAAGCAGAAAAAAAGAAAAATAATTCTTAATATCGCAAAGTAGCTAAAGTTCCTTTTAAAGTGTTGGATGCTCCCAGTATTCAGGACGATTTTTACCTCAATTTGCTAGAATGGTCATCACAAAATATCCTTTCAGTTGCCTTAGATTCCTGCCTATACTTTTGGAATGCCAATAATAATCGGGTTATTAAATTTTGTGATTTAAATCCTGATTCTATTTCAAGCATTTATTGGAATCAAACGGGCTCTCAAATAGCTATTGGGACGAGTAGAGGAACAGTTTAACTTTGGGACGCTTCTAAAAACTGCAGATTGACTTAATATGCAGGTCATACAGCTCGAGTAAGTTCTGTTGCTTGGTCTGAAAATGTGATAGCTAGTGGTTCTAGAGATCGAACCATTTTGCTTCGGGATGTAAGAGAGCGTCGTAATATCATATGCAATAAATTTTAAGGTCATACTCAAGAAGTATGCGGATTGAAATGGTCTTTCGACAATAATCTTCTTGCTTCTGGAGGAAATGATAACAAATTGTTTATTTGGAGTGCTCGTAATCAAGTTCCAATTGGTATGTATACTAATCATACTGCAGCCGTTAAAGGAATAGCTTGGAGCCCTCATAATCATGGAGTTTTGGCTTCAGGAGGAGGCACAGCCGATAAAACCATTAAATTTTGGAATACACTTGATAATACTCTTTTGGATAGTATTGATACTGGGTCTCAAGTTTGCAATCTAATCTTTTCCAAAAATACTAAGGAAATTATAAGTACGCATGGTTATTCTAATAACTAAATAATCGTATGGAAATATCCTACATTGCAAAAGTTAACTACTTTAACTGGGCATACAAGTCGTGTGCTTTTCTTGGCAATGAATCCAACAGGCTAAACTATTGTTACTGGAGCAGGAGATGAAACTCTTCGTTTTTGGAACGTTTTTCCAGGAAAGGATAAAGGTTAAATAAAATAAAATTTACTATCCTCTATGTAATTGCGATGAAATAGGCAAATATTGATATTTGTTTTCCTTTTAGTTAACTACCTTTATGCATTATTTTATCATCACAATTTATTTAAGAGGAAGAAGCTATATCAAGATTATCTTTATAGATAATAATCAAAATTGTTTGCTTGAGCAATAATAAGTCATGATAAAGTAAGTTGAAGTTTTGAATTTTAAACTTTGCAGAAATATTTTTGAAAATTTATAACATATCTTTGCTTCAATAAATTCGATATGATCTCAAGATTCATCAAAACATATTTTTTTATGTTATCAATAATCTTTTATACCTTCCATTTATATTTACACATCAGATCAACAATAACAATTGCCGTGCTTGTCAAAAGCAAACGCTTGTAATTTTTACATGAGTCTGGAATTTTCTATTTGTTTAATGAAGTGGATCTACTTATTGATGTTCTCTGTACTTTAGTTGTCGTCTTTAGAGTAAGCTCTATAAATAATTAGCTGGAGAAAGATTTTGGCGTTAGATTAATAAAAAAAAAATGGGGAAAAGATGGAAGATATTGATTGTTTGATAAATGTTAATGAAGTTTAATAAGATTAAATTAAGTGTGTATAATGAATACAAATCAGAGTTGCATCACTTCTTCATTTGTCTTCTCTTTCTTCTTAGTCTTCTCATTCTTTTCTTTCTCCACTTTTCTCTCATGGTTAAAAATAATTATAATTAATTAATAAAAATTATGCTCTTAACTTCTTCAATTAGAACATGCCTCTAATATTTAATATTTTTTAACATTAAATATAAAAAATCCTTTATCCTCCATTTAACAATTTAAAGATGGAAAATTTAAATTTAAGATAGAGCCTGATACTATTAGTATTCGAAATTATAGACTGACATTGATCAATGGTGAGAATCGGGTTTTTCAATGTGATCTTTAGCTTTGCTATTTTGTTGGTCTAGTAAATTTCTAAAATATTTTGCCGAAAAAGAGATCACATTTGCTGGATTTTCCTTGATAACTGCTTTGGAGTAATGTTTAAGTATATTGGGCAATTCTTATGGAACGACAATTTGCTCTGCGCAATAGATTCTCTGTTCTCTGACGTCTGCCATATGAATATAACTTACAATTTGTTTATAAAATATAACTTAAGACAAGAAAATAAATGATGAGGAATCAAAAAATTATAAAAATCACTCATACTAATAACTCATTGACTTCATGACCTTAATCCTGATATTATTACTCCTATTCCTTTTCATCTTCAAAGTCGTAACTGTTATAAATAGGCGCTTTTAAACTATCTTGATCGAAGATTAATTCATACCTTAAATTTTTAAGATAATGGTCTGATAAATAAAATCTTTTAGCAGGAGGGAAATGAGATGTTGGCGGAAAAAGAGGATCCAAGCCAATTCTAAAGGAATTTTAGACCATAGCTGGAATTATCCTTTCTAAAAGAAGACAGTTAACCTCCAAGCAAGGATTAAAATTGACTTAAATAAGCCAAGTATTGAAATCTCTGTCAATCATAAAATCTAATCCAAATATTTAAAAGTTATTCTGGTGTCTTTTGTGGTCTATTGTAAGATAATTAGCTTTGATAATATTGGTAGCCATTTCTTTCATTTTAGGCATGATATCTTTTTAGAAATTATAACCTTTTGATGGGTAGGTATAATCCAAATATCTTTGAAATTACGCATATGACAATTTATTGGCTGGTTCATATTTTTCATAATCTTCAGAGTTTCTTTGAATGGCATCATTAGTTAAATGAATAAAGGTGTTATCTAAATCTTCCAAATCAAAAAGTTAGCTGCTTGTGCGGATATAACCCTCACGATACCAGTAAGCTTTCACTATTCCATTTACACTAGTTAGCATAATATAATGCCTGATATCAAATTTTCGATTACAGTATAAGAAGGGACGGTTTATATATGATTGAACGATATAAGTCAGTTCTTGCCCATTTTCATGCTTATTCTTTCTTAGAAGCTGATGTATATTTTTAAAGGTTGCAAGTCTAATACCATTACCTCTGTTCGAATTTTATCCAGGTTTAATGATCCATACTCGATCTGGTTCTCCTTGATTTTATTTGATAAATTGTCGATATTTTTTATCCTCATTAGAGAGAATATGATATGTCTTCGGTATATAATCGAATGGATTTTTATGTTTGACATTTGTGAAATAATAAAAGAGAGATTTGAATAAACTTTTTTTCGAACCAATGCAGTAATTTCGAGGAAGATGATTGCTTATGATATCCGGAGTAAAGGTTTCTTCGAAGGGTATTGAGTATCCATCCTTTAGGATATATTTCTCAATAACTGAGCATTTATCAAGAGGGAGGATTTTTCGATTCAGTTAGAATGTTTACTATGTTCCTCTATTTTTCTTTATATTCTTTTAAGGATCCATATTTTGTTTTACAGTATATCTTTGTTTGTTATGGGCATGATCTAAAATATTTTGAGACCAATAAAAATTAATATCTGCATTGTCTATACTATCTACAATTTACCACCAAAACCTTCTTTTTATCAAGCTTTTTATCAATAATGAATTATTACCTTTTCCAATAAAAATTTTATATCTTACAGGAGCGCTTATTTCATCGACTTTATTCAAATCTAAAGGCACATAGATATTATTGGAAAAATTAATTTTGAAAAGGAAATCTAGGAAGTTTTTAAGCCTTTTCATATATTGACTGTCATACTCTCCATTTAATTGAAAGGACATAGTTCTTTGCTGAGAAGGCTTTGAAATTTGCACTCTTTTCCCCACAGACGATGAAATTCTATAATTTGGAGCTTCAAACAGTGGTTTCTTATTTACGGGAGGATCATTGAGAGCCATAGTGAAGCAAACAATTGTATTAAACTTATAAAATGGATTTAGAAGGTATTTATTGCTGCTATTGATGCCATTTAAAGTTTAATTTTTTTATGCCTTATTAATACTTTATTTTCGGCGATGATTCTTCGATTCGTTTGATCTGATCATGCGAAACAATTAAATTCTGTCCTCATTGGCGTAAATCTGATGAATCTGCGATCGAATGCACTGAAATTATTTGTTTTATGGTTGTGATGGAGATTCTTCCTTACTCAATCTTTAACGACGTTCGTTTTATTTGATCACATTTTTGATATTCTGCAGCATAGTACTGAAATTATTTGGTTTTGGTTCGATTTAATCATTGGACGGCAATTTCTTTTTTGACAAAAAATTTATGCATTTGTTCTCAAATTGTCTATATTATTGCTATTTTGGTTCCTTATTCAACAGGGTTTTATGATGATCAGAATTTTTCTTTTCTTTTTAAGCTGTCAGATGTTCTTTTGTAAGCGAGTGATTTACAGAGATGGCACTTTGTTTTTCCTTATGTACCTCCTTACTATCACTTGCTCTATAGTCTGCTGACATTCTTCTGTGCTGCCTTTATATTTCTCGACTATTACGTAAAATTAACTCTATTTTGAATTGTTATTGATTGGACTTCATCAAATAAAATTATAGCGTATTTATTGATAAATCCAAAGGATAATATTGATAATTATTAAAATTCAATGAAGTCTAACCAACTTCAAACATTACATGGATACTTATAATACCCAAAACACAAACCTTTTAAATATTTAAAGGACAATAGTTCGTCAATTTAATAATGTTCCAAATTAACAAGATATTCGAAAATATAAATCAAATATTCGCATATCAATCGGAGTGAGCTTGTGTGGGTTTGTATTTATTTAAAAGACCATTGAGCTGATCTTACTCCATATCTGCATCCTCTTCGTGCATCGCCTCCAATCTTCCAGTATTTATTTGTTTTTCTGCGCCTGCAATTATCTCAAGCAACTATTTTTTTCTCCGATTCCATTTTATTTTTGTCCGTTACCACTCATCTATCTTTTGTCGATATCCTTATAGTTCCTTTTGACAGCTTGATAACTCTTAATCCAATTCTTTTTCCTTTGTTTCATGCTCTTCAAGCTCTTTCTGAAGGGATTCATTTTGAGATTTTAACTTCTTACCTTCTTAGACGATACTATCAACTCCTTCACCAATTGTTTACATTTGTTTCTCCAGACTTTGAGCTTCTTCCTTTTCTGCAAGAGCCGATTCAAGTTGTGTCTTAAGGGATTAGAGTTCCTCTTGCTGTCGAGTGCGTGTCGACTGTATAAGAAAAAGTAGAAATTATGATCGATCAGATGAATTTTTCTTTTCTAGCTGAAGAAGAGATTAATAGTTAACAACAGTAAATTCGATTTACTCTTCAAGGGAGCGAACTTGAAGTTCAAGTTGCTGGGAATTTACCGTTTGATTCTGTGCAATCTATTGTTGTCCAAGTATTTTGCTGTTATTGTACTCGTAACTCATCAATAAATGTTAATAAAACAGTTTATTCAAATCAAAAAATTAAAATAAAACAAATTAGAGGTCTTTGGAAACATTTTAAATATCATTCATTACATAATTTATGATAATATTTTGATCAATCAACTCGATATGGCTGAGTGCGATACTGCTAACTGCCCTCAATACTTCTTTGGCTACCTAGGAGTTGCATCTGCTCTTGTCTTTGCTAATCTTGGCGCAGCCTATGGTAGTGCAAAAGCTGGAGTTGGAATTTGTACGATGGGTGTTCTAAAGCCAGAACTGATTATGAAGTCAGTCGTACCTGTTGTAATGGCTGGTATTTTGGGTATTTACGGAATGATTGTGGCTGTTATCATTGTTCAAAGAAGTATCTCTGTGGTTATTTAGTTACTGGAGATAGCTATACCGATAAATCAGCATACGCTCATCTCGCCTCTGGTCTTTGCTGTGGCTTCAGTTCATTAGTATTTACAATTTAATATAGGCTGCAGGTCTCGCAATTGGAATCGTTGGAGATGCAGGCGTCCGCGCCAATGCACAACAAGATAAAATTTTCGTTGGTATGATTTTGATTTTAATTTTTGGAGAAGCTTTGGCTTTGTACGGTCTAATCGTATCACTAATCCTAACTTCGCAATGATTTGATTACACGATAATTTCGACAATTTAAGTCTCATTTAAAATAAAAAAGTAAATAATAATTCAAAAATTGCAAAGTACCATCAATAAAACAATACTCAGATACGTATTTTTTTGGGGCTTGTATAAATTCTGCGCTGGCTCATGTACGTAAAGAGCTTCATTCTATTTTTTTACATATAATTTTATTCTGTAGACTCTATTGTAACTTTGAATCCATCGTCGAATATAAGCCTATCCAAAAATTTTAGAAATCCATTATGAGTAAACAAGATGCGTAAAAGTTCCCTGAATATAAAATTAACTACTTTTTGTTAGCTGACGACAGTTGTTAATAATTAGTTAATTTCTTCTATTCTCTTTTCCCTTTCAGCAATAACTCTCTCTTCCATCCTTAAACGCAGATTCTAAATAACTCATACAGTTATTTCTTTTCAACTCTGCTTTAATGTTCAAAATTAGCGGCCCTATCCATCTCCTGAATTCTTTCGCGGAGTGCCCGAATTATTTAGTTTTTTTATCTGATTTATCTTTTTAATTTCGTCATTTCTCGATCAGGCTCATGAGTACGATGATCCTGATATATTCTGGTTTCTGATAAATTTTTAGAAACAATTTCATTCAGATTTTTTTTATGTTTTTATATATTACTTTCCATTTCATTAGTGCGTATTTTTTAGGCTAAATCACCAAATATCTACTTTAAAGGAGATGTTTATAGATAGCCATTTGCTCTGTCGCATTATTGACTTGTGCTGCCAAATTTTTATGATCATCTAAGAGGGTTTGATGCTGCGAGTTTAGTTTCAAACACTCATATTTGAAGTAATCTCGTTCTTTTACAACAGTTTATAGCTGAATTGCTAGCGTGTTGTTGATGAACTTGTCTTCTATTGTCGATTTTAGCTGTTCAAATAGTTTGATTAGCTCATATATTTTGATGCGATAGCACTTAATGAACTGTTATTCATGTCGCAAGACGGCCTCCTCGAAAGTAGCGTTCATACTTTATGTTGCCTCTTCGATGCTCATGAGTAAATTTTTGATGAGATCCTCTGATTCTAGAACTGTGTCAAATGTTGTTTCCATATAGAACTCTGAATATTTTCGATAATGAACAATAACTTCTAACTTCAATCTTATAAATATTCAATTGCGAAATTCATCATTTACGATCAGAAGAAGGCGATTGTCAACTGGTAGAGACTCAAAAGACTGTTTCCATTTCCACCGCGAAGACTTATACGCACTGCTCCACCTTTTTAAGATTCGTAACCTTCAGCTTCTATCAAAATTGGATAATTGACTAGTTTGCCTTATTCTTTCAAAGGGAATGACGCTGATCCGAAAATTAACTTCAAATCGGTTGGGCTCGGATAAGGAGAACATTTGACGTTGCAAACTGATGATAAAAATGCTCCAACCTTCTTGAGATAGTCAGCAGCTCTCACTCCTTCAGGAATCTTTAGAAAAGAATCGATTTTAAAAAACTTTTGATTTGCCAAAGAAAAGTCTTTGTAAAAAGTATTGAATTTTTCATAAGTCAGCTCAGCTGGATTCAGGAACTTCGAAATGGCTATAGGTAATTGAACTTATTTTTTTTCAATTTGCCCTTGAGTGTTCTTCCATGCAATTCCGACTGCAGGAGGTTAAATTTTGTCTCCGTTTGGAGTAAAGGTCAGTAAAATTTGTTGAGATTAAGGTCCATATTTAATGGGAGTATTTGATACCTAAAATCCTTTATTTCTAAAGACTTTAAATTGCATTTCAGTTGTAATTACTGATACCGACAAAATAACTTTCAATATGCCGTCCTATAGTTTTTCACGAATTTAACAACCGTCGAAATTGGTCTTTTTGACAAATGCTTCTTTCCAATAACTTTTTAGTTATAATTTACCTGGCATATCAAGTAAGTTAATCAAGTTTGGACTAAGTCTATCTATAGCGGCTTTGAAAAAGGGATGGTTAGCGAGAGGATGACTTGCGACTGTTCCTGGATTTGAAATGGTTTGGAAATTGGTTGCGGGTTGAGGAACTGATACTGCTGATTTGACAACTGATTTTGTTTTAGTCATCTCAAGTTCTTTTATTTTCCTTCCTCCTTTCGATAGTTTTTTAAAAAGAGGATTCATTTGCTGTTGCTATTCAGTAAAAACTGGATTTTGAGCTATTACTTTTGCCTGTGTTGCTTGATCTTGATTAAACAATGCTAAAAATTAAACTCCTCTTTGCTGCACATCAGGATCCCAATGCTCTGTACAGAGATGACAAATCATCTGAACTTCTTCTCTGAGGGATTCATATTTAATGGCAAGTTTGAAAAAAGCGTTCAGCATCATTGCTTTGGCTTTGTTTCCTGCAGAAGAAAAATGTTTATTGATAGCGTCAAATATTTTGCGAGGATCCTTTCCTCCCTTAACCAAATACTAAGAAAACTATGAGACAACATAGCTCCCAACACAAACAAGTGTATCAGTGACATGAGGCACATTTAGGGCTGAAAGAAGCTTGAAGGAAGCATAATTTTGGAGATCAGGGTTAATTTGTCCGAAGCCTGCATTAATGAATAAATACCAGTTATTATTTGAAGAATACGATACCAAATATCGTTTTCGACTTCAGCATTCATAATAAGTTTAACCACAACATCCACATACCATATTGAATTTTAGGCAAATTTTTCAGCCAAAATAGCGATTTTAAGAACAAGATCATCGTGAATGTGAGGATCTACTCGATTCTCAAGATATCCTAAAAGCTAGGCAACGATTGTGGAAACATTGGAGCTATTGCAAATCAGATAAAGAAGATCTAGTGCTCTCTTTCTTATTGAAACATCAGGGTGATCCAGATTTACTAGAATTTTCTCAAGGTTATCAGCCAAGGAATGCCTAACTGCTAATCTACACATTGCCTCGAGTCCCAAATATCTGATATTTGCTCGAGAACTACTGATAAAGACAACCAATATCTTTGAGACATTTAGAACAAGCTTTTTATCGAGTTTTTGATCATAGTGGATGATGACATTGATAACCTCGAATAAAAGACCGTATTAGATATTACTTTTGTTAAGAACTTCTGATGCATCTGTTCTTTTGAGAACTTTGGTTAAAATTTATTAAATCAAATCTAAAATGCCTTTTTCTTCAGGGGGTGACCATATCTGAAGAGTTTTATATAATTTCATTTGCAGCCAAGGGTTCGGATGAGTGTAATAGAGATAGTTGCTTGGACATTATTTGTTAATAGCTAATCTATGGAGCAATCTGATCACTTTGGGTTGAATTTCTTTTAATTGATCTGGATTAACTACGCTCATAATTGTGAGGAGAAGAGAGCAAGCACCATTCACCATGCTTAAAGAACTTGAGTTTTTTGTTTCAAAAAGATCAGAAATTGGACTAAATATTTTTTTAAGATCGAACCTGTTGGGTTATTTTCGAATCATTCGGGAAAGGCAAAGGAGTGCTTTCTTACGGACATTTGCCGCAGTTCTGTTGGAAAGAGCCAGATCAAAAACTGAGTCAGATAAATTAGTCAATGCAGATGGCATGTTGGTGGCAAGCATAGAAAGTGCTAATGACTGGAAAGCTTCGTTCTTAGATCGAATATCTGACTCAACAGAATATTGAATGCTTTTCCAGATTTCCTCATTAGTATCAGGGATGATGAGTCCTGTGGCGATATATCCAGTGTATTTCTCATCATATTTAGCTGAGTTGATGAGTGCGGAAGCCTATTGGAATCCAAAATCAACCTCATACCCTAGAATATGAATGTACAATAATTTCCAAACATATTTCTTACGTTGATAGGCGTTGAGGCCCTTCTAGGTTGTAAATCTTTCACGGATATGAGCAAGCTCCAACTCCACGCGCTTGGTCTCAGACTCCTTGTCCTTGCACTCACGAATATCAGAGATGAACTCATTCAATCCACGCATGGTGGTGTTGTTCATCAATCCTCCAAATATTCCACTCATAACTTGTTTAAATTTTAAATAATAGGAAATCAACACGAATCATATAAATCTAATAGATATTTATGATCATCATTTTTGGCAAGCCAAGATGATTCCTGAGAAATCAATATCGTAATAGCTCACATGGTCGAGAACGTCAACGTCCAGTTTGTTTTTATCACTGCAAGTTTTGTCCTATCCAGTTGTATCTTTGCATATAGTGTATCCATTTTTTACTGACCCTTTGTAAAATACTTCGGTGTTCACATGCAGAAAGCCCCAATCTTACAAAGGCAAGTGAGGTACGGGATCTCTGCCATGTGTCACTCTTCCTTTGAAGTGATTAGGACCTCCATAAATTTCATTGAACCAAATAGTGAATTTAATATCTCCTACTCGAGGACTTCCATAGTTATAAAAATCTGTTACTTGAATTTTATTAGCCAATAAATAAGCTACTGTATGAGTTGCGATGGCTGCTCCCAAACTGTGGCCTGTAACACTCAGTTAAAGATGAATTACATCAAATTCTGATGAGGAAATTTTTGTTTGTAAGATTTAACTGTCTAAAGAACCTGCTTTTGGATGTCGGTAAAAGCAAAGTAGAATCCACGATGAACTTTACAGTCTGATTTAAAGTAAATGTTACTGTTGTTGCAAAGAGGATAACTAATAGCGACAAAATTGATATCGCTGATCCAATTTTTGAGATCCCAAGGTAATGTTCCTCTGAAGACCAGAACTTGATTAATGGAAAATTACCAATGGCATTTAGTTCGTCATTTGTACCGATGAAGCCAAGCGTGTCCATACTTGAATTCTCAAAGGTTTTTACATTTTTCATCACCAAAGGGGAGTTTTTGCATGGAGTGCAACCCCACTTTTCAACTTAAGCTTTTTTGCAATATGAGGCTACGGTCAGTCGACACAGCTTCTCGCCTAACTGCTCAGAGTAGGCTGCGAACGAAATGGTGATAAGCAAGCTCAATAGCAATATTGTCTTCATGTTTTGGCTATAAATTGATAAAAAATCTCTATAAATAAGGACCTTATTACATTTATAGTAAATTTTAGGAGCGATCTCTTTCTGTATTTCTCCAGGATGAAAAAATAAATTTTGATAAATCCTAAGATAATTCACTGGATAATTGATATTTATTAGAGATGAATGAAAATGATTAACCAAAAATTACATCAATCAAAACTTTCGTGAGAGGCTCGTTTCTGTATTCATAGGACGGCTTCGGATATGAAGAGAAACCACAAAAAGAAGCCCCTGTCGAAAGTGTATAAAAAATAGTCGAGGATAAGATAGGAATAGCAGATCTCAAAAAGGAAATTGCTGAAAAAAAGAGATAAATACGGATGAAAAAATTAAGCAAAAATGATAAGCCACCTTTGATTCCCATTAGAGATACTCCAGTCGAGCCAATTCCTGAACCAGTCAATGATAACCAAAAATGCTAAAGGTCAACTCAAGAGCAATTCGAATACTTCCAAACCTACATCAGTCAAAAATAAAAAGAGAAAAAGTTTGATGAGGAGGAACAGTTGAGAATTGATATGTTTATGGTACAACAATAGATGCTAAAACAAAAGCATGATTAGTCAGTCGCTCCTTCAAGAGGAATTACTTTAGTTATGTAAAAAGAAGAAGCAAAACCCAAAAAGAAGATGCTTGTTAAAATCAAAATTAAAAAGAAAGACCAGGACAATGAAGAATAAACAGATCAACTTTCAAAGATTAGAGTTGTTTAAACTTAAAAATGATTGTTTAGTTGATGAACCCAAAATTATGTTTTCCTTCATTTAAATATCCTTTTCAATATCTTTTCTCTCATAAAGAATTAATAAATTACTTTTCCCCTATCAATATTTATGCATTGCAACTTGAATTTATCATATAGTAAGACTACTCAATTATAACTATTATTTAGATGCATAGCATAAAAAAGCGCCTGGCAAATCAAATTACTATACTCCGCTACATCCAAGAATATTAGATATACTAAATTAGTATCGTTTGGTAGTCGGAAAAGCCCATACCACCCACTATTCATTACCTACCTGAAATATTTTTAAATCCATTTATGTAAATGACTCCGATTTCTCCATATAATCCCTCAAAAATCTTCAAAAACTAGCAAACTAGTCAATAGATAACCTAAAATTTCGCTAAAATTCCATAAAAGATATTTGAAAAGAAGTTAAAGCGCAACGATTATCCTCACTAAATTGAAAGATCCAAAAAGAATAATAAAAGACAAAATCAAACTTTGGACTATGATGCATTGATGACTCGAAATAAAATAATTGCTATGGCAATTTAAAGAAATAAATCTGTGATTAAGTATTCTACTCCCAAAGACGTTTTACATAAAAAGAAAAAGATTGTGTGAAACGCTAAGTCTATTTCATTTTAGCTAAGCGTAAGCTTAGCCATTGATTTTGTTGATTCTATTGATCGGGAAATATGTTTAATTTTTTAAATTCATCACGTACTAGCCAAGAAAGCGATGAGATGGGCTCGGTCCTATGCTCCAGATACTCCACTAAAAGACATTTTGTTTCCTGGTAAATGTTTTCCGGGATTGAGCAGATACATGAAAAGATGCTTATCACTCCAGACAAGTCCTGATCCTTTCATAGCCTTGCTGTAAGAAAAAAGAGTCTCGCCTGCCTTTCTTCCGACAACTCCACCAAGAGGGGGAGCAGCTGCACCTTTTCCATCACCCTGCATATAATTATGAATACATCCAAACCATGACAACTGGCACATAGCTCTTCGAAAATACTTTTTCCTGCTTTAGGGTCACCTTTAGGGACGACCACATCTGGCTCCTTAATTTATTTCTTTTTCTTGCCACCCATAAATTTAAAATAAATTATAATTGTTGAAATTCTCTTGAACTAATAGAGTTAGTGGAGTCTTATCATCAGGCACGGTCATATTGATGCTTACATAAAATATGATTGTAATTTATTAGCCGTAGCTAGTTATTAGTGGTATATAATCCGTATTACTGAGTTTTGGAGAGTATAAAAAAAAATGGAAGTTTATTAAATTTAATTGAGTAAGTAATCAATAGTTTGAAGATATAAAACAAAGAAAGATATATTCCTGAAAATATTGTGTCTGCATATTAAATCAGTCTGTAACTTTTTTCATTTTTTATTGGTGATATATTAAAATCCTGATGCCTTAATGAAGGGAAAACATAAATCAGTCATTTAAAGTCCTGTTTTGATGTTGTGAGAATTGATAATATATAAACATATTTCAGTTAAATATTAAGAATTATATATGAGTCATCTGAAGAACAGCAAAACAACTTCCTATAAAGATTTACTGACAGCTTTTTAAAAAGCGGAAACTGCTCGCCAAACACCTCGATAAAAAAAGGTGCCGAATCGCTTTTACCAGCCAAAAAAATCAAGTATTCAATAAAATAAATAAAACATAATCACCAAAAATCATATCCGTAGCGTGTATGAAAAAAGCCAAGTACGTTCATCTTCCTCATGGCTTTAGTAGGATATTTTGAAGGAATATAATAATAAAAGAAAGAACCGCCAACTGAACTTGAGTTACAACAAATTTATTTCATACATTACGACCATTATGCAGAAACTAACTGGAGCTGTCCCTCCTGACTCTTTAATGATAAAGCTTACATATTTGCAATTTTTAGCTGCTCTCAAAGAAATGTGCTTGATTAAAGAAACCTATGATCCGACTTCAAATGATTGCGTCACGGAATTGTGGAATTAAATAAGTGGTCACGGACAGACTGTTGGAATTTTTATTGTATTTGTCACTGGAATACTGAATATGAGAAAGAATGAGGAGTTACAAGACGAACGAAATTCTCATTTATGGGAAAAATATGCATAACTAAGGTATACCCGAATGGAACAGCTTGGCAAAAATAAAACAATTTAAAGAGAAGAATATTCTTTTAGCCCCATGATTTCATAAAGAAGCAGAGCTCTTGCAGTGAGTCGTTCCAAGAGTAAAGGTCTTCGTGAAAAATGTTTAGTTCATAAGAGTGACGTGCAGTTTGTTTAATAATCAAATCAAAATACATCCCGCAATACAAATTCTAAAGAGAAGAATAATACTACTGGTAATCGTCGCTCTTTGATGCTATTTAAATTAGCTCAATAGAAATCTCAGGAAAAGAAAAGAGATAAAAGGTCATCATAAGTTTAATATTAAAAATCGATTAAGGAGTTAACCTTCCAACCTTAAATTCATTATCATGTCAAGGAGCAGGAAAAAAAGACCACAACTATTCAAGGTGAACAGGATTCAATCAATCGCATTATTCGTGGTCGAATTGAGAGATAAGTGAGGACCATAATTCAAGAAAAGGGATTGCCCTATAACTAGAAAATGTTTCAAAAAATGAAACGCGAAAGATATTAACTATTTTTGCGATCAAAGACAATAAATATTTTTGATAAAGTACAAGTTTAAAATAGCAAGTAGGGAAAATAAGCCAAACAATAAATGAAACATCATACAGATAAGAAATAGAAGTCATAAAACAAAAAGTATCCCTTAGTACTCAACATTGAGATTGAAGAGGGACGATGCGAGAAACTAGTCATTCATGAAGGAGAATGCTACAAAGAGGTGGCTGCTCAATTCATCAAATAATTTTGTAAATATAGTCTTATTGAAGAATTAGAACCATAAATGTACGATAAACTAATCGAGGGTGTTTAGCAGGCTTTGAAATGTCAACTGGAACAAATTGATGAGGATTCTTCCGAATAAGAATTTTAATCCACAAAATGACAGTTCCCTTTGGTTTTCTATCAATTTCATAGTTGTCAATTATAATATTTTTAAATATATGTGGACTCGTAAACTTTTATTTACAATGGGTACTGTAGAGAAATCTTTAAGACAAAAATTAGCAGTTACCTTTACTCCAACTCGCCTAGATATCTTTAATTAAAGTCATCGCCATTCTAGAGGAACAGAGACTCATTTCAATGTTATCATTGTTTCATAAAAATTCAGAGGGCTGCCTCGTGTAAAGCAACATCAACTTGTATATACAGCTCTTGGATAGCTGATGTCATAAGTTCATGCGTTAACTCTAACTTGCTATGGTGATGAAACTTAGGATTCAGCCGGATGGAGTTTGGACTGCTTTCACAAGAATAAATGATAGGTTTAACTGTATTTATTTGATTAAATACCAAAAATACCTTGAGATATTATTTCTATAATTATCAGTCTTTTTGTTTTAATATCGCTCCATAATAAAAATGGAAAGTAAAACTACCACTCTTCCTGAGTAATTTAATATTCATCAAGACTTTCACAGGATCGCTTAGCACTTACAAATAGAATTAAATAAAAAGTTATCAAACTACAAGCCGAACTTGAGGACGCAAAAGATGATGCAGAGGTAGTCAAAAGATGTAACATTTCCATCACTCGATTAAAATTACGGTTGAGTTTAATTGCACGATGTGGAGAGATCAGTTTATTACGATTGGGTCACATCGAGGACGTATTTCGCCATTACTGTATGAATGTATTTCGCACTGGCAAGCACATGACTTTTGATAGATTGGTGCATGATCGCGTTCATATGACAGTTGAGAGATTTTGCTTGTTTTTACGCGACTTCCAAGCAACAGGATCAGTAATTGACGGCAAAAATCGTGAGATATTAGAAAAACCAATAGTCGTAACCACATTTCGAAAAATAGCCTCAAATGCCCGTGAATTGAGTTTTGAAGAATTTATTCAATGCATTGATAAGTTGGCAGTATTGCATTGGGATGGCACAGAAGGCTATTAATAAAGACAACAATAGCGAGAGAGAGTTAGAGAAAAACGAAAATAAGCAAACGAAAGGCATCGCAAAAAGAAAAAAGGAGTTGAAGGATCTTCGAAAACAGCTGAATAAAAAGCTTAAGGGGAGGAAGAGAAATAGGAAGAAGATGAAGATGAGTAAAATGAAGAAGAGGAAGAAGAGGAGTAAAAGGCTGCAGAAAACAATTAAAATGATGACTTAGTAAATGAACTAATGAACAATGAAGATATTCAAGATCCAAATTAAGAAGTTAGACTACTAGCCTAAAAAGCCAAACAAGAAAATGCTGCTTTGAAAGAAGCCTTAATAGCTGAAAGAAACTAGGAGGAGGAACTTCTGAGACTTACTAAAGAGGAAAAAATTGAATTCTACTATCAACGTCTGGATATCGATAGCTTGGATTCTTACAAGAGGAAGATGACCAGTCTCAACTTGCCAAATTTGCAAAATTACTCACAACAAAATCAATAGACACCAAAAGCTATGTCTGCATCAAATTTGTAAGCAGCACAGCAAGAGGAAGCAAGTAAATATTTATTAAGTGAGGACTCAGACAATTGAAAGCCAAAATGACCGAAAAATTGGCCAAAAAGAAGGAGCGACCACTCCCCAAACCTAGTAATTAACAAGCCTTAAAAGAAGAGTAAAACTCAAGGAAAAGAAAACAAATGCGACAGGAACGTGAAAATGCCGTAAAAGAAATCAAAAAAATTGAGTAGGTTCGTAAGACTGAGCCAAAGAAAAATGCCACCATTGAATACAAAGAGGGTGAGATTAGTTGGTAAATTTTGTAGAAGATAGGCCTTGATCAACTTAGACTAAAGCAGTTTAATCCAGCCAATTTCTACTCTCCCTCCGAGGAAGATAGATATTTTCTAGATTAATATGGATCAAAGCCGAAAATAGCCTCTCGTTTGCAAGCCAGAGAAAAGCAATCATTATCTATCGTGAAAGATACTCGCATGAGAGCCGATGAATTGTAGAAAAAGGAGAAAGCTCGATAAAAGAAAAGCACTTCATTTTCCAAAAAATATTGAAAACAGAGTTACTTTATTAATATGGTGATAGTTAATTAACAATAGATATCTAAAATTTATAATTTAAGCAAACAATAAGTCCAAGCTAGCAGAGAATAGGTATCAGCGGAATATTTTAACTATCTCCTTTTTGTTACCCCCTTTTGGCGGGACTAATTTAACTAAACATTCTATCTGTAGGTGCGCTTCCTCGACTGCTTTTTTGAAGTTGGGCATGTTCCCACCAACCCCAAAGTAATAATGTTTATTGCCTAAAATGCAAATACCAGTCGGAGATAGGAACTCCAAGATGAAAGCAATAATTTTTTAATAGTTTGCTTAAGTGTAAATCAATTCACTACCCAATATCATGTCAAATTTATCTCCTAAACACTTTAGTTGGCACCAATCCCCACTCATAAAAGAAAAATGAGTCAAAGTCTATCCATTGATGCCTACTGTTGGCTTAGTCAATTTTTAAATAACTTATTAATTATAATCTTGAAGGCAGACATCTTTAGCTCCCATTTTACTTGCTAAAATACCCAATAGTCCATGACCACACCCCATTTCAATGATCTTCTTTCCCTCAAAGATATTGGTTTGTATTTCCAGATATTTAAGCATGTCTAAAGTACATTCCCAAAGTTTAAACCCGCCCTCGTAAATTCCAGGTATGATATCTTTGTTGTAGGCTGACATTTTATCAGTTTTGATGTAATATTTGAGTGAGCAACTGTTGAGATTAATGTTCGCGATTTATATTTGAGTTTGCATTATATTATATCAACAAGTTATTATTATCTCAATAAAGCCATGCCACTTCTTGAAAAAAACATTATAATTTTGTAAATAATCTGTAAATCAATTTAATTTTTTATAGAAAAAAATCGATGAAGTATGAGGATAAACTAAGTAAAAAATCATTCCTTTAAGTCTATCAGATTAATATTCATAAAAAGTATTAATTAAGCTATATAAAGATATTAGAAAAAGAAAGAATCATTTAAGATAAATGTGTATCCTTAAATATGAAAATAAAACATATACCTTTAATGTCCTTTCGGAAGCCATGTAATTTATGTTGGGAATTGATAAATTTAAGATAGAAAGTGAGAAGCATTCCAAATAGGACAACGAGGAATAAGGTGAAAAATAAAGTGAACAAAAACTATAATTTGATTGTCAAAAGATTACTTATGGAAAAACCAGAAAAGGCCTTTATGTTCATCCTGGAATTAATGTTTGCGGTGTTTGCACTAATTAAGATTGCGAATAATCATTTCAAATTGTTTATTGCCATCTAGATAACGAAGAGGCTTGGACTATTCCTAGAATTATCGAATATTCAGTTTGCCCAGTTTGCAAAACTAATATGGGAAAGCAAATTAAAAATATTGCTTATTATAATTGTGAATGGAAAGTAATCGGCAAAATTAAAGGTGAACCTAAGAGTTTTAAGGTTGTGGAAAAAACAGATCTAAATGAATGCAAGCAATATCTGCAAAAAGAGAAAGAGCCCACAGTCTAATTCGAGTACCTGTCTGTTTAAGCAAAAGCCTTCTGATTTGAAATTAAATTAAATTGTTAATAAATACTATTAATTCTTTAGACTTGCTATCAAATTTAAGGATCTAGAATCAAACGATTTATAATTAAAGATTAAATTTTTTTATATTTTATTTTTAATTAATAAGAATTATCGTATCTTATGCTTCAGGCATTGGGTCAATACGGCAAAAATCCAGTTAAGCCAAATTTTAAGGAGTGGAGAACAGGCAAAGCATGGATACAACACTGTGATAGCGTTAAAACTGACATTAATTTCAATATACACTCTGCTAGGATATATGGTATCACAACAGTCCTTTGTCATTATGATGTCACTTGCCTCACTCAACTCTATTATGATGAATCTGAAAAAGATTGTTACAAAAATGCTTCTGATTATACTTTACAGTATTAAATGATTCGAAATACCAAATCTTGGACTAATCATGCAAGTGATGTAACAGAAAAGATAAAGCTTATTGCGTAAAATGCAAAGATAATCAGTATAAATGCCCTTTAAATTAATGAAAAACATGGAGAAGGCTTAACTATCATTTGGTTTCTCAAGCAAAAATGATCTTAATGTTATGACTTATTAATTATTTTTCGTATAAACTTAATTCGAGGATTCAACTTTTTAATTGGTTGATATACTATATAAGTGTAATTAAAAATCACTCCACAAGGGTTTCTTTTAGTTCTTTAATCAGTACATTTCTAGGTTTTATGTTTTTATATTCTATTGCTTCTTTATATCGTTACTCCATACTTGCCTTATCATTCGGCAGCTTTAAAAAATTAAACACTTGTTTGATTGTGTCTTCAGTAACGTCTTCTGCATTGAATAAATATTATTCCTGCAAGGTAGGCTTTTAATCATCAGAATCACTTTCTGAAGATTCATCATCCTAAACCTCTCCAGCTTCATAGTGATTACCATCCGAACTCTTTTGAGCGTTCAAAAATGCCTACATTCTCTTTTCCTTCTTTTTTTGTTTTTCGACTATTTTATTCAACATTTTCTTTGCTTTAATTGAAATCAAAAAAATAACTTCTTCGAATTTTTCATAGTCGATTCCTTTGTGATTGGATTTTTTATCTTCGGGATCTTTTGTAGCGTAAAGGAATATATTGCCGAGATCTTTCTTTTGAAGCATAAAAGGGATTATTTTGAATTTAATACAAAAGAAACTAAGAGTATTCATACCGATTTCATCGTAGTTTGTAGCTGAAATTTTAGACTTCTAAAACTTTAGCAGTAAATCGAACAATAGTTTTAAAGCTTTGCGATTCTCAGTCAAAACATCCTGAATCTAATCGGATTTCCATACTTAATCGAAATTTTCCTTGATTTAATCAAGTTTTTATAGTAATCCTTCTTATTTTTTAAGATTATGCAAATAGAGTCTTTTTACGAACTACTTTTTGCTTGTTTCCGACTCTTCCTTTTTTTATTTTTCCTCATTTTTTTTTCTTTTCATCTCTTCATCTTTTTCTTTTAACTCCTCTTTTTTTTTGCGAAAATATTATTCAACTCCTTGACGATATTCTTCTTTTTCTTATTACAATTTTTCTTATTATTTTTCCTTCAATTTTAGCAAGGCTTCCTTCTTTTCTGCGATTTACTACTTTACTCTCTAAAACTCTTCCATTTTCTCACGATATGCTTTATCTTCTTTCATTTTCTTTGATTTTCTTTTCAGATATTCTTACCTTTTTTTCTGCTTTTCCTGTTCCTTCCTCTTCTCTCGTAAAGCTTCAACTTATAGTTTGACTGATTCTGCCTTCTTCCTCCAATTAATTTCATCTTTCTTTCTTTCCGTTTCAATCTTCGCCAAGTCATTCCTCCTCCTTTTCATAAATTAGTTGGTTATTTTTCTCTTGTTTTTGTTCTTTACAACTGGACTTTGATTTTATACGGCAGTCAAAATATCCTACATGCAATAAGCCACTTCCTCAGCAATAGATTTATTTGGAAGGCTAGTCTCAGCTATTCCTAGCTTAATTCCAAGCGAAAAATTAATATAGGGCTTGAATTACCTCCTCTTTGGCGGAGAAGGCAGTGACATTTCTTTTTATATGAGTTTGCTTGAAGCTGAAACTGACTGCTTAGCTTTTAGATATCCTCCAGTATAGTCTTTCATTTTTTGGCTTAGGCTTTGAAAAAGAACAGGCCGTGCTAAAAAAGTCTCATGCTTTATGCTGAGTGGCTAGATTATATGGAAACCGAATTCAGGGCGTTGAGCAAAAATTATATCTAAAACTTCCAACACTTCGATATAACTGGTTTTTATATTTTTTTGAAGCATGGGATGAAAATCGAATTCATACTCTAAAGATATTTGCTTTATGCGTTTGTAACCTTCTGGAAGGATGTATTCAGGATTATCTTTTAGCCTTTTGTTAAATTCACGAATCACCTATGTTTCTTGGAAGTAGGCCTACTCTGGATTATCGAAAATTTAGACACTACCGGCTTTTTCTTTCGTAATTTTCTTGAGTTGTTCGATAAATAGTAAGAGTTGTTGCCCTGGGGGTAAATGTGCATTTCCAAGCTTGCTATATCCAATGATAGCGGCTTGGACGATGAATTCTTAAAATCCTGAATAGGTCAACATCTGAATATCGTTTTTCCTTTTGAGGTTTTAGTTAATGAGTCGAACAATAGTAAAGCAATCCTCTTTTTTGAGAAAGTTGAACTCATATTCCTTAAGTAATTTCCATACCTCTCCCATATGAGTTTTTTCCTCAGAACTGTTCTCACCCTTTCGGCTGGAATATTTGTAGAAGAGATACCTCCATACCTTGCGATATCTCTTCATTAAAGACTCCACATCTTCTCTGTAAGAATCCTCTTCCTCTTTTTATAAATTTATTAGCTTTATCAGGCAAACTATATCTTTATTATCCTTCGGCTCATTATGTTATGCGGGTATTATTTCTTATGTGGTGTGAATGTGCTTATAATCAAGATCATTTTTGATGGTGGTCATAGACTATACCAATCGTTTCTAGTGCTGTATGGTCCTAAATTTCTCAGTTTTCTATTATTTACGAACACGCTATTTTTATTTTTATAATTCAATGCTCCTCAGGTCATATCTCTTTTGCTTTGCTTTTTAAAGATCCTTGATAGCAAAAGTAGATGGTTTAAGTAGAGCTGGATCCAGAATTACAGTAGTTGTGTCTTTTTAGTCTAATAGGCTGGGTTACAATAAAATGACTGATTTTGATTTGTGAGACTGGTGATCATGATGATCATGAGAATGCCCCTTTTATTTTGGTTACAGTTTTGGTTTGGGGGGATAAGCTACGCTCATATAGAAGGCAATTCTTTCTTCAAGCTCCTCTTCTTCTGGATAATAAGAGGCCATCACGGGTTTCAATAGCTCAGCTTGTTCCTTTTTTTTTAGTTCAACACTAATCTTGAGGTAGGTATGAAAAATAGAGTCCTCAGATTGCTGTTTGAAGCTTTCATTGATGAAAATTGCCTTCGATATAAATCCAACTAAATTTTTGCATATTATGTGCTTGGAGGAAACATTAATAAAATTTTCAACAGATTTGCTATTTTAAGTTGTGGGCAAGCGCGAGGATTCTTCTTTAAGAATTTTCAATGTCTTGTTTATACCTTTAGCAACAGAATAGAGTTGAGCTAAGCATAATCTACTGTGGTTCTCCAGAAATTCCAGAGCCACTTCGTCACTCAAATTGGACAATGATGAGAAAATGACTTCAAGCACATGAGGGCCATACATGATCTGCGTTGAAGGGAGAGTACGTCCTGGAAAATAATTCTACTAAGCATCTCCATCATATCAAGACTCTCTTAATCGCTAAGTCTTTTTTCTTAAAACAGAATTTGGCATAATGAAATTATTGATCCTTCTGCACTACTTTAGAGAAGTTTTAGTAGTGGTTGCACAATAGGTGTGCCTGGCAAACTGGCAATACCTCGAAAGCTGAAGGCAAAGTTATCTGCCATAAAGACCAGCTGAATAAAGGTTAAGTTACTCTTGAAGGCTAACTGCAAGTTGAAAACCCAGTTACGAGTATTTTATAAATGAGAGGGGCAAAAGAATTTTTAGCAGATCCTAGAGTTTGCATCAGACTAAAAAGTGTTCGATTAACTTGAACAAACATTAGTTCACTCTGAGCATTCTGCAATCCTTTAAGAAAGTTAATAGTCTGCAGAGGCAATCCTAAATCACTCAATTAGAATTTTTGTCCTAACAGTTGCCACTGCTGCTCCATAATGGCTATCATCAATAATATTTCATGAGTATCCTTGCTTTTTTTCATGCTCTTAAGAAAGTACTTGTTCCAGTCCTCAAAATAATTGGTTATACTGAATTTTTAGAGCATCTACTTCGATGCTTATTAAACAAAACTTTTGTAGAAACTATACTTTTCGCGTTCAGTAATCCAAAGCACCGATTTTTAAGTGAGTTGAATGTATTTGAAAAACTAATCATCGAGAAAATCATAGCAGATTGATAGAATCATACTTTATATGAGAGGATGCCTCTTAATTGCGAAGAAAAGGGTATTTAAGCCCTCCTTTTTAATCCATTAGCGTAGAACATGCAGATTTAGCATTGAAAGGCGGTATTGATGATATATTTCCTGTACTGCTTAGCAGCATAGTTTAGCAGTATACTCATCTTTGCTGATCCAGCAAGTTCTTAGTGCTCCGAACAAAAAGTTAACATTTTACAATTCATCAAGGCAGAACAGTCTAAGGACTAAGAACTAAGCATGTGCTTTAATCTCTTAAAGCAAAGCCCAGACTGGTTCGAATGAATTCTTCACTCCTTTGGCCAATAAATGCGAAAGATATTTATTATTATCCAGAAAGAGATTAAGCGTCTGTTGTGGTGATATCTTGAAGTTTTTGGATATTAATACTGTTAGAAACTACAACACATTGGTTGCATCTCGGGGGGATTTTTTGCCTATTTAGTTAATATCCACTTTAAGGGCGTTACCGCTCTGTCCAGGTTACTTGCTACGCCTTTGCTATAAATGAGTTAATATTCTGCCCAAGGGCTCTGGATCGTAGTTCGTTAGCTTACTTTTTTCGGCTTGATCTAGTGAAACTCCTAAATATTTTAGCACCTATGTAAGAAGACCCCAGTTGTAGAGTCGAATGGCTGGAGTTGAATTTTCCTTGAGTGCATCAATCTTCTTGAGTTTATCCTCGTCAGTTTTATTGGGGAGAAAGGTGCGAAGGAGGGGGCCTAGTACAAAACCGTCCATTAAGCGATTGGCTGTGTCTTCTGAAACCTCCATAAGATTATTCTGATTGCGTTTAGCCTCTTTTACAAGTCCTAGCCCTTGCAACCACTTGAAGACTTCTGCTGATATCTCTAAAACCATTATGTTCCTATTAAAATTATAACTCATTACTATCAAACAAAGATTAACCTATTTTATATAAGCTGATCTAAAATAACTTCACTTTGAAATATTCGTTTATTTTAGTCAATTTAATAGGTTTGAACTGATATTATTAAATTTAAATGTTTAACTAAAGTTAAGTAAAGTATATAAATGAATTCAAGCGTAACCAAAGAATTCAAGGGTTTCACGCTCAACCATTTTATTCTTCAGGAACAAATTGGAGTAGGCAAATTTGGCCTTGTCTACAAAGCTATCTAGAAACAAAGCTAAAAAGAGGTTGCTATCAAAATTATCATCAAGAAAACAGTCAATACTCCAGAACTCCACAAACAACTACAGCGATAGATAGAAACTCAATCACATCTGAAACATCCCTTCATCTGCTAACTTTATGCTTACTTTCAGGATGCAAACAGTTTATACATTGTGCTTGAATATTGCGCCAATGGCAGTTTATCAATTCCCAGTATCTTATATTTTACTTAGTTAGGAATGCCAGACAGTCATTCTCTTATAAAAAAATTGCATCCATCCTCCAGCAATTGCTGCAAGCATTGGCCTACATGCATTAGCGTCATGTGATGCATAGAGACATAAAATTAGAAAATGTCCTTTTAGATAAAAATTTCAATGCTAAAATTAGTGATTTTGGATGGTGCGTACACTCTCAAGGAGAGAGGAAAACATTCTGTGGGACTATGGAGTATATTAATCCGGAGATGCTCAATAAACTAAGATATAGCCATAATATTGATATGTACTGCCTTGGAATTATACTCTATGAAATGTTCTACTTCAAATCACCCTTCTTTGCCGAAACAGAAAATGAGACTTTTTAAAAAATTAAAAAAGGTGTCATACCCTTTCCAGACGAAGTAAGAGTTATACCTGAAGCAGCAAAAACGCTGATTCGTACTTTGCTTGAGAGGGATCCAGAGAAAAGGCCATCTGCAAGATAACTGTTTAATCACGATTTTATCAAATCATATCTCTATGAAAATGGAGAACAATTACCCAACAAAGAACGCTTGACATAGCAAGAATTTGCCAAATTTCAGGATTAGCTCAAAAAATCATAAGTCAATGCTTAATCTGAATAAAGTGAGGGCAAAAATGAGGACATTTTTAAAACACCGAAATAGGAGTGATTGTTCATTGGCATATTAATTACGAAATATGTATTTCAGATGAATCGATATACAAAATATAATAAAAATATATGATTGAATTGCCCCTCTAGCATAGCCATCTGCATTAGCACGAGGATTAAAATGATGAAAACTCCAATGAACCTGAAGATCTTATTAATCTGAAAGAAATACCTTGCCATCCGCATAGACCTGTCGCTGCTTTCGATTTTTCAAGCATTTAGCAGCAAATTGACCGTATTAGGCAAAAAAAGTAAGCTGCAAAGTAAGCTGCTAGGCATGTTCGAAAGATATTAAAGAGTCCTCGTGAAATATATGAAACTGATTAACTTAGTTAAGCCCTAGAGGAATCACTTGAGGCTGTGCCTATTCACATGAGTGTAGCCCTTAAACAACGTATTAAGTTTATATAGGATAAAGTATACATTGGAACTCAAAGCGAGGGAAATGGTTTATTTGTAGAGCGTTTAAAGCAATAAGTCCTAAATAATGAAGCATTAGCAAATGAGCTCAATTTAGTAATGGACGAGGTGCAAGTATTGGTATAAAATGACATAGAGGAGGGATAATATGAAATCCATCCAATTAAGCATGCAGTTAAGCATCCTCTTCCATAGCCATAACCTGCCCATCGTGTCAAACTTAAAAACATGTTAATTAAGAATAAACTTGTTGATTTGAGGGAGGAGTTCAATCGCAGTGACATTGCTAACTCCTAAAAAGGAATAGCAATGTCTTAACACTCAGTTAATATTACAAACTCTATAGTAAAGAGCGGAGCAATCAAAAAAGAGGGAGAAATATGGGGAGACTAATTTCATCCGCTGAGTGAAGGAACCAAGAAAGCAGTGGACTTTGTAAAAAGATTACAGAAGTAGCAGCAGTAGCAAAGAAAAGAGCGTATTAAGAAATCAAAGGAGATGCAATCACTAGAAGTAAAAAGTGCGGTTGAGCACAAACAGTTTGAGGAACAAATTAAAAAGGAAAAGCATGAGATGCTGAGAAAAAGATACGAAGAGAGTATTTCATTAAAAAAGTCAAAGCGTCAAAAGCAGTAATAAAATGAGCGTGAATATTCTTAATTTTTAAAGTAATATAAATGTCGCAAGCCCTTATTCAGAATAAAATAGGAGCAGTTTAAGCATAATGTACTATAAGAGCAATAACAGCGAAGAAAGATTCAATTATCTGAGATTCACGAAGCTAAAAAGGCTATGAGTCATGAGGAGTTAATTGAGCACCAACAAAAATACTAAAAATGGAAATAGGAAAAACAAACACAGATTGTGGCTGAGAGATAATTCAAAAAGAAGGAGGAGGCCAGTGTACCTAAAAAAAGCTTTTATAGAGGAAGGTTTCATTCTCTTATTAAGGAGGAAGAGCTTCAAAGATAGCAATAGGATGATTCACACCTGACACGGGAAGAGTTGTTAAAAAGGCAAAAATAGTTTGCAGAGTAGGTGCGTAAAAAGTATGCGCCTTTAATCAGCGAGGCCAAGAAAAAATAATTATAATCATTGATGCAATCTCTATAAAAAGGTAAGAATGAAAAAGCACTCTCATAAGAGCAATATCGTGATCTAGGCAATAAGTACTTAAAATAATTGCATAAGATGATAGATTAGTTTCGCAGTAAGGGGCTTATCAAATCTCAAGTAGAGGAGGAAAAAAAACCAAAAACTAAGGACTATCTTCGAGAAGTCAGAGATCGTTACAATTTCTCAACTCTAGACTACAGTTCACAGGTTGGCACAAATTCGCTTTGGGTGGAGTCAAAGGCTCAAAAACTGGAGAATAATGCCAGAATCAAGGAAAAGGTTCTTAAATTTAAGAATAATGGATAGTTTGATTTGGAGAAGTATATGCGTGATTTACACGCTATTAATGATGATTATATTGGATCGGCCTAAGCCAAAATCAGTCTCATAAATCAACTGTCCAGAAATGAATGTGATAAAAAAAGCAAAAAATAAGAAAGGAAAAGCCATAAAAACAAAAGCGAATAAGGATCATAAGACAGTAGCGATCAATGATTAATATTTTTCATTCTAATAAATTAAAAAATGCCTTAAATGATTAATTTCAAGGCTGTGTTAAAATATTTTGTCAAAAATAATAAGAAACACCATTATCTGATTTTTCCTTTTATAATTACTTTATATTAAAAAGATATTACTGTTCACAAATCACTTTTCTCTTTTAAATTGGGGTAATTCTACACGGCTATGATTTTTAAATAACATGCCCCCACCAATAACTTAAGCATCAATTCCCTTGCTTTTAAGGACTGCAGACACTATGTGAGTGCCTACCTTACCTTGATAAGCATCTAATTTTTTGTCACAGCTTAAACAATTCCATCCCTTACGAGCAATGCGTGCATCCTCTTCATTGGCCTCAATATTAACAATCCTATATAAATAGGCAATTTTGTTTTCAATATTCTTCATCCACTTCTTTAAGTTTTCCTAGTCAACTTTGCCCAAAATGAGATGTTCAAGTTTAAGAAGTTTGTCCTCAAAGGAATTAGTTTTGAACTTATCTTATTATTTTTTGACTGTGATAATGTCTAATTTTTTGAGGGCTTTGGTAAAGTCTCCCTTTTGTTGTTTTAATTTATCAATAATCTCCTTTTTAATAATTACAGGATCTTATTTCTCTTATACTTTATTTTATTCTTTTTGATTTGACAATTTATTTTCTTCCTTTTAATTCAAGTATTTATTATCTTCCTTCTGGCAAGAGCTTGCTTGAACTCTTGCACTCATTTATGGCTTGTATCCAGAATAAATACGTGTCTGAATAAGACTATGATCTTTAATATGACCATTAAGCTTTATCTATAATTATGTAAGTCTTGACTAAAGAAGGGGGTTTTCTGAAGATGAGTGATCTTGTGCCTGATGCTTGTAGAGGTCGTCATTGAGTTTCCATATGTCATTAGATATTTGTTTATTATTCCTAGTTAACTCTTCTGCTATTAATTTAAAATTTAAAATTATTGGAGTGACGTTATTTGTAATTTATAAAACTTATTGCTAAAGATGATTTGTCGTTATGTTGATTTCTGATTTTGTCTTTGATAATTCATTGATAAGTCTTTTTTCCAGCTCTGATAATAACTAATTAATATCTCTGATGGATAACTCTGATTTATCTGCCTTAATCGAGTTTTAATCAATCTTTTATATTTTCCCTCTTAACTTCGAATAATCTTCTTCTAATTTTGTAATTCTATCTTCTTATTCCTGCAATTTTTTTTAAAGTTATGAAATTTTCATAGTTTCTTTTTCAATGATATCTACTTTCTTTTCTATTTTACCTATTTTTTACTCGAGATATTTTAGAGTGTTTAAGAATTCAACATCATCTTTTTATGCATTTAACTCTGGATTTGGACTGGCAATAATTTATCCTAATTTTAAATGAATAGAGGCAATATCCTTTTCTACTCCTACCAAGGATTAACCAACCTTTTCAATATTCTTGGTAGAGAAATCTTCTATTTGTTTTGATCTTAAAAAAAGTTAACTGACTGATTTTTCAAGACCATCTATGCGATTTCCCCAACCAGAAAGAGCAGAATCATGAGCTCTCAGAGCCTTGAGAATGATTTGAAAATTAAGATCAAGTTGAGTTTCGGCGAGAGTAACTGTAACAAGATTGGTGGTAACAATCTACGAAAGTAATGTGGTTGATATCATCTTCAATAAAATTAAAAAATTTCTGATTCTAAAATTAACAGGAAACGCTTCTTGAAAATTATATTTTACAGCACTAAATTTAACTCAGTTATCAATATCAATATTAAAAAAATTTCATTACCTTTAATTTGGTAAATCATTCTTTTTTAATAATGTTTCTTTATAAACTATAATAATAATAATTCATTTTTATTAAAGTTATACATAAAAAAGATGAATAGAGATCAAATGATTAGGAATAGCCTCCTAAAATCATTAGACCCCACTCTATATTTTCAATAAAATTTCTTCATGGCATAGGGAAAGCATAATCGAAGAGATTGCGATCTTGCAACAACAAAGCCTTCAATCATTCTACGCAGATAATCATATCTAAACTCTCCTGATAATTAAAACTAATCTCCTTCACCAAGAAAAATGGGCAATTCTCCTAAACCACCAAAGTAAGTCAAAAGAAATCAAAAGAAATTTTTATCAATAGTAAGTAGCTCACAAAAAACAAATACTTTACGAACATCAAGATAAAAATATAGGCGATTGGGATGTTCCAGACGTAGTTAAAGAAGACCATTATCCAAATTAGAATATACACCATATTATGAAAATGTGAGTCGTAGACTGAATCGAGCTAATAGTTGTAAAGTCATCGGTTCAAAAAATTCAACTTATAAGAGCAGCATCATTACTCCATATCCCACAAGCAGAGATAGGATTATTATACGATAAAAAATTGTTCCAATTCAAATTAAGACTACAACAAACAATAAATAATAAAGCAAAAAATATTCTTAAGTCAATGCTCAAAAAATTCCTAATATTCCTCAATTATTGATTCCAAAGAATAACTTTGTGAATTAGTAAAAATTTCATATGGTTTATACCAATAATAATACCAAATTAAATCCTCGTTTTGAACAACAAATGCTATTTCCATCTCCATCTTTAATCAAATCTCAATCAAATCAATTGCTGCATAAAGGTTGTCCCCCTATTTCGTTCTAATACAATAATGAAGTTATTACTCAGAATGGATATCATCGAGAAGCACTAACATCTCGCACGGTATCTACTCCAATTAATATGATTCAACCTACTCCTAAATCTGAAAGAAGAAATAATTTTGCAATACCTCCTTAACATTTTTAGTATTCACCTCAATTTTATCCTCAACAAATTCATCCATACCAAAATTCACCTATTTAAATGATACAAACCTTTAAGAACAGTGTTCCGAATATGATGCGAAATAATGAAAATTACACATATGCCTATCCAATTTATCCTGTTTATCGAGTAGTTGAATCTTGCGAAATCACACCAAGGAAAAATAATATAATTTAACAAAAAGGGATAAATAATGATTAATTAATAGATTTAAGTCGTTAAATTGTTGAAAATGATGACAGAAGGAAGAAAGCATTTGACCGTATATAACGAAAATTAGACTAACTCAGCTCACGGACTAATTCATTGAACAAATGCAATTCTTCACTGCACAATAATGAACATTTAACGACAAACTAAACTATTAAGAAAGGTATTATCAGTCAAAATCCAGATTTCCTAAATGAAATGAATAAAAATTTAAACTATGATAAGAAAAAAATAATAGATAGACTCGATGCTATGATTGGAAAATAAAATGAAAAGCAGTCAACAATCAAAAACAAACCCTGTGGACAAGTTAATTGATTTTGGTCTTTGATCACTTTATTGTTTTGTTTTATCAATAAAATAATAAGTTTATAATAATTAAATATCAGTCTATTCATTTGAAGCTATGACATTTTTATGAATACAATAGGAAAGATAGAGTATGACTTATCAATAGTAAAATGGAGTCCCTCCGATAGTTTACATTTCAACTCCCCATCCATCTATTAATCCTAAAGGATCTTTGGCTCTATTCTTTTTATCTCTTTTATCTCTGCCTTGATACATATCGTTATCAAACTTGAACCTCATATAATTTTTTAATTGCAGATTAACATTATCATCATCTCTTTATTTTTTAAAATATCTTTGCGTTTGCAGCTCTAAGGGAATAGCATCTTCATTTTTTAGCCTATTAAGGTGATTCTTTTAAATCATATTGAAGTGAAAAGCTTTTCGATTTAATTTTTATTTTGAAATTTTGCGAATGGACTCAAGTATATTCTTTTCGTTACTTATCTCTCTTTCTGATTTAATGTGATTTATACTCATCTTTTTCTAATATGGAAAAAAATTAGATTAATCTTGTGTCTATTTTACGATTTACATTTTATTTTTATATCTTTCATCATTTTTTTATCTTTATAATCTGGAATGACTTTTTATTATTAATTTGGCAGAATTGTAAGAATTAAGTTTGCTTTCGGTATTATTTTTATCTGAACTATATACCTTTTGCTTATCATCTATTTCAGGAAGATTGATAAGATTGTTAAAAAATTGATCTTGCTAATCTATCTTTTATTTTCGATTTTTGATGTGCCTGATATTTTTAAAATTACCTATCTCGGGATTACTACTATGATGCTTTCTCTCAAAGTTGGAGTTTGAAAAAAATATTTTTGATCTTCTCATTGTGTTTCTTGGGTTTGTCTTACTATCTCTTTGAGTACTTGGAAGTGTAAATTATTGGATTGTCAATCGGGCTTTAATAAATTTTTATGACTCCATAAACTGCTTTGTATGAATTTTATTGTCTAGAAATTATTATTATTAATAATAATGGTCATCCTATTTACTTATTAAATGAATAATTCATTCCATCATATGTATCAATCTGTGCTAATTAATATTATAAAATTAAAATCACCATCCATTTAGAGGCTCTTATTATCTTATCATATCTTTTACAATTAATATGGTTTCCTTTATTTCGTTTGATTATTGTTTCACATTAATTCTTTTTCTCTTTTAAACGAATTATAAATCACACTCCGTAATTTATTTTAGAGATAAATCATTGTATTTTTTAGATAGCGTATCCAAAGGTAAGCTAAATTCTCTTAAAGATATACTTTATCGAAAGCTTGGTGCTTGATGATAGTCGCTGCGTGTCTCAGTTTGATGCTTTGGTTTGGAGAGAAGTCTGAGCCTTATATTTTTTATTTTTGTTGAAGGGAAATTATAAATTCCGACTGAAGGATATATTACTTAAATCTTGTTATATTTTTTAGCTGAAGATTGATAGTTTTATTTATATGTCAACTTCTTATAAAATTTAATGTCGCTGATCTCTTTTTTAAGATTAATATATGTTTCCATGGTCTCTTGACAGCGTTTAGTAGGATTCTTTATTTTATCCTTATCAAAAAACTCGAATAAGTGAGGTTTTTTCGAACTGTAGCTAATTGTTGTAATCTTTTTTATGGGTAGAAGAGATTCTTTATCATGCTCCAATGAACTTTCTGTTGAAAAGTTAATAGAATCAAATGAAGTATTTCTTTTTCTGATGGGGCAGTCAATAGAAATGGAGTTACTTCTAATAGGAATGGCAGGTAAGTATTAACGGTGACTCATTCGAACAATATTGGTGGGTAATAAATAAACTATTCTTAGAATCGATCACCAAAAGGATTTATAATATTCATCAGCTATTAATTATCTTACTCAAAAATCATAGGATATGATTAAAAATATCTCATACAAATAAACCAAATGGAATGCGAAACATATTTAAGTTTATTGCTTAATCAATATAATTAAAAAAATATTTACACTCTTTTGTTATCTTAATAGATTTCAATTAATACAAACTTAGCTACATCATTTGGCTTAGGTTTTCTTTTTTAATTAGCTGACAGTTTTTTATAATTTCCTTTTGGTCTCCTCAATTAATTCAATTTAATTTTCTTTTTAATGGAGAGATACCTCAAGATCGATTTTTCTCTTTTATATTAGTCTTAGCTAATCCTTAAGTCGCATTAACTACATAGGTTCTTAAATCTGCTATAAAATTTCTTGAATTTTTGGGTTAACTTCTCTACGAAAAAGTTACATTATTTTTTAAGCCTACTTATTGACCTTGAAATTTAATTAAGGAACGTATTTGAGTTGATTATATGTATAGTAAGAAGATGATTATAGTCCCTTCTTATTAATTAATGGTTTTAAATCTTTTTTCTGTCTCAATCCTGGACAGTTTTCGCGAATTATTTTGACTTTGTACTCACACTACTCTTCAATCTCTTTTTTATTCTTCTTAATTAAAGCATAAACCATTTATCGTATTGCATCACTTCTTATTTCTGTCTTTTTACTCTCAATATCCTTTTGTGACTGCAGTAATGCTTCCAGTTTAAGTTTATCCTCATTAATCTGATCAATTTTGTCCATAAGATCTTATTTTTCCGACCATTTCGCCTTAATTTCTGATATTTGCTTTTTTAAAGTTGATATTTCCTCATTATTGGCAATTTTTAACTATTTTTAATTTAAAACATCTTTTTTTGCTCCTTCCAGGATTTATGCATGAATAGTGATTAAATTATTAAACTGTCCTTCTTTAAAAGTCAGCATTTGCTCTTTATTGATGATGTCTTCGTTATGATTTTTCCTCTATTTCAGAGTATTATTGAAATTATTTATTTCAGAGTTAAGCAAGCCCACTTCCTTTTCTTTTTACTCTAATGTTAGTCTTGTAATTTTAATTTGTTATTGAATCTTTAATTTCATTTTTATTGCCAGTCCTTTGGTCTTTTTAAACTATTCTCTATCTTTAGATCTTTGCTGGAGATCTTATAGCCTCAAAAAATTGATACTCTTAAATAAATCTTATTGAGCATTAAGAAGAGGTGAATTTTTTTACTTTAGTTTTGGAGTTCTGGGAGTAGTCGACCTTTAAAATTATAGAGTGGTGCTCGCGATGAGACTATCACTTTTTCTAATGATATGAGCAAATGCATTATTATTTAAGCGAATACTTCCTTTAAGGTTAAACTTTTAATTTGATTAAATAATCCTCTGGTTTCCTTTGCTCATTTAAATAAATATATTATATGAAATATAGACTATGAAGTCATTAAATTTGAGAAGGTTCATCCATAAATGTATTTATTATTTTAACCATCTAAATTCTTTGTAAATATTCTTAAATTTAATTCTCATTTAGCATAGTTTTCTTAAATATCAAGAATCAGTTCCGTATTCTGCTGGCCACAATGACCAAATTTTTACATCTATTCGGCTTGATACAACTATGTCATAAGATGCATGGAGTGAAAGCAATAATAATAATATTTAATTTGTCAGATACTTTTTGACATTAATCAATGAAAAAAATTATATCAGCAGTCGGAAAACAACTGGTAATTGATACCTTTGCCAAGCAATCTTTAGCCGTAGAAGTTGGTGCTACTCTGTAAAAGATTTAATTGGGTTTTGTAGAAATAAAATTACCCAAACATCCTTTACTATTGCAGCACTATGGATTTTTTCATGGAGGTATTATTTCTTACCTTGCTAGTATTTCTGGAGGACTGGCAGGCATTTCTCTTCTCGATAATGCTAATATGAATATAATGGGTGTGTAAATGAAAATGAATTTTTTAAAACCTGGAAAGGCAGACTTTTTAATTGGCAGAGGCAAAGTTATGCATGAAGGTGACTAAGGTGGCTTGATATTTACCTCTGCTTAAATATTTTCAGATAAAGATTTAATGGCATATATGGTTCAAACTACCAAAAAAGTGATTGATAAGAGTAAATGAGATAGATGATTAATTGAAAGATCATTAAATATAGTAAATTCTAATAAAATTTAAATTTGGACCTTAAATGCCATGATTAAAATTACCTTCGTTTAAAGGATGAGTTGAAAATCTTATAATATTGCCATAGATTTATAAAAATAAGCAAACACAAAAATGAAACCGTAAAAAAATGCATTTAAATAATTGCTTAATTTTTCATTTTATTTTAATTAATCAATATAAGATGATATTCATATTCTTACTCATCAGCCTTATATTTATCTGTATTTTTCATACTTATAATTTAATAGTTTGAATTATCAAAAGGCAATGTACATTGAAAATCCGTCGTCTTAAATAAAGAAAAAGATCCATCTTGATTGTCCTCTTTGCTATAATTAATATGATGACTAAGGTCATATACCAATGATGATATGCCCCAACCAACATAACTGCTGTAATTAATGTCTTGATAGACTTTTCATAGATCAATAAGACTATGAATCTGTGCCATGTCCAGATTGTCGGTAGTCAATTTATAGATAAAATGCTACTAAATTTAGACTGCTGAATGACATTCGCTAAACAGCTACTTAACTCAATTCGAACAATAATAAGATAAAGCAATTAATGCTAAAATTGAGAGAAGACAAAAATTCATTAATCCAAGAGCTATAGATACAGAAAAAATGGACCAAGCAACTCGCTGCTAAACATAAAATATAAAAAGAAACTTGGTAAAAGAAATACAATGACTCAAAAACTTTTAATAAGGGAAATTAAATTAAGAAGAACACAACAAGATAAAAGATCAAAAACATTATCACCAAAAAACTTGTGACAGAGAAGATTTACTATAACGCTTAGAATGAATTAGATTCGAATTATATTGGAACTGTGTCTATGTACTAGACTTAAAAATATAAATAGACTTAGTCGAATAATCCTGAATATGATTTATAGAATGGAGAAAGATTGAAATCAAAAATGAACAATTCCAAAAGGAACAAGCAGTTGCCTCATAGAAAATATGATTATTAAATATCAAAGAATACAAGATCATATTCTAAGCGGCAATAACGATAAATTAATTATTCTTTTTATGGAAAAAATTATGAAAAGCCCGTTGACAATATGATAAATAAAAAAATAAAGGCGCAAAGATGTAAATCAATGACTAGATTTAAAGCCTAGGGTAAAATTTCCCTACCTTATTTTATTTTGAATTAAAAATTCATTCAGACTATAAATTTAATATCGATTGGCTTTTCTTAAACAAAACAGCGCAATTTTCCTCGAAGACAAATGATCATATCTATCTTAAAGAGATACGATTTCACACAGCTTCTCCACTTAAATCTTTAAAACGCAGAACTCAGGAATATTCATTTTCTTCCACTTTAAAATAATAAAAAAATTATGCCCAATCTCTAAGTTCTCAATCTCAAGAAAAATAAACTATAATCTTTTCCACTTGTAATTTTTACTCTCAATAGTTTAAGATAATTAAATTTAAGTTACAATTATATAGATGAGATACCCTCAGGAATAGAACGATTACATAAACTTAAAAGTTTATAAATGTGGAACAATAGGCTCACGGGCTTGCCTGTAGAGCTCAGCTTTTTATCAGAGCTATAATATCTCTAGTTAAGTAATAATAAATTAACTGAATTACCTTATTTTTTATACGCGATGACAATGATCAATAAAATAGATATCTTTGGCAATCAAATTGATCAAAGTTCCATTAGTTTTGAATAATTTTTGGAAATGTGTTCGGAAAAGAATATAAAAGTTATTCATGATTTGGATTCCCTGACTTCTGAAAGTTGATAATTTGCCTCATATTAATTTATATCTTCAAACTCATTAATAATATACAATCGAAGAATTATAAATTGGATAATAAATGCTAATAGATAATTAAGTTTGAAATGATGAGATTATTTAGCTTTGTCATTGTCCTTCTTACCTTCACTCTTTCGATGAGCCAGCAATGTCACTACTCTTGCGCTACTTGTACTGATTAATATTATTCCCACTGCTTGTCTTGCAACAGCTCATCTCAAACACCCTTTATGGCTGCTGTTTCAAACGGAACTCAGACGGGAATATGTACTTACCCAGCTTATACAACAGTTAATCCGCTTGGAGTCTTCGTACTAATATTTACAGTAGCGACAGCTACTTTCTTAAAATCTCAATATATCTTTTATTTCCTGTTTGCCTTACAATCATTTGCCTTACTTAGTCTTATCTAAGTAGCTTATCCATATTCATTAACAACCATTCTACAATCCTTTCAATATTTCATGATTTTTTCTGTTATGCAAAACTCAAATAAAGCATCAGATGGAGTTTTCACTTATCACAGCATGTATAGACTTAACAATTTCTTTTAGACAGTTAGTTTCGATGCAAATGCTCCCCTTATCATTTCTCTTATAATTTTAGCTGGTCTTTTGCTTGGTGGTTTTTCAATATTTCGAGCGTTTCGCAAGAATTATTGTAAAATAATCACATAGAATATCTTAAAGCATATTCTAGTAGGTCTACGAACTTTTTTAATTTTGACCATGCAATAAATTTTACTCATAATTTATATTGGTATTCGATTTGATAACCTAAAGGGAGGAGATATATTTTTAATAGTGATTTATCTCATAATACTGATATACCTTTTTGTGGATTGCAACTTACATACTTTGCCATACTTCAAATCAATCGAGGCAATGAATCTTATTTTCCTCAAAAGAATGGTTTTGCCGGTATTGGTCATTGTTCCTTATTTGTTTACTTACAATCTGGTAATCTTCATGATTGGCTTTGTGATTATTGAGTTGCTCTTCCTGATCAAAGCTCAAAGTAAGATAAAAAATTATATTTACTGTCTTCTTTAACTTTGTTGCTATTCAACAGTCGGAATATTTGTGATCGTTGAGTTACAAAACAACAATCAAAACCAATCAAACATCACTTCAATAATTTCTACCATTTTTTTATCGTTATTCTGTGGGGGATTATTTTTAGAAGTGACAATTGCTGTAAAAAGAAGATTTTTAACTTCAAAAGTATAGAATAATGATGAATGGGATGCCAAAATATCTAAAAATTCAAATGCGACCGCATTGAGAGAACAGGACACTCTTGCTGATCAGCATCAAAATAATCATATTGAAACAACTTAATAGCCAAAAATCACTCGAACTATGAATAATTAAGAAGATAAAAAAATTCCTAATTTGCTGAAAGTTATGAAAAAACCAGAAAAAAAATTTAAAGTTCATAAAACCGATAAGATAAACTGATAAATAATAGTATTGAATCATAGTAATACGAATTGAAGACTATATTTACAAAATAGTTTATAATATTTAAAGTCGGTATATTTTTTCATGGTTTTTAAGAAAAAAATATTTAGCAGTATTTTATTTTTTGTAGGAAAATTGAAAATTAACAATAAGTTGAAAATTAAAAAGCCTTTCTTATTTTAAGTAAAATTTCATAAAGATAATTAGTTGAATGATTTTTTAATTATGGCACGAATTTCTATGTCCTTATTAATAGCCTATTTTCAATATCAATTTATTGGTTTAAAATATTGATTTGAATTTTATTAAATTATCTTTCACAAAATTATTTTGCCTTGATCTGTTGGATAAAAGAATTAAAAAATATTCATGAGATTAAAAAATATTCTAAATTGTATTCTTCAGCTATAAACACTAAAAATAAATTATTTTATGTCATAATGGGCACTATTTAGATTATCTTTCTTTACAATTTATTTTGGAACTTTATGTTCAACAATTTAATTTGCCATCAGAAAATTTTTAAAAGTTCTACTTTCGACAGTTATCAATAAAAAAACATAGGATAATCAGTGAAATAAAACAGATATTGAAGATTAGAGTGAGAATTCTCTCTCTCTTGTATATAAACGATTAAAAAAATAAAACCAAAAGTCAAGAGATCATTGAGTTAATTATCAGATAAAATAAAAGAATATTATTAGTTAATCAATAGGAGACTGTTAATTTTCTCTTCAATCTACGCTAAAGCAGGATCGAGGAATCACTGATGATCGTTCTTGAACTTAAACTTATTACTCGTTTTAGCTGAACTTCTTTAAAACATTCCAGGAGAGTTTATGGACGACCAGCATAAACTCCTTGTTGTTAAAACCATTTCATCACCTTTTCTTGAAGCTCTTAAGTGTTGTATTTTTGAAGAGGAGAAAAAGAAGTCATGGTGGGCATTAATTAATCACAATGTGGCTTAAAATCATTCTAAGGATTTGGAATAAATGTCAAGGAAGTCATAGGTGAGATCTTTTCTTATTTATCAAAGTTTTGTATCATAATTTTGGTGAAAACACTTTTTATTTATTCGTTTATTATAACAATGAACTTATATAGAGCATAAATCTCAAAAATCAAAACTATGTTTAGAAGGATAATCATCTAATTTCATCATAAAATATTGGATCTTCAGTATGAGTATTACAATTCATTGATTCTTCAACGATATAAATAATTAATTGGAGAATTTGAATTTTTACTTGAATCATATAGCTTATAAGTAATTTTTGAAAAATAAATTAGCAGCAGAATTGCATTTTTATTAAAAGGGAATTAAAATTGTGAAAGATTTAACTTCATCTCATTGACATTTTTGATTTTGATTATATTTAACATCGTTAAAGTTTCTTGATAATGATTTTAAATATCGTTGTCCTGCTTTTTTTATAAGTCAAACTCAGAACTTCACTATAAAATATTCATTAAGATAGAGATGTAGCCATCAATAGACATAATTTATCAAATTTTAGAAATGGGCAGCCAAAACAAAATATAGAAATTTTGAATTTTAGATTTTAAACCATCAAAGTATAGCATATCAATAATTTTGGTTTAATAATGATAGTTATGAGGCAAAACAGCATATTTAAAGAGAATTTTAAAATAAACTTTTGAAGTGTTAATTTTCAACATATTTTTCCTTTGTAATATGTTCTCATTAATTATAATTCGCAAGCGTTAAAAAACTAGATATTGCTCGATTACTGGAGTTAAAGAAGTCATAAGATAAGTCAATAATAATTCAATACTTTTAAATATATGTTTATGATGATCATTCATCGCTACTTATTGCTGCCATTTTCTTATCATACCATATCTTCGCTTCTGCTTAATCTCCTTTTTTAGAATATATGTTGCTTAATCCATTGTAGGGAGCTCCATTTTTAGGATTGATTTCAATGCATTTGATGAAACTCTAAATAGCCTCATCATACTTACCTGTATGATAATAGACATTCCCCAAACCATTATAGGCAAAATCATAATTAGGATTGATTTCAATGCATTTAGAAAAATAATGAATGGCTTATTCGTAATGTTCTTTTCCAGCCAATAATATGCCCAATCCATTCAAAGATGAAATGAAATTAGGATTTATTTATAGACATAATTTATGCCACTTTATCGCTTCATCATTCTCGTTTTTTTTAGTGAAAACACTTGCTAGACCATAGTAGGCTTTGTCATAGTGATGATTTATTTTAATGCTTTAGTGGAACCAGTTTATAGCCTCATCATATTTTGACTGTAGTGTGTAGAGAACACCCAATCCATAATATGCTGAAAAAAATTTGGGGTTGATTTCTATCGCTTTTTTATAAGCTTTAGCAGCTTAATCATACTCCTTTTTTAATTTATAGGCATTCCCTAAGCCATTGTAAATCCTAACATATTATTTCATAGTTTCACTTAACTTCGTTAATTTTTCAATTTGAACATCAGGATTTTCTTCAGAAATCGCAAAAATATATTATACATAAAAGTTAGAGCTATTTTTTGCCTTGGCTTTTTCAATCCATTTGCGTGCTTCCTCTTTCTTGCCTTGCTTGAGGGCCTTTATAAAGGCGATTTGCTGATAGGGCTTATCCAACTATGGTTTGATTTCTATAACTCTAAGATAGATCTTTTCAGCCTCAGAATATTTTCCGCTATTATACAATACATTAGCCAGCCCTAGCAACAATTGATAACTGTCATGATTCTTGCTTAATCTTGAGTTATACCATTCTATCGACTCTGGATAGTTTCTAGTAAAAGAATAGCATAAAGAAAGTACATCGTAAGGTGATGACATAATTTTATGAACAGTTTTAAAATTGTTGTACCACTCAAAGACGTTTCCTTCATATCTACCAATTTGATCTTCAATATTTCCGAGTCCAAATGTATGATAATCATGTTTCGGGCCAGTTTTTATGATGCTTTGACAAAACTCAATTACATCTATCACTTTACTTTAGGTAAAAATCTCATCTCCTTTCACCTCCCACAGTTATTGAGATAATCTTTCTAATGAAGACTAATCAGCTTTTATCCTACTTTCCAAAGCTGTTTGATTTTGTTTGTGAACATCTTCAAGGTTTTTAAATTTTACTTCCATTCCAAGGTATTGTTGGATGAGCCAATCATTTTGTTGCCTCAATTTTAATACTTATTCTTCAATATTATGACCCTCTTCTGTCAATGAATGCTCTTCCTTCTGATGAGATCCTTGATTTTTGAGTTTCAGAGAAGTTTGCCGTATCTAGTGAAGAAAAATGAATTTTTTTACTTGACTCTTCGATATAGAATGTTTGCATTCAGGACATAATATAGTTTCTCCCTATCCCTTATCTTTGAATAATTTATGCTCTATGCAATCAGAGCAGAAACCATGCTGGGAGGGGCATAAAGTCATGGGAATATGTTTTGTTTCATCATACTCCAAGCCACAAATAAGGCATTCAAATTTAGGTTCTCTAATATCAGAGCTATTACGCCGAGACATATCAAATAAATATAAATTAAAATAAAATGAGTTTTATTGATATCAACTCAATTGCTAATATTTTACCCACTCCCTTTTAATGATTTTTATTCAATATATTATTAAATTCTATCTTTGTGAATTAAATTTGTTGAGATTTTATGTATGCATTTTAATATATTTTAATATGTCTTCATTAACTTTGATTATTTGCTAATTTAACTTTAAGAAATGCTAAATA
>Ga0302186_10000090_pt1 | contig 84835 bp, 66 predicted proteins | sample II_Bog_E1_2_FD_198782 | JGI IMG/M metagenome (GOLD analysis project Ga0302186, IMG submission 198782) | Peat permafrost microbial communities from Stordalen Mire near Abisko, Sweden - II_Bog_E1_1 | ecosystem: Environmental > Terrestrial > Soil > Wetlands > Peat | place: Sweden: Abisko...
TTCTCCTTCATTTTCACCTAGTTCAAGTAAACCAACTATTTCTCCTTCACTTTCTCCTAGTTCAAGTAAACCAACAATTTCTCCTTCATTTTCACCTAGTTCAAGTAAACCAACTATTTCTCCTTCACTTTCTCCTAGTTCAAGTAAACCAACAATTTCTCCTTCATTTTCACCTAGTTCAAGTAAACCAACTATTTCTCCTTCATATTCTCCTAGTTCAAGTAAACCCACTATTTCTCCTTCATATTCTCCTAGTTCAAGCAAACCAACAGTTTCTCCTTCACGTTCGCCTAGTTCAAGTAAACCAACTATTTCTCCTTCATTTTCTCCTAGTTCAAGTAAACCAACAGTTTCTCCTTCACATTCTCCTAGTTCAAGTAAACCAACGATTTCTCCTTCACGTTCGCCTAGTTCAAGTAAACCAACTATTTCTCCTTCACATTCGCCTAGTCATAACCCCACATCATTTCCAACTGTTTCTCCGACACTTAAACCCACATTTTTACCAACTTTAATTCCAACACTAATACCAACTTTATTACCAACGTTTATACCAACTAATTTACCAACTTCAGTTCCAACTTTGACACCCACAAATTTGCCAACTTTAGTTCCAACTTTGACACCTACAAATTTGCCAACTTTAGTTCCAACTTTGACACCCACAAATTTGCCAACTTTAGTTCCAACTTTGACACCTACAAATTTGCCAACTTTAGTTCCAACTTTGACACCCACAAATTTGCCAACTTTAGTTCCAACTTTGACGCCTACAAATTTGCCAACATCTCAATCTCCAACTTTAGTTCCAACTTTATTACCAACAAATCTACCAACAATGTTACCAACTTTAATTCCCACAGGATTACCAACTTCTTTACCAACGACGTTGCCGACTTCAATCCCAACTTTAGTTCCAACTATAACACCAACATCAGTGCCTACAAATATACCAACGTTAGTACCTACAAACCAACCCACCATCATTCCAACTGTAACACCTACAAAGCTTCCGACATTATTACCAACGCTATTGCCTACAATATTACCTACTTCATTACCAACTTTACTTCCAACATCTTTGTCTCCTACTTTAGTTCCTACTTTAGTTCCTACTTTAGTTCCTACTTTAGTTCCAACTTCAGTTCCAACTTCAGTTCCTACTTTAGTTCCTACTTTAGTGCCTACTTCATTACCAACTTTACTTCCAACATCTTTGTCTCCTACTTTAGTTCCTACTTTAGTTCCAACTTCAGTTCCTACTTTAATGCCTACTTCATTACCAACTTTACTTCCAACATCTTTAGTTCCTACTTTAGTTCCTACTTTAGTTCCTACTTTAGTTCCTACTTTAGTTCCAACTTTGTTACCAACAAATCTACCAACAATAGTACCTACTTTAGTTCCAACTTTAGTTCCTACTTTAGTTCCAACTTCAACACCAACAATACTACCTACTATATTACCTACTTTATTACCAACAGTTTTGCCTACAAAACTTCCGACATCTTTATCTCCGACATTATTGCCAACTTTATTACCAACAAATCTACCAACAATACTACCTACTTTAGTTCCAACTTTGGGTCCAACTTCAACACCTACAATCTTACCCACGGTGTTACCTACTTTAATTCCAACAGGATTACCAACTTCCTTACCTACAATATTGCCTACTTCAATACCGACTTCTTTACCAACTTCTTTACCAACAATATTGCCTACTTCAATTCCAACTTCTTTACCAACAATATTGCCTACTTCTTTACCAACTTCTTTACCAACAATATTACCTACTTCAATTCCAACTTCTTTACCAACTTCTTTACCAACAATATTGCCTACTTCAATCCCAACTTCTTTACCGACATCTCAATCACCTACTCTACTACCCACAGTTGTTCCAACTTTTGTGCCGACTTCTTTACCAACTTTTGTACCAACATCAATGTCTCCAACTCTAGTTCCTACTATACCTCCTACACAAACACCAACATTATTACCTACTTTAATACCTACATTATTGCCTACAAATATACCAACTTTGTTACCTACTTTTGGTCCGACTATAACACCTACATTATTGCCTACAAATATACCAACTTTGTTACCTACTTTTGTTCCGACTATAACACCCACATTATTACCTACATTAATTCCTACAAATCTTCCGACAACATTATCTCCTACTTACTTACCAACTCTCTTGCCTACTTTGGTTCCAACTATTACACCTACAATCTTACCGACATCATTACCAACAATATTACCAACTTTATTACCTACTGTATTACCTACTACATTACATCCATCTATTTTGCCTACGCATTTACCAACAGTTTTACCAACACGTATACCAACAAAACTTCCAACAAGACCAACTCTATTTCCTTTCTTAGGATAATTTCTAATGTTAATTATAATAAAAAAAAACTTGTTTAGAAAAAAAACACATAATAAAAATGGGATATTTCTTGGTTCTCCAATTTTTTTTAAAAGTTATTTATCTAGCAACCTTTGGTATATCTTATATGTTAGTTGAGATTTATATTGGTCGAAATTTATATTTTGTTGATGCTACTGATGCATTGGAATTAAAATTAGCAGTATCTATAGATTCAAATATCACTTCCACATTGGTGCCAACATCACAAAATTCATTAAATAAAGATATAGTTACTCCAGCTCCATCATTTATAATGTCGTCTCAATCGCCACAAATAATATACCCATCATTACAACCAACATTTTTTACTACTTCTCCTACACAACAACAACAACAACAACAACAACAACAAAAAAATACAATACCACCATCTTATGAACCAAGTATAATAACAACAACACCATCACAACAACCAATTATAACAAGTTTACCAACAAAACATCCAAATACAAATTCTCCTTTTTCACAACAACCAACAATAAAACCTAGTAAAATGCCATCATTAACATTTTCTAATCAACCTACAATCATTTCAAGTGTAATACCATCCCAATTTCCAAGTCGGACACCATCTCAATTTCCAAGTATAACACCATCTCAATTTCCAAGTGTAACTACGGTTCCATCACATTTACCATCCTTAACATTATCAAATCAACCTTCTATAATATTAACTCAAATGCCGTCATCTTTAATACCATCTAAAAATCCGTCTAATAGTTATCCATCAGCTTCCCCATCAATAACCCCTTCTTCAGTTATTTATATAGAAACACAAAATCCATCAACTGCCCCATTAACTATAACACCATCTTCAGTTATTTCTATAGAAACACAAAATCCATCAACATCACCAATATCATCTCCTTCTACATCTCCATCTTTAATACCTTCATTATCTCCTATTAATCAACAAGATTTACAAAGACCAACATCTTCACCATCAAAAGTACCAACAAATATACCATTTGAATTAATTCCAACAACTCATCATCCATCCATATTTACTCAAAATCCATCTTTAAATCCATCTAGTGTATTACCATCATATTCACCAACATTTGTTCCATCCACATCTCCATCATTTAAACCATCTGTAAATCCAGTTTCAAATGTTCCAACAATATTTCCATCATTAAATCCAGTTTCAAATATTCCAACAATATTTCCATCATTAAATCCAATTTCAAATGTTCCAACAATATTTCCATCATTTAATCCAATATTAAATTTACCAACAACATCTCCATCATTAACTCCAATTACACATATACCAACAATATTTCCATCTTTTACACCATCATTACTTTTAATATCAGATACACCAACAGCATCACCTTCAATATTTCCATCTTTTACACCATCATTACTTTTAATATCAGATGCACCAACAGCATCACCTTCAATATCTCCAACAATACAACCATCATTATTACCATCTACTACTACTACAATATATGAACCATCAACATCTCCATCAGTAATACCAACAAAATCTCCTTCGTTATCACCATCTTTATTAATAATACCATCAATATTACCTACCTTTTCTAATCCTACAATTTCACCATCTTTATCACCATCATTATTTTTTAATAATACAATAAATAATAATAATACAACTTTAGGAATGGATAATAGTATTGGTGGACTAGGAGTAACTGGAGCTACACAAACAGGAATTATTGTTGGTGTAGGTGCTTTAGGATTAGGATTTATAATGTTTATAAGATTTAAACGACAAACAAAAAAAAAGAAACGTTTATCATCTTATATTAATCAAATAGAATATTATCCCAATGAAATTATTGTTGATGATGAACCAAAAATAATATTTCAATCAGTTTTAAATCATAGAAATAAAAGATTACAAGAAGAAAAAAGAGTATCATTTAGTCAACCACCGGTAATGGTATCTGGTAATGAGGAGGAGGAAGTTGAAGAATAAAACTTATATAAATTATAATTTGTTCTTTACCTTTAATATTACAATGAACAGCAATAGTTAATGACCTAACTGGAAATGTTTGTAATAAAGAAGCTATTGTCTCTAATTTTAAATGAGACCCACAAAATAATTTATAACCATTATCATTTCCTTCAATTGATACCTTTAATGGAATTTGACCATGAAAAAATACTAATGGAAAATAATAAAATAATTGATTATATATTTCATCTAATGATTTATATTGCATCTTATTATTTTTTTGTTGAACCTTAACATCACCATCATCATTCGTATCATCATCCTTAAATGATATAATCAAATCTTCGATATTAAAATAAAACCGATTATCTTTTAATTTAAAAGACGCTGTTTTAGTTGATGGTAAATTAAGAATAACTTCAGTTAAATAATCTTTATCAATGATTGAATCAATAGATAAAAGTATACCAGATGATTCAATTGATAAAATATCATCTAATGATGGATAATATGTAATTAATCTTTGTTTTTTTATTTTTTTATCCATTATGTTTGTGTATGGTATTCAATATGTTTGATTTATATCATTTACACACCATTATTTCCACAAAAAAAAACAATATAAAATAAAAATAAAATAAACCACAATAAAAAATAAAAATAAAATAATATATATATATATAAAAAAATGAATCTTGATAATTATACAAATGAAGAGGATAGTATACTACCAAATCCGTAAGTATTTGTTAAATTATATCATCTTACATATTATAAAGATATGTTGAAATTACAGGCCCATATAAAACTCAACCAAAACCAAGATTTTTAAATATGAAAGAAGCATATGAATTTTCAAAAAAAGTACATAATTTAACAGGAACTACAATAAAATGGAAAAGTGCTTTAGATCAAGAGGATGATTCACCTATAAAACGGTGTGCATTAGAAGCACAAACATTATTTGAAGATTCAGAAAGAAAGCAAGAAATACTTCTTGGTTATTGGAAAGATTATCGTAATAGAAAAACAGCAGCATCACAAAAACAATTAGAAATAAAAGAACGTGAAAGACTTCAAAAAAATCAAAATAAAAAACGTAAATCATCTTCAGTAAATACTAGAAGTAATAATTCTACAACAACAACATCAACATCAACACAATTAACTTTGAGAAATAATCATAGTAAAAAACCAAGATTAACAATAAAAGATATGTCAACTGAAATAGATACTGTTTGTAATAGAGTTTTATCTACTCCATATAATAATCTGGAAGAAGAAGAAGGAGGAGAACAAAGATTAGTACATCAAACTCTTCCTTCTGGACCATATGAAGATTTTGATTGTGCATTAACTTCTACATCTGATTTATTAGAATCAATTAAATTAGAAAAATATAGGGCTAAAAAACAAGGAATACAAGAATGTCATGAACTTGCTATAAGGTTAAATAAAGCTCATAAAAAAATTGAAGAAGATTATCAACATACAACACAAATGGAAAGTCAAGCAAAATTATGTATTATAAATATTGCTGATGCAATTATACAACGAGCAAAAGATATAGATATAGGATTAACTACAAAACAAAAAAAAACATTATCATATAAAGTGGAGGAAATAAAAGCTAAATTATTAATAGAAGAAAATATTGATAATATAGATGATACTGAAGATGAGGAAGAAGAAGAGTGTACATGGGAAGAAATTGATAATGATGGAACAGGAGGAGGAGGAGAAAAAGGAGGTGTAAGTGGAAGTGGAAGTGAAGAAGAAGAAGAAGAAGAAGAAGATCGAGAAGAAAATTCAAAATTATTAACTCCATCTGATCCTTTTAAAAGATTTTTATGAAATTATTACTCTTTTAATTTTATCTTGTCGATATTTTAAAGTCTGATAATATTGATATCTTGTTGTTGTTGTTGTTGAAGTAGAAAATATAAAATAAATAAAATCATATTTTAAAACATCATCATTACATACTTGTTCATATGTACATTTATCTCTTTTAATAAAATATGAATATATATCCTCTTGTTTAATAAATATAGGTGGTTTTGTAATACCAATTCTAAAATATGTAAGATTAACTACATCTCTAGAAATAATATAATATTCATTTAATTTAATAAGAGGATTAATATAATCAGAATCAAATTTACCAATATAAAATCCTTTTGGTGTACCAGAATATAATCCATTATTAGAACACCATAAAATTTTAGATGGCTGAGATTCTAAAGTTAATGGAACTATAGTTGTAGGATTCCATAAAGATTCTAAATAAATATCTTTTGTAAGATGTTCCTCATCAGAAAATTTAAAACGAATAAATAATTTTTTATCATTTAAATAAATATCATTAAATTGATAACAATAAGATAAAGGTAATTGTTTATCACCTAATAATATTTGACTAATAATTATAATATCACATTGAATTGTTATATAATCAGTTGTTATTATAATTATTTCATTCCATTTTTTTATAATTGAAGAAGTAGAATATGTAGCACCTTTATTATTATGATGTATAATTAATCCTAATTTTTTAGTTTCAATTAATTTTAATTCAATAAAATGAATAAATTCATTCCATGCTGTAAACATCCAATTTAAGGTAAGAAAATCTTTAGTTTTATTAAATTCTAAAAATTTAACAGTTTCTCTTCCATTTTTTTGAGAATCTTTATGAAATATAGCATTATATAAATCTCCAGATGTTTTTAAAAATATAAGTTCATTTTTACTTAACCACATATTCATTTTAGTTTTCATTAAACCAAAAATAATATGTTTAAATAATACTTGTAAATATAAATGATTTTTTAAACATATCTTAACACCTAATTGTTTAATAAGAAAATTTTTAAATGCTTGAACATTAATATCTTCTCCAAATAATTCAATTAATTCTTTATAATCTTTATCTCTTAATAATTGTAATATTTTACCTTCACGTTTACCACTAGATACAAAAGGAAATAATCTTAATAACATATCTTTACCATCATATAATAACCATTTTTTACCTAAAAATGTTAATGTATTATTATAAAAATCATCCACAGTAGGAGATAATTTAGCTTCTGTATTAAATAAAGAATTATTCATAAAAATTAATGAGGATAATGAATAATGCCATGATTTTGGATATGAATCTGTAATTTCACCAATATATAATGAATAATCCATTGAATGTAAAGAAGAAGCTATAATATCCTCATTTTTTGTTGTTGTTGTTGTAATTAATGTAATTTCATAAATAATTAAATGTAATAAAATTAATTCAACATTATTTATAAGTCGAATATTATATATAGGTGGTTGAAATTTAGATGTAGGTAAAAGTTGAAATTTATAATATCCAATATCTAAACATTCAATAAAAATTCCTAAATTTTTTATGTCCATTAAAAATTGATAGAAGAAAAGTTGTTTGTGATTGTTTTGTATCGTATATATGAGGTAGGACGGCCGATGATCATATCTTTATCTTAGATAATAAAATAAATATTTATCTTTTTTTTGTGTATGTACACACACCCCCAATTACACAAAATTTAACAATGTCATTATTATACATTGAAATAGTAAATTTATTAAATGAATTAACAAATCATAAATGTTTTAATGGAGAAATAATTGATATTTCAATTCCATTAGAATTAGTAAAAAAAGAATATCTCTTATTTTCTGTAACTGAATTTAATCGAATTAAAATTTTAGACTACTTATGTGAAGTACTTTATGATTTAGCTACTAATAAAGGAATGTATCATTTTGATAAATTAGCTATTTTGGTATGGCGTTATAAAATTATGACAGAAAATAATAAAACATTTAGTTCAACTATAATGTATCTTTCTAAAAATATGAAATTAAACAAATGTTATGTAAATTTTGTTGAATATTATGGAAAGGAATTAGATGAAATAATAAATCATGATTTAGATTTATTATTTAATTATCAAGCTATTTATCAATTGTGTCAATCATATCTCCAAAAAGTAGTTTATATTCATCCAGGAACATATGAATACCCTGACAAACCAACAAGAACTACAACTATTGTTGAAACACCACAATATGCTTATCTTCGTATTGCATCATATATTCATTTTATGGTATCTGGTAGTACACCAATTAGAGATTCAGATGAATCTATAGAAATGTTTAAAATGATTAAATTAACATATGATTATATATCAAATCATTATTTTACACCAGCATCACCTTATTTTTTTACAGCAGGAACTGAAAAAGCACAATTTTCCTCATGTTTTTTAACTGGTATATATGAAGATTCTGAAGTTGGAATTATGAAAGCTTTAACACAAACAGTATTTTTAGCACAAGGATCAGGTGGTATATCTGTAGCTCTTGGAAATTTAAGAGGTTCTCATGGATTAATTCAAACAACAATGGGAACAACAAATAATAGTGTTCAAACATTAAAACATTTTAATATGGTTCCAGAATCTGTTAATCAGGGTGGTAGACGTCCAGCAAGTATTGCAATTTATTGTGAGCCATGGAATTGGGATATTTATGATTTTTTAGATATGAAAACAGAAACTGGAGATCAAGAAATGAAAAATCATAAATTATTTATGGGTTTATGGGTAGCTGATTTATTTATGGAAAAGGTTCTTAATGATGAGATGTGGTATTTATTTTCTGGAAATTGTGGATTATTTGGTTTTTGTGGAGAAGAATTTAACCGAAAATATAATCGTTTAGTAAATGATGGTGATGTAATTAAAATTAAAGTAAAAGCTAGAGCATTAATGGCTAAAATTATTGATACAATTTTAACTACTGGAATGCCTTATATTTTATATAAAGATACATGTAATAGAAAATCTAATCAAAAACATTTAGGAACTATTAATAGTTCAAATTTATGTACTGAAATTATTCAATATTCTAGTTATGATGAAATTGCTGTGTGCACTCTTAGTTCAATTAATTTATCAGCATTTGTTAATATGGAAACAAAACAATTTGATGTAGTAAAATTTAAGGAAGTATTAAGACATATATTATTATTGTTAAATATTGTTATTGATATTAATTATTATAATCCACATGTACAAGAAGCTAAATTATCAGCTTTAAAACATCGTTCTGTTGGAATTGGTCCACAAGGATTAGCTGAAATGTTTTGTAAAATGGATTTAGAATTTGATTCTTTAGAAGCAAAAAATATGAATATTTATATATCAAAAGTAATGTATTATACATTATGTGAAGCATCAGTTGAATTAGCTAGAAAAGATGGACCATATCAAAGTTTTCATGGTTCTCCAGCATCTCAAGGAATTTTACAACCAGATATGTGGGATAATGTAATATTAGAAGATACAGAAGAATTTAATTGGACAAAATTAAGAACTAACATTATACGTTATGGAATGAGAAATTCTAATCTTGTAGCATATATGCCAACAGCTGCAACATCTATCGTTTTTGCAAACTCGGAAAGCACTGAACCAATTTTTGCTTTAAAACAAACACGTAATGGATCTGGTGGATCAAGAGAAGTTGTACATAAATTATTTATGGAAGATGTTATTAAACAAGGATTATTTTATCCAGAATTAATGGATGATTTAGTAACACATAATGGATCTATTGCTAATTTATATACTTTTCCTGATTCTATGAAAAAAAGATATAAAACATCAGCTGAAATTAATCCTAAAATTCTTTTACAATATGCTATTGATCGTGGTCCATATGTTTGTCAATCTCAATCTCTTAATATGATTGTTAATGGAAAACCAAGTGCTCAAGATGTATATGATTGGTTAAAAGCTGGTTATAAAGGAGGATTAAAAACTGGATTATATTATCTTAAAATGAGACAAGGAATTAATGAATTTAAACATACTAGTGGTGGATCTAGCAAAAGACAAAAAGTGTCTAATAATGTTGAACCATGTGAAGCATGTTCTAGTTAATTAGTTTTTTTGTTTGTTTGTTTAAATTTCAGAATAATTAATTTTTGATTTCTTTTTTAAACGATCAGATCTTCGATTTTCAGATATTATTATTACTGGATGGGATTCCTTATTTCTTTTTTGAGAACGGGTGCATTTATTAAATGGTATTGCTATTTTTTCTATTGGTTTTGTGATACATACTTTCTTGAAATTCTTTGGTTCATTAATAATTTTACTCTTCTTTCTTCCTGTTGTTTCATTTGTATCTACAGCCTTTTTATTATTGGAATTATCTTTCATTGGAGTTGATGGTTCTTTTTCAATTATACAAGGAGTTTTAATAGTAGTAGTAGTTGTAGTTGTTGTAGTAGTAGTTGTTGATGTAATTGGAATAGTCTCTATAGTAGTTGTTGGTGTAATTGGAATAATCTCTGTAGTAGTAGTAGTAGTTGAACAATCATTTAAAATAGAATCTATTACTTCAGTAATATAATCTTTATTATCTAAAAGTAAAATTGATTCATAAGATAATGGTTGATAATTATTAGTAGTTTGATTAATATCTTGTTGATTTGTTTTAAGTTTATCCATAATATTTTGTATTATTGTGTTAATATCATTTGGCCTATCAACAAATTTATCAATAAAAAATTTTTCTAAATTCATTCTTGGATGTATATCACGTAAAATTAATCGTTTATGAAGTTTATTAATTTCTATTTTATAATTTTCTAATTCTTTAATTTCAGTTTCAATTTGTTTAATTTGTTCCATTTGTTTTTCAGAATATTTTAATAAACCTAGATGATATTGACGTTCAAAAAATAACATAAATGATAAATTTCGTTTTGTAACATTATCATTAAAATGTTCTTGAATTCTTGGAGATATAAATATTGTTTTAGTAACTTTTTCAATATTATACTTTTTTAATAAACTGTCAAATTTTTTTATATCAAAACATTGCAATTTTTCAAATGGAACAGCTTCACTTATAGGATTTTCTTTATTTAATTTATAAATAAAACAAGTATCATCAGTTAATTGATAATTATATATACATGGTTGAATAATATAAAAATCTGATTTTTTTTTATCTACACAAAAACATAAATCACCATTTTCAACTTCATTTATTGTTTTTTGAATAGTAAGAGATTTTACTAAAAAAGAATGAACTGGAAAACATTTATCAAACACAACTATTGACCAATCACAATTAAATTTATCTAATATAAATCTAATATGTTCAATTGTACATTTTGATTCTAATAATTCAAAATTTATCATTTGTTAGTTAGTTAGTTAGATTTTTTTTTTTATATTGTGTAAACAGAATTTGATGTGTGGTGGGTGTGCATTAAACAAATAAAAAAACGAATGGTTTTTTTTCTTCTTAAATATAAAACCATAACATCAATTTGCACACACACACACACACACACACACACACACACACACATGTTTGTATTATATTAAACCTTTTTATCATCTATTCGTGATCTTTTAATTACTTCTGAAATAATATATTCAAAATCTCGATATTCTTGTCGTTTAATAGTTTCACCATATGTTATAATATAATTACCAACATCCCAAAAAAAATTAATAGTTAAATAACTACCAAATAAAAACAATAAAAGAGTACACACTGATCCAATATGAAGTGTATAACAAAGATAATAATTTTCAAATGATAATTGATTATATGAAGATACATATAAACCATTTGATAAAGTTGTCCCACAAATAAAACCATGACATACCCAAGACCATGCATAACCTGGCCAATTATCTAATATATAACCAAATAAATCTTTAATTGCAATAACACCATTTAATAATATATAAAAAAATCCTTCATCCCAAAATCGTGCAATAGGATAAGATACAGATGTTAATGAATAAAACATTGGACATACACATGCTTCATAATCTTGAAAATTTGGATCATCACAATATGATAACATATATTGTTTAAAACTAAAATGATAAGGAGTAAATTCCCATGATGATGGTTTAAAAAGAGGAAAACAATATATAGCATGTTTCTCAATTTCTTCTTGTGATAAATCTTCATTTTGAAATGAATATGGATCTAAAGTTGGATCTAAAATACCATTATTCCAACATGTATATATATCAAACAACATATCAACAGGATCAAAATTTAATATATATTGTCCACCATCTTGTAAATAACTATCTATATAACTTAAAATAGAAACAGTAGAACCACTAGCAGCACTATTACATAAATCTAAATTTGTAACACATTGATATCCATTTGCACAAGTATATAATCCATCTTGTTCTGTACACCATGCAAAATCATCATCTAATGATCTCCTTCTAGGATTTATACTATATTTATCTAAAGATTCTCTAATAACAATTTTACTATGATCTAAAGATAAAGTTTTATTTTTTTGATTACATGAATCTAAATTTTTAATACATAATCCAAAACAATCATACATTCCTAAATCAGAACATTTCTTATTTAAAACTGTTTTATATTTTTCAATTTTAAAGGAATGTATTTCATAATGTAATCTATTTAACATTTTTCCAAGTATTCCACCAGCATTAATGGATGTAGATAATCCTCTTCCTTTATTATTATGATAATTATTAATATCTAATGATCCTTGTGTTATTTGTTCAATTAATTCATCAGCTGATATTATTGATTTTCCATTATTTGTAACTATTGAATTAATAATACATATTGCATTTGATATAACTTCAAATATATCACCAATAACACTAGTAGATGTTAAATTTATATTACATGGATTATTTTTATATGCTGATCGTAATGAATCTGATGGTATATCTGTCCATGAAAATAATTGTCTTTCTTTTCTATGTGGTGGTGGTGGTGGATAAGGAGCAATTATAAATCGTTTTGAATCAAATGGAAAATATTTTAATTTTCTTCTAACTTCTTTCATTGTTATTGGAGTTGATGGTAAAACTGATGAAATTGGGGTACATTTTCCTCTAATATTATGTACATGTTCATCATCTGGACAAAATTCTATTAAAATAGTATTAATACATACATGATAACAATCATATAATGATTCTAATTTAATTAAATTTCTATTATGTCCTAAATTACTTTCAAGTGAATTTTTAGTATAAGGACAAGCATGTGATATATTATATGATGATGATATTATATCTTGATCACCACCTAATATTTCCTCATAAAATTTTCCACTTTGTTCATAACAAGTAATTAATCTACGACTATTTTTATCAGCTGCATTTATAAATATACCATAAGGATTAATTGAAAAGAATGAACCTTTACATTCTCCATAAACATTTAAACTTTGTAATGTAGCTGTTGTACAATCTAAACCACCTGCATATAAATTTATTGTTGCACCAAAAATACTTAAAATAGCATTTAATAATTGATTAATAAGATTTAATATAAAACCATTTACAATTGCACTAATAAATGATAATAAACTACATTGTTGACCAGAAAAAGCACACATTACTTTTGTTAATGCAAGAGTAGCAATATCTACAACAATTATAAGAATAGGAAATAATCCTAATTCAAAAAATAATTCAATAACAATTTGTGTAACATATAATTCTATATTATCTAAAGTTAACCATATATGAATAAATGGAGCTAATACATTTGTAACTGAACTAAATGCAAAATCAGAATCTAATCGTCTATTTCCACCACCACCAGTGCTAACAATATTTGGATCTGCACTAGCTACAGCTGATGATACACCATTCCATAAATAAGTCATTACTAATATACTACTTCTTAATGACATGTTAGATATTGGTAATAAAAACTCTTTTAAATTATATACAACTTCAGCAATTGCACCAATTACATTATAAGCATTAATTCCTATATCACATATTGATGAAAGAATATTAATAGTAGTTGATAAATGACGTTCACCAAAATAAATAAAAATAAAGGTTAATGTTAAACATGAAACAAAAAATACTGGATGTTTTAAAAATACTAAAATAAAATTATCTAAGAAGGATTTAATTACATAAAAAAATACTTTAATCGAAAATACAAATCGAGCAAAAATAGGAAATTTAAGTTTAAATTCTAATGATGAAGTTGTAGAATTGTTTATAATATCATTTTCAATAATTTTACTTGTTCGTTTTAAACATAAAAACAATCCACCTAATAATACACAAAAAATTAAAAAAAAAGAAAATTCAAAAAATGTAGAAATAACAGGATTTGCTAATGCTAATCCACTACCAATTTCTTGTATGGAATGAGTTGATTTAAGATTTGGTCGTTGATCCATTCCACCATGAGATAATCCATGTGTTGATGAAGTAGTACCTGTGACAGTTGATTCAATTTTTCCTTTAGTAATTGAACCAGCAGATGATACAGCTCCAATTGATACATGTGTTACACTAGTAGCTACTTTACCAATAACAGTAGGAAAAACAGAAACAATTTTATTTAATATCTCAATAATAAAATTCATTCTATATTAAGAAGAAGAAGAAGAAGAAGGTGTTGGAAATTTTGTAACATAAAAAACATTAATAAAAACTACTATTAAAAACATTACGTGTTCACAAATTGCATAATAAGTTAGTAATTCACAATCATTAATAACTAAAGATGATATAAAAAATACTAAACCATTTGCAAATAAAATAAGATCTAATATAAATCTAAGTAAAGTAAAGGATAATTTAGTCTTAAATTTATGTCTATATTCAATATCAATAATTATACAAATAGCTTCTCTTATTAGTGTAATAGCAACAATACTAGCAGCTATAATAACATGAACCGTTGGAAAATAATCAACATCTGCAACAAGAATTAATAAAAAAAATATAGTTTGTAATGAACCTAAAGAATCAATTAATGTTAATCTAAGAAGATTAGATTGTGGAAATTTATTATCATTTGTAGCAACAATTGCAATATTTCTTAATGTATCTTGTATAATAACTAACGGAACATATGCAAATGGTATTGTATTATATTGATCAACTAACATTCTACTAATAGTTGGTATTCCAGGTAAATCAGATTGTTTAATACCATCAACTATAATTCCATAAACACCTGACATTACAATATAACATATACTAAAATATATACGTCTATTAGAAACACATGCATGATAAAAATTTATGTTATCATTTGCTTGTTCGGTTAAAAATGATGATGTCATTGTTTATAAATATTATTATTATGATATAATGGTGGTGGACGAAAAAATAGAAAAAAACAATTTATGATGATAAAATTCCATCCACCCAACCCCTTACTATATAAAACAAAAAATAAAATAAAAATACAAAACACAACTAATGACAACATTAACTCAAGTGTTTTTTGATAAATTATGGATTGAAATTTTATTAATTAACATTGATTTATTAAAAACTTTTAAAGAAAAAAATAAAGATATTTCAATTTTTCGTTGGTTTGATGATATTATACCCTATGTTACAGTAAATGTTATAAAAAAGAAACGGAATGTACATATGATAATTGAAAGAGAAAAATTAAGAACTCAATTATTTATTTCTGATAAAATAACACCTATTGAATTAATATCTAAATTAACTTTAACAGAATTACGGTTAACACTTAATTATAATCCATATTATCCATATGTTAGTAATATATTATCATATAATAGTTGTTGTGAAATTCATAAAAGAGGACCATTTTCAGATAAATTATTAAATCCAATGGTTTATTTATATAATTTTCTTTGGAAGTTATTATCAACATCTGGATATGTAACAATTAAAAATTTAGAATTAGAATTAGAAAAAGTAATTGGGTCACCTAAATATACATCATTTCAACTTTCACATATTCATCTTATAAAAGAACCACATGGGTATAATGTTTTAGATAATCATCCATATCAAAATATGACACTTATTAATTTTTTTAAAGGTGAATCAATTTTAACAAGACAAACATTAGAAGCTCCTTTTGAATTACGACAAGAATTTGAATATTTTTCAAATGGTATCGGTTATCTTGCTTCAAAGGGTTACTTTCGTTTAAAAGATCAAATAGAAGGTATATTATTTTGTAGTTATTACAATATATTGTGCGCTGAAAATGAATCTACAACAAAAGTAGTAAATAAAAAATTAAAATTAATTAACTAATAGTCGACATGTTGTTTATTGCTTCATTAACAAGCTTAATTTCATTGCTAAAGTCAATATTCATTCTAAATTTCACATATAATAACACACAAACATTTTTTTTATGTGTATTTTCTTTGTTGAATTCCTGATTATAACTCGTCAACGTGCTGACATGGTTATCATTCATAAGAAACCAGTCATTCGTATACCAGTTACAAACTCGTGCTGTATAATGACCGGCATTTCTGTTTCCACTATGATCAATTGAAGCAAATAGTGAATACTCAGGAAACGGGTCTGATAGTTGGGTTTTGTTATATAAAACCCCTTCTAAACTAGTTCTCGAAATGTTTAATCTTTGTGGGTAACTAATAATCTTGTCAAATTTTGTCATGGACTCATAATTATCATTTCTCGAAAGTTTTAACATTAATATGTCTGGAGGAGATAAAATAATATTGATATTATTCATTTCCTGCGTAGACCCCGTGACGTGGCAGACGGGACACTCCCTATGAGTAGTCGCATGCGTCCACCTCTTAGGACTATTAAAATATGCTTGCAAATCTATATCTTTAAAGATTGGTATATTATAGGAAGATTTTGTTGTTAAAGTTCCATAAGGTGTCTGACAACTGTCACACAAGTGTGTTTCTTCCACCACTGGGAAATAAAACATAGACGTTGGATTTTTTAAGACAAAATTTTTCCGTTTATGTATGAATGAGTTCTTCATCTCAATAATATCAATGTCGGTAGCTGTCAAGCTATGTAGAGACACCCTCTCTGGATACTGCCTTTTAGAGCCATAGGTTGATCGTAAGTTGTGGCATTTATACAACTCATAAATTACGTCAACAGTCTCACTTATTGCCTCTGCTGCATCATGTTGCCGATTTGGGTCATCCCTCAAAGCGGGTATAAAATTTTGAATACACCTATATAGAGCGTTACTTGTCAAAACAGTTGGACGGGTTTTTCGGCACCATTTTTCGCGAAAGAAGTCGTAGATTAAATCCAGAGCATTTGATGCTTGCATGGGTGTACCATCATTTGCGTAATATGTATACACCTTTGGGATTCTCTCTTGAAGAAGTTTAAAGACAAACGGCATTGTAAAAGTTAAACACTGCCAAGCAGCGTTGTAAAAACATAAATTTCCAGTGTGATTTTGATATCCAATTAGTCCATTATTCCAATCAAACTTGTATACCTTTGGTGGAGGTGTGTCGGAAGTGAGGGTAAACGATTTGCTATCGAAATCTAGATAATATGTCACCGTTTTTAAGTCCTCTGATATCCGCTTCACGTGAGGTAAAATGAGATCACGTGTCTGTGGAGATGAGACTTTATACATCTCCGCGATTGTATATGTACACGATAATATTGTATCACAATAGATGACACATTGAATGATATCGTTATCCAAGTTCTTATTTTTATTCTTTTTATTCTTCTCTGCCTCTCTCCTTTCTCTCTCTATCCTTTCTCTCTCTATCCTTTCTCTCTCTATCCTTTCTTTCTCTATCCTTTCTTTCTCTATCCTTTCTGTCTCTCTCCGTTTTTTGTCTAGATCTTTTGTGTCTAGAGCTTTTTTGTCGTCAGCTTCCTTCTGTTTTTTCCTTCTTTCCTCTTCCGTTTTTCGATTATTGTCTTCAATTTCTTTCAATTTTCTATTTTTTTCAGCTTCCTCTTTCTCCTTTAAATTTTGGACCGGGAATTCTAAGTACTTTTTACTTACTATTGCTCCATCGTTTTTTACTAAAGATTTAACATCGTCGACTTTTATTACATTTCCATTTTCTAGTTTTATTCCAGTACCACCCACACCATATATAAACTCTTTAATAGTATTCTGTCGTGTCTCCCTCCCATACGCGTAATTAATTATGTCACCCTTTTTAAGAAGAGTGGATTTTTGTGACATTTTTATTAATCAAAAAAAACTTGTTTATTGGTAGAAAAAACAAAATATGATAAAAAAGAAAGAAAATGAAAATATTCCATTATATGTTTTGGAATGCCCGAATCAAGACCTCAAAAATGAATGTATTCAAGCAGTTAATAACCATACTACACCAAAAAAAACAATTAACACTTTAATGCGTAAATGTTTACTCATATCCGAGCAAGAGAAAGAAAAAAATATAATTGAAACACAAAAAACTACATTTCAATTTCTCGTAGATAATCTTTAATAATGAAATTAATTAAAAAAACCTTAAATTATTGTTTTTCATGTTCACCTATAATAATAGAAAAACGTGATAACTTTGGATATTCAATATTTCACCAAATTATAAAAAACATAGATAATGAATATAATAACCTCTATCCTTTATATTATTTTAACAATAGTAAAACATTAAACACCATGAAAGTTTTTGATGATATAGGATTTATTTACATACAATTTTTAAAACAGTTTCCTAATTTATATGAGAATGAAATTAACCATAAAAGTTTATGGATAACATTTTCACATATAATCAATGAATTAGTATTGTCTGTTTTTAATGATTTATTAGAAATTTTACAATGTAATAACATTAGTAAATTTGAGAAAATTATTAATGTTGATTATCAGTTTATTTTAAATTGTTATCAATATTATAAATGTGATAATTTTTTATTTCAAAATGAAATTCAGTTGTTAATGATGAAAGTATATATTTATGGAAACAAAATAGAATAATAAACAGTTTTTTTTTTTTGGTTTAATAATAATTTACATAAACAAGTTTATAATTAAATTACCCTTTTTTTTGTCAAACCTTCCATCAAAAAAAAAGATGAAGAAATAATTTTTCAAAACCTGCATCGGATCTTTAAGGTAGTAAACCGAAAAACATGGTGTGTACACAAATAAAAAAAAATGAATGAAGAAATTGAAACTAAAAGTATTAAATGTTTTGCATGTTTATTATCTTTTCCATCAGTTAAATTATTACAAAATCATGTTGAAGAAAATCATTTAAATAATAAAAATAAATTAACTTGTTTTCAATGTAAAAAAATGTTTGGATCTTTTAAGATTTATATAGCTCATATGACAAAACTTCATTATAATAAACAAACAGAATATACATGTGTTTTATGTAATAAAGACAAACGATTTAAAAATATAGAAACATTTAACAGACATCTTAAAATTCATTATGATCCATTATCATATAAATGTACACCATGTGAAAAGGGATTTACCAGAGCTGATCAATTAATCGAGCACAATAAAAGACATCATCAACCAAGAACAAAAATTACATGTTCTGAATGTTCAAAAACCTTTGCAGATAAAGGAAGTTTAGATAGACATTTTAATTTATCACATAAAAAAGAAAAGAATAATGTGTATACATGTTTAATTTGTTTAAAAAATATTAAATGGGCCGGTAATTTTACTCGTCATATGAAAACTGTTCATAAAAATTACAAAAAGAATGGTAATGATGATAATGATGATTCTAAAATGAAAAAGATTAAATTTGGAGATTTACTCGATTAAATGATGATGTCTTCTTGAATTAATATAATTTATTATTTGTTTATTAATTTTATTTGAGTAAATTATATATAATGATGCAGGAGCTAATCTAACATCTCTTTCTTTGATTAATCCACAACGACAATTCATAGAAAATCTGTGAACATTATCAATGAAATAAAAATATTTTTCCTCATCTTCATCTTCATCAGGAACAATATCTCCTAAATCGTATATTCTTTTAAATTCTGTGTTTTTAATCTCATTTACATTTAATAAAAATATAGTAGAAGTATTTTGAAGACTATGAATAATAAAATAATAAAAACTTTGAATTATTTTGTTGTGGGTTAACATTAAATCTAATTTTTTTAGATAAAAAGATGTTAAAGATAGTGTTAAAGTTAAACATTTTTTATAACTAATTTTATCATGAAAAAAATCATATATAATATGATTTAATCTTTCGTATCCTTGTTTTAATGGAAATAAAAAATAATCGCGATGGTGATCTAATGAAGTTAAAAATTCAAATCTATAAAGATATAATATATTAAACATATGTTCCTTTTCTTGGAATGAACTTAATTCATCTTCATGTAATATTGGAAATTTTTTATATAATAATTTAAGAACTAATAAAAAACTTTGAACTAATTTTTGATAAATCTCAGGAGATTGAATAAAAAATATAATTTTAAGATAAACATCTTTAAGATGTAAATGAAATAAAGTTTTTGGATTAAATTTGGGAGAACAAATTAATTGTTTTAAATCAGTTAAAGAATAATATGTTCCAATCCATTCACTAAATTTAAATTTATATGACCAACAATCATTATGAACTTCAATTGGGGATAATTTAATAGCTTGATTTATTAACTGATAATAAACAATAATTGAAGTTTGTGATTCCATAACTCACTATATGTGTTTGTGATAAAAAAATAAAAATAAAAATATTTAATGGTTAAATCTAATATAATTTTCCACAATTTCACATAATTTGTAACATGTAGAAATTGGCATACCAATCCATTCTTGAGGATGATCCATATCATTATTAACTTGTTTAACTATAGTTTCTGTATTATTATGTTCAATCAAATCAATGATTTTATTGGGATTATTAAAGTTATCTGGTAATTCACTGGCTTGTAAATGAGAATGTTCCGTCATCAATCGTATCCTTTGCCAACAGTTACTTGTTTTCATTATTTCATTTTCAAATAAATATTTAACTATATTGTCCCAACTACATTGGGAACCATCATCAATACATGGGTAAATGTCAATTCCCTTAATTTTATCGTTTACAACTAACAAATCAAGATAATCAGTAAATTGTCCATCAACAGGACAAGATGACATATAATACGAAATAAACATCGGTTGGAGTTTTTCTATAATCGTTTTAAATTGGGTAATAGAAAATTTATAATAACGAAAATATAAATGTAATTGTTTGGATTTATATTTCTTGTTTGAACAAAGTGAAATCATGGAGGTAACATTGATATCTGATGGGATCTCCTCGACCTCCCTTTTAGAACCAAATTTTATTGTAAGAACATTTAATGAATTGCGTAAAAACTTTTTGCGATGATATAATTTATACTTCTTAAATAAACATACATCTTCATGAGATGAAAAATCATTGAACAGAGTAGACATAACTAAATTTTGTTTAATAGGTTCTTTTAACATAACAACATCGTCTAATTGATCCCTTAAAGAATATATAATAATAAGAATCGTTGTTTCTGATAATGGGAGTTGTGTATTCTGTGATGGATCAATATTCAAATATACAACATTCTTTAAAGGTAATTGAGGTTTACTTTCAATTGGATTTCCAGTAAAATTCCATAATGAATGAGATGATGTTTCTAAAATGTTATCTATTGAAGCAATGTTATTATATGAAAAATCATAATACACTAAAGTACTTGGAAATATTTTTTGTTGAATACATGTGTTGTAAGTTTCGGTTGAAATGTCACAATAACATATTTTTAACGTCTTTAACATAGGGAACAAATTACAAAGCCATTTGATAACATCATATGTAACATTATAACACATGTAAAGTTCTAAATAATAAACATTTGTAACCGTTTTTTCGACAACAAGATCATTTGTAACCACCGGAAAGAGTATAGTTGTGAGTTCTAAAAATGGTGTAAAATATTTCTCATTAAGTGTTAATAATTCAAAGTAAGTTTTAACTATTCGAAAAATTTTAATCGTCATATGTATATATGTATATATATTTTATGAATATTATATGTGTGAAAATGGTTCTCATGTAAAAAATAAAAAACTTGATAAATAATAAAAAATTCTTAATCAAACGCACATCTTTTTTTTTTTGTGTTTTATTACTGATAAATGAATATTTCCTTAAACAATGATAGAATAAAAGAATATGATAGAAAAGCAGATGCAATAGATTTTATAGATTCTAAACCTTATTTTATGTTTGGATTTGAAAAATCTGAAAAAGGAAATATGAAATATGGTGTTTGTTTTTTTCAAGACTTTTTAGAACATATAAAAAATAATCGAAGAAGAGTTTATCATGAATTTATCTTTCCAAATAAACCATGTCGATTTGCAGTTGATATTGATAAAGAAATAGAATTAACAGATATACATGAAATTTATATAAAAAGTATACAATTAGCTTCTGACTTTGAATTGTTAATAAAAAAGCAACTTGGTAACATCATTAAAACTCAACCAGAAATTTTTTATTCTTCAAGAGAAAAAAAGATTTCCATTCATATGATATGGGGTGAATTTTTTGAAATTCCAAGAGTAATTTATATATTACTTAAAACATTAAATTTTAATGATTCATTAATTAAAGTAACTGATATTGATTTTGGAATTTATCCAATTAGTGAATCTTCAAAATCATTAAGAATGCCATTTTGTTATAAATTAAAAGCAATTACAGCACCTTTACAACCTATAACAATTATTAATGAAAAAGTTATTCCACAATCTTTTACAATACCAAAATTTGTAAATGGACTTTTAACAATAACAAATGAAATCTATTTTTTTGGTACAAATAATGTTATAGATGATTATCGAAATGTTAAAGATATACAACTTTTTAAATTACAAGATTTAGATAAATTTGGAATTATTTCAACCCCAGCTGTAATATATAATAAAAAACAAAAATATTTATATAATGATTATGAAGAAGTTGAAGCATATTTTTCTTGTTTTTTTGCTGATTTTAAACATCAACAATATGACAAAGATTCAAAAACAGTAATATGTAAAATGTATTGTTTTTGTAAAGGTGATGTACATTTAAATCATTATATGTATGTTGGAATTGATAACCCCTCTGGTAAAATATATCAAACCTGTCCAGATGTAAAATGTGATAAAAAATTTTATTATTTTTGGGATCTTAACATTCGACATCTTCAAACTCATACTCCATCAACATCATTTATTGAACCTCAAGAATATCTTAATCTAACAAAGATTAAAATTCTTAATAAAAAAACATAATATTATAAATTTAATGAAACACAACAACTCTACACCACAATCAACTTTTTTGCTAATTTTCTCAAATTAACTTTTCTCCAACAAAAAAAAAGGGGGGGGGAGGTAAAATGTATCAAATTATTGACATCAATGAATATACTACAACAAACAATGAATATTATATTATATTATATACAAAACCTATAACATCAATTGGATATAAAATATTTTTAATTAAAAACTATTTACTTGATTTTTATGTAGGATGTGATTTAAATGATGATGATAATATTGATATTATAAAAACAAAATTAAATGATTTGTTAAATGGTAAAATATATGGATGTAGAAGTTATAAATGTGAATGTAAAACTAAATCATTTGGAAAATCATATCGCGAACCATGTTGTTCGCTTTTACAATATTCTGATAGATGTTATAATAATGAAATTATTAAAATATCAATTGTTAAAGCAAGAGGATTTGATATATATGAAAAAAATGAACGAAATTTTATTAAATTTGAAATAAAAAAACCTCAAGTTCTTGCAGCTATTATGAAAGGAATTTATAATAATCAAGATTTATTTATTAAAAATCCTAATCAAAATCAATCATTATTTGGTATATATAAACGTCCAAAAGATGGAGTTCATTCTTTTATGATTAAAACAAAATTAACCTCTTTTAGTTGGATTAAAATAAATAGATATGCTAATATAATATCAGAAGATGATATTATTCCTATAATAACAGATGATAATAATCAAAACAAATGGATTAGTTTAAGTATAGTAATCAAAATCGGCCGATCTGCTTTACCTTTAGAAGATAATTCAATTTGTTTTATTTCATGTATTAGTAATATAAATGATCAGATTACAACATTTTCTTTAGTTAACAGTGAAGATGAAATGACATTAATAACTAATTTTTTTACATTTGTTAATAAAATTGATCCAGATATTATTTATACTTTTAAAAATTCTTATGAAGTAGCTTATTTATTTAAACGAGCTAATTATTTAGGAGTTACAATTTCAATATCTCGTTTGTTAGGTGAACCTGTTTATACTAGAACAAAATATCAAGGTGAAAATAATGAAAATAAACCTGATATTATTATAATTGATTGTCCTGGAAGATTATTTATAGATTTATTTTCATTTATTAAATCACATCAATCATCAATAACATCAACATCTTTACAAGGTATTGTTGAAATGAATAATAATGATGAATATTATGATAAAGAATTTTCATGTTTAGAAATTTGGAATTGTAATAATGACTTTAAATTGTATTATGAAACCTATTTTTTACCATTATTAAAAAAACTGGATATATTTTTATCATTAAAATCAAGTTGTGAAATATTTAGAACTCTAATTCGTCAATTTGTTGAAATGAAAATAAATTTTATGATGACCTCATTAGTTGAAAATTATTTATCCTTACATAATTATTTACCTTATTTAGAAAATAATTATTCCTTATCTCCATTACAAAAGGAAATACCATTTTATTGTGATTTATTTGATTCAATGCGTAACAATGGTGGACATTATAATGGTGGATATATTTTAGACCCAAGACATGGGTTTCATAATAATCCAATTATTATATTTGATTTTGCTTCATTATATCCATCAATAATTCGTGATAGTAATATATGTAAAAGTACACAATTAGCTAAATATGATAAGGATAATCAATGTTATTATATTTCCACAAAAGATACTTTAAAATGTAATTTACAAAATAATCAAGTGGGAGGACATTTTATAGACAATAAAGAATTTGTTTTTATTAAATCAAATTATCATAAAGGTATATTTCCTTTAATAATGGAAGATTTATGTAATAAAAGATGTCAATCTGTAGATATTTTAAAAAAACGAGAGTTAAAATTAGCCGCAAATTCTTTATCTGGTCAAATGGGTACACAATTTAATTCAATATTATCATTATTAAGCGGAGTTCAATTTATGACTCAAATCGGTAGATTATTATTATTAAATTTAGAAGAATCTTTAGTATTTTATGGAGATTATGCAAAAGAAAATGATGATCTTTCAAAATTAGGATTAGAAATAATCTATGGAGCTACTGATAGTTTATTTGTTAATGTAACTAAACCACATACAAGTAATTTATCAATAACTGAAATAGCATCAAATATAAAACAATTCTTATTAAAAACTACTCATTTGTTTCTTTTACAAGTTTTTAATATTGAAACATCATGCATTGATCTTAAAATTGATTCTATTATGGAAGGATGTTTGATAATAAATAAAGGTCAATATATAACAATAAAAAATCATAATGAATTAAACTTTGTTGGTATATTAACTCGTACACATTGTTTATTTGTTAAACGAGTAATTAAACAATTATTTACTATGAAACTTTTAGAAAATTCTTCATTATTAGATTTATTAAATTATCTTAAACAAGAATGTAGATTATTATTAACTGGTAAAATTTTTGATATATCATTATTTAAAATTTCAAGAGAACATAGTGCACAGGAATGTATTTTAATTTCTAAGGAATTAATAGATAATGGATATTTATTAGATAAAGAAGATCGAATTGATTTTATTTATTGTACTTCAGATACTATAGTTTCATATATTTTATATCTAAAAAATCCGGAAAAATATAAAATAGATTATTATAAATACAAAACTTTGCTACAAACAGCAATATATAATCTTTGTCTTAAAGATATCTTTGATAATGATATAAATAAAGTAAATAATATAATAAATCCAGAAACAACAACAACAACAACAACAACAACAACAACAACAAAAACAGTAAAGACAACAAAGAAAAAAGGTATATTAAATACTAAAAAACAAGAAGAACAACAACAACGACCAAAAAAAAAGTTACAACAATCTCATCAACAAAAAAGTTTATTTGATTTTTATTCTAAAGAAGAATAAGTAGTAATAACATTTTTTTCATGAATATATTTATCAACAAACATATAAAATCCTTTTTCTAATTCTTCTAAAATAACTAAATGTAAAGTCAATTCTGTTGGAGGATCTAAATATAGAGGTGGTTTATGTAATAATTGAGTTTGTGTAAAAGAAAGTAATAAAAACTTAAAATCATCCATTTTAATGTTATCTAATATAATCTTTCTTTTTTTATATGATAATTTATTAAATAACAATGTAATAGTTCTTTCCATGTCAACTCTTGTTACTGGATAATCAATTATAGTAATCATTATATACAAAAAAAATGTGTGTGTGTTTATCAAAAGAAAATTATAAAAAGTGTGTATAACTTTTAATATGTATAAATTTATTTTTATAGATTTAAAGAACATTTTCCAGATAATGTACATGAATTAGTTGATAAACAACAAACATTAGTGTTGTCTTCAGCTCTTGGACAACAATAAGAATTATTATATTTACTATTTTCGCACATTAATGGATTTTTTTGTGTACAACATTTAGATTGATAAGGACAGTATCCAGATTCACAAACACATTCATTTGTTAAAAGACAACAAACATTTTTCGAATTATCTATTGCATAACGACAACAATATCTTTGATTAGACAATGATGGACACGATAATGGATGTGTATAAGTACAATTACCATCATTTGTAATAAAAGTATTCTCAGCAAAATATTCAATATTATCTGAATTATTCCATGCTTCTGTATAATTATTCGTAGCTAATAATAAAGCTGCACTTGTACCATAAACATAATCTTGTGCTCCTCCAATATCATAAAAATGGGATAATTCATGTATTAATGTACCAGCTTTTGAATCTTGACCAGTCATTGGAGCAGTCCAAAATGCTCCACATAAATTAATAACTTTAGTTTGTGTTATATATGGTACAACATAAGCATAAATACTAGGATTTGTACAAACACAAATAAATGAAATTGGTTGTGTTATTAAAACATTTACCATGTTATTAAACATAGTTTGTAAAATAGTAATTTCATAATAAGAAAATTTTCCAAACCATAAAGTATATCGTGAACCCTGACCACCTGATGAAAGATAATATAATGACTCATTTGCATAAATAAAAGTATAATCTAAAGCTTCTGTTAAAGTTGCTTGAAGTGAAGAATCACAATTAGCTAATAATGCTACATCTTTGTTATCTTGTATAAGAAATGTTGTAGGTCCTGTATAATAAAATGTTGAAGTACTTGATTTTAATATACCTTTTACGTATTGAATTGTATATAAACCTATGTGAGAAAAATCATATAAATTATCTAAGTAGAATTCAATTGACAATGAACCATTTATATTCATATAATAATCATCTGCAATATTAATACTTCTTTTAACCCGAAGACCAAGATATTGTATTACGTTACCAGACTGACTATCTTTTATGATAAATAACTGTCCAGAATATGGATCTAAAGGAGAATAATAGTTAGGTAATAATCCATTTCCATAAAATGTAAGATTAAAAAATTTGTCGGTTGTAATTGTAACATAAAAATTTTGAGACACAAGTAAATTAAAAAAACATAATAAAAAAGTTAAGAAGATATGATTCATTTTCTTTTATATATATATATATATATATATCACAAAAAAAACTTATTTGTTAAACCTCTGAAAAAAATATATATATATATAAATTATAAAAGCACAAAATGTTACGTCCCGAGGCAAATATTGGTAAGTATTTATAATTTATAACACAATTTTACAATATAACAATTAAAGAATGTGATTGTATAATACCCATAATTGAAGATGGACGAGTGGGGTATAACCTAAAACAAGATTTGATATCTACCATTCACAGCATACACAAAATACAGCTTGACTACGTCCGTACTTTACAATATCCTCATGATCCACAGAAATATTTGTTTAAAAAAATGGGTAGACGTTTTATTGGAAGAAAGATTAATACAACAAATCCCGAGTTTATCAGTTTAACACGTTTTTTGAATAATATGTTTTATACTCACAATCCTTATTTAACACTTTATATCCCACCTCCTATACAAACAAGTGAGAAGCAAAAGAAACAACCACAACTTCAACTAAGTGGTGTTATTCAATATACCCCAATAAATCAAAATGAATTCAGTTTATCAACCAAATTTAGTGCTTATCTGTATCACTATTCCAAGTATTTTAAAACTACCGATGAATTTGAAGATCGGGTATCTTATTTGGTTGCATCTGATATTTTACATTTACAAAATGATGTTGTTAATTATATGTCAAATATATTGGGTTGTATTGATGAGGTGTCTAATAGTACTATCATGAATACTCTTTACATTATACATTTTTCATTTCTTACAATTTTAATAGGAGAGGTTTATCCTAAACCAAGTTCAAATCTGAGAGAATGGTTTAAAATATTAACAAATTCAACTGATTTATCAGCTCGTGACCGAATTTTTTGTTTACCATTTTTCTTGTTTACACTTTATGAATATGCGATTACGATGATAAAGACTGAGGGATGCCAGATAATATTAATGGATCCAAACATGATCACGATTAGTAACGACTTGGTAGGTATGATGGATGTTGTTCAACAGCAATATATCAAAATGAATAATTATTTACAAAAGTTATATATGACTGGCGCTGTAAACCTACCTGATAATAATTTTGAAACAATTTCAGGTGGTTTAAGCGCACAATTAAAACAATTTGGTAACAAAGTGGATATTTTAAAAACCACAGACCACTTGAAGGATTCAACAAACCATTATTTTGACTATTTAAAAAGAGTGTTAATACTCAATGGGATAATATTTGAAACTTACGACCATAACACTACTGTTGAAGAAGTAGTTTCATCCTCAGATGATGTTAAAGATGATCGACTTGCCTATTCAACAGATGTATTTTTTAACTCATCGACAAAGTTTGAAAATCTTAAGGAAGAAGAGTGGATCGATGAATATACTAAATTATTAAGCGATGCAACAGCACGTTATGTAAATGGAAATATGTCTCAAACCTCCTCCAGTATTTTTACTAAGGTTTTTACTGAACCACAATCTATTATAGTGAACGATCAACTACGATATAAAAAGGCATTGTCTGAAGCAAATTGGATATATCCACAGACTAGGGGTTGTGATATATTTCACAATTGGACATATAACAATTCCAAATATTTTTTTATATCTGTAGTCAGAAATGGTGTGTGGAATTCACGAATCCAACCATTTCCATACATGGTTAAATTATTTCATTGTCACAGTATTGTAGAAGCTACGGTCACAAACAACTTTGCAAATGACTTATTAGTTACAAATGTCGAATCAATCAAGTCATATCAGACCTGTGAAGAGCTTTTTGCCGCTTTATATTTTGAATTAAATCAAGCACAAGCCTATTATATTACCGGGTATGCACAAACTGAATTTTCATTACGTACATGTATTAGGTTATGTACAATGCAATCAGATATATATTTACAACCTTATAATGACCGTCGGCAATATATTCTGAAAAACTTGAGTCCGTTATTAACCAAGTTGATAGTAACTGTTCGAGACTATAAAATATATAATGAAATACAAAGCTATAAAACAAACAATAAACAAAACAATAGAATTTTAGAAACACTTAATAACTGTAATATGGCTGTCGAGAGAATTATTGGAAGAGGATTGACAAAAATTAGCAACAGATTACTAAAGGCAAATGAATTCGATACTTTTGAAGGGTATGAACTTGTTCGTCAATGTTTATTAGAGTTTATAAGTTTACTATATCAATTTCGAGTTTATATTAAATTTCAATTTGAATTGGCGGCGAATGCGGTTGTTTCGGTTAACAAAAGAACGACAGAGACTATATCAGATATAAATAATCCACTGGTAAATATTGAACCATTTAGCGGGGTATTAGAACCATATTTTGAACATATTCTCAAACTTTCGATGTTTCAAACATTATTATTTAAGATCAACAATATAACAGATGTGAACAAAACATTTGAAAAAATGTTAGAGTTTACACAAGACTTTGATATAGGATTTGAACAACTAGAAACACATTTAACGTCATATAAAGCAAATTATTGGTTATCATTAAATGGATATATTGAGTTGTACATTTATTTTTTATCAGGTATATTAAAACAATGTTTTTTGATAGAACAATGTGGATTTGAAAATTTTTGGGAATACAATAAAGCTAATTATACTCCTTTTATTGGTACACCAGAATTAAATGTATATCACAAATCTATACTTCCAAATAACTACCCCGTCGCTCTCTTAACTTTTGCAAGTTATGGTTTAAATGAGAAAGAACATAAAATACGTCCGATTCTAAATTTACTAGGAAACATGCTTCAAAATTATTTTATGATGTTTGCTTTAAACTCAGAACAACCCAAACAATTATTTTTTTCTGATAGCAAAGCGTCAGTACTTGAATGGACAAAACAACCAAACGGAGAATATTTTACACCAATAGTAAACACCACAACTAATTTAATTCATGTGTTTTTATGTACTGTCTTGGATAAAAGGGTTACAAAAGTAGAATATTTACCTCTGAATCAAGGTGGATTATATAATAAGGCGGATACAGATAAATTAAATGTAACATGTGCCATAACAACTAGAAAAAAACTAGATTACCTTAATCATATTATTCCTGTAACACCATTATTTGAAGATAAAATGAAACAAGAAAATAAACCACTTTATAAAACACTTTCAAAATTTACCTATAAAAAGGAACAAACTGAAGGATTAAACATTATAATAGATTGGTTAAGACGATCCACTGGGACTACACAATCAATAAATGATAAGCGGTTATGTTCGGAATATGTTACAAATTATTTACAAAAAGCCTTTAAGATACCATACCCTGTTATAAAACAAAATAGTACTACCACAAATGTTAATGTATTAGTAGATTATGTTTTTGATAGAAATGGTGGAATGGACAGTGAAAAGGTAACAATTTTTTTAGATGTTAAATCAATTGAACGTGAGGGTATTATCCATAATAATAGTTTACAAGAGGATGAACATTGTAAGACATTTAAATTATATTGTAATCTGCTATGTAAGCATCTGCAAAAGACCCTTACTTGGAAGGATGTAAACACCAAACTTGTAAAATATGAAACAATGGTTAAACAATACAATCAGACCCAAAGTCCCACTTCCCACCTGAAACTGGAGATAAAAACCCAGAAAGAAGCAATTAATACCGCGGTTCAAGACCATTATGGACAGTATTCAACTTTGTTGTTGAACCATCTATTCGATAGACTTGGTATACAACAACCTGGTGGAGAAGAATTGAAAAAAGGCGCGTCCGTGAAACGAAAAAAAAGTAAAAAGCTAGCAGAAGAAGAAGAAGAAGAAGAAGAAAAAGAAAAAGAAGAAGAAGAAGAAGAAGAAGAAGAAGAAGAAGAATCTAACCTAGATTCTATTAATGACATCCCACAGAACACATTGCCTGGCTTATTATATAACTATTTCCTTGGGTTTCAAACTATTAGAGTAGTTATAATGTCCAGAGTTTTACCACAAATTGATAACTATATACAAGGGGGGGGGATACAACAACATGTTGATTACGTCTACACCTATGAGGAATTTACACACGAGAAAGCTGACATATGGAAAACATGGATAGAGAATAATATAACTAACCCAAATGAGAAAAATGTATTAACTGAATCTCTTAGAATCTTTGGAATACTTCAAACTAGTTATAAAAAAAACTGGGATGAGAAGCCACCTCATGACCAACCAATGCATAAATTATTTGTTGAATTAAACAAAACAATTAATTTACAATACAAATGGTTAAAAGATAACTTACAGAATCAAATAAAAACACCTTCCTTAATTAAAGAAAGATGTCCAATAGATCCATTTAATCAATTACTGTTAATGATAAAAATAAAGGGTTATAATATCCTTCCATTTAAATATCTTGTAAACATGTTCGACCCGTTGAAAGTTAACTATACTACTGGTATTTGTAAGGAGAATAAAGTTATATATTATCATCCGACAATGCCCAAATTTATTTCCTTTGTGGCCCCGATTTGTAAAAAAAATAATATAGAATTAAAGACGTTATTTTATAACTATGATATTTCTGTATTATTTACCCATATAGTTGATGAATGGAAAACCAAATTATCACCCGATATGTTTGATAAGAAATGCAAAAAACCGAAAATATACAATCCAAAGGATTTTATTGATACTGAATATGAAACCGTTTATCGTTGTGTAGATAAATATCATGTAATGTGGGATGTTGAAAATTTTCAAAAAATATCTGAAACCTGTTGTCGTATATTATTCCGTGACGATAAAATTCAATCTCATTTCGTTTCTGCACGCTATTATTGGTATGAAAAACCATTATTTTTTTTGGATTTTAACCCAGAAACCCCTTGTGTTAATGTTACCAACATGAAAAAATATATCGGAGTTTTTTTTAATGTTGCATTATCGAAATCATTGGGAACAGAATTTATAAGTTTTTTTTATGATTTATTGGATGGAATTCTTTATATGTTTGATGCAAAACAGTTGTTACGATACGACTATTTTTATAATGTTAAAAATGCAACACAAAGATTATTGTTAATCATTCAATATGTGTTTAATTTTCCAATAACTAAAGTTATTTCGTTAAAAATGGAAACAATCCAACAAAAAACAAGTTTAAAATATTTTATGTTTCAAATTCAAGTGATACGATTTGGATTATTAACACAAGGATCAGTAAATATGGAAATTCCACATCTAAAACCTATTATAGGCCCAAAAGCGATGGAGGTTAATGCTAACCAGTCTATTTATCGTACAATGTTGGGGTATCTACAAAATACATCTTTATTGTCATTAAATATAAACGATATTAAAGATGAACTTGTTATACCTGTTACACCTGAAAATACAATATATATAAACAATGAAAAACCATTGTTCGAAAGATTTTGGACACAAATTTGTGAACAACCAGACTGTTATACATTGCCAGAAGATATGAGGGATCTATTAGGTCTAGATAAATACAAACCTGCAACAATAACAAAAATAACGTTAAAAATAACTGGTATGGTCAAGCCGCCTAAAACTAATATTCCAGAGACATTGTATTATAATTGGATGGAATATATGAAACCTACCTTTAGTGATATTGAACGTGATTTTGCAGGAAGTAAACACACATTATGGTATAATGTAATGTATAATATTGTAGCAGAAATGTTTATTCATTCACAAAAATATGAATTAAAAACTGACGAAGAAATCACGGCGAAATATTTGAAGTCATACGATCAAATCAATATCGATATGTTTGCATCAGGTATGGTTAAGTTTGATAATCCAATATCAAACGAACTATGGGTTACAATGCAAACAATAGTAAGAAATGATCAAAAACTGTCGAGTTATGAGATGACCCACCTACGCGAGCTCATTGACATAACAACAGACGGATATAACGCGTCTGCTGAAGAAATACATATAGAGGATCCGGTGTATAGTGATGATGATGATGTATATGAATCAGAAGAGTCGGAATTGCAGGACAACGACTACCAATCAGACAACGAAAAAGAAGACGATGCTGCTGCTAAATTTGAATCTTCAAATACATCTACAAACCCTAGTATAAAAAAAATTAAAATACCTCGTAACCAAACACCATCAGCACCACCCCAAAAAAAACAAGAATTAATATCTGGAACCCAAGAGGAAACACAAGAGGAAACACAAGAGGAAACACAAGAGGAAACACAAGAGGACCGAAAAAGAAAACCCCGGAAGAACCCACCATTAAATTTTATATCACAATTACAAAATCCAATAGTTACAAACCAAGAACTACAAGGAAAAGGTAGAGGAGTTTTCGGTGTTTTTGACAAGAGAAAAGAAGAAGAAGAAGAAGAAGAAGAAGAACTTGGGAGCACATTACCAGATATAAATCAAAAACAACCAACAACAAATATAGAATTAGAGAAACAAAAATTAAACCAATCGAAAAACCAAAAGTCAAGTTCATCGTCTAATCGTAACCCTGTGCCAGGCAGCAAATTTACATCCATGTTAAATAAACCACAATCTCAATTAACTTCAAGATCAAAAAATCCTACGAGTATAACTGAGACTCAATCTACAACAAACCCTGCTGAACCAAAACCAACATCAAAACGACGTCCTATAAGCGAATATTCCAGCGATTAAAGGTCATCCTTCAATATAACAGGAACTTTTCAACTTCAAATAAAGTTTAATTGAAAACAAACAAATAATCAATAAAAAGTAGTGTTATAATTTATAATATTCATAAAATAATCTTTTTGATTTGAAACAACTAAATATATATATATACCAACCCCAATCATAGTTATTAAACATACTCCTATAACCAGTAAAGTGGAATAATACCAAATAGATATACAACATTTTAAAGACTGACATAGACATATAAATATCCTTCCAATATTATAACATATACAATTACATATTTTATTAATAAAGATTAATGGTTTGTTTTTATGTAACAACATATAATAAAATGTTAACGGATTAATTTTTTTTAACAAAACAAAAAAAAAATATGGATGTAATCATCCAGCACTATTAACAAAATTTTTATTTCGTTTATGTCTACGAGAAATAGGTACTTCTTCTTCTTCTTCATCATCCTCAACAATAAATGGATCGTTTATATCATAATTATTATCCCTATCATCACATTCATCATATAAATCAATACCATCAAGTTCCATAATAACACCATCAACTGTTTCATAATCACCCTCTTGTAATCTTGTTCTTTTCTTAGTTTTAACAATATTTTTAGATAAAATAACTTTTTCTTGTGTAATTTTTGATGGTATAATAGTAGTAGTAGTAGTTTGTGGTAAATATATAGGTTTACTAACTTCAATATCTATTTCATCCATTATATCATCATCATCATCATTTTCATCATCATCACCAAAAACAATTAATTTATAATGTTTAATATGTTCAAGTATAAATGCATTTGGATAAGTAGATCCAATAACTTCATGTATAGTTTCATTATTTAATTGTATAATAGACAAAACATTATCTGAACAACCAAGCTGTTTTAAAAATTTTCTTTTAAAATAAGTATCAATATCCGTATATATTGTAATAAAAGGTTTAGTATGATTATTTCCATGAATTATATTACGAGTAAAATCTGAATGTCCGTATCTAATATAATCAGGATTTTTAATTTTACTTCGTTTTAAAGTTGTTTTTGGAGTAAAACATTTATTAATAAAAGGAATGGAAATCATATCAGATTTTCCTTTATTATCAATAATCGGATACCCAAATTTATATGTCATACCAGATACAAATTTTGTATGAGGAGGAATATATCTATCAGAAATTAAATCCATAATACCTGGAATAAGATTTTCCCAAATTTGATCAAATCCATCAACATATTGTTTTAAAATTAAAAATCCAGTACTTTTTTTATCATTATAATATCTCATAATAAGTTGTGATATTTTTGGTTGTTCATCAGTTGTTAAAGGAACAACATCACATAAATTAAATCTTTCTGTTAAGGATTTAATTGTCATCCAAACATTATCCTCAGTGGTATTATAAATATTAGGAGTAGTAGATATTTCATCATAAATAGCAGCAGCTAATACACTTTGTAATGATTTTGCATCACTATAACTATGTTTTACAGGAATAAAATAATAATAAGGATCACTTTCTACAGAATAAGCAGCAAACATATCATGTAAAGATTGTCGACCAATTTCAATTTTTTTCTTAACCCAATCAATAAATAATTTAAGAGTTGGATTAACATATAAATCACTTAATGTAGTAAAAGCATAAAAAAATATTTCCGTAGTACAAATTAAAAATTGAGCACATCTCATAATATATGTATCATCATACTCAACTCCAATTGGTAAAACTTCACCAGAAAAAAATACTTTATTAATAGCATAAAATACTGTTAAACTTTTAGCATAAATAGCAATTTGTTCACATGATCTAATATCTAATTTAATAGCAGTTGTTTGAATTAAATGTTTTCTTACCCTAGAAAGTAATTCGTTACAAACATCTAAATTAATGTAAAGAGCACCCTCCATACATAATAATTCAATACGATTAGTAATTACAGCAGTCATATGCCATTTAAAAAAAAAATCATTTGTTATTGTTTGTTTTGTAACATCATGTATGGTATCATATTTTTCAGCTAATAAATTAATATCAAGTCTTTCAATTTCATAAATAGGTCTTGTATATAATCTTGATAAAATTGGTTTAGGTATAGTATGTATACGAGCATTAGAACAAGCAACAGTTTGATTCATCATAGAACAAACTGTTTCATGTTGTAATCTAACAGGTTCACCCTTTTTATAATAACATGTTTTTGTAAAAGTTTTTCCAACTGTTAACATACTTTTTAATGCAGCAAAACCAGATCTATCTTCCCCTTGTTTAATAAAAGCTGATGGTAATTCATCATAATGTTGTTGTATACCATTAAAATTAACCTCAGTTGAAGTTAATGAATTATCAGTTTGTGCAGTAGTTCTTTGAAAAGTACCAGGAACTAATAATTTTTGTAATTCTTCCATAATAAAAGATTTTCCAGATTGAGAATTTCCAATCATTAATAAATTAAATCTAAGACGTTCTTGTACAACCTCATATAAATCTAATGAAATAATTCCAGCCATTAAAAGATCACTGTGAATATGTGATATTCCAAGATATAATTCCATAAAATATATTTCTCTAGTCATTATATTTCCAAAATCAGATAAATCATGACTCATATGAATTAAATGAGTAGAATTTTGTTTATTTAAAACACGTTGTTCAGATGTTAATGTTCTAAACCATTCAGTTGTTTTAAATCCACCAGGATTTGAAATTTCTTGTTCATTTAATAATCGATCTAAATCTAACATAATAGTATTCATTTTTGCTTCATTATTTTCAGTATTTAATAAATCATATATATTAATAGGATTCTCTTTATAAAATTGTTTAATAGTTTCAACAACATTTTTAGCCTTTGTATTAAATGGAATAGATTTTAAATGTTCTACTGTAAATTTTTCAATAACATTTTTTTCTCTTAATTCAGTAAGATTAATAATTCTTGTATCACTATTTTTATTAGCTTCATTATCATCATCATCACCATCATCATTATCATCATCTATATTATTAACTATTTGATCCTTATATTTAATATCAAAATTAAAATTACATTTTAATAATATATTTGGATGAACAAAACGATGAGGAACATAATAACTATTATTTAAAGGTAAATGTAATTGATTACATTCTGTAGTAATTGGTGTTGCAATTTGTTGAGTTAAATTAGTATCTATAAATGAACCTTCTTCTACTTCTATTTCATCATCTTCTTCTTCTTCATCACTACCTACAATAGAAATTCCATCATCTTCATTAGTAGTTAAAGTAGCATTAGAAATATTAATTGTACTTGAAAAATAAAGATCTTTATTAGAATAAAAATCAAAATCAATATCTTCTTGACTTTCATAAACATTAATTAAATCAACACTATGAGTAAAATTAAATACTTTTGGACTAATAATTGGATTTTCTGAATCAGTTAAAGTACAAGTTCTAGCTTGATGATATAAATCATTATTTCCTGTTGTATAAAAAGCATAATGTAAAGCCCATTCTTTCCAATGTCCAATATCAAATAATGGTTTAACATAATCAGGAAAACCTTTATAATCTTTTTGTCTAATATCACCAATTTCTTGTTCATATTCAGATAAATTATTTTTTTTATTTAATTGTGCAGCAGCGGCCAATTTTTTTGCACGACCAAAATCTCTTTCTTTAGGTTCATTTAAATCTTGACATAAATTTTCAAGAGCAACATCTAAAATATAAAATGGATCTTTAATAACATAAAAAAAACGCCAACCAACAATAACACCAGATCTTGTTTTAACTTCTTCAATATATTGTTCAATTCTATCATGTAATTTTCCAGTAGATGAAGAAAGATAACAATGAGCATATTTATCCATAGCTGCTGATTCAATAATCATATTAGAACCTAAATGACATCTACATGTAACATATTGTAAATAATAAAGTAGATTTAAATTAGAATCCGCAGGAATAGTTAATTTACGAGAATGTACATAATCAATTTTTGTTGCAATAGATGTTAAAGATGATGTTGAATCAATTAGATTTTTTTTTGAATAATAAAAAACAATAACTTTTTCTTCATTAATAATATCAATTCCCTTAGTTATTCTATAAAATGGAATCATCTTGGAAGATTGAAAGAATGTGTGGAAGATATATATATATATATAAAAAAATAATAAAATCAATGAAACTGTTAATTTACCGGCTCCAAAACAACAGATGGAGTAAAAATAAAAAATATATATACAAACAAACAAACAAACAAACAAACAAACAACAACATTTTTACAAAACAAAACACAATGACTAATTATAATAATAATAATGAATTAGCATCATTAATTTATTTTTGTAATCTTGAAATATCATCAAAAAAAACAATAAATACAACTGATTTTCTTAAATCTATGAAATCATATGAAACTATGCATTGGACATTAATGACACATATATTATGTTATATAAGTTTTGGATATAATGACAATGAAAATCGTGTTTTTATTTGTCGTAATTTTTTAAAAACTTTAAAAAATGGTGAAAGATTAGATGGATTTGATGTTATTCCATGTAATTATCTTATTATACCATCAACAATTACTAATAAATATTTTAATGCCTTTTTATTATGTGAAACTCCAAAAGAACAAAAAATGTATATCTTATTATCAAATTTATTACCATTTGTTAGTAAAATTCATCAATTTTTATTATTTTGTTTATTAGAATGTAATTGTTACATCTTACATATAGTTTTATATTGTTTAAATGACTATAATATTAGAGTATCATTTAAAAATTTCAAAGAAATAATTCAAATTGGTAGTATAAAAATTGATAGATTATGTCCAAGAAGTAAATATCAAATTGAAATGACTACAATATTAATAAATTATTATCTAGAAGAAACTAATATAACTACAATAGAATATAATAATTTTCAACTTTATGTTAAATCTATTTATACTAATTGTATTATTACACATAAAGATATTGAAAAGCAATTAGATGATTATATATTACATATTATACCTATGTCATTAATTGAAATTCCAAGTTATAATAGAATATTATATTATATTAATGGAGTTCCATTAACATCATTGTCTATATTAACAATAGGATATATAAGATCAGTAATTGATGAAACTACTTTATTAACTTATCATTATAATCCAATCTTACCATTGTCAATTAAAACTTATTTATGTAAATATTATATACCATATATATATGGTAAAGAAATAATAAGTGATAAAGGATTTAATGAAACAATAAATCATTATTACATATTAATCTTATTATGGTGTATATCAATGTTTTTGGATAATAATGAAACACAAGAATATAAAAATAAAAAGGTATATGATGTATTTTATTTATTTATTCATTATTATGGAAACTCATTTTTAGATGAATTACATCTCTATTATATGTTAAATCAACCAGATATTAATAGAATATTACCATCATATGTTATGTCTCGATTATTAACAGATAATCATAATGATCCTCAATTATAATAAATATACAGTAAAAAAATCTCTAGGAATATATGAAATAACTTGAGAAGTATTAAGATTAATATAATTAATATAATATATAGATGATTGTTCTTGACAAGTAATTTGTTCACCAATATTTATTATTGATAAACCTTGATAATATCCTATTCCATAAATAATAGTAAGAGGAAATGAAGAAGAATTTATTGGATAATAATATAATAAATCAGGAGATTGTATATATGAATTTGTAATTAATGTAAATACTGTATTATTAAATATAATAGTCAAACATTTATAGGTAATTATATCACCATAAGGAGTTGTAAAAACTGTAATATTACTATATTTTGATATGGTAGGATAAAAATAAATATAACCTTTTCCACCACAAATTGTAGTAGGTCTAGTAGTTTCAGTATCACTAGGTAAAGAACACCGAGATATATTATTAGGAATAGAACCTTGAAATAATGAAGAAGAAGAAAATAAATCATTAAAGATTTGTAATTGTTGATAATCAAATGATGTATCAGGACCATAACCAGGTAAACATGTTGCACAAAAAGTATATGAATTAAAAAATCCATATTGAGTAGTAGTATTACAATCACACCCACCTTCATCACCAATAATAGAACTATAATAATAATCATCAATTTGAGTGCCACTTCTCCATGATTGAACAGGAAAATTTATATCCATAATACATGTAGCAGATGAATTAAATAATTGACATTGATTAGATGAAATTGAACAACGTCTAGGAGATAACATAGATTTATGAAAACGTTGTAATTTATCTAATGTAATTGGAACAGGAGCAGATGTAGGAATTGGACAAAATAAATTACGAGGAAGAGTATAATTATTATATATCATTGATTTAAGATTATTAAAATTATCCGTAGTTTCATTTGGAAGGTACCGAATATGAACATTATAAGTTAACGTATAATTGTCAGACGAATTAAAAATATTTACAAAAAAAGGTTGTAAAACCTGTCCTGTATGTACTGGAATCCAATAACATGTATAAGCTGATCCAACACTAACTTGGTAAAGATATACAAGGGAAGGTACATCAAAATAACATATTGGATATCCATCAAGATAAAGAATTAGAACAAAATTATAATTATATGCAGCTACTTGATTTTGTAAAACACCAGACCAAAATATAGGACTAATACGAATCTCTGCAGCAAACCCATTAGCTGTTGTTATAGTATATGGTAAATCTGACTCAAGTGTATTAATCCCCCCAGTCAAACCCAAGTTTATTCCTGATAATAATGAAGATTGTTTATATCCATACCAAACACTTTCATTAAATGTTTCTAAACAATTACTGTCATTATTAACTAAAGATAATAATAATTGTATATGATTATTAGTCCATAAATTATAATCTATCCTAAAATCTAAATTTGTTAAATTATGAAATAACCCATATCCTAACCCAATAGTTCCAGTAAAATCATTTATTGGTTGATATTGATAACATTGAGATTCTTCAATTGTTATTACTTGTTTTAAAATTAATGAATCTTCAATTAATCTATCAATTGGATCAGCACAATTTAAAATTCCAACATAATTAAATCCACCAGAAGGAATAAGTGAATAAGCATCAACATAAAATAAAATAACATTAGATAATGGAATAAATGATGATGATGATGATGGAAAATAATCAACCATTGATATATAATTTATAGATTGTATACATGGATAACCTAAATTATCTTCACAATTTAAATAAATACCATATCCTTTAATATATGTAAAATAAGATGTAAGATTTGTAAACTGTAAACTATGAATAAATGATGTATTAACAATAATAGAATAATTTGTAAGTAAAATAAGAAAAGATGAAGGAGGTATAATTGTTACATTAAAAAGTGGATGTAATGTTTGATTAATATATAATATAGATATATTTAATCCAAAAATTTGAATTTTAGTTTCAAATGGAACCAAAAATAAAGATTGATTAAAATAAATAAATCCAGAATTAAATAAATATGTTGAAGGTATTTGCCCACCTGGTAAAATTTGATTAGAAATAGATGGAGATAATAATGCATCTTGTAAAAATAATTCTTGATCAAAAGAACAATAACCAGAAGGAAATCTAGGTGATCTACATTTACCAACCCCACCACATAATAACAAACCATCTGTAATAGCACATTCACATGATGAACCATTAAAATGAATATCATTACCAATGTAATTACATAAACATTGATCATTGTATGTAGAACCCCTAGGAGGAAAAGTTGTTGACCCACAAAGTATAGGATCATAAACAAAATTAACCATATCATATCGATAAGCAGATATTCCAATATTACAAGTATACCCATAATAATTCATAGTACAAAAACAAGGAGCATTAGTGCTACCAAATTGTGCAAATGAAAAAGGTTGTAATTCTTGTAATATAGGAATCCCACCAGTATTATTTGAATAATATCTAAATTGTGGAATAGTAAAATATCTAGCAGAATATAAATTAGGATTATAACCACAAGGAGAAAAATCTAAATCAAAAACATAAATATTTTGAACTAATAAAGATGATGAATTAACCCATATCTGATTACCTAAATTTCCATAACAATTCCATCTTTGTACACTCCCCTTATAAATAATTTCCCAATATTCTAAAGGAATTAAAGATAAATTACATGGTAATGCTGAAGATGTTGGTAAATTAGTATTCATTATCCAAACTGAATTAGCAAAACCAGTTAAATAAACTTTAATAATATTTGTAGAATAAGGAATCTGTTGATAAACATAAATACCACTATTAGTATCAAATTGAGTACTAGTGGAAGAAATAATTTCATAAGCAATAGGTGAAGTACAACTTATACCAGAAAATCCAATATCACAAGTACAACCACCATTAGATGCAGTAATACAATATCTAATAGAATCAATATTACCAATAGGAAAACGTTCACCTAAAGGACAACATGTTCCACGCCTATTACATAAAACTTCTTGAACATCACCTATATTATTAAAATAATGAGGCATTGGACAAGTACAAATTGATCCACTTAAAGCTAATTCAAAACCGGCCGGTTCATCTAATGACCACCTTGTTAAACAATTACAATAACCATTATTCCATCCCTCAATAACACATTGACCATATGGAATACCACCACAAATAGCTCTATTAGGTATTAAATATTCAATTCCATTAATAATTCCTAAAATACTAATAGAACCAGAAATAGGTAATGATGGACATAAACAAGGCATGGAAACAAATAATCCAGTATATAAATTAGCATCAGGTCCATAAAATGTATTACAATGACAATAATGTACATCTGCTTCATTACATGTACCATGTAAATAACATGTTTTAAAAAATGCAATTAAAGGATTATATAAAGATTGATTAACAGAAGCTAATTGAATATCCACAGGTGCAACACAAGTTCTTTGTTCACAATATGTACCAGCTGAGCCAGCAAGACAAGAACAAATAGGTTGAGAATTATCCATAACAACCCCATTTTGTCCATTTTGTAATATAGCAATAGTATGAGGATGATAATTAGTAGAAGTCCAATAAATGGGAACATCTTTAACATGATATGAACATAAAGGAAAATAATAATTATTACAATTACATGAAGTAACCCCAGTTAAATAACTATAACATTCACAATTATTACCAGCAATAGGAACACGTGTTTGTGTAGTTGTAGGATTCCAATAAATATAAAATCTTTCTAACCAAGCTTTAACAGTAAAAGAAAATTTATATGTACTAGTAGAATGAGAATTAAGTTGTTGACAAATAGATTCTGCTTGTCCATCAGGAACTTTCATATTACTATTTTCTGCATCAGTAGCCTTAAACCAACATCTTTGATCAAAATATAACCATCCTTTTAAACAATAAACTCTCCATGAATCAATAGAACAAACATCTCTAGTTTGTGTAGCAATATAACCACCTAACATATGACATTGTTTAGCCCTAGAATCTAATGTTCCATCTTGTAAAATTAATTCAGGAAAAGGAAAAGGAGCAAAACAAGTAAAAATATCAGGTGCATTTCTATAATACAAAGGCCCATCAAAACCAGAAAATCCAAAACTATTAAATGTTTCACTAAATGGATAAAATGAATCACAAGATTGTTGAACATTAGCAAATTCTAAATTAGCATCAATTTGATAAGGTATTCCTAATTTATTTTTTAATGTTGGATAACCACCATAAGGAACATTTTCAGGTACACCAGGAATTAACGGCCGATTTGTATCAAAATCTAATCTTCCAACACCAAATGAACAAACAGAACTTGTATAATAAACTGGTGGAAATTGATTTTTATAATAATTAATCTCATTTAAAGGAATAAATGGAACTAATTGTAATGGACGAGGTAAAGGAATAAATGTAATTATAAATTTACAAGATGAATAATTTCCATTTCCCTGTAAATTAATTCCTAGACCCAGGGTTCCATTTTGAGAAAATGTAGGTGTAGTAATTAAAGTAATAAGAACATCTAAACCATTATTAGTATTATTAGTTAAAATAATATTCCAACCAAATTGTATAAATGTATATGGACCAGTTTGTAATGATAATGTATCAACAGTATATATACCACCTAAAACAACAGATGAACATTTAGTTTGATTAGAAGGATTAATAAAAGTAACTAATAAAGTAGATAAAACAATATTAATTCTAGTTGTAGTTTGTAAAGCACAACGTGGTCTTGAACCAGATATAATAAGAACACCAGCAAGTAAATCAAAATCAGAAGTTTTAATAGGATCATAATAACTTTGTGTAGAAATAACATATGGTGGACCTAAACATAATTGAGAAGGTGATAAACGACAATTAATATCATTTGAAGCATAACTCCAATAAGATTGAAAATCACCAGCTGGAATATCACCACAATTTGTTCTAAGAACAGAAGATGCTTCATTATTAAAATGATCACAACCTTTAGGAGCAATTATTATTTGTGTTAATGTTGATTCTCTACAATAAACAGTTGGTACTTTTCCATTTAATACACCAACTAAATATAAAGTAGCTCCATCACCTAAATAACCTTGATTTAAAAATACAAAAGTATAATTTTCATTATTAATTTGTGATGGATCATAAATAAGTACAGTAGTATAAGATCCACGAAGAACAGAAATTTGTTTTAATATAGCATTTAAACTAGTCAATAGAATAATAAAATATAACCATAACATTTTTTTTGTTTGTTAAGTTATACACAACTGATTGTGATGATAATAATGTATATAGGTAATTTTATTATATAAAAATATTTTTATAATCAAACAAAAAAAACGCCCCCGCACACACACACACACACACACACACACTCTCTCTCTATTTAAAACAAAAATACACACCCCCCAAAAAACCCACACACTTACTTACTTACTTACTTATTTACTCAACACAAAATTTAAATGAATAATCGATATTCTATGAAACCCAATGAATTTACATTAGTACTTCACGATTTACATGATCATCCAAATGATAAATTTGATTTAATTCATTTTATGACAACTATCCAAAATCATCTTGGAGATTGGAAATGTCTTTCAGTAATTGTAAAAGGTATAGTTCCAGATACTATTATTGATTATTTTATAGGTAGTGGATTAATATTTGATCATGTTATTATTTATCATGTAAACAATAATATCAATTTTTTAAAATATGTTCGTGAATATCAAATTCAAAATTGTTTATTACAGATTTCTTTTATAAATCATATAGGTGGAATACAAGTTGAACCACAAATTTATAAAGAAGTAAATGATATTTTAGAAAATGAAAATTGTAAAGTTCGTCATTTGGCATTATATGGATTTAATTTTCAAATAAATGAAGGAAAACAATTATTAAATACAATTATTAAAGTAATAACTCAAAATAACCCTATCATTACAAATTTAGAATTAAAACATAATAACATAAATGATGAACAATTATTAACTATAATTAAATCTTATTTATTTAAAAGATTAACTCAAGTAACATTATGTGTATCAGATGAAACATTAACACTAAATGGAATTGCAAAAGGAGTAGCAATGTCTTTTTTTACAATAAGACAACATATATTAGTAGTAGAAACAAAAAATGAATATGTTGTTAATAATACAAAATTTAATTTAATATTTGATTCATTTACAAGAAGTTTACCTACATCAATTTATTTAGCTGTTAAACATGAAAGTGAAATCGTTGATTTAATCATTAATATAATAATAAATATTATTAATCAACATGTAAAAATATATAATGAAAAAGTTAATCAACAAATTTATGATACTTTGTATCCTTATGTGTTAAGATTATTTAACATTGATTTTAATACTGTAAATTATACAAACATGTTTGACCTTTCATGGAATATTCGTGAATTATTTAGTCGTTATATGGCTCGTGGAACAATTTTTGCATTGTTAGAACATAAAGAAAATAAACTAGTTTCAATAAAGAAACTTCCAGTAGATTTAATAAGAAAATTAAATCAATTTATATAAATATAATACATTAAAAAAGATAAAATTAAATAAATATAAGTTAATACACCAATAAAATATTGTTTTTTTAGATCATTATTACTGTATTCTTCTGAATAAAAAGTAATAGTATTAACATCTAAACCCATTTCTGTATTAACAGTAACTAAATCGGCCGATTTAGTTAGAATAGAATTAGTTAAATCTAATTTAATGTAATATAACCTTGTACGTTTATTATTAACAAAAATGACAACATTATTATCCACACAATTATTAGTATCTAAAACAATATTACATAATTGAGTACTATTAATAAAATTAATAGGAGTATAAGGTGAAAATTCAATATATATAGCTCTATCAGCCTTACTTAATCTAATAATAATAATAAATAAATACAACAACAACATTTTTCAGTTTTGTATTTTTTTTTTTTTTTTGTTGTTGGTTTTTAATTGGAAAATAAAAGACAAAAAAACACTTAAAAAAGTTTATATCTTTTAGAGAATGTATCCCCAGTTGTTTCAAATCGATAGTTACAATATAAACAAAATATTATTATAGAACTAATACATATGACTGGAATCAATATTAGAAATAAACCATTAAAATAGTGACGAGGTGGTAAAACAAATGATAAAGAAAGACAATTGTTAGTAATATGAGTAGAATAAATACATCTTGATTCACTACCATCAATTTGATAAGGGTGATTTTTATGCCATGGCAATTTATCAAGACCTACAATAGAATGAGAATAAATTCCTGTAGGATATATTCCACAAGTATCATCTAATTGAGATGAGAAATGCCATCCATTCTTTTCATTATCAATAATATAATCTGGAAGAGATAAATGAGTATTAGTTGTATACAATGTTAAATAATAAACTAAATTAATTTGACTAATTTCTTGTTGTTTTGGATAAATTATTGGATGATTATTATCATCATTGTCATCAAAAACCCTTGATAAAATAATATCTTGATTAACATTGTTTGAAATAATAATAATTATTTTTTTTGATGGTCCACGATAAGTTATATTTGTACTACATAAAAATAATGGATAATTAAAAATAAATGGATATATTATACCATCAATAAAGATCATACTATCACCACAATGATCAGAATAAGTTTCAAATTCCCAATTTGTTACCCCGTAAAGATTTGTTTCTAAAAAATTTAATGTTGTATAATTTTGTTCATCTAAATATTTAATTGGATGAGTGCAATTTTCATCAAAAAGAAAATTATAAAAACAAAATAAAAAATTAGCACATAACAAATGTTTCATGATATGAAACAAAAAAGTGTGGTTATTTATTTATTTAATAATAAACAAACTCATTATAAGAAGAAGAAACATAATAAATAATAAACACAGAGCATATAATGAACCTGTTGTTTCATTATCTATAGGTTCAATAACTTTTAATAAATTAAACATTTTTTGTTTATTATATCTCCATAATCTTGTATCATTAGTCTCAATTAAAAATGTACAACCATAACAAGTTTTTTCATGAAAAGCCCATTCAGAAATCTGTTGTTGAATCCTACAATCAATTTGAATATAAATTTGTAACCATTCATATTTGAGATCAGAATCATGAAAAAATGAAAAAATGAAAAAATCTGTATCTTCTTTTTCAATATCTGAAAATACATAAACTTTTTGAATTGGAAGATAACCAAGAGTTTTTATTATATCTAAATTTCTACTATATAAAGCTATAGAATTTAAATGTGTACATAATACTTTAATATCATCCATTGAATAATTTGAAACATTAGAAAATACCTTATTATGTATCATTATTTGTGTGTGTGTGGGGTGTGTGGATAGGTGTGTGTTTTAACAAAAAAAAAATAAAAATAAAAAAAAATTAATTTTTTTGAAGCCATTTACCACCACTCTCTTCATCAAGTTGTTTTACAACCTCCATTAATTCAGCAATTTTTTTATTGATTCCAGTATATTGATCAATAGATTTATTAGATTGAGTTGTAGTAGTAGTAGTAGTAGTAACACCTTCTGTAATTTTACTTCTTTTTTTAGTAAGAGGAATAGAATTTGTAGAAGAAGTTTCAAGTTTAATAGTCCATTTTAAATGATTATCATAAGTAAGATGATATTCTTTATTACTAACAATTAAAAAATCAAGAATTTTATTACATACCAAAATCATAAATGACTGAGTAAATAAAGGATCCATAGTTAATCTAACATATTGATGATCATTTATTTGAATAAAAATTTCAAAACCAACATCAAAATATCCTCTAGGATTATTTCTATGAATTACAACAAGATTATTAAAATGAAGTTTCATTAAAAATTTAAAAGTTTCAAATACATCAAATGTTGAATTTTCAACAATTCTAATTGTTCCACATTGCCCACATTTTTTTCTAAATAAAGTTGGAATAGTAAATAATTCATTGTAATTTGTAGTAATAGGAGAAAAAAAATCAAGTAAATAATCATACCCAAAAACACAAGGTTTAAAAACAATTCTAAAAAGAATTAAAGAATAAAATAACCATGGAGATTTAATGTTACAATTTGTAAATGCTAAATGAATAATTTTTTTAGCATGTTTTTTTCCCCATTTTAACGAAAATTCCTCAAAAAACCTAAAAAAACTTAAACAAAAACAAGTATCAATAATACCATCTAAAAAGTAAATTTTCACTGATTTTATATCTTCATTTTCATTAATGAAATTAAAAAGAGGACAATTAAAAAGTTTTGTTCTAAAATAAGAACAACAAAAGCAATCCTCATTTTCAACATTTCTAAAAACATTAATTGTTGACCAATCAATTATTGGAAGTTGATGATCACTACGTTCATAAGAGGAAAAAAGAGATAAATTAACTCTAACTTCATCACCATGTAAAATTTCATATTCCATTTTTTTTGGTTTGTTTTGTTTTTGTGGTTAAATTCTTCCAGTTCAGAACTATGTCAAAAAAAACCTGAGACGGTAAATTCAAAAACAAATTGAACTGACTATTTTTTTTTCAAACTTACAAAAGGTAGTATATAGCATGATATGAATATCACCCCTAGCTGTGTTTTACTACCTTAAAAATACGATTCAAAACATTTACTACCCTTTCGTTTAAAATGTAACAATCCGTTATCAACATTTGAAAATTTTAAAATGTATTTTAGTTGAACTTTAAAATTTTTTACATTGAGTTACATTTTGAATGAAAGGGTAGTAAATTTAAAGCCGATTTGTTACATTTTGAACGAAAGGGTAGTAAGGATGAATATCGCTTCTAGCTGATTGTTACATTTTGAATGAAAGGGTAGTAACACTTACTACCTTAAAGATACGATTCAGTACTTTTACTACCCTTTCGTTGAAAATGTAACAATCCGTTGTCAACATTTGAAAATTTTAAAATGTATTTTAGTTGAACTTTAAAATTTTTTACATTGAGTTACATTTTGAATGAAAGGGTAGTAAATTTAAAGCCGATTTGTTACATTTTGAATGAAAGGGTAGTAAGGATGAATGTCGCTTCTAGCTGATTATTACATTTTGAACGAAAGGGTAGTAAGGATGAATGTCGCTATTAGCTGATTGTTACATTTTGAATGAAAGGGTAGTAAGGATGAATGTCGCTTCTAGCTGATTATTACATTTTGAACGAAAGGGTAGTAAGGATGAATGTCGCCACTAACTGATTATTACATTTTGAATGAAAGGGTAGTAATGATGAATGTCATGCCTTTCCTGAAATCATACTATCTTTTTCTATGTCGAATGTTGCAAAAATTATGAAAAAAATACACACCTACATCACACAATAAAAATACCATCTGAATCGATTTTTTATTTGACAACGTGCTATTAATTAAATTATTTTTAATCTAATAATTTCTTTTTGATTCTTGTTATTTAAGTGTTTGTTTTATACAAAAGTAAGAAGCATTTGTTACTAAGATTTTTTTTTTTTTTTTTTTTTGTATTAATGAGTACCAAAATTAGATTGAAAAGGCAGAGAAGTATTAACATTAAACATATTTTTTTCTTGTTCAGTAAGTTTATTCCATTCTTCCATATCATCAAGAAAACTTTTATACAATTTTTCTACAGTTGATTGTTGACTAGTATTAGTCTTAGAATTTACCTTATTATTAGCATAAGTTTCCTTTTTCTTTTTAATTTGTTTGTGATCAGTCATTATTAATTTTTATTTTATTTTTGTGTTTGTGCCCCCATCGCAAACAAAAACACATTATATAACAAAAAAAATGTTGCAACTTCATATACAATCAATAATTTTAATCTTTCTAACATTCAGTTTCTATTTATTTACTAAAATAATCAAATATAATAGCTTATTTGATTTTTATTATGAAACAACAATGAATTGTTATTTTCAAGATCCAACAAGTATAATTCCATTAAATCCTCCATTTTTAAAAAGTATAAAATTATGTTTTAATAATAAAGAACATCATAAAAAAATGATAAATTTAGTAAATCATATGCAATTACATACAAAAGATGATGTTGATTTAACTATGGCACCAGAATTTGGATCAAATGTTCAATTAATTTATTTTAAAAAATATAATTTATTTATGGCAAATCCTAAAATCGAATTAGAAGAAGATACCATAAAGATAGAAATGATAGATTGTGAAATTATTATTGGCTCAAAAAGAATTAAAACAAAAAGAAAAAGAAGAATTAATCTAACTTATCAAAATTTATCCAATGGATATGAATCAAAATCATTTTTTATTAAAGATGCTTGTTTGTTGTATTCAATATTGGAAATTTTTGACCATTCTAATTAACTCTACTGGAAATTTTCTAAAAGCAGAACTAGTTGAAATTCTTTGTACCTTTAAAGCAGAACATAAAACAATTATATTTTTTGCAGGCTTTTGCGCTTGCATTCTTGCATAAGTTTCATGAAATAAATATCTATGTACCATACTAATACGAATATTAGTTAAATTTGATGCCATAATACATGAAAGTAATGCATCTTCCATTGTTTGTGGATTAACCCCTCCTAACATGTTTAACCTACATTACAGTTAATATAAAAGAAAAATAATATATAAACTAACTCAAACTTATTAATTTTATTATATGGACTATAAAAAGACTTAATTAAAGCCATTAATCCATTTGGTGGATACATATCGTGTGAAAGTGTTACAATTTCAAGAACATTATTTGGATGTTGAAATAAATTAGCTAATGCTTCCCATGATTTGTCTCCGAATAAATTGTTGTAGAGAGACAAATATTTTAATTTATTACCTGGTTGTGGAATCATTGTTGCTATTCGACAACACATCTCATCATCCAGTCTGCAACTGTTTAAACCAAGGTTGGTTAATCGATTTGTTTGTTGTTTACACAAATATTCCAGAATTAACAAATCATTTTCCTTAAAAAAAAAATAAGACAAACTAAAATCATTTTTTGTTAATAAAGTAATTTTGGTAAATAACTTACTCAAGACATCTAAAACGTTCATTCTTTTGTTCATACCAAACAATTTTAGAAGCTAAATCTGGTTCCATAAAAGTTTCAAATTTGTGTTTTGTGAGTCTGGTCTGGAAACTTGTGGTAAACGGTAAAAAAACTTGAAAAAAAACTTGGATTTAACGGGAGGGGGGAAAAAACTTGGATTAAACGGTAAAAAACTTGAAACAAATAAAAAAGAGGATGGAAACATAAAGAAACTAAACTATTCTATAAAAATAATTTAATTAACAGCACATTGTAAATAATTAACAATTCAAACGTGTTTGTAATTTTGTGTGTTTAAATTATTTTTTTGTTTGTTTGTTTGTTTTTTTTTATATATAAAAAAAGACAATAAAAACAATTAAACATAACTTTTAATTTTCTCCTCAGGTTTTATTTGATCAATATCACAGTCACAATTCAATTCTGGTAATGGTAAAATCAATCTACTGTATATTGATTGATAAAAAACCATCCATGAAATCATTGTTAAACCATGAATCATACACGTGTCATTCTTTGCATCTCTCATTAAATCATCATTAGATGTATCACCAATAGATACTAAAACATAAGAAAAAACAACCATAAAATTACTAAATTCAAATATAAATAACCATTGAAATCGTTGATGTATTGTTGATAACCTTTTATCACCATTAAAAAATCTGGGTTCTATAAGTGAACCACGTATATCTAAAGCTGTTCCAATGGTTGATAAAATATGTAAAACAAATCCAAATTTAATAAAAAACTCAGTACATAAATTAAAAATGATGAAAACTACCATATTTGGTAATGGAATACACCGTCCTTCTTCAGTAAGTTTTCCTTTAGTAAATACAATGGTAAATGAAAAACTTGTAAATATTGATACAACGTAAATAAATATAAGAAATCGTGCTAATCTCATTTTTTCAGGTGTAACAATAGATGATGAAACAGCATATGCTGTTGGTAAATATAAAATTCCATTAGTAATTACTGTGAAAATATATAATACCATTACATTTTGGGAAATTGTTTTACATTGTTTCTTTTGTAAATCTATTTCAGATGCTACATCAAGAAGTTCAATTGCCAATCCAATACTAAAAAAATAATTTAATAAATAAACACATCTACAAATAAATCTTTTCAATTGTTTAAAGTCATTTAAAAGATTAAATATATCATATAATCCAATGCATAATGTAAAACTAAAAATTACCATCTGAGAAATAAAAAAGTCATTAAAAGCACGAACTAAAATTTCTGGATCTGTTATTGTTTCATTAAACATTTTCGATTTTAAATGTGTTTATTATTCTAATTATTATAAATAATTTTACTAAAACACAACATTTTTTGTTTTTTTTTCTTCTTCTCTATCCCTTTCTTTTATAAATATGACCACTGACTTTTTTTTCATTGGAAATCCTCAAGATGAAATTTTTAATGAAATTCAACCTATAATTAAAAACAAACTCCTAAAATTAATTGAAGGACAAACAAAAATTTATGGTAACAGGTTTCCAAATTGGCCAAAATTTATTGAATATGATGAAGAAAAAATCGAAAATTCAATTGTAATAATAACAAATGAAGAATATGATAAACACACAGATATAATTGAAGGTAATGAAAATTTGTTAAACTTCTCTCTTATATGTTTATGTAATTCAAGCTTAATTAAAACAATTAAAAAAAATAATAAAAAAATGCTTCCTTGGATTACCTATGTAAAATTTGATGAAACTGATTTTAATTGGTTAAAAATTATAGTTTCAAAAATTGAATTAACAAATGCATTAATTTCATATGAATTACTTTAATTAACCAATTAAAAACTTCTTAATATTTCTATTTAAATCTTGTGGAAATTTTCTAAATGCTGATGTTATTGAAATACGTTTGATCTCTCTTGCAGAGGCTAAAATTAAACATTTTTCACATTGTATCTTTGTTTTTAAAGCATCATTAATTCTATCCTTAAATTTTCCATCAGTCTCATTTAAAATGACAATTTGTGTTAATTTAGACGACATAACAATTTTTTTAATCATTAAATCTTTAATATCTAAAGAAAATGGTATACCTTCTCTTTTTATTATTAATGTTGTTAAATGATTATTTTGATGTGGAAATACATCTAATAAACCTCTAAGACCCTGTTCAGTATAATTATATATATATGATAAATCAATAGTCTGTAATTTATTTCCAGGATATTTTAATATCCTAGATAAAGCTTTAACACCTATATCACCAAATTCATTACCAATAAATAATAATTTTGTAACTTTAACATTTAAATGTTGTAATGCTTTTATAATATATAAACATTTATAGTCATCAATATTACATCTATTAAATGAAACTTCTTCAATAACATTATTTTTATGTTGAATAACATAACTAAAAAATTTTAAATCATCATCATCAAAACCTGTGGTAAATCTGGATATAAAAGTAAATAATTAAGACAAAATTATTATTATTACTTACAAAAGTGTTGTACAATGACTTTTTCTAGTTGAAAGTGATTTGAAAATATCTTTAACCCATGGTTTCTTTTTTAATCGTTCAATTTCTTTAATTCTATTGATTGTTAATATATATATGTTAAAAAGTAAATATAAAACATACGAGAACATATTTTTTTTGTAACAAAAATTAATTGAACGTTTTGTTTGTTTTTAAATCCGCTCCTTTCTCTCTCCGCCACGCACACCACTCCCACAAAATAAAAAAAAAATAATAATAATAATAATATAAAAAAATAAAAACTTTTTCTTTTGTTAACTTACTCACTCTTTTACTCCCTCCCTCTTACTCTTTCTTTCTTTCTTTCTTTCTTTCTTTCTTTCTTTTACATAAAAATAATTTAATGGAAGATAAAAATTATGTTTGTTCACTTATTCCAATTTCCGAAAATGTTATTGGATATCAATGTGATGGAGTATTAATAAAACCAGAAGAAATGATAGAATTATATGAAAAAGATAAAGTAAATTTAAGTAAAAGTATACCATTTTCATATTTAAAATATATTATAAAATTTGATGAAAAACGTCAATTATACCAAAAAAATGATAATAATTATAAAGAAGATGAAAAATTATTTAAAAGGTTTCGTGTAGAACCTAAAATAATTAATTGGTTATATACATACCAAAAAGATGTATTAAAAAAATTTATAAATTTATATAATGGACGAGGAATAATAGCAATTCCACCAGGAGGAGGAAAAACTATAGTAGGATTATTGTTAGCAAATTATTATGGATCAAAAAATGCATTATTTTTAGTCCCACCAAATAAAATTGATGATTGGTATAAAGCATATTTACAATATAATCCATCAATGCCACGTCCACAAATAATAAGAAGAGGAGATGTAAAAATTAAATCAAATTATATAATTACATCATTTGATGTATGTAGTAAATATACAGATTTATTAGAAAAAGAATGGGATTATATAGGGGTTGATGAAGCACATAAATTAAAAGGAAAAAATACAAAACGATTTGAAAAACTAAGTGTAATGTTAACTAAACAAACAAAAAGTATAGCATTATTAACTGCCACCCCAGAACCAAATAGACCAATAGATTTATTTAATCTTTTATTCTTATGTAAACCAGATGTATTTCAAACAAAAGAAGATTATATATTTCGATATTGTAATTATTATATTGTTAAAGTAAACATAAAAAAACTTGGAACAGGAGCAATTAATTTAGAAGAATTAAATTGTTTATTATCATGTTTAATGATGAAAACGGATGTAATTTTACAATTACCACCATTTACAAGAGATATTTGTTGGATTAGCCCAACTAAAGAAGATCTAAAAAAAGATGATATAAAATTAGTTGGTGAAACATTAGAAGTAATAAAAACAAAACGACTTAGTTTACCACCATATGATTTACAACAACAACAAATAACAAATGATCATTGGACTTATTGTGGAATAATGAAATTATTATTATTATTAGAACATAAAACTGAATTAGAAGAAATAATAAATAATCAAAATAATAAAATTGTAATTTATTCTTATCATTTAGTAATATTAGATAAATTAGAAAAATGGTTAAAAGACAAATGGTTATATAAAATTGATAGAGAATATATAAGATTAGATAGTCAATTGTTAGGATCAATAAAACATCAAAAAATTCAAAAATATCAATTATTAAATTCACCAACACGAATAATTTTAGCAACCCCAGGTTCATGTGGTGAAGGATTAGATTTTACTCCATCAAATATAGCCATATTTATTGAATTAGAATGGACACCAACATTAATGTATCAAGCAGAAAGTCGACTTCATCGTAAAGGAGCAAAAACTCCAATAAAAAGTATTTGGTATCTTTTAAAAGATGAAGAAGAAATATATTGGAATAAATTTCAACAAACAATGCATAATATAAATATTGTTGTTGGTGAAAATGGATCAGAACAACAAAAACAAAAACAACAACAACAACAACAACAAAAACAACAAAAATTAAATAAAAATGAATAATGATGATAATGATGAATTTTTATTTGATAGTGAAAATTATTTGTTTTCTAAGTTTCTTGAAAATTATACCCCATCACTTTCTTCAACACCACCACCACCACATCACCAACAACAACAACAACAACAATCATGTTTAACTGTTTCAGAACAATTTCTTCTTAACAAAGGTGGAGTAGAACAATTATTTCTTGATGGAACATCTGAAGGTGTAACAACTGAATGTATACCATCTTCATTAGAATTTAATAATAATCTCTCATTAGAAATTTCTCTTAAATCTACTACTGCTGTTGTTGTTGTTGGTCGTCGTGAAAATTCAGGACAACGACAAGAATTAATTGTTGAATCAAAAAGTAAAAACTCCCAAAAACATCGTCGAGTAGAAGATGACATTAATAAATTACGAAATTTTGGAGAAAAATATAATTTATCAAATTCAAAATTATATGGAAATGATAATGATGCATTAAAATATTTCGAAGATTCTTATCAAATTTATAATAATAATAATAATAATAAACAATAAAATTAACTATCTATCTATCTATCTAACATACATTTTATATTATTTATTCTAAAACTAACATTAAAAAATAGAATAAAATAACCTTAAAAATATACTAACCTAAAAAATATAGATTACGTGGTTCATCACCAAGATATCTATTTTGTGATGAAATGGGATCATTTAAAAATCATTTTATTAAAACAGTTTTATATCCTATTTTATCAGTAATGTATAGAATGTTTGTCGGATTAAGTACATTACCACCAGACCCAACACATTATTTTACTAAACTTTTAAAGGCTGGAATATGTTATGGATATGAAATAAAATATATTTGTGACGCATGTATTGAACAAGGAATAACATCTATATGTCAACATAATCGACATTTAGTACCAGCATGGACAAGACAAAATGATGTATTAGCAAATGAAATTTTTGGAAAAGATGATCCAGAAATGTTAATAGAAACTATGGGAGTTCAAATTAATGCAACTCCAGCATGTTTTCGTCAATCTTCAATTAAAAGATTATTTGCTAGACCAAAATATGAAGCAAATACTACATGTGATAAAGTATGGGTAACAATTGATCCATCAGGTGGTACTGAATCAACAGATCGTAATAGATCCCAATTTTGTATAATTGCAATATCTGGTCCAGGAGTAGTAATAGTAGGAATAGAATCATTTATTATAAGTGAACCAGACGATTATAAACGTATAATTAATGGATTTTTAAAAAAAATTCGTTCATTAGAATATTATTCAACATGTAGATTTATAGTTGATATTGAATCAAATTTAGGATTAGAAGCAAATCATATAGAAGAATATATTACAACACATTTTTTAAATGTGGAATTTATATGTGATTATAAAAAAGGTATAAAACGAGGAACAAAAACAAATAATACAAATAAACAAGAAATGGCATTAATGACTAATCATTTATTAAACACGGATAGTATTACATTTTTAGATAATTTAGTTGTTACTCACCCAAAACGCAGCAAACAAGAAATAATGGATGAAACATTAAGACAATTTATGACATATGAAAAACGAGTTACAGTTTCAACAAATCCAGATAGAGCTGATACAATTCAATATACAGGAAAAATTGGTGGAAATCAAGATGATATAGTTCAAACAATTGCACGTTGTATTCGTGGAAAATATAAAGATTATAATCGTGTAGTTCGAGAAATAGAAGCAAAATTTAATAAAACATCATAAAAAATAATATACACACACATACAAAATTACATATGACCATAAACCTTTAACCAACCCCTCAAAAAGTACACACGTCACTTAACACTCACACACACACACACACACACACACACACACCCCACAAAAAAAAATGTCATTTCAAAATAATGATGATTGGGAAAATTTAGATATATCATTATTATTTAAAAATGATGAATCAATTGTTCCAGGAGTAGCTACACCATTACAAAAAAGTCAAACAATTCAAACATCCTTTTTTGTAACACCAGAAGATATTCCACCAATTGTAAAAAAAATTTTAAAAGAAGAATATACAGAAAATAAAACATCATGGGAAATAGCAATGTTAAATATTCAACAACTTCATCAATTATGTATATATTTACAAAATGAAATAAAACATTTAAAAACAAATTATGCAGTAATTCGTGAAGGACTGGATGAAATAAACGTAACAACAACAACAACAACAACAACAACAGGATCTACAACATCTTCTCCAATTATATATGATCTTGATACAACAACAGAAGATGAAAAAGAGGATACATCAAATGAAGAAAATGAATTAACAAAAGTTCGTAGAATGGAATTACAAACATATAAACCATCTAAAAAACTTAGAAATAATTAATAATTTTATTGTTTTTTTTTGTTGTTGTTGTTGTTGTTGTTGTTGTTTATCATCTCTTTTTAATATGGAAAAAATTCCAGAAAAAATAAGATTAAAAGTAAGAGAATACTTATTAAATCTTATAAAAGAATATACTATGACAAACCGAACATTTTATTATTATACAAATAATGAAATGGAAAAAACAGCAAATGAAATAGAAACCCATTTATTTATTAGTGCAAATGGATATCTTGAAAAATATAATTTATTAGTAAGAAATTATGTAACAAGATTTAAATCTGAAATTTCTATAATAAAATGGACAAGACAAAAAAATATGACTCATTCATAAATCGGCCGGTGAATAATTGTACCCTGCGCAAAAAGTGTGTACTAAATAAAAGTTATCTTTAAATTTTTGTTTTTCACTTCCATAAAAAAAATAAACTTTTTTTAGTTAATGATATGATATAATGATATGATGATATAATGATATAATGATATGATGATATGATATGATGATATGATGATATGATAAAATATCTAAAAATAATGATTGAATTCACACTATAACAAAAATGCGAACAAAAAAGAAATGGTCAAAGATACTTGACCAAATTAAAATAAAAAAAAGAATAGAAATGCTTATTAAAGCATGTTGTTATCCTGGAAATACACTTACACAAATATATATTCATAATACACATTTAACACATGAAAACCTCGACAAATTATCTGTTGGTTTAACTCACCCAAATAATAAAGTAAAGATATTAGAGTAAGTTATATATTTGTTATATAATATACTCATAATATACACATAGAATCCAAGGTTTTTTTATCAAAGATTGTGTGCCAATACTTATAAAAATACTGGAAAATTCAAATACAAAAATAGAAACTTTAACTTTAGGCTCAAATAATTTAACATCAGAAGAATTTAATAGTTTACGTATATCATTTTTAAAATATTGTAATAAACTTAAAATCTTAAGATTAGGTTATCAATATAATCTAAGTAATGTAGCATGCCAACAATTTATTGAAGATATACCATTTTTTATTAACTTAAATAAAGTAGAAGTAGGATTTGTGGATGTGAGGAATAGTGTTACTCAACAAGCTTTTAAACGACAAAAATTAATACGAATGGGTGTAATTTTATGTTCAGCTTTTGAAATAAAAAGATTATCTCGTAATTCATCAATTAGAAAATTGCATCCTGATTTAACAAGAAAACTAATGGGTTTTTTAACTTATTGATATTTAATTTCATCAATAATCATTTGTTTTCGAATCTCATTATCCTCATAACATTGAATATTTTTCATAAAAGAAGTATATTGTTTAACCCATTCACTTTCTTCATGTATAACAGGTAATTGTGGTGGTGTTGGTGTATTCTTAACATTATTAATTCTTACGTTACGTTTAGGACGAGAAGAAAGAGCAGAAGTTATAGTAGACCAACATCTAATATGCCAATGCCTAGGTAAAACATGTGAAATCTTCTCAATAGTATAATTTACCTCACCACCAAAACATAAAACACTCTTACCAATCTTATCACAAAGTATATCCACAAATAAAGGACAACCAATTATAAATAATGGATCTAATATAATCCTAGTCTTTTTTACACGATTAACCCAAATCGTAATCTCTAATCCTTTTCTTTCATCAAATTGATAAATTTCATTAGTCTCATGAATAACACAAATATTTTTAAATGAAATCTTAAGTAAATATTGTGTCATTTGTAAAAAATCTAATGAAGAATTTGCTCTAATTCTAAATGTTCCATGTTGTCTTGTATATTTATGTATACCATTTGGAATAACAAATAAATCCTTAAAGTTAACTGAATAACATAAATCTAAAAAATATCCATCCCCTAAAATATGTGGTCTAGTAACAATAACAAAAAGTAATAAAGAATAAAAAAAATCAGGACAAATAATTTGTTGAATTAATTGAAATGAAAGTAATACAATTTTTCTTGAATGATGACCATGCCAAGACGTAATAAATTGCCTAAAGAATTTATAAAAACAAATACAAAAACAAGGATCAATAATTCCATTGTAAAAAATTAAATTAATTTTTAATCCATCTTGATGATCATTTTTAGTTTTATAAAAAAGTGGACAACTATAAATTTTCTCTCTTAATTCTTTACAATAAGCACATGGAAAATCATCAATTTGACCAAAAACAATTCGAGAAGACCATCGAAGAGAAGGCATTGGATGAGAATAACGAGGAATAGTAGAACCTAAACCTAAATCAACTCTTATCTCACCATGTCCAATTTTAGTATATTTCATTTATTTAATTTCTAATAAATGTTGTGTGAATGAGAGAAAGAGAGTACACACCATCACACACACACACACACAGTTTAAAATATTATTTTTTTTATTACAAAAAAAACACACACTCCAAAACAAACAAAACAACTAAATTAATTCAAATGGAAGAAGTTAAAATAATGTCATTACAATCAACAAATAATAAAAGAGTAAAAACAGAGGATGATAATTCATTAAAAACTTGTAGTGAAGTAGAAACAATAATAATTAACTCAGATGATGAAATAGAAAAAGAAATTGAAATTCAAGATAAAGTTAAAGAAAATAAAGAAGAAGAAGAAAAAAAAGAAGACGATGACGCAAAAGAAGAAGAAGAAGAAGAAGAAGAAGAAGAAAAAAAAGGAGAAGACAATGAAGAAGAAAAAAAAGAAAATTGTCAAGAATTAATTGATGAATCTACACGCCGTGAACCAATTGAAGAAATTATGACTAAACAAACAGAAGAAGAAGAAGAAGACGACAAAAATAAAAAAAACTTAAACTAATTGTTGTTGTTGTTGAAATAAAACAAAAAAAAAGAATTTACGTCCCAATCAACATTTTTTTAACTTGTCTATTTAAATCTTGTGGAAATTTTCTAAAAGCCGATAATTTTGAAATTCTTTCAATTTGTGATGCAGAAGATAAAATTAAACATTTTTGTTGTGTAGTCCTAAATATCACAGTTTTTCGTACTTGTTCATTAAAAACACCTTTAACACTCTCAGAAATATTTAATTCTTGTAAATGAGATTGAGCAATTTTTTCAATCATTAACCTTTTTGTATTTGGTGTAAATTCTGTTCCTTCCCTTCTTAATACTAATGATGTAAGCTTATTATTTGGATGAGGTAATGAATTAATTAATGATATTACACCCTTATCACTATAATTTGTCATAAGTGAAAGATCAAGCCATTTTAATTTATTGTAAGGATTTTGCAACATTTTTGAAATCATTTCAAATCCTTTATCACCAATTTCATTATCACCTAAATATAATGCTTGAACCTTTGAATGTGGATGTTGTAAAGCTGAAACAATTTCACAACATTTTTCATCATCAATATAACAACCAGTTAAATGAAGTTCCATAATAGCATTATTTGGATGTTGAATGACATAAATAAAAAGTTGAATATCATCACAATCAATTTTTCCTCTAACACTATATATTGTTAAAATGAATAACAATTAACAAAAACAAAATAAATACTTACGTTAAACTAGTGTGTGGATCTTTAGAATCTAAAGAATCAATAAGATCAGATGCATGTTTTAAAATTTTTAATCTTTGAATATCTTGAAAGGAAAGCATTTAGGTTGTGTGAGTGTCAAAAAAAGTGTTCCGAACTGAAAGAACTTTTCAAGTTTTTGTGTTTTTTTTTTGTTTTTTCAAAAACCAACCAAAATAAAATACATAAAAGTAAGACAATTGGTTAATAAAATAAAAAAAAATGTGTGGTAAAACCAAAAAAACGTTTTAAATATTACATTCTTCTTCTCTCCTTATTTCATTCATGAATTTATTTTGATAGAAAAAAAAAAGTAAAAGATTTAAAACGATTAAACAAAACAAAACATTTTTTTTTCAATCCTTTTTCTATCACATTTTTTGAAGTGGCTACTAATTAATGAATCAAGATATGTTGTTGTCATTAAATAAACAATTAAACAAAATACAATGGGAATGTTATAAAACTAAACAGTTTCATTTTGATGTTAATGAATTCCAATATATTAGGGGTTCTATTGAATCAATTTTTTTTTATTCTGGAATTGGGTCCTTTATAGGTTTTTTACCTACACGCGCGATGCCATATTGTGTATTTGGATGTATTGTTAGTTATAGTGTAGAACGTTTTCTTGATCGCTCCAATTATGATAAAAAACCAAGGATTACACATAAAGAAGCTGGTGCAGAATATAATTGTTTACAAGCAAAAGCAAAACTACTTCAAATAGAAAATCCTTTAGAAAATGTTGAAGAACTTAAACATAAAATAAAAGAAATTTTAGATGAAAAAAAAGAAATTGAAATTAAAGCACCTCCAGTTTTTGAATTTTATTTTAAAGATAGAGTTATGAACAGAATAGAAAAAGACAGACATAAATTTGAACCAATGGAATAAATTAAATATAAATCTTTTTTTACCCAACAAACTTTTTTATTTTGTTGTTGTTGTTGTTGTTGTTGTTGTTGTTGTTGTTGTTGTTGTTGTTGTTGTTGTTGTTGTTGTACTTTGTAAAAAATGACGGCTCAATGTAAAATAAAAACAACCAAAAAAAAAAGTAAAGATATAAAATTAATTATACCACTAAAACATTAAAAACCATTCTCATTAAATCTAGTGGAAGTTTTCTAACACTTGATTTAAGTGCAATTCGTTTGACATGATGAAGAGATAAAAGTGGAAAAATGGTTTTGTAAGCACAATTTCTTCTAATTAACATTCGAATAATAGAACTATTATGCGGAGTATAATTAAATCTCATTAACTTTAAATTTGTCTTTTGTAAAACTGGAATAAACTCTTCATAAGACCATTCCTGTAAATTTTCATCCCGTAAATTTTCATCCAAAAATAATTCAATTAATTTACAGTTTTTATTAGCTAAAGCTACAGTTAAACTATTGAATCCGTTATTTCTAATAAAATTTTGACTTAAATCTAATCGTTGAATATTATTCCACTCCTTTTGTAAAACTAAAGCCAACTTTTCACATCCACTATCTCTCATATTATTGCCTGATAAATCTAACTTAACAAGACTAGAAGAGCAAAAAATCGAAAACACATCAGAAAAAGTGGTATCAGTAATATTATTATCTGCCATAATTAATTCATGAATTTGATTAGTATCAAATATAAATGATCCAAATAAACTTCTAACACCCAAACCACTAAACTCATCATAAGATTCAGTTAAATTAATTTTACGTAAAAAATTTGAATGCCTCAACAACTCAGCTAATGCAAAATAACTTTCGACTGTGAGTTTACTACCGGTACAATGGAATACTCTAAGTTTTTTTGCGGGCTGATGAAAGGCCACCAGACGACATAAAGTAATAAATTCTTTATCTCTCATTTCATTTTCACTTAATACTAATTCTTCAATTTCATTAAAAGATTCGTTTAATGTGTTAATAACTTTTAAACATCCACTGTGACCAATACCAGTTTTACGTAAATTAAGATATTTAACATGACTATAAGCATGTTTTAATCCTTTAACTAAATAATCAACACATTCCTCTGTCATTTTTGACCCAGCAAAATTTAAACTAACAATTTTATTACATGGATCTTGTAAAACTAATAAAAGTGGAGCCCAATTTAAAGGAGTAAAGGAATCAGATTTTGAAAATGAATTTGATGTAAAAGTTAAATTTCTAACTTTATTAGTTGGAGCAACTAATCCAGCAGCAAGACAATTTATTTCTACCTCACACAAGTGACATTTACAAATTGTTAACGAAGTTAAACCATTTTTCTCATGTTGTAAAACACGTTTAATTAAAGGGTATGGTGATGTTTCCATTGTATAAAATGAAGGATTCCTTGCTTGATCAACAAATAAAATCTCTGGAGGATTATCAGTAATAAAACGTTGAAAATAATGTTCAATGTGTTTAGTACTCCTAGTTAAATAAATTTCCTTTGCTTCAGTCATTTTTTTTTTTGTTTTGATTTTTTTTTGTGAGAGTGGTCTGGAAAAACTTGAAAAAAACTTGAAAACTTGATTCCAGGGTTAAAGAATATCTCACCTCACATATAAACAAAAAAAAACTTGAATCCCAAAACTTGAGAATTTCCAGTCCATACTCACAAAAAAAACAAAACTCAATAAACAAACAAACACAAAAAAATGGATTACAGTAGATTAACTTCAAGTGAATTAAAAGACTTGTGTAGAGGAAGAATGTTATTAGTTACAGGAAATAAACAAGCAATGGTAAAACGATTAGAAACATGGGATTCAAGAGAAATAGAAATTTTAAATCCATCTTTAATGATGGAATTCTACTATAACTTACTTGAAGATGGATGTGCGGTATTAAAACTTGATTTATCAAATGAAACGAATTTAGAAATTCTTCATTTATTTCAGTTAATTCAAGAAAATAAAACTTTACAACAATTAGAAGTCTCAAAAATGAAATCTTTTCAATTTTCTGCATTTTGTGTAACAGCACTTAAAGATATTAGTATTACACATTTAACTTTAACAGGAGTAAATATGAGAGGTCCATTTTCTGTTTTTTACAGAGCATTTAAAACAAATAGAAATGAAAACTTAAAAATTTTAGAACTCAATGGATGTAATTTAGGAGATACTGAATTAAGTTCATTATCTGAACTTATTATGCATTATTTTGCTTTAGAAGTATTACATTTAAAAAATAATGACAATACAAATCGTGGAGCTGAACAAATTTTATATTCGTTACAACAAGCACCAAATTTAGTTGAGTTATCTCTTACATTAGGTCAATATTCAAGTGCAAGAGATACAGAATATGCCAGTCTTTATAATCAATTTGAAAATATTAAAAAATTTGATTTTGATGAAGCAAAAACTGGAACATGGAAAATTTTAGATCGATGTGTATATCGTCGTGAATATGGTATTCCAAATATGCTTGTTTTAAGTTCAGCATATGACATTAAACGATTAAATGTTAATTCATCATTTAAAAAATTTCCTGTTGATGTAAGAAGATTAGTTGGTGAAATTTTGATTTGATGTGGTACACACCGTTTTTGTGTTTTATTTCAGTTAAATAAAAACCAAATATTATAAAAAAAAATTTTTTTGTGTGCTTTTTTTTTTTCTCATTAACACACACGTTACACACCGTTTTTGTGTTTTGTTTGCTGAAATAAAATCCATATTTTTTTACCGGCTATATAAACGTGCACACACACACGTTAGCACACACTTTTTTTCTTTCCATATTGAACCCAAAAACAAAAAATGTTTGATGAAATAGAAGAAGAACATTCATTAAGTAGTTTAGATAGTTTCTTTTTTGGACTAAAATCAACATCAAACCAAGAAGTAACAACAACAAACATTCAAAATGAAATTCCAAAAACAACAACAACAACAACAACAACACACGTCTTTGATGAAATTCCAACATCATTTTTTATTACACCAGAGGATATTCCACCAATTGTTATAAGAGTTTTACAAGAGGCATGGAATAAATTTCAATGGATTGGTATGGAAGAAGCAAAAAGTATATATCAAGCATTAGCTACTAATTATCTTGTTTCTAAAGATGAATGGAATGGAATGAAAGTAAAACTTCAAACATTTGAAAATCAAGTGATAGAATTAAAAAATGAAATTCAACTCTTAAAACAAATGTCAATTCCACAACAACAACAACAACAACCACCACCACCACCTTTATTAAAACCACATGAAATAGAACAAATAAAATCTTCTATAATTCAACAAGTGTGGAATCAAATTGTTGAACAACAACAACAACAACAACAACAACAACAACAACAACAACAACAACAAAAAGTAATGGAAGAAAAAAAAGAAAAATGTAAACCAGTTCAAACTTTAATTGAACTTTTGTCTGATGATGAATTATCAACAACTGAAAAAGAGAATTTTACAGAAGATGAATTAACAACAACCGAAGAAGAAAATTTTACAGAAGATGAAATCGAAAAAGAAGTTGAAGAAAAAGAAGAAAAAAATAAAAAGACAATTGAATTGAAACAACCAACATTATCTACCGTAAAAACTAGTAATCAAACAAATTTACAATCGGAAACACCAAAAAAAAAACCAAGAACATGGAAAGTACGTACACGAGCAGGAATAAAAAAATTAAAGGCATTAAATACAATTTAATTAGTAGTGATGATACACACATAAACAAATAAACAAACAAAAAAAAACTTTGTTTATTCTTGAAAAAACTCATAAGTAAACATAAATTTAACTCCTAAATTTTTCATGTCTTGAACAAATTTTTTACTCTCGTTTTCATATCCAGGAACAGTTGATGAACCATCAAGTAAAACAATTATTTCTCTGTTCTTAACATTTGCCTCAACTAAATCTCTTACAGTAAAATTAACACAATGACTCAATGCTTGACCACAAATCACAATACGTTGATAATCTAAAAGTTTATTAACTAATTCAGTATTACAAAAAGTTGTGGGATCATTAAAAATGGCAACCTCAGCTTTAATAGCACTAAAACTTTCAGTATATTTATTTTCTCCTTTTTCAATATAAACACATGAACAACCTGTATTTGCCTCCCATTTCTCAATCCAATCTTTAACAATAGAATAAACTTGATGACCAACAGTTCCTTTAATACAATGTTGTGGCCAAATCGTTAAATTCATTTTACTTCTACGAATATATTCTAAAGCCCATAATTGATTTCCAAAATCAGCTGCAATATAATTACCTATAACTGCATCCAATAAAGTAATTGTAACATATGGTGGTGGATGATCTTGAATTCTTGTATCAATCCAAAATGTTTGATGAGCAATATGTTCATGTTGATGAGTATCTAAAGTAACAATAACTCCATCAAAAAATTCTATTGTCCTTAAATCACCAAAAACTTTTTTACAATCTTCAATAGCTCCAAGAACAAATAAACTACCATCATTATCAATAAAATCATTTTGAGGATCAATAACAAACAATACAGTTTGAAATCCATTTTCATCATTCATTGTTTTAAGTTTTTTATTCATATTTTTTATGTGGTGGTGTGGTTGTTGTTGGTGCACACATTTTAAAAAATAAATACACACCCCAACACCACCACAATAACAAATAAACCAATAAAATGGATATATACAATACATCAAAATATAAACGATTTGAACAAGCATGGAAATTAGAAATTCAAAGTGAAAAATGGTTTAATTTAAAGTTAAAAGAAATCAAAAAGAAAAAATAATAATCTTTTTTTTAAATCTATATTTTTGTGTGTTTTTTTTTGTTTGCACAACTCAAAATGCACACCATCTCAACAATATACACACCCACACACACAAACAAACAAACAAACAATCAACGAAATTATAATTAAATGTCAAAAATTTTACTAGATCTTCCTATTGGTTTTATAATATTAGAATGTAGTAGTATTAAATTCGTAAATGAAGGATATTTATGTTGGGTTTTAATAACCAAAAGTCTTCAATTTAAAAATGATGAAGAAATAAATGCCTTTATAAATAAACTTCAAAAAAATGATATATGTATTACAAAATTACATATACAGACAGATATATCACCAAATGTAATCGATTTTTTAAATCGATGTAATATAAAATTAGATGAAATTTTCATAAAGGTAATTGATGATAATATACCTTTAATGGAATTTTGTGTGAAAAATATGAAATATTTACGTTCTTTAGATGTTACAAATACAAATTCAACAACAAGTGAAAGTATAAAACATTATATATACCAATTTTTGAATGTATTAAATGATCAAAATTTTAATTATCTCCGTTCGATTGCATTAACCCACATAGAAATTGGAAAGTGGGACAATCATATGAATTTATTGGTTAAAATTATGAAAAAACACTCTAATTTGGTAACTATTCATTTTGTGGGTGGTCAATTATCACCAGAAATGTTTGTTACTTGTATAAATACATTTTTTGATTGTAAATCAAAAACAAGACATTATTTACAAATTCACTTAATCAATGAGGACAATTTAAATCCATTTACAATTGGATATGCACTTTCAAAATGTATGAATTATAACGGTTCATTTGCATTTATACAATCCTCCAAAGTTGACAACCCAATAAATACATTGTATGATTTAATGACGAAAGGATTAAATGACGTAAAGAGCTATAATATGAGTATGGGTTTAAATTCAATTGAAAACTATAACATATCCTTAACTTCATTCTGTATTTTTTATTATTGTTCAAACATATTAAAATTAAATCTGAAAAACATTTTAAATGATTACAACATACAAAAAGTTTATAATAATTGGGAAAAAGTGCTTCATAAATTAATAACAACAAATAAAACTGAAAATTTACTGAAAATAACAAAAAATGTTAAACAAATGAGTTCATTTATGGTATTACTTGAAGGAATTGAAATAAAAAGAATAAATCGATCTTGTTCGTTTAAAAAATTACCAATAGATATAATGAGACGATTGAAAGAGAATTATTTTTTGTTTACAAATTAATTTTTGGTTTATGTTACCGTTAAAAAACCTGAAAAAAAACTCGTGTGTACTTTTCGGTCTAGCTAGAACCAAATCACAAAAAATGAAATCCATTATTTTCCAAGATGCAAGTTATGATGAACTTATTGAAGTTACTAGACAACTTCAAGTCGAAAAAAATAACCTCGTTAAGATTTGTTTAGAAATTTCTCGTTCAACAAATTTTGTTGGTGTTGGAAACTTATTTTTAAATGGATTAAGACATAAAAACAATGTTGTAAACACATTAATAATCACTCCACTTGGAAAAACTAGAGAAAATTATGACTTTTGGGAAAATTTAATTAGAGTATTTAGTAGCCCAAATAATAAAATCAAAAACTTGGGTTTTAAAACATTTTTTAACGCAAGAGATTTTGTAAATACTGAAGCAGTGAAAGACATTTTACATCATGAAAACAACAAAATTCATACATTGTCATTTCATGGTTCAAATTTTAGTCAAAATGAATTTGAACAATTAATGGAAAGTTGTTGTTGTCAACTTAACAATAAAGTGAAAACTTTGGAATTAACTGAATTAACATTAAATGTTGAATCTGGAAGGTTTTTAACAAATGGATTAAATCACAAACACAATAACATTAATTATTTAAACTTGGAAGCATCTACTTTATCCCAGAACACATTTAAAACGTTATTTCGTAATTTAAATGAAGTAAACAATAAAATTACTATATTAAATGTTTCTGCATCGTCTTTGCATGATGATGCATTTGAAATTTTACGAAGAAAAATTGGTGGTCAACTTACAAAATTAACTTGTTTAAATATATCAAATTTGTTTCATGTTAAAGGCTTTTCAAGATGTGCTTTATTAGACGAGCTTATTAATGGACCTACACACCAATTTCATCTTTTAAATGATTTACACATGGATATTAATAATACTATGGAAGCAGGATTATTAGAAGATGTTTTAAAATCTTCATATAGTAGGATTTATAAAATGAATTATAACAATTTTAGCCTCAAATCTTCTGAAATTGCTGAAATTGAAAATTTATTACAATGTAAAGGTCATCAACTTAACTTAGTTGCATTGGCTTCACTTCATAGTGTTGTTCGACTTTCAGGTAATGAAACTCAAAAAATGATTCCAATTGATTTACTTAGAATGTTAAAAACATTTCTTTTTTAATTTACATTTAAAATAATAAATTTTGTTTGTTTTCCGTTGACCAATTTTTTTTTCTATTAAAAAAACAGAGGGTAGTAAACAACCACCAGTTTTTGTTTTGTTAGGGGGTGTGCACACAAAAATTTCTTCACAAATTAACAATGGATCAAACACTTAGAATATCAATAAAAACTTGTCAAAAAGAAGATATACATTTAACTTTAACTCGTCAAAAACTTGAAAGCCCAAATGAACCAAAAATTAAAGAATTATATCTTTTTCCTTTTGAATTATCCCCAAATCGTAAAGCTAATTTAATGATTGGATTAACTCATAAAGAATGTGTAGTTACTATGTTAAATGCTAAATTTTCACTAACAGATTCTTTATCTGGAATTAAAATGATTTCTAAAATATTAGAACACCCAAATAATAAAATAAAAATCTTAAATCTTTCCAATACATGGATTGGAACAACAGGATTTATTCATTTATGTCATGCTTTTAAATCTAATTATTGTCAAGTTCAAATTTTAAATATTCAAAACAATCAATTAACTGTTGATTCCTATGTGTTGTTAGCAACCGTTTTAAAAACAAATTTTACTTTATTTAAAGTAATACCATCAGTAATAAATGAGTTTAGTGTAACTCACATTTGTAGCCTTTTAGACATTAATACTTATTGTGAAAGAAATAAAAATATACAAAATATTCTTACCCTAGCTGGAAATGTGAAAAGAATTTTTAGTAAGTCAGCATTTGTTAAATTTCCAAAAGATTTGTGTAAAACACTCAAGTGTTTTTTATATTAAATAAAATCACACCTTGCCAGTGCAAGTTTTTTGTTTAAATAAAATCGCGCCTCACCAGTGCAAGTTTTTCTGTCAGTCCAGAACTTTCATCCACAAAACAAAAAAAAAAAACAAACCAAACAAAACAAACCAAACAAAAAAATGGAAGAAAGTAATTCTAATACTTTTTATAATGAATTTATGAGACACCTTGAAAATCCACGAAATAATCGTAATGCTTTATTATTATCAGTAAGTAATAATAATATTGATAACAATTTTTCTCGTGTGCGTCAAATTTTAGAACATCCAAACAATAAAGTTACAACTCTTGCATGTATTGAAATTATTATAACCGAGGAAGGATTACAAAATTTAATAAAAGGTTTAAACCAACCAAATTGTAAAGTAATCACATTGGAATTTGCATCTTTAGACATTATTGCAAGTAAAAAAAATTCAACAGTAATTACAACTTCAATGATGGACATTTGCAAAGGTGTAGTATATACATTACAAAATCCATTAAATAAAATTTATTACTTAATTTTTTTTAGAGTTGGACTTGATGACAATTGTATTCAAGTGTTATCAGAAGGATTAGGATCTCCAAATTGCCATATCAAAAAATTAGATGTTATTGGAAATCCAAATATTGGTCTTGATGGTTATAATATCTTAGCTGAAACATTTTCTAAAAAAAATCATTCACTTCTCTATTTTCTGTCAAATCCAAAGGTTTTATTAGTGATGTTTAATGTTTTAAAAATTCAATCAAGTTGCGACAGAAATAAAAACTATGTAAATTTTCATATAATGTGTTCAACAAGTCAAATTCCTAGAATTTCTCGTAATTCTCATTTTTATAAATTTCCTGTTGATTTAGTTCGAAAAGTAAAAGAATTTTTAATTTAAATCATTTTTAATTTAAACTTGCACAAACAACAACAACAACTCATCTCCATCCAAAAAAAAAGAAAACCCTAATATAAAAATGATTTTAATAAACGAAATAATTCCTTTGGAAGCTTTTTATTATTGTTTCTAACAGAAAGTCTATTAATTTGATTTCCAGAAATTATAGCAAGTAAATTATTTTGATGGTGTTTAATGTTTAATAATTCTTCAAGTGTTCTCTGTTCTGGATTTCGAAAATAAAATTTATTGGTTCCAATTTGACAAAGTTGAGTCCATGGAGTTTTTAAAATACGTTTATATAAAGATGTTTCATTAACTCCAATGCTATCCATTTTCAAATGATTAAAATCACAAATATCCTCTTTATCACGAAATGATATAGCTTGTGCTAAACTTAATTTAGTTTCACTCGATAACTGTGGATTATCTGTAATGTCAAGATAAACTAATTTAGATTGACGACGTCGAAAATATCTGGATAACATGTCACATCCGTTATTTTGTAATCCAGTTCCAGAAATGTTTAAATGAGTAAGAAAATTATCAGGATTCGCAACATAATGCACAAAAGTATCAAAAGCATCAGCATCAATCCTACAACCTCTTAAATTTAAATTTCGAATTTCACTAAAATCATGAAGTAACGCACTACCTAAATATGTCATCATTTTATTATTAAGGAATGTGTTAATTAACTCCACTTTTTGAACCCTACCAAAAAGTTGACCAGAAGAATAACGCATCAACTCCAAAAAGTTATTATCTGTAAAGTTAATTTTATCAAATGATAACTCTTCAATTTTATTGTATTCATCACCCAAAATTCTACATAATGCCTTTACATTAACATTGGAATAAGAAACAGAATTTGCTATAAACATCAAATGTTTAATTTTATTCTCGGGTCTTTGACAAGTTTTAACTAAATCATCCCAAAATGTTACTGTTGGAATTATTCCAACAATTGGATTAACATTAACCTCAGGAATTTGATGAACAGTAAATAAAGATGGGATTTCAGAAGCTGTTAAAAATTTAATACAAAGTTTTACTTTGTCAGAAGTCATTTCAGTCAATTTAATTTTGGATTCCATTTTTGTGTGATTTTTTTTCTGTCCAGACTGAACCAAGTTTTCAGGTTTTTTACCGTTAAATCCAAGTTTTTACCATTTTATTAAACTTACCGTTGCCCAATCTTGCCAAAATTATTCCAAAACAGCTAAATCCCATTGACCCCTAGCTAAATCCCATCAACCCCTAGCTAAATCCCATCGACCTCAGCTAAATCCCATTCAGTTTCGCTAAATCCCATCGACCTCAGCTAAATCCCATTCAGTTTCGCCAAATCCCATCGACCTCTGCTAAATCCCATTCAGTTTCGCTAAATCCCATTGACCCCTAGCCAAAGCCCATTTAGTTTCGCTAAATCCCATCGACCTCTGCTAAATTCCATTTAGTTTCGCTAAATCCCATCGACCCTAAATTCCATTCAGCTAAATCCCACCAATTTCCATTTTTTACCGTTTTTTATCCTCCACTTTTTACCGTTGCCGAATCTTGCCATCAAAAAAATAATAATATAACAAAAATAATAAAAATTTAATTATTCAGTTTAATAAATCTTTGAATTCTTTGTTCAGTTGTTAAAAAATTTCTACAATTTCTTAAGTCATAATTATATAAATCAACAAGAGTAGTATTATGAATAAGAGCTTCTTTAATTCTTGGAATCCATAAATCAGGTTGATTAATTGAAAATCCACCCATATCTAATTCTTTTAAAACTGAATTGTTAATCAAAACTTGAATTAAAATAAGTAACTCTGTCTCATTTAATGTCACATCATGGTCAATAAGACGAATATTTAATATCATTAAACTAGAATGAGGTTTCAAAATTTCAACAAAAAATGCTGTAAACCATTCCGGAGTAATAATTTCATCCATTAAAGATAAGTCAGTAATTGTTGTAGCAACATTAAAAATAAAAAAACAAAGATTTGAATAACCCATATCAATCTTTGATAAATCTAATTTAGTAATACTTGAACCAAGTATAGATTCCCGAAAAAAAGCTGGACAAAGTTTCTTATTAATAATTGAACCACGTAAATTTAATTCATCTAAACTTTCAATTCCCTCAGATAATAATAAATATCCTTCACATCCAATTAAAGGATTATAAGATAAATCTAAAACTTCTAAATGATTATCAGTAGATTTAAGAAATTCTACAAGTTGTAAAATATCTTCAAAACATAATCTAGTATTAGAAAGTTTAAGTGAAGTAATTCCTAAAGATAAAAAAGGATCAATCAAAGAAGAAATCAAATTGGATCCAATTTTTATTTCATTAAAAACAACTGTTTTATTGAGATTCATCATCATCACTATCATCAGAAATAAGAATAATAGGATCATCAGATGACTCACCATTTCCAATTTTAATACGTAAAGTATTTTGTTCATCATTAATCCAAACGTCCATTTGTTGATCGTTTTCGTCTTCTTTTTTCACTCTTTTATGAGATTCTTCTTCATTTTCTTCATCATCATCATTAACTTGTTGATCCTGATTTGGTGTTAAATAATCATCATTAACTTGTTGATCTTGATTTGGTGTTAAATAATCATCATTAACTTGTTGATCCTTATTTGGTGTTAAATCATCATCAACGGTTTCAATATCATCATCATCATCATCACCCTTTTTTACTTCTTCTTCTTTTACTTCTTCTTCTTCTTCTTCTTCTTCTTCTTCTTCTTCCTCCTCTCCACCTGTATCACCATCATCATCAACAATATCTACACAAGAACCAATCATAATTTCTTTGTATTCAATAAGTTCATCTTCATCAATCGACTTTTGATTTTTTCTTAAATATGCTTGAATAGATGTATTTTTATCTAAATTTGGATGATCCACAATACAAAGAGTTGTATTTGTTGAAAAAATTGTTTTAAACTGTTGAACCGTTGTTTTAACATTCGGAGTAAAAGGTTCATTAAATCTAAAACAACGTAAAATTTTATTTTGTTGTAACACCTGGAATAAATTTAAAAGTTCCAAATGAGTAAAAGTTGTACATTCAGTATAAGAACGAATATCAAGATTACGTAATGAACATGTAGCTAAAGCTTTAATTAAAAGTTGACATTGTACTAAAGTAGTAACTAAATCAAAAATCTTTAATGTTTGAATTTTACAGAATGGTTTTGCCAAATTAGTTAATAAATCATTCATATTTTGTTCACCAATACCAGCATTATTTAAATTAAGATAAACAATTTTATTATGTGCATTAGATAAAGCATTTAAAAAAAATTCTGGACAATATTGTCCATCTTCAAGATTAACAGATGTTAATTCTAATCTTTCCAAACAATTTCCTTGTAATTCAATAACTCGGGCTAATGCACAAAATCCCTCATATCCAATAGAAGCTGTAGATAAATCTAAGGAAGAAATGCGTCCAAATGAACACATCATAACTCCAGTAATAATTAATACTTCTGGTAACATGTCACGATCATTATAAATTGCTAATGAGCTAACTTGTCCTTTTTTAATTAATTTGTCTAAATGCTCACATGTAAATGCTGGAACTGCCCAAAATTTCAATGATGGAATTTCACTTGTAACTTCAATTAACCAATCAATTTGTTTTGAAGTAAGTTCAGTGTTTTGAAAAGTTAATTTTTTGACACACATACAATCCAATTTTAAAATTTCAATTAAAACTGTAAATGCTCTTTCTTTTTCTTCAAAAAAAACATTCTCAAATTGTAATTCAACAATTTGATTACTAAACATAAAAATGACATAGAAACTTTCTAATAATGTTTTTGAAATATTTCCACTCTCAAAAATCAATTTACTTGGAGTTTTACATTTTTTTAATAATTCAGATGCTGTTCTAAAATTAAATTCCGTGATTACAAAATGATTAAATGAATTGTTCATTTTTGGTTTCGATTGGTTCTTCTTGATTTTATTTGATTTGTGAGAAAGGTTCTGAAAAAAAAGAAAAACTTGACAACTGGAAGTTCCGTGTTCTTGGAACAAAGAACCAATCCAATTTTCAATCTCCTTCTTTCTGTCTTTCTTTCTTTCGTTCTTTCTTTCTTTCTTTCTTTCTTTCTTTCTTTCTTTCTTTCTTTCTTTCTTTCTTTCTTTCTTTCTCTCTCTCTCCCCAAATAAAATCAATAAAACAAAACTAAAGGTAACAAATAAAAAAGAAGAAACCTAGGAATTAAAACAACAATTTCCAAAGAAAACAAAAACTTTTGAAAAAATGAATCAAAGTAAAAGAACGAACAAACAATAAAACCATAAAAAAAGAGAAGAAACAAGAGAAGAAAAAAAAATAAAATCATGAAAAACAAGATTATATTTAATCCAAAAACAACAACAACAACAAAATTTAATGTTTATTCATTTTCTTCCACATCATCAACAAACCTAACACGTTTACGAATTGTTGCCGCTTCATCATCCCAAACACTATCACATGTATTTTTAAATCCAAATTCTTCCTCTGTGTCCTTAATTTTATCCCCTTGATTTCTTTGTAAATATTCTTTAATAAAGTGATCTGTCATTAACTGTTGATGTTCTAAAATACATAAAGAAATATTGTATTTAAAAACGGCTCTAAATTGTTGAATCCAATAACCTAATTTAGTAAAAGAAAAAGTGCCATTACAATAAAATGCAGTTAATTTACATTCCTCTTCCATAAGAAGACCAACAAATTTTCTAGCTTCTACAGTGTGAATAACCCTCGTCTCGCAATAAACTCTTACATCAATTTTGCGTAAACGACGATTACTTCCAATAGCATCCAATAAAAACATAAATTGCTCTGAAGTTTTAATTTCATTTACTAATTGTAATTCTTCAACTAAACAAGATTGAAAAGCTAAAGCTTTTAATAAATTCAAACAGTTATTATTACCTAACTTAACACGAGATAAATTAAGTTTAGTAATTACATTACCGGGTAACTTCATAAATCTAACAAAAAAATTGTCACATTGTTCTTCATCTAAATTAGATTCAGATAAATTTAATTCATCAATCATTCCAATACGAAAACACATTGCATCTGCTAAAGCATTAAATCCATCATATTCAATTGCATTTTTAGACAAATCCAATTTTGTAATATGACATTGATGATCTTTCATAAAATTTGTTAATTGTAAAAGAGACTCATAGTCAAGACTCATGTCACGAAGAGATAACGAACTAAAATAAGATCCCGGAGAAAATAATAAACCAAATTGATTTGAAATATCTTCCGAATCTTCAAAATCTAAATGATCAATTTTTGCCAATCGTAAAGCTTCAACTAATAAAATAAGTTGATTGGGAAGTAAACTATTTTCTGTCCAAGTAAAACTATTAATTTTATTGTGTGGACATTTTAAAAGTTTAACAAACAAAGGAAATGCATCTGGATCCTCTTCAAACATAATATCACTGCATATTAAAGAAATAATTGAATTTGATTGTTTAAAAACAGATAAAATATCCTTCATCGAGTCTTCAGAGACGCGACTACCAGGAAAAAATACCAGATTAACGGGGATCGTAGTTTTTTTTAAGAAGTCAATAGCAGACTCAATTTCCTCTTCACGTAAAGGAAAGTCAATTGAACTCATTTTTTTTTGGTTGTGGTTCTTGTTTTTGTGATTTAATTCCAAAACTTGAGAACTCCAGACCATCAAGTTTTTCAAGTTTTCTCAAGTTTTTCATAATAAAGATAAGAATCTAAAAAAAAATAATATAAACAAGATAAGAATCAAAACCAAAAAAAAAAAAAAACACAAATTTATTTTTATTCAAAAATTATTTAATCGTCTTCTCTATCTTGACTTAAATCAACAATGTAAATTTGATTTAAAATTTGATCAAATATTTCATCTCTTGTTCTTTTTGGTTGATCACCCGCAATTGCATCTGCAATTGAAGGTAATTTACGTTTATTCAACTTTTGTGGAGGAGTTTGAAATCCACTTTCATCAGTTGAAGTAAAAGTAGATGTCGTAGTTTCAGATGTATCAGAAGACTCAATTTTAACTGCCCATTCTTCTTCTAAACGAGGAGTTTGAGTTCTTTCTTCTTCTAAATGAGGAGTTTGAGTTTTTTCTTCTTCTTCTTCTTCTTCTTCTTCTTCTTCTTCTTCTTCTTCACCCGCCTCTACTTCTTTTAAACATAAAAGTTGAGTTCTTTTATCAATAACCTCTTTCATATGTAAAGGATCTAAACTTTGTTTTACTAAAACCCCATCACTAAAGGATTCAATAATTCCATGCATCTTTGCTGTTGTATCTTTCTCAATTTTTTCAAGCTCCTTTCTTTTTTTTGTAATCTCAGCCATATCAGCTTTAAACAATTTTTTCTCTTTTAATCTTTGTTCATTAAAACATTGATGAATAGCCTTTTTTTTCAATCTATATTCTCTCATTTTTGCAGCTTTCTTTGCTTTCTCCACTTTCTCTACTTTATCTTCCTCTTCACGAATTTGACGTTCTTTTAAAATCTCCGCAGTTTCAGAATCTAAAAATTCCTCATTACAAATTAAATAACAAAATTGTTCATTTTTCTCAATTACATCCTTAAAATAAAGAGTAACATCTTCAATTGATAAAATATGACCAGTTAAATCTAAAGTAATTAAACCATCTTCAATTGTAGAAGCTAAAGCCTTAAATCCACTTTTTCCAATAATAATTGACTCTTCAGTTTCAGTACGAGAAAGATCTAACTTATTAAGTTTACAATTAGGATGACTAATTGCATTAGCTAAAAAACTACAATCAACATCTTCAATTTCATCCGTCAAACACAATTCTTTTAATTTACAAGTTTCACTAGAAAGAGCTTGATATAAAAAATCAAGATTAGTTTGACCTAATCCAACTCCTGACAAATCAAGAACGGAAATAACATTTTTTGAATGAGTTAAAGCCACAAGAAAAAAATCTTGACATGGAACCTCGTTAATAAAAACATTTGTTAAATTTAAATTTTGAATTTTATTTCCTGGTCTTTTTAAAACTGCAGCTAATTCAATAAATAAAGTAATTCCAAGATTAAAATTATTTTCAAAAGACAATGTGTGAACCATACACTGTGATGAAAGTAAAAACGTTAATAAACAACCAAGTTTACGCTCATTTAAATCAGAATTTCCTAAATTTAATGTAGTTATTCTTGTATTAATTGGATTTAAAAGTAAACCATGTAAAATTTTTCTAGGAAGTGAAGTTCCCCAAAAAGTTACTGAAGGAATTGAACAATGAGAATACTGTAATGCATTAGTTAATAAAATCATTTCAGTTTCATCAAGAGTCATATTTATCATTTCCAATTCTTTTAATTGAACAAATTGTCCGTATAAGGCATTAATTAAAAGCCCATAGTTTCTATTTGAAAACGAAACAGAAACAAATCTTAAACATCTAATTCTATTTCGAATAAAAAAAATAGAAAAAAATAATTGTAAAGTTTCATAATCCATAATAACAGCTTCCTCAAAATAAACAGCTACAGGAGGTCCTCTCTTTTGAAAGTTTTTTACATACTCTCCCATGGCCTCTAAAGAAATCTCAGTGTCAAAAATTACAGATTCCATTTTTTGTGTGAATTGTTCTGATCAGCCCGAACCCAATATGGAAAAACCTGAAAAACCTGAAAAACACGGTAAAAAAAAACACACTTTCAAACACACTTTCAGACACACTTTCACACACTTTCAGACACACTTTCACACACTTTCAGACACACTTTCACACACTTTCACACACTAAATAAAAAGAACATTGTAGAAAAAAGAACGGTATCAAAAAATTTTTATTTTAAACAAAAACTTAAAAAAAACTCAATTTAACCACCCTTAGTCGAATAAGTGAATTTCACATTTGGAGTACGTTTTCTCGTAGATCGTCGTCGAGGTGTATTATCAAGTTGTAAAGTAGATTGAGTTGACTCATCAGATGATTCTAAATTAGATTCTCCACTAGTTAACTCGTCTTGTAAAGGTGTCAAATTACGATGTTTTTTAGATCTTCGAACTTCCTCAGGTAAAATTGCATCAAATTTATAATAATGTTGTCTATTCTTCTCTTTTACTAACTTTTCATCAGGTGTTTCAAGATTCTCGAGAGTTTCCACAAGAATTTGTAAATTATTCAAAACATTTGGAACAGTAAATACAGGAATAACTGGTGAAGCAACCAAAGAAGCTTCAATTAAAACAGGTGGTGGTGGTGTAATTACACAAAGTTTTTCTTCTACAACGTTTTTATTTGGTAATTTATCCATAGGAACTTCGGTAATAATAAGATTAGACAAAATTTCATTAACTTCAATACTTTCTTTCATGTTTTCAACCTCTTCTTCACCAAGTTTCATTGTTACTTCTTCGTTTAATTCTTCTTCACCAAGTTTCATTGTTACTTCTTCGTTTAATTCTTCTTCACCAAGTTTCATTGTTACTTCTTCGTTTAATTCTTCGTCACCAAGTTTCATTGTTACTTCTTCGTTTAATTCTTCGTCACCAAGTTTCATTACTACTTCTTCTTTTAATTCTTCTACTCTTTTTAAAATCTCTTCTGCTTCTTTTTCTTCTTTGTCTTTTTCTACAACAATTTCAACCACTTCATTTTCGTTTTCTGAAACAATTTCATTTGCTTCTTCTTCTTCTTCTTCATCTTCCAAAATTTCAATTACGTTTTCATTCTCAACAATTTTAACTGCTTCTTCTTCTTCTTCATAATCAAAAAAATCCATTAATTCAACAACTTCTTCATCAACTTCATCAAAAACCGGTGCTTGAATGTCATATGGATTATAATCAAAAGGAAAATTTTGATCCACATTTACAGTTCCATTTAACTCAATAAATAATCTTGAAGGAAGAATAGAAGAATTTGAAGTTAAAACCTCTTCTCTCGCACGACGGTTTTCAAAATGACTTGTTAATTCATCATAATATTCAAGATCTGGACAATGTAAATAAAGTAAATAGAGATTTTTCGTAGTTAAAATTTCTTTAAACTTATACATATCTTCAGAACGAATCTTATAAGCTCCGTTAATATTAAAAAATTGCAATCGATTTGATGGAAATGAAAATGACAAAGCCAATTGATTAAATTGAATACTATCTAACTCAACATCAAATAATTCCAAACGAGTTAATTTATTTCCAGAATGTGCCAAAACCTGTGTAAAGAAAACTGGATTACACAATTCCATTGATCCGTAAGAAAAATTTAAATGAGAAAGTTTAGTATTTGGAGAAGTTAAACTAGCACACAAATGCATAAAATTCGAAAACCCAACAGAATGTTCATCAAGTTCTAATTTTGTAAGACGATTATTAACATTTGATAAAGCACTAGAAAAAAAATCATGAGAAGTTTCACTACAAGGAGTTTCAAATAAATTTAATGAAGTAATTCTATTATTTGAATGCATTAAACACCGAGCCAACACATTATAACCAGCTTTTTCTAAAGGATTATAAGATAAATCCAAATGCTCCAAACAATTTCCTTTCTGAGAAATAGCTCTAAGTAACTGTCTCATAAAAACATCAGTCAAGTTGTTTCTAATTAAAATTAATTGACGTAAATGTTTTTTTTGACTCCCCTCAAATGCAGATCTACAAAAAAGATCAAAAAACTCAATGTCAAATTCGGTACGTGTTAAATCAAGAACTTGAATTTTATTTAAGTCCTTAGAAAACGATCTTGCTAAAAGAAGAAAATCATCACGAGATTTTCGAACTCCATGTAAATTTAAATGAGTAATATGACAATTAACATGCCCTAAAGCTGAAATTAAAGAATTCATTCTTCCATAACACAAAGTTTGTAAAGTTAAATGTAAAACTTGAATGGTGTTGTTTTTATGTTGAAAAATAGAACATAAAATTTTAAATACTTCAGCTTCAATAAAAAATTTTTCTAAATCTAAAATTGTAACTTGCTGTTCTCCGTCCCCAGTTAACCGCTCATAAATATCAACCATTGTGAATGATGAAATCGTTCTTTGCTTTGAGAATAACATTTTGATTTTTTGTGAGGATTGACCGTGTCTAGACCAAACAAAAGTTCAAGTTTTCTCAGGTTTTTACCGTTATTTTCAAGTTTTCTCAAGTTTTTTACCGTGATTTTAAAAATTTTACCGTGATTTAATCATTCCACCCTTTCGTCCGCGTTGCGAGCCGACATATATATAAAAACGAGAAGAAAAAAAAGATCTTTATTTTATTTTTAAAAATGTAAATCCTCAATGTCAATTCCCTCAAAACTGCCATGATCACAAACATCCTCTTCATAAATTTCTTCTTGAACATGTTGTTCATCACCTCTATTTCGTCGTAAATAGTTATTAATTTGTAAATCCTTTAAAAGATCAAAATGATCTAAAACACAAAGATTTTTATTCATTTTAGATCCACCAAGTACTTCTCGAAATTTTTCCTTAACAGTTAAATCTAAAACTACTCCTAAAAAGGAATAAAAAATAAAGAACTTAATCTTGTTATTTGAATCTCCAAAAGAATCAACTAAAGATAAAAAATCTTCTTGTTCATAAAATTCCGCAAAACAAATATCTAAATAGATTAATTTATTATTTGGATGTTTTAAACAATTTGCTAAAGCAGAAGTAACATTAGATTCAAATGCAGTTAAACGAAGATGAATTTCTGTAATTAAAGTTTGACTACTACAAAAACTATTAAATAAAAGAATTAAATTAAAGGATCCAATTTGACAATTATTTAACCATAATGAATTCAACTTATTATTTGAATTTACTAAAGCTTCATAAAAAAACTCATTACAAATTTCCCCGTTACCCTTTAATTTGTTGTCAGAAAGATCTAAATGAACTAATTTATTTCCTGGATGTTTTAAAACTCGAACAAGTTCTTTGTACCCATTCAAACCAAAGGCATTTCTTTGTAATTCTAAATGAGTAATAAAACATTTCTCATCGACTAATAAAGAACCCAAAAAAGAAACATCATCAAAAGTTAAAGCGGAATTTGGTAACTCTAATCTAGTTAAAGAAAAAACACTAAAAATTATTTCTTTACTAAAATGGTCTACAAAATTAAAATCTCTACAAGTAGAATCTTTAAATGAAGTAATCATTGATTTTAAATCTTTTGTTGAAGTTTGTTTTGGTTCCATATTTTGTGAGAGAAAAAAAGAACTTTGTGTGTGCACTTTTTTTCAGCAAACAAAACTTGAACACGTGCCTCCAACGGTTTTCCACACAACTAGAACCCAAAAAAAAATGAAAGTTAAGTTTCAATCACCTATCGTACTTGTTAGACGACAAAATTCAAACATCTTAAATCCTCCATTTAAACTTAGAAGATCTTCACGAATTGAACAATGGAAACAAGTAAAAGAAGAATTAAAAATGAATGTGGATGATTTAGAAAATGAAATTCACAATTTTACTGAAGAAATTGATAATTATATCACTGAAACTGTAGAGACAGCAGCTGATGTTTTAAATGAAGAACTTGGAGAATTTGAATCCAAATACGAAGAATATGTTGAAGCCGTTGAGGAAAGAATTTTAACTGAAATTGATGAAGTTGAAAATGTAGCCAGAGAACTACTTGAAAAAAGCATTGAATGGGCAGAGAATGAGTTAGAAAAAGACCCTAAAAAACGAATTGAACCAATCTTACCAAAATTTGAAAAGTTAAGAAATGAAATTGAATATGATTTAAGTTGGTTAAATATTGCATCAGCTGTAGAAAAAGAAGTGGATGGGATTGAAGCAGAAATTTATAATAGAGAAGACAAATTAGAAGATGAAGAAGAAGAAGAAGAAGAATAAAAGATTTTGCATTTTAATTATCAATATCTTCTATAATTTTTATTTAGTTTCGCCAAATCCCATCGACCCCAGCTAAATCCCATTCAGGTTCGCTAAATCCCATCGACCTCAGCTAAATCCCATTCAGGTTCGCTAAATCCCATCGACCTTTAGCTAAATCCCATTCAGTTTCGCTAAATCCCATCGACCTCAGCTAAATTCCATTTAGTTTCGCTAAATCCCATCGACCTCAGCTAAATTCCATTTAGTTTCGCTAAATCCCATCGACCTTAGCTAAATCCCATTCAGTTTCGCCA